>Ga0193726_1000410_pt1 | contig 46794 bp, 53 predicted proteins | sample H2c1metaG_FD_144928 | JGI IMG/M metagenome (GOLD analysis project Ga0193726, IMG submission 144928) | Soil microbial communities from a riparian zone of the East river system, Colorado, United States - H2c1 | ecosystem: Environmental > Terrestrial > Soil > Riparian zone | place: USA: East River... | reverse complement strand
TGGTAGAACGCACACGAGTAAACGAGTACACCGGAATCACCCGACGTTCCCGCACGCAATGGTTTTAACGGTTTCCTTCGTGCTCTCCCCGGTGATCGGGCTTGTTTGCCACCGTCGCCAGCGGATATGTTTTGTCTAAGCCCGGTTGGGCCGACTTAACTCCGCGAACTTGACGCCAGCGTCGGGCGTCAGGACCACACGACTTCGCCGTACGCTGCAACATCTTTCGTCCGCTCGCTGTTGATCGCTCACAAGTCTTTCAACCCGCCCTGCAACCCCTTCGCGCGCAAAACGCTGCCGCGTCCACCGCATCCCTCCCCGCGTCCGTGACGATCATGATACGCCCCTCTGGTGGGGTGGGATGCGAAAGTTCTAGATTTGATTTGGTCAGGTGGCAACAAATATTTTTCGGAAAATCCGAAAAAAATGACTCGACAGCCCCATCGACAAACCGCCCGACGGGCAAATCACCTCGCTCTCACAGCGAGGCAGAAACGCAAGGCGCGCAACAGCGCAAGCATATTGCGGCGGATAGCAAGAGGCGGATTACCGCCGCTTGCGCACGTGGATATTGATATCGAGATCGATCTCGCTGACGCACGTCTGCGCCGTGCGGTGGGAGCCGCCTTCATGCCAGCGGCCATTGCGGGCGCGCGCATTCCTGACGTTGGCCAATCTCAGACATCGCCATTGCGGCAGCCTGCCGCTGCTTTCGCCGGCAAACTGCCAGGCCAGCACGACCTCTTCGCCGCTCTTGTTGGTGCCGATGATGTGCGGACACAGTTCGCGCGTGCGGCCGTCATAGCTGCACACCACCTGCTGCTCGGCGAGGATGGCGTGGCGGAAGAGATTGTAGGTCGCGCTGGGCATCGGCGAAATAATGTTCTTGTTATGTTCCAGATAGTGTGCCACAGGAATCACCCTGGGATTGGAACGCCAGACTGCGTTGATTTTTTGGATCGGAGTGCATGGCCTCAAGACGAAATCGAACGATCGATATGCCCGCGCCGTATCTCAGGCGCATCTGGCTCGATCCGTCGCGCATCGACGACCGCGCGGCCTATCCGTTCTGCCTGCCGTTCCTGCAAGATGACTTCGAACTGAGTTTCGACCGGTCGATCACCATCATCGTCGGCGAAAACGGGACCGGCAAATCCACGTTTCTTGAAGGGATCGCCGTGCTGGCCGGCTATGACGAAGCCGGCGGCGGCAAGGGCTATAGGCCGGTCGATCATTCCAATGCGATCGAAGCGATGGGCGGCAAACTGTCGAGCGCATTTCGCGCCAGCTGGCTGCCGAAGGTCACCAACGGCTGGTTCTTCCGCGCCGAGAGCTTCTTTTCCGTCGCCAGGTATCTCGACGAGGTCAGTAGCCCCTATGCGGATTTCCTGTCCCATTCGCACGGCGAGGGATTCATGCGCTTCTTCGAGGAGCGTTGCCAGCGCCAGGGCATCTACATCTTCGACGAACCGGAATCCGCGCTGTCGCCTGCGCGCCAGATGGAATTTTTGAAGCTGATGCGGCGGATGGATCAATCGGGCCATTGCCAGATCATCATGGCCACGCATTCGCCTGTCCTGATGGCCTATCCCGACGCACGGCTGCTGCGGCTGTCGAAGTACGGGCTGGACCCGGTGACCGTGAAGGAGACGGATCACTACAAGGTCATGCGCGAATTCTGCGCCGATCCGGCCGGGTTCGTGGAAGCGGTCATGGATGAATAATCACTCCGCCGCCTCGCTCGTCCCGGGCTTTCGTTTTTCGCCGTGCTGCGGCGGCCGGAGTGCGATGGACGAAGGGGAGGGGGGACCAGGCCGTGAACCCACAAACCGGTAGCGCATGTTCCGATCTGACGCCAAGCTTGCGATTTATTCGGGTTGGTTGCTATGAGGGCCGCATGACACTTAAAGATTTGCTTTTGTCCCGGCACCGTTGGACGGACGACGAGACGGTCTATGTTGCTCAACCGTGGAGCTGTGACGCTGAGGCCATACTGGTCAGCCCGGCTCCCGATACGACCGAGCCGGTTATGCGCTCTGGCCAGAGTTATGAGTATTTTCTTGAGGGCTTCATCGCCCGTGATTTTATCGATGATCTGGGCGCCCCGTCCAGCAGCATCAGCGTGGAGGTCTGCGAACGCTTGATCCGTTACGCTATCTACGATGCCTAGAGCCGCGCCTTGCGCGGACCTCCTGGGTTAATCCGCCCTGCGCGCTGTCCCGCGCGCCAGTCTGTCAACCGCAATCAGGCTGGATGCAATATCTTCCATTCGTTCGAATACCAGATCAGGCGCGAGTGCCCGCAGTGCTTGCGGCGTCGCGTATCCCCATGTCACGGCGCCGCAGGCGATGCCGGCAGCGCGCGCGGCTTCGATGTCGCGGACTTCGTCGCCGATCGCGATGGCTTGCGCGGCGCCGACACCGGAGCGTTTGAGGATGCGGCGAAATTTGGCGGCCTTGCCGAACAGCGAGGCGCCACAATCAAACCAGGAAAACAGCGCGGCAGCCTCACCGAGTTGCCGGCGCGCATTGGCCTCGTTGTCCGAACTGACAAGGGCCATGCGCACGCCGCCGTTCGCGAGTGCCCGCAGCATGGTGTCGACGCCCTGGAACAGCGCGATGCTTGCCAGATGCTCGGCCTTCAGCCGTCGCATGTGCCGCGCGATGCCAGGCAGTTTCCAGAGCGGGACTTCAAGATGCCGGAGGATTTCGCGCGAACCGAGACCGCGCAGCACCTCGACGTCCTCTTCCGCGACGCGGCGGAAGCTGAATTTGTCGGCGACGCCATTTACGTTTCGGAGGAACCACGGAAGGCTATCGGCGAGCGTGCCGTCGAGATCGAAAATGACAAGTGGGTAGGGCATTAGTTGAAGAGAACTCGTGGGGCGAAGTGGCGAAACCTATTGCGCCTGATGAGTATAAACATAAACGGCGGAATACGCTTCGTTATCCTCCCTGACAAAAGCCAAGATTTCTGCTATCGTTGAACCAAGCGTTTGGTGTCAGACCTCTTAGACCCGGTCGCATTCATACGGAATAACGCATCAAAGCGAACGCCATGCCCTACGAACGTATCAAAATGAACCCGAACATCATGGACGGTAAACCGGTTATTCGCGGCACGCGCGTTCCCGTGGAGTTGGTGTTACGCAAACTCGGCGCCGGTATGTCGCCCGAGGCGATCCTCGCGGATCATCCACGGCTGATGCTTGACGATATCCGTGCAGCGCAGGCATTTGCCGCTGATTATCTCGCCGACGAAGACATCGTCTACGGCTAAAGCTGCGCTGGCTCGCCGCGTGTGCAGAGGACGAAAGAGACGAAATACGCTGCGCCATTCTCGCCCTGCGAGCTCTGGGCCTTTAGGCGGAGATCGGCATCAATTCGAATACGCGGCCATACTTTGATGCTTCGGCAATGTCGCCTCGACGCAAGGCCAATTTGACCGAGTCGAGTTTCCTTGCATCATCGAGGGATAGATAAGGTGACCATCCGCCCTCTTCTTCGATGAGTTCGACAGACACTTCAGCGGCGTATTTGCCCTCGCGGACTAGTTCGACTCTCGTTCGTGTCATGGCGTCCTGCGTTTCATGAAATGGCGACCATAGTTCGTAGGATGGATTGAGCCCCTCGCGAAACCCATCGCCCTTGCACAGGATGGGTATCGTTTCGCTCAACCCATCCTACGCGCTGAGGACGAAAATGGCGGAATACGCTTCGCTGTTCGCCCTACGCGCCATGCGTTGCCCGCTAGGATTCCGCTCTATACTTCTTTCTCCATTCAACGAGTGTTTGATCTAGAGAACGAATTGTCACTAGTATTTCCGGTTCACTGGGGTCCAGCAATTTCAAGAGATGAATGCAGACGAATTGGAGATGCTTAGCCAATTCTTGAAAAAGAGCCACCAGTATCTTCTCCGATGGGAATGGGCCGATCTGCGTCATGCTGTCAGGTGAGATTATTTGAAAACCATCGAGGTCCACATGCGTGGCGTGAGTCGAAAGCAAAGCATACGCCTTGGCTCGTTTTTTTTGGGTGTGTCCGTCAAGCTTATCGAGGATATCTCGAATAGAGACTTGCTTGAATTCGTTCTTTCGGACTTTTGCGTCAACTGAAATCCATCGACGAAGATATTCGCGATCGCGGACAAATAAATCAGCCAAAAATTCGATTTCTAAGAGATCCCTCACCATCGCAAATGCCGGTTGGAAATAGCCTGCGCGAACAAGCTTCAGGCAAGCGCCCGCTGTATTAAAAACGCGCGCCATCAATCGAAGGACAACAAGTGCCTCTGTGTCATCAGAATAAGAATGCTTCCGAAGGCAATGATGTAGACACTCAAACGATAGGTGAAACAGCTTAAGGTGATCTCGAAGTTCCTGATTGTTGCTAACGACGCGATCATGTTCGTGCTCGATGCGAGATTCATCGAACCAAGGAAAGGGTTGCACCGGTACAGACATAACTCTCCCGCCGTCTGAGTCACTCCGCCGCCTCACTCGCCCCGCGCTTCCTTTTTCCGCGGTCCTGCTTCGCCAGCACAGGGGCCAGGAACTTGCCGGTGTAGCTGCGTGGCGCCTTGACGATATCCTCCGGCGGGCCCCAGGCGACGATCTCGCCGCCGCCGTCGCCGCCTTCGGGGCCGAGGTCGATCACCCAGTCCGCGGTCTTGATCACCTCGAGATTGTGCTCGATCACGACCACGGTATTTCCCTGCGACACCAGTTCATGCAGCACCTCCAGGAGCTTTTTGACGTCGTGGAAATGCAGGCCGGTGGTCGGCTCGTCCAGGATATAGAGCGTGCGTCCGGTGGCACGCTTCGACAGCTCCTTGGCGAGTTTGACGCGCTGGGCTTCGCCGCCGGACAGGGTCGTGGCCTGCTGGCCGACGTGGATGTAATCCAGGCCGACACGGTGCAGCGTTTTAAAAGTCTCACGCACCCGCGGCACCGCCTTGAAGAATTCGGCGGCTTCCTCGACCGTCATGTCGAGCACGTCGGCGATGCTCTTGCCCTTGAACAGGACTTCGAGCGTCTCGCGGTTGTAGCGTTTTCCTTTGCAGACATCGCAGGTGACGTAGACGTCCGGCAGGAAGTGCATCTCGATCTTGATGACGCCGTCGCCCTGGCAGGCCTCGCAGCGGCCGCCCTTGACGTTAAAGGAAAACCGCCCGGGCTCGTAGCCGCGCGCCTTGGCTTCGGGCAGGCCGGCGAACCATTCGCGGATCGGCGTGAACGCGCCGGTATAGGTGGCGGGGTTCGAGCGCGGGGTGCGGCCGATCGGCGACTGGTCGATGTCGATGATCTTGTCGATATGCTCAAGACCCTCGATGCGGTCGTGCGGCGCCGCGCCCTCGCTGGCGTTGTTGAGTTTTCGCGCGATCGCCTTGTACAGCGTGTCGATCAGCAGCGTCGACTTGCCGCCGCCGGAAACGCCGGTGACGCAGGTGAACAAGCCGAGCGGAATTTCCGCCGAGACGTTCTTCAGATTGTTGCCGCGGGCGTTGATCACCTTGATGGTGCGGCGATGGTTCGGCGGCCGGCGCTCGGGGATTTCGACCGACAATTCACCGGTAAGATATTTTCCGGTCAGCGAGTTCGGATTGCTCATGACCTCGGCGGGCGTGCCTTGCGCGACGATGTTGCCGCCATGGACGCCGGCGCCGGGGCCGACGTCGACCACATGGTCGGCGAGGCGAATGGCATCCTCGTCGTGCTCGACCACGATCACGGTGTTGCCGAGGTCGCGCAGCCGCTTCAGCGTCTCCAACAGCCGCGCATTGTCACGCTGGTGCAGGCCGATCGAAGGCTCGTCCAGCACATAAAGCACGCCGGTTAGCCCCGAGCCGATCTGCGACGCCAGGCGAATGCGCTGGCTTTCGCCGCCGGAGAGGGTGCCGGAGGCGCGCGCCAGCGTCAGGTAGTTCAGGCCGACATCGAGCAGGAACGACAGCCGCTCGCGGATCTCCTTCAGCACCCGGGCTGCGATCTCGTTCTGCTGGGCGTTGAGCACCTTCGGTACGGTCTCGAACCATTCGCCGGCGCGCCGCACCGACAATTCGGAAATCTCGCCGATGTGCTTGCCGCCGATCTTGACGCATAGCGCCTCCGGCTTGAGCCGATAGCCTTGGCAGGCCTCGCAGGGAATATCGGAAAAATACTTGCCGAGTTCCTCGCGCGCCCACTCGCTCTCGGTCTCGCGGTAGCGGCGGTCGAGATTGGTGATGACGCCTTCGAACGGTTTCTTGGTGTCGTAGGAGCGCACGCCGTCTTCATAGGAGAACTTGATCTCGTCCTCGCCGGAACCGTGCAGGATCGCGTCCTTGGTCTTCTTCGGCAGATCCTTCCATTTGGTGTCGAGCGTGAATTTGTAGAACTTGGCCAGCGCGGTCAGGGTCTGGATGTAATAGGGCGACGACGATTTCGCCCACGGCGCGATCGCGCCCTTGCGCAAGGTCAGTTCCTTGTCGGGAATAACCAGTTCTTCGTCGATATGCTGCTCGACGCCGAGGCCGCCGCAGGCCGGGCAAGCGCCGTAGGGATTGTTGAAGGAAAACAGCCGCGGCTCGATTTCCGGAATCGTGAAGCCGGAAACCGGGCAGGCGAATTTTTCCGAAAACAGAATCCGCTCCGGCCCGCTCTTGTCGTGGATTTTTGCGACTTTCTTGGTCACGGCCTCATCCTTCGAGACGGCGCTTTGCGCCTCCTCAGGATGAGGGGAGAGGCCCCGCTTGGTTGCCTTCGATCGCCGCGCTCCGGCCTCATCCCCGGATGAGCGCGTTGCGCTCACCGAGGGAGCGCCCGCAGGGCGCGTCTCGAAGGATGATGGCTGTGAAGCAGGCGCATCGGCATATTCGATCACCGCCAGCCCTTCGGCGAGTTTCAGGGCGGTCTCAAAGCTTTCCGCCAGCCGCTGACCGATGTCCGATCGAACCACGATGCGGTCGACCACGACGTCGATGTCGTGCGGGAATTTCTTGTCCAGCACCGGCGCTTCCGCCAGCTCGTGGAAGGTGCCGTCGATCTTGACCCGCTGAAATCCCTTCTTGAGATATTCGGCGAGCTCCTTGCGGTACTCGCCCTTGCGGCCGCGCACGACAGGCGCCAGCAGATAGAGCCGGGTACCCTCGGGGAGTGCCAGCACGCGATCGACCATCTGTGAGACGATCTGGCTCTCGATCGGCAAGCCCGTGGCGGGTGAATAGGGCACGCCGACCCGCGCCCACAACAGCCGCATGTAGTCGTAGATCTCGGTCACGGTGCCGACGGTCGAGCGCGGATTTTTCGAAGTGGTCTTTTGCTCGATGGAAATGGCCGGAGATAAGCCATCGATCTGGTCGACGTCCGGCTTCTGCATCATCTCCAGGAACTGGCGGGCGTAGGCCGACAGCGATTCGACGTAGCGCCGCTGTCCCTCGGCATAGATGGTGTCGAAGGCGAGCGATGATTTTCCCGAGCCGGACAGCCCGGTGAAGACCACCAGCCGGTCGCGCGGAATTTCCAGATCGACGTTCTTGAGATTGTGCTCGCGCGCGCCGCGAATCGTAATCGCGCGCATGGCGGAGCCGGCGTTGTATTGGCGCTTCGCCTTGATCACTTCATCCATAACAGGCGTTCCAGGCGCGTTGTCCGCGCCTTGTTAGGGCGCGCATCCGCCGGGAAAACCGGGGATCGAACGCCAGTGTGGGTGCGCTCGGAACATAGGAAGAACGCGCGCCGATTTCCAGTGCTGCTTGCAAGCCATCAACGGTTTGTTGCGGGTGGCATTGTGGGGTCACGCGCCACGCGTGACGGGAACCGCCAAGCCAGCAAAAAGGCCGGCGCGGGGCCGGCCTTTCGCTATCAAAACCTGAGATCCGGGTCAGCCGAGACAGGCCCTCCCCACCGACCTTGCCGCCTCAGTTGAAGTGATAGTTGATGCCACCCTTGACGCTGTGGGTGGTGAGACCGAGATCGACGCCCGGCGGCACCAATGTGGCCAGATAGCGCTCGGAACCGTAGTCGGCATACATGTATTCAACCTTGGCCGACCAGTTCGGTGCGAACATGTATTCGCCACCGACACCAACCGTCCAGCCGGAGTGAACCTTGGACTCGTCGATCACAGTCGCGCCCAGCACCGTGGCCGAGAGGCGATTGTCAGCCCAGGCATAGCCGCCCTTGGCGTAGAACAGGGCTGCGCCCGTGGTCACGCCGACGCGGCCAGTGACGCTGCCGAACGCGCGGATCTTGTCTTCCGCGGTCGCCACCGGAATACCGCCGAAAAACGCAGTCGCCGATTCCTTGACGTCCGCGCCGGCGGCGTCGACCTCAAGACCCCAAACCCACTGGCTGCCGGGCGCCTGCCAGTTGTAACCGACGGTGCCGCCGCCGAAGCCACCCGTGAGGTCGTCGTTCCAGGCATAACCGCCCATGACGCCGACATAGAAGCCCGACCAGTTGATCCCAGGCGCCATGGCGGGCGCTTTGGTGTACGGGCGCGCGGCAAGATCAGCGGCGGAAGCCTGAGTTGCCATGCCGACAGCGGCCAAGGCGACGGTAGCGAGCAAAAGATTCTTCATCGAACTCTCCAATCCAATGTGCTTCGTTGACGCCGAAGCTTCATTGCCGGCGTGAATCCCACGCCGTTCCAGGGTACCGTTTGTACGTAGTTCTACGGAGAAAGCAGTCACCCAAAAGCCACATCGGCGGACAAACAGCGGCGAAAATGAGAGCCGAAAATGAGGGCCGCAGCGCAGCAAGTTCGCTGCATGCGTGTGCTGAGTACGAGGGCGTAGACGGAAATTCGGGCGCAACAGCAAAAAGGCCGGCGCGAGGCCGGCCTTTTCTCAATTTGAAACCCTCAGCTCAGGCTGAGGTCAGTATTTCGAGATCACCGGGCCGCCCCAGCGGTAGTTGATTCGCGCGGTCACCATATCGACGTCCTGGCGGATGCTGTCGTTGCGCGAATTCAGGCCGGCCGGGGGAAGCACGGACGTGAAACTGACGTTACGGGTGCCCATGAACAGATGATCGTATTCAATGGCGGCCGACCAGTTCGGCGCGAATCCATATTCAAGACCGGTTCCAACCGTGCCGCCCCAGCGGGTTTCACTGGTGCGATCAAATACCGTGCTGCCGACGGTCAAACCCTCGTACTTGTCGTTGGTGACGGCGGCGCCGCCCTTCACATACCAAAGAACGTTGTTCCAGGCATAACCGACCTGGCCCGTGAACAAGCCCAGCGCATCGATCTTGGATCGGTTAACAAACGGGGCTCCGAGAACGAGGCTCGTATTCGATCCACGCAAATCAGCCCAGTCGCCCTGGGCTTCGACACCGAATACCCATCCGCCGCTCTGCCAACGGTAGCCAATCTGTCCGCCGACGACCCCGCCGGTTGCGTCGTGACAACCTTCCGAGGCGTTCACATTCGCAATCCCAAAGGCAGGGGCACTTAGCGCAGTCCAGCAGTTGCGGCTCGACGCCCAGCCGCCGTTGGCGCCGATGTAGAAGCCGCTCCAGTCATAGATCGCAGCAATCATCGGCGGCGCCTTGGTATAAGGACGGGCTGCGAGATCGGCGGCTGAAGCCTGAGTCGCGATACCGAAAGCGGCGAAGGCGACGCTAGCGAGCAGAAAACGCTTCATGACATTCCCCAATTCCAATGTGCTTCGTTGTCTTGCGGCAAACGCAGTCCCCAAAAAACGACATCGATGCACAAACGCAGGACACAAACGCAGGTGAAAAGTAGATTACCCAAGTTCCTCAACGGGCTTGGCGGCAGTGTGGCCGACTGGAGGCCGTACGATGAAGCGCGAAAAACAAAAAAGGCCGGCGCGAGGCCGGCCTTTTCATGATTTGAACCGCTTCAGGTCAGATTGAGATCAGTACTTCGGGACAACCGGGCCGCCCCAGCGGTAGTTGACGCGCGCGGTGACGAGATCGACGTCCTGACGTACGCGATCGGTTCCGGCAAACAAGCCACCCGGTGTGGTGGTGAAGGCAACGTTCTTGTCCTGCGAGAAGATGTGATCGTATTCAACGGCAGCCGACCAGTTCGGAGCGAAGCCGTATTCAACGCCGGCGCCAATGGTGCCGCCCCAACGGGTCTGATCCCCAGAGGTCGCAGTGACGACGTTGGTAACCGCGTTCCGGACGTCGTAGCGGCTGTCGGTGACCGCAGCACCGCCCTTCACGTAGAGCAGGGCGTTGTTCCAGGAATAACCGATCTGACCGGTGAACAGGCCGAACGCATCAATCTTGGAGCGATTGATGGATCCCCCGAACTGCTGGCTTATGTTGGAGCCGCGCAGATCGGCCCAGTCGCCCTGGGCTTCGAGGCCGAATACCCAGCCGCCGCTCTGCCAGCGATACCCGACCTGGCCACCGGCGACGCCGCCGGTTGCATCGTGGCAACCTTCCGGCGCAGTGGCGACAACCAATGGCGGGAGGGCGTCCCAGCAGTTGCGGCTCGATCCCCAGCCGCCGTTGGCGCCGACGTAGAAGCCGCTCCAGTCATAGATCGCGGCGATCATCGGCGGCGCCTTGGTGTAAGGACGGGCCGCGAGGTCGGCGGCCGAGGCAGGCGCAGCCGAAACCAGCGCCACAAATCCTACCGCACCCAGCAAAAACTTTTTCATCGTACTCTCCGCCTCTTGTCCGCTTCGTTTGACGCTGAAGCGTTATTATTCAAGTGCGACCACCGTAGCGGTCCAATTCCTGCGGGTAATATAACGGTATCGAACGGGAAAAACCGTCGCCGAAATGCAACACTCGCCAGCGAAGTGAATGCCCGGAAACTAATGATTTCTTTACAATTTTTCGGGAACCCGATGGAACTCGTCGGGGCGCCAAACCCCTTGGTGGTGGCCGCAGCGGTGGAAAGGTACCCGCCTTAAGGCCTCTGCAAACGCTGTTTTTCGGAACAAAACTGGAACATCAGCGCAAGGAGTGCTATATGTGGATAACCGGGGATCGTCGGACCCGCGGGCGCGGCGAGCGCGTATAGGGTCAGTTCAAGGTGGTCCGGTCCCAAATGGACCTCGAGACACTACCTGAGTTCAAGCCCGACGGCTGGGCGTCTGGCGAGTCCAGTGATTTTGCCAGTGATTTTTGAGAGTGGAGAGCGGCAATGGCGGGAAGCGTGAACAAGGTCATTCTGATTGGCAATCTCGGAGCCGATCCGGAAATCAAGCGGACTCAGGATGGGCGGCCGATCGCCAATCTGCGGATTGCTACGTCCGACACCTGGCGCGACAAGGCCACTGGCGAGCGCAAGGAAAAGACCGAATGGCATCGCGTCGTGATTTTCAGCGAAGGCCTGTGCAAGATTGCAGAGCAATATCTGAAGAAGGGCGCCAAGGTTTATATCGAGGGCCAGTTGCAGACGCGCAAATGGACCGACCAGAGCGGCGTTGAGAAATACTCCACCGAAGTGGTGCTGCAGAACTTCAACTCGACGCTGACCATGCTCGATGGCCGCAGTGGCGGCGGTGGCGGCAGTTTCGGGTCGGATGATTCATCAGGCGGCGACTTCGGATCCGGCGGTCCGTCAAGCGCCGCGCCGCGCCGCGCCGTAGCGGCCGGCGCCCGCAACAGCGACATGGACGACGATATTCCGTTCTGATCGCGCGATCCTTCAACATCGAACGCTGCTGTTGCGGCGATCCGGGACGGCCGGCCGCGCCCGCCAAACACAGGCGAGCATCGAAAAAGCTCGATGCTCGCCTGGCGTCCGCCGTCGATGAGGCGTGGAGCGAATTTAAACTTGACATTGGAAAGATAGATGTAAATACTCGTTACATTGCCATTCCGGCCTGGCTGCTTCGAGTGTTTTAGATGTCGCTGACGCCACTCTTGAACGCCGCCCCCGAGGTCCAGGTTCACGCCTTTGCCGCGATCACGGCCTTCGTCCTCGGCGTCGTTCAGCTTGGCGCGCCCAAAGGCACGCTTCCGCATCGGACCCTGGGCTGGGTTTGGGTGGTGCTGCTGCTGGTGATCAGCGCTTCGTCGTTTCTCATCCACGGCATTCGAATGTGGGGCCCGTGGAGCCCTATTCACATTCTGTCGGTGTTGACGCCGATCATGCTGATCGTCGGCGTGCTGGGCGCCCGCAGACACCATATGCGCACCCACAAGATCACGATGATATCGATCTTCGCCGGCGCTCTCGTGCTTGCCGGGCTGTTCACGCTGGTCCCGGGGCGGATCATGCACAGCGTGGTGTTCGGCCAGTAGCGATTGCGTTGAGAAAAGCGCGGTCGTCGGGCGATCTGTTTTTCGACCTTGAACAGGGTCGGTTTCGCGGCCCCGGCCGAGAGTGCGGACGGGCTCGTAAGTCTCTGGAAAAACGAAGAGAAAAACCGGTCGGGCAAGCCAGTTAGGGGGTGGTTTGGAGGCCCTCGATACGCTATATGATTCGGACCAAGAATTGACCGGATTTCCCCTTTGTCTGACCCTGAAGATACGAAGCCGGGAGAGCCGCCGGCGCCCTCGGATATTCGTCCCGTATCCATCCTCGACGAGATGAAACGCTCCTACCTCGATTACGCCATGAGCGTGATCGTGGCGCGTGCGCTGCCCGACGCGCGCGACGGTCTCAAGCCGGTGCATCGCCGCATTCTCTACGCGATGTATGAGAACGGCTTCGAATGGAACAAGCCGTATCGCAAGTCGGCGCGCACCGTCGGCGACGTGATCGGTAAATACCATCCCCACGGCGATCAGTCGGTCTATGACGCGATGGTCCGCATGGCGCAGGAATTCTCCATGCGCGTGCCGCTGATCGACGGGCAGGGCAATTTCGGCTCGGTGGACGGCGATATGGCCGCCGCGATGCGTTACACCGAATCGCGCCTGACCAAGATCGCGCAATTGCTGCTCGACGACATCGACAAGGACACCGTCGATTACCAGGATAACTACGACGGTTCGTTCCGCGAACCGCGGGTGCTGCCGGCGAAATTTCCAAATCTGCTGGTCAATGGCGCGGGCGGCATCGCCGTCGGCATGGCCACCAACATTCCGCCGCACAATCTCGGCGAAGTGATCGACGCTTGCGTGGCGCTGATCGACGATCCCGCGCTCAGCATCGACGATTTGATCAGGATCGTGCCGGGCCCGGATTTTCCGACCGGCGGCATCATCCTCGGCCGCCAGGGCATCCGCTCGGCCTACCATCTCGGCCGCGGCTCGATCGTGATGCGCGGCAAGGTGAGGATCGACACCATCCGCAAGGATCGTGAAGCCATCATCATCTCGGAAATCCCCTACCAGGTGAACAAGGCCAGCATGGTCGAGCGCATCGCCGAGCTGATACGCGACAAGAAGATCGAGGGGTGTTCCGATCTGCGTGACGAATCCGACCGCGACGGTTTGCGCGTCGTCATCGAACTGAAGCGCGATGCCGTGCCCGATGTGGTGTTGAATCAGCTCTATCGATTTACGCCGCTGCAGACCAATTTCGGCGCCAACATGGTGGCGCTCGACGCCGGCCGGCCGCAGGTCATGAACCTGAAGGACCTGCTGACGCTGTTCGTCGCCTTCCGTGAGCAGGTGGTGACGCGCCGCACCAAATTCCTGCTCAACAAGGCCCGCGACCGCGCCCACATCCTGGTCGGGCTCGCCATCGCCGTGGCCAATATCGACGAGATCATCCGCGTGATCCGGACCTCGCCCGATCCCAACACCGCGCGCGACACCCTGATGTCGCGCGACTGGGCGGCCAAGGATGTCGCCGCGATGATCACGCTGATCGACGATCCCCGGCATCGGCTCGCCGAAGATGGCACCGCGCGGCTGTCGTTCGAGCAGGCCAAAGCCATTCTCGATCTGCGCCTGGCGCGCCTGACGGCACTCGGCCGCGAGGAAATTGGCGAAGAGCTCGACAAGCTCGCGCTCGAAATCGCCGATTACCTCGACATCCTGGGCTCGCGCGCCCGCGTCCAGACCATCATCAAGGACGAACTCGCCGCGGTGAAGTCGGAATTCGCGACGCCGCGCAAGACCGTCATCATCGAGCATGAAAACGAGGTCGAGGACGAGGACCTGATCCAGCGCGAAGACATGGTGGTCACGGTCTCGCATGCCGGCTACGTCAAGCGCGTGCCGCTGTCGACCTATCGCGCGCAACGGCGCGGCGGCAAGGGCCGTTCGGGCATGCAGACCCGCGACGAGGATTTCGTTAGCCGTCTGTTCGTGGCCTCGACCCATACGCCGGTGCTGTTCTTCTCGTCGCGCGGACAGGTCTACAAGGAAAAGGTCTGGCGGCTGCCGGTGGCGGCGCCGAACGGTCGCGGCAAGGCGCTGATCAACATCCTGCCGCTGGAGCAGGGCGAGCGCATCACCACCATCATGCCGCTGCCCGAGGATGAATCCTCCTGGGCCAATCTCGATGTGATGTTCGCGACCACCGGCGGCAACGTCCGCCGCAACAAGCTGTCGGACTTCGTCGACGTCAGGCGTTCCGGCATCATCGCCATGAAGCTCGATGAGGACGAGGCGATCGTCGACGTGCAGATCTGTACCGAGCATGACGACGTACTGCTGACCGCTGCCGGCGGCCAGTGCATCCGTTTCCCCGTCACTGACGTCAGGGTATTCCAGGGCCGCACCTCGATGGGCGTGCGCGGTATCGCGTTGCCCAAGAGCGACAAGCTGATCTCGCTTACCATTCTGCGCCACATGGACGCCGATGCCGAGGAGCGCGCCGCCTATCTGCGTCGCGCCAATGCGGTGCGGCGGGGCGGCGTCGAGGAGGAGGCGGGGACCGACACCGAGGACGCCTCCGGCGCCATCGAGCTCGGCGAGCAGCGCTATGTCGAAATGTCCGCACATGAGCAGTTCGTGCTGACCATCAGCGAGAACGGCTATGGCAAGCGCTCGTCGTCGTTCGAATACCGGACCACGGGACGCGGCGGCAAAGGCATCGTCGCGATGTCGGTGAATGACCGCAACGGCAAGCTGGTCGCGTCATTCCCGGTCGAGGACTCTGACCAGATCATGCTGGTGACCGACAAGGGTCAGCTGATCCGCTGTCCGGTCGAGGGCATCCGGATCGCCGGCCGCTCGACCCAGGGCGTCATCGTGTTCGATACCGCTGTGGACGAGCATGTGGTGTCGGTCGAGCACATCGGCGAAGAGGCTGAAAACGGCAATGGTGGCTGAGTGGGATTGAGTTAGAGCGGGATGAGATTAGGTTGGGGCCGTGACGACCGACCATTTTTCTTCTCGTGCCCCGGACGCAAGCCGCACGAGCGCTGCGAGCCGGGGCCCATTCTACTTTGCATGGGGTTGTTTTCGCGATTTTGTATCTGGGCTCCGCGGTGTACTGCCCATAGCGTGTCGAAGACGCGCGTGAACGCGCTTATGAGGCGCTGCTCTGCGTCCGGGACACGAGATCGTTAGTGCTTCGCGCTCACGGCGAATCGATCCAACTCCAATGCATCATGCGTTAGTGAAATCGTCATGCGCGGGCTTGATCCGCGCATCCATCTTTTCAAAAGGATGGATTGCCGGGTCAGCCCGGCAATGACGGATAGAGCTCAAGCCAACTTCAATTCAAATCTCGATCTCCGTGCCGAACTCGACGACCTGCCGTGTCGGCACGCCGAAAAACGCGGCGGAGCGTTCGGCGTTGCGCTGCAGGAATGCGAACACGGTTTCCCGCCACACCCACATGCCCGGAATATCTTCACTGGGAATGATGGTCTCGCGGCCGATGTAATAGGTGATATCGGTGAGATCGATGCCGGGCAGCTTGCCCTGCTCGCACGCGAGTTTTAATCCTTCGAAAATCGTTGGGTACTGCATGAAGCCATAGTGCAGGATGACGCGGGTGATGCCTTCGATCACCTCGATGACCTCCGCCCGATCCTCATCGGCGATGCGGGGCGATTCCTCGATCAGCACGGTGACGAGCACCACGCGCTGATGCAGAACGTGATTGTGCTTGACGAATTCCGTCAGCGCTAGCGGGACGCCGTTCGGGGCAGACGCCAGAAACACCGCGGTGCCCGAGAGTCTCGCGTGGCACCTGTTGACGGCGGTCTCGATCAGATCTTCTTCCGGCTGACGCAGCTTCCCGCGCGCCCGTTCGACCAGCTTGACGCCGGCTCGCCAGGTCAACATCACGAAAGCGATCACGGCCGCGAGCAACAGGGGAAACCATCCGCCCTCGAACAGTTTGGTCGAATTCGCCGCAAAGAAGATGCAGTCGATGACGAAGAAGAAGCCGTTGACGGCGATGACGATAACAGGCGGATAGCCCCACTGGATCGCGACCAAGGCAGCCAGCAGTGTTGTGATCGCCATCAACAGCGACACTGCGATTCCGTAGGCGCCTGCGAGCGCGTCCGATGTGCCGAACCCGATCACGGCGCCGAGGGTAGCTGCCGCCAGCAGCCAATTCACCAGCGGCACATAGATCTGGCCCATCGCGTGGCTGGTGGTGTGTATGATGTGCATGCGCGGCAGGAAGCCGAGCTGGATCGACTGCTGCGTCAATGAAAACACGCCGGAGATAATCGCCTGCGAGGCGATCACGGTCGCCACCGTCGCGAACGCAACCAGCGGATAGTGCAGCCAGTCGGGCGCGAGCTGATAGAACGGATGGTCGAGCGTGCTGGCGCTGGCGTCGGTAATTAGCAGCGCGGCCTGCCCGAAGTAGTTGAGGACGAGGGCCGGAAGCGCCACGGTGAACCACGCAAGCCGAATCGGCACCCGTCCGAAATGGCCCATGTCGGCATACATCGCCTCGCCGCCGGTCACCGCGAGAAACGCGGCGCCGATAACCGCGAAGCTGATGTGGAAATCCTGGTGGATCAGGAAATTGAAAGCATAAAGCGGGCTCACGGCGACGAGCACGCCGGGCGCCTGCACGATGCCATGGATGCCAAGCAGTGCGATCACCAGGAACCAGGCGAGCATGACGGGCCCGAAGATATTGCCGATGAATCCAGCGCCCTTTTTCTGAACGATGAAAAGCCCGATCAGGATGACGATGGTCAGCGGCACCACGGCGGGCGCCAGCGACGGCGCATCGACCTTCAAGCCTTCGATCGCGCTCAGCACCGAGATGGCCGGCGTGATGGCGCCGTCACCGTAGAGCAACGCAGCCCCGACCAGCCCGACGACCAGAAGCTGCGCCCGCCACGTTCCAGGCTGGGCATTGCGGGCGGAAAGCAGCGCGAGCAGGGCGACGATGCCGCCTTCGCCGCGGTTGTCGGCGCGCAAAATCAGCAGCGCGTATTTCAACGAAATAATCAGGACCAGCGCCCAGAGGATCAGCGACACCACCCCGAGAATCGCCTCGGAGACCAGCGGCCCGCCATGGGCGGCCGCCTTGGCCGCTTCCTTCAGCGCGTAGAGGGGACTGGTGCCGATGTCGCCATAGACGACACCAAGCGCCCCGATCGTTGCGGTCAGCGGAAGTGGATGAGGGCCGGGCGAAGTCGCGGCGGGAATGGCGGTCACTGGCGGCCCCCCATGGGTGTCGCGCCTGTCAGTCGGAGGGGCGCGACCAGATGCCAGTCTGCGACGCGTCGCCGCAAATTACCATGGGATTCGCTTGGCGGTGGGAGCAGCGCCTTATGGCGTGCGGTCGGCGGTTACCAGCCGGGCTTCCTTGATCGCAGTCTTCTTGCCGGCTACGCGCAGGCAGGAAGCCTCGAAGTTCGGCCAAGCCTTCTGCGAGCAGCTCGGGCCTACGGTATTGATGTCCAGCCGGTCGGCCTTGGCGAGGGCTTGCGGAACGCTGGCTTCAACCTGCGGGGCAAATCCGGGAAGAACAGTGAGTGCGGCGGCAATACAAGCTGCGATGGCAATTGCTGAAAGAGCCTTGATCATGACGGTCCCCTGTCGTGGGCCTTTGTGGCCCGTCGTTTCGTTGGTTAATGGAGTACGCAGTGCCCGTTTCAGGATCTCTTCGCCAACGCGGATAATGGTTTCGTCGCACCGGAGTTTTGTTTCGTCGCCCGTTCCAGAATGAAACACAGCCGGCTTGCATAGAAGACGCGCCGACCCCACAAGTAGTTCAGGCACTTGTGAAATATAAAAAAACGCCTGTTAGCCTCTCGGGCAGGGAACCGGCCCGGCTTGCGGGGCCGCCCGGGGCGGGGTAGAGGGATTTATGCCCCGCATCGCGCTGTACCCAGGCTCATTCGACCCCGTCACCAATGGCCATCTCGATGTGGTCAGGCACGCCGTCGGTCTGTGTGACCGGCTGATCGTCGCCATCGGGGTCAATTCCAGCAAAAAGCCGTTGTTTTCCACCGATGAGAGGCTGGAAATGGCCGAGGAGATTTTTGGCCCGGTAGCTGCCGCGGCTGGCTGCGCCTTCGACTGCACGACCTACGACAATCTCACCGTCACCGCGGCGCAAAAGCATGGCGCGACCATCATGATTCGTGGCCTGCGCGACGGCACCGACCTCGATTTCGAGATGCAGATCGCCGGCATGAACGAAACCATGGCACCCAACGTCCATACCGTTTTCGTTCCGGCCTCGGTGGCGGTTCGCCCGATCACCGCCACACTGGTGCGCCAAATCGCAACCATGGGCGGCGACGTGTCGGCGTTCGTGCCGTCTTCGGTTGCCGCCAGCCTCAAGAAGAAATTTGCCGGCTAGCCGAACACCGGCCAGCTTTCACCTGACCCGGAGTTTTCATGATCCGAATTCTAGCCGCTGTCGTCGCACTGATGTGCGCGGCCCCCGCAATCGCACAGCCGCTTCCTGCCAATCTCGACAAGCAGAATGCGATCGTCATCGATACCACCAAGGGCCGCATCGTCTTCAAGCTGCGCACCGACCTCGCGCCAAAGCACGCCGAGCGGATCAAGCAGCTGGCGCGTGAAGGCTATTACAACAACGTGCCGTTTCACCGCGTGATGGATGGCTTCATGGCGCAGACCGGCGACGGCCAGAATTTCAATGGCACCGGCGGTTCGAAATATCCCAACCTGAAAGCGGAATTTTCCGACGTGCCGTTCAAGCGCGGCATCGTCGGCATGGCGCGGCGCGGCGACAGCGTCGATACCGCGAACTCGCAGTTCTTTTTTATGTTCGCCGATGGGTCGAGCCTGAATGGCCAGTACACCGTGATCGGCGAGGTGGTGTCCGGAATGGACGTCGTCGATAAGCTCAAGAAAGCCCCGCCGGGCTCGCGCGGCGGCGAGGTGACCGATCCCGACAAGATGGTGAAGGTGCAAGTCGCATCCGACATCAAGTGAGCGACGGTGGCGTCGCGTCGCCATCAGCTCGTTGTTATTGCCGCAGCACTGCTGTTCGGCCTGTTCAGTTCGGCCGGACAGGCGCAGCCGGCGCAGGTCAATACCATCAAGGACGTATTTGCGAAGCTGCGGACCTGCTGGAAACCGCCGCCGCCGTCGCGCGCCAATCCGGGGATCGACATCACGGTGATCGTAAGTTTCAACCGCGCCGGAGATATTCTTGGCCATCCGAAGATCACCTACGAATCGGAACAGGCGACCGAAAATGACCGGGTCGAGTACCGCATCGCCGTGATGGAGACGTTGCAACGCTGCACGCCGATGCCATTTACCGAATCAATGGCCGGCGCCGTTGCCGGTCGGCCGTTCGCTGTTCAGTTTCGCAATCGGAAACTTCCACCCCAACCCATAGAGAAGAGAGCATGGCTGACACCGAAAATACTTTGATCCTCGAAACCACCCAGGGGCCGGTCACGATTGAAATGCGGCCCGATCTCGCGCCCGGTCACGTCGCCCGGATCAAGGAACTGGTGCGCGAGGGATTTTACGACGGCATCGTGTTCCACCGCGTGATCGAAGGTTTCATGGCCCAGACAGGATGCCCGGAGGGAACCGGCACCGGCGGCTCCGGCAAGAAACTCAAGGCCGAGTTCAACAAGGAACCGCATGTCCGCGGCACCACCTCGATGGCGCGCGCCAGCAGCCCGGATTCCGGCGACAGCCAGTTCTTCATCTGCTTCGACGATGCATCGTTCCTCAACAACCAGTATACGGTCTGGGGCAAGGTGACGTCCGGCATGGAAAACGTCGACAAGATCAAGCGCGGCGAGCCGGTGCAGAACCCCGACAAGATTGTTAAAGCGCGCATGGCGCTCGACGACGCGGCTTGAGATTCGTCCGCTGAATTTCTTCACCTCTCCCCGCCGGGGAGAGGTCGCGAACCCTGTAGCGCGCTTGCGCGCTCCGGGTGAGCGGGTGAGGGGTCTCGTTCCCACATGATCCGTACGCCCTCACCCGGAGCCTTCGCTACGCTCAGTCTCCGACCTCTCCCCACGGGAGAGGTGAAGGACCATGCTTCATAGTCCAGGCTCACGCGAGAACTGTTGCGTGCTCAAAAGCAGGCCGAGGCTTACTTCGCCGAGAGCTGGCGAACCGCGCCCAGCCAATCCTCGATATGATAGGAGCGGACCATCTTGCCGCTCTCAAGGGTGTGAACGTCGATCGACATCAGCTTGAACGACTTGCCGGTGTGCGGCGCGCCCATGAATTCACCCGCCGGCGTGCCGGTGGCTTCGCCGCGTACGGTAACCTGGTTGCCCGAGACCAGGACCTCCTTGATTTCCCATTTCAGGTCCGGAACGGATTTGAGACGTTGTCCGATCCCGGCGATGACTTCATCGCGGGTGTTGCAGATGTCGTTGCCCCGACAGGACACCCACTGTGGCGCAGTCGCCTGCCTGATGAGCTCGGGGCTGTCGTTTGCGAATTCAGCATTGAGGGCCTTGTAGAATGGCGCGACGCTGGCGCGGGCTGTCTCGGCGCTGAGTTCCGCCCGGGCGGAAGATGCCAGCAAACCCATGGCCGCGACTGCGGCGCACGCGACGAAAATTCGTTTCATGGTGGCTCCCGGTGACTTGATTGAAGGCGCGCCGGTGCTATGAACCTCCTTTGATAATCGATCCAATGAATAATCGTGGTCGATCATGAACAAAATCGATTTACGTCGCTTCGACCTCAACCTCCTGGTGGTGTTTGAGGTTTTGATGAACGAACGCAGCGTCAGCCGGGCGGCAGACCGGCTTGGGCGGACCCAATCGGCTGTCAGCCACTCGCTGTCGCGATTGCGTAGCCAGTTGGGCGATCCGCTATTGATCAAGTCCGGGGTGCGGATGCAGCCGACGGCTTTCGCGCTCGATCTGGTCGAGCAGGCCCGGCCGATGCTGCGAGGCATCGAGCGCGTTCTTTCGCCGCGGCATGTGTTCGATCCGGCATCTTCGCAGCTGGTTTTCCGGTTGGCGGCTCCCGATTTCATGCTGACCCTGTTTGCAAACCTGCTCGAACGCCTGCGCACTGAAGCACCAGGCGTTTCCGTCGAGTGGACCGCGCCGCGAGAGCCGACACTGCGGGATGTGGCGGAGGGGCAGGTCGATATCGCGATTGTGCCAGCGCAACTTCGGCTGCCTGAGGGCGTCAGCAGCGAAGCGATCGGCGCGCTGAAATGGCGATGCTTCGGCCGCGAGGGACATCCGGCGTTTTCCAAATGGGGGCGCAAGAGCTGGTCGCAATGGCCGCATCTGGCCGTGCGTGTCGGCGACAGTCTGACGAGCCCGGTGAATCTCGCGGCGGCCGCGGCCGGGTTGGAGCGGAGCCTCGCCGGCTGGGTACCGCATTTTTCCGCCATCGCGCCCATTCTGGCTGGCTCGGACTTGCTGACCACGCTGCCATCGATTGCGATGGCCGAGACGTTGGGCCCTTATCGGCTGGACAGCCGCGAGGTTCCGTTTCCGATCGCGCCGCTTCCGCATGCGATGATCTGGAGCACCGGCCGAAGCTCTCATCCCGAGATCACCTGGCTACGCGATCGGCTGCGACCGATCGCGAAAAATCAATTTACCGGCCTCGCGGCATAGAAGGCTGTCTAGATCATGCAACAGAACCTTCTCCGTTTGAGAGTCGAAATGACGGCGCGGTGTGTTACACCGGTCGCCTCTTACGCGATGCGCCTGTGCGCGTCGCGAGGATGATCAAGCCTCGGACAAGTATGCGCACCGATCTCTTCGATTTCGAGCTTCCTGCCGCCAGCATCGCGTTGCGCCCGGCAAATCCGCGCGATGGCGCGCGGATGCTGATCGTGCCGTCCGACGGCGCTTTGCGCGACGGCATCGTTACCGACCTTCCGCGCTGGCTCGAGCCCGGCGACCAACTGGTGGTCAACGACACCAGGGTGATTTCAGCCCAATTGAAAGGCCGCCGCATCGGCAGGGAAACCGAACCCAAGATCGAGGCGACATTGATAAAACGCCTCGATGGTTCGCGCTGGCAGGCATTGGTCAGGCCCGCCAAGAAATTGTCGCAAGGCGACGTGGTTCGCTTCGGCAATGAGGGCAAGGTATGCCTTCTCGGTCATCTCGACGCGCAGGTCGAACACAGGGGTGACGATGGCGAGGTCACGCTGTCGTTTTCATTTCACGGCCCGACGCTCGATTCTGCGATTGCCGATCTGGGCAGCCCGCCGCTGCCGCCTTACATCGCCTCCAAGCGCGCCGCCGATGAGCGCGACGCCGCGGACTACCAGACCATGTTCGCGGCCAACGAGGGCGCGGTCGCAGCCCCGACGGCGGGTTTGCATTTTACGCCCGCGTTGCAGGCCGCGTTGCGCGAACGCGGCATCGGGATTCACCTGATCACGCTGCATGTCGGGGCAGGGACCTTCCTGCCGGTCAAGGTGGAAGACACCAGCGGACACAAGATGCATGCCGAATGGGGCACCATTTCCCGCGACAGCGCCGACGCGCTGAATGCGGCAAGGGCCAATGGCGGCCGCATCGTCGCTGTCGGCACCACCTCGCTGCGGTTGCTGGAGAGTGCCACCGCGGAAGACGGCACGATCCAGCCATTCGCGGGAGAGACCGCGATCTTCATCACGCCGGGTTATCGGTTTCGCGCGGTCGATATTCTCCTGACCAATTTTCACCTGCCGCGTTCGACGCTGTTCATGCTGGTGTCGGCGTTCAGTGGCCTCGACACCATGAAGCGGGCCTATACCCACGCGATCGGTAGTGGTTACCGCTTCTACTCCTATGGCGATGCCTGCCTGCTGTTTCGCGCTCGGGGCTGAATCGTGGGGTGGGCAAAGGCGCACTTGCGCCGTGCCCACCATCTTCCAAATCGCGATCGTGATGGTGGGCACGCGGAGTTTATCATCGGGCGCGCATTCGCGCGACCCGTTGGCTTTGCCCACCCTACGGTCTAAGGCAGCAATTCCGCGATCTGAATCGCGTTGAGTGCGGCGCCTTTCAGGAGTTGATCGGCAGCTGCGAATATCGCGATCGAATGGCCGGAGGGATCGCTGAGATCCTGGCGAATGCGGCCGACCAGGACGTCATCCTGGCCCGACGCATCGATCGGCATCGGAAAATAGTTCCTGACCCGATCGTCCACGATTTTCACGCCCGGCGCATCCGACAGGATCGCGCGCACCTCGTCCTCCGTGATCGGGTTTTCGCATTCGAAGGTAATCGCCGCGCAATGCGCCCGCAGCACCGGCACGCGCACACAGGTCACGCCGACGGCAATGCTGTCGTCTTCGAAGATTTTCCGGGTCTCCCTGATGACCTTGGTTTCTTCGTCGTTATAGCCGGTCGCCGGATCGATCGCGGTATTGTGGTTGAACAGATTGAAGGCGTAAGGGTGCGGCATCGCCTTGGGCTGAAAGGCTTGCCCATTGAGGCAGGCTCGCGTCGACTCCACCAGTTCTTGCATCGCCGCCGCGCCGGCACCGCTGGCCGCCTGATAGGTCGACAGGATCACGCGCTTGATGCGGTTACGCCGGTGGATTGGCCATAACGGCACCAGCACGGTGATCGCGGCGCAGTTCGGAACCGCGATGATGCCCTTGTGATCCGCGATGCGGTTGGCGTTGATCTCGGGGATCACCAGCGGCACGTTCGGATCCATGCGGAAGGCGGACGAATTATCGACAACGACGGCGCCGGCCTTCACCGCGACGGGCGTAAACTTCCTGGAAATGCTGCCGCCCGCCGAGAACAGCGCGATATCGACGCCTTCGAATGAGTTCTCGTTAAGCTCTTCGATCACGACTTTTTGGCCGCGGAAGTCGATCGTCTTGCCCGCCGACCGCGCGCTCGCCAGCGCTTTGAGCTTGCCGACACGAAAGGCGCGCTTGTCCATGGTGGCAATGAATTCGGCACCGACGGCGCCGGTCACGCCGGCAATGGCAACAACGGGATCGTTCTTCACGGAAAGTCTCCATCAGGCAATAAAAAAGCCCCAGACCTTTTCAGGCGGGGCTTCGGTTCAGATGATGCGATCGTCCAACTACGCGCGCACGCCTCCCGAGACCCCAGAGGGCTTTGCGGTTTTGGTGGTGCGTTTGGTGGTCGTGATCATGGCGCGGGCTTATGCGGGAGATTTCGCTCGGCGTCAACGCCTTTCGGACCAAAAATCGGCCTCAACGAGGTTGAACGGGACGCCGTTGTTACGCAATAAGCTAACGCATGAGCCTTCCCAATCACTTTGATCTTGTCGCGGCCGACGGCCTGGCGCGCACCGGCCGGCTGACGACGCCGCATGGTGTGGTGCGAACCCCTGCCTTCATGCCGGTCGGCACCGCGGGTGCCATGAAGGGCATGCATTGGCGCGAGGTACGCGACGCCGGCACCGATATCGTGCTCGGCAATACCTACCATTTGATGCTGCGGCCGGGCGCCGAGCGCATTGCCGCGCTCGGGGGCCTGCAGTCCTTCACCGGCTGGAACGGCCCGATGCTGACCGACTCCGGCGGCTTCCAGGTGATGTCGCTGGCGCAGTTGCGCAAGGTCAGCGAAAGCGCGGTGACCTTTCGCTCCCATATTGACGGCGCCAGCCTTGAGCTGTCGCCGGAACGCGCGATCGAGGTGCAGCTTCTGCTCGGCTCCGACATCGCCATGCAACTCGACGAATGCGTGCGGCTGCCGGCAGAGCGTGGCGATATCGAGCGGGCGATGCAGCTGTCGTTGCGCTGGGGCGAGCGCAGCAAGCGTGCGTTCGAAACCGCGCCTCCGGGACACATGCTGTTTGGCATTGCTCAGGGCGGTGACGTAGCGGAGCTGCGCCGCGCCAGCGCGCGCGGCATGGTCGATACCGGCTTTCACGGCTATGCGATCGGCGGCCTCGCGGTTGGCGAACCGCAATCGGTGATGCTGGCGATGATCGAGGAGGTCGCACCCATCCTGCCGCAGGATCGTCCGAGGTATTTAATGGGCGTCGGCACGCCTGAAGATCTGCTTGAGGCGGTGGCGCGCGGCATCGACATGTTCGATTGCGTGATGCCGACGCGCAATGGACGTCACGGCGTGGCGTACACGCGGTTCGGTCAGGTCAACCTGCGCAACGCCCGGCACGCCGACGACCCACGGCCGCTCGACGAGGAAAGCCCGTGGCCCTCCGCCCGCACCTGCGCGCGCGCCTATCTGCATCATCTGGTCAAGTCGGGCGAAACGCTGGGGGCGATGCTGCTGTCGGAAATCAATATCGCGTATTACCAGCACCTGATGCAGGGCATGAGGGACGCGATTGCACAGGGAGCTTTCGCGAGCTTTCGCGACCGCACGCGTGCCGACTGGGCCAAGGGCGACATCGCGCCGCGATAAAAGGCCGCAGGATCAGTTGCAGACGAAACGCTTGAGCGCATGTTTGGTCACGAAGCCGTAACCGCAGGTATCGCAGGTCCAGAGATAGCTGATGAGGTTATCGGAAAGATAAGCGGAAGCTTCCGCAGCCACCATGGAATCTGCGCAAACCGGACAGGTCGGCAAATCGCACCCGCGCGGGTCGGGGTGACGCGTATCGGTCGACAGGACTTCAGCGATTGCTGCCATCGTGACCTCTCCGTGCGATCTGAACCTGAGTTCTACATACTCTGATTTCTTTGACGATGTGGCAACACAAATGCGTTGGTTTTACGTTATTTGGTCGCATTAAGTGTTTTGCAATGCAGCGAGTTCTTGCCGCGACGAATTCTGACTTGCATGACGAGACTGGCTGCCCCTAATGGGACAAGAGGCTTCAAATACACATACATTGCGTGACGGGAGTTTCGTTATGAATGCGTCGTCAGACACGCGTGCAGTGCACCGCCCCGGCCGTGGCCGGGTTTTCGACAGCATCGTCGATGCGATCGGCGATACGCCGATCGTCCGTTTGCGCAGATTGCCGCAGCAGCACGGGGTGCACGCGACCATTCTCGCCAAGCTGGAGTATTTTAACCCCGCGGCGAGCGTGAAGGACCGCATCGGTGCGGCGATGATCATCGCGATGGAAAAGGCCGGCGTGATCCATGCCGATACCGTGCTGATCGAGCCGACATCGGGAAATACCGGCATCGCGCTGGCTTTCGTCGCCGCCTCCCGCGGCTATCGGCTGAAGCTGGTGATGCCGGAATCGATGTCGATCGAGCGGCGCAAGATGCTGGCGTTCCTCGGCGCTGAAATCGTTCTGACGCCGGCGGCGCAGGGCATGAAGGGCTCGATCGCGACTGCGGAAGAGCTGGTGCGCACCACGCCCAACGCCGTGATGCCGCAGCAGTTCAAGAACCTCGCCAACCCCGAAATTCATCGCCGCACCACGGCGGAGGAAATCTGGAACGATACCGGTGGCAACATCGATTTCTTCGTGGCCGGGGTCGGCACCGGCGGCACCATCACCGGCGTCGGGCAGGTGTTGAAGCCGCGCAAGCCCTCGCTGCGGATCGTCGCCGTCGAGCCTGAGGAAAGTCCGGTGCTTTCCGGCGGGCAGCACTCGCCGCACAAGATCCAGGGCATCGGCGCTGGTTTCATCCCGGAGATCCTGGACCGCTCGGTGATCGACGAGATCGTCAAGATCAACAGCGCCACCGCGATCGAAACCGCGCGCGCGCTGGCCCGCAACGAGGGCATTCCGGGCGGCATTTCCTCCGGTGCAGCGATCGCAGCCGCGCTTGAGATCGGCAAACGTCCGGAAAGCGCGGGCAAGACCATTCTGGCGATCGTGCCGTCGTTCTCGGAGCGCTATCTGTCGACGGTGCTGTTCGAGGGTATTTGATTTAACCGAAAGCGGCGCTTCACGAGAGAAAGGACACTGATGTCTCAGCCACCACGACGCCCGCGTACACTTAACGACGCGCGCACCGAAGCCGAAGCCGCGTTCAAGCAGACAACGACCAAGGTTCCGGAACTGCCGCCGAAGAAGACCGCGCTTCCGAGTGTAAAGGAACTGGTTTCGCTGCGGATCGACCAGGACGTGCTGGAGCACTTCCAGGAAGGCGGGCCTGGCTGGCAGGACCGGATCAACGATGCGCTGAGAAAAGCGGCCGGCAAATAGCCTCGGCGGTATCGATGCATTCGCGCACCGTCGAGTTCCAACTCGTTCTGTTCATTGGGTTGCTGGTCGGCCTTGGCGTTGTGATGTCAGGCCTGCTATCGACGCCGGCGCTGGCGGAATCGGTGCCGTTCAATTGCATCATCTTGCCGGGCGAGGATTTGGCCAGCATCATGATGACGAATTCGCTGCCCAGCGACGCCTCCTGTATCGTCACCTGCAAATTCTCAACCACCAAATACGACAACAACCCGCAGATCACCTGCGCCAAGCCGGTCCCGGCCGGCAAGGAGGTGCAGATGTGCCTGCTGACCTCCGGCGGCAACAAGATGGTGAAGGTGACCGAGGGCCACGCCGAGTGCACCAGATAGATCGAGGCGAAAAATGAAAAAGCCCGGGGTGAACCGGGCTTTTTGTTGGTCAAATTTTCCGCTGAGTGACGCGACGATCAGCGCCGAAGCATGCCGCCTACCACGCCACCCATCAGGCCGCCGACAAAGGCAGCACCACCGGGATCCGGACCACGCTGAGGGGGAGCAGCGGCATTGCCGGCGCTGGCACGTGCAGGACGGGCCGGCCTTTCTGCCGGCGCCTCGCGTGCGGCGGTTGGAGGCGCGACCGCGACGATTTCCGTCAGCAAGGCCTTGTGCTGCAGCTTGTTGAGGAAACCGCTCTGGGGATAGCCGCGCGCGGCTTGCCAGCGCGTAATCACAGCGCGCGTCGGGTCATCGAACACGCCGGTGAGTTTGGTATCGAAACCAAGTCCGGTCAGCCGGCGCTGCACGTCGCGGCGTTTAACCTTGTCGAGGCCGATCTGGTCTTCCGTGGTCTGGTTTGCCGCCTCCGTGAGTGTCGCGGGATCGATGCCGGGGGACAGGGTACGGGTCGCTGGCGCGCTCTCCAGCGAAGCGATCCGGGCCAGCGCCAGCGACTTGAACTGACCGTTCGGATAGTTGGTCAGGTACGCATTGAGTTCTTCCGGCTTGTTCGATTCCTTGATCGAGCGCCAAAACTCGAGCTCGACGTCCGAACCGCCGGACGGGGAAGCTGCTGCAACCGTACCTGTCACGGCCGGCGCAGCCGCGTTCGCCGCGACCGGGTTCAGATAGACCGAACCGATGAGGTTGGTATGTCCCCAGGGCAGCTGGCCTTTATTGGTCTCCTCGTTGACCTGCGCGCGGACCTTGGTCATCGCCTGCTGGATCTCAACCCCGGGGGTGGCAATATTGGCCATCAGTGCGCGCGTGAACGGACTGTTGGTGCCTTCCTGACCGTCGAGGGCCGTCTGCCCGGGACCGGTGGCGAATGCGATCAGCGTGCCTTCGCCGGACTTCATTTCCGCAAGGCCCGACTGAACCGACACGCTGCGGGTCGCGGAATTGGATTTGATCTTGGCGGCGAAGGGATTGTCACGGCAGGCGTCGAGGAACACGAGCTTGACCTTGGCATCGCTCATGGTCTGGTCGAGCGTGAGATCGATATTGATCGCGGCGCCGAGCTTGACATCCATTTCCGATTTGATGTCGGCATCGATCGGCAGCAGATAGTTGGTGCCGTTGATGGCGATGCCGTGGCCGGCATAGAAGAACACCGCGACGTCGGCGCCCTGCGCCTTCTTGCCGAATTCGAGCAGTCGTTCGGTCATCTTGTCACGGGTGAGGTTGGTGCCCTCGACAACCTCGAAGCCCACATTGCGTAGGACCGCCGCCATCGACTTGGCATCGATCGGAGGATTGGGAAGCGGCGAAACATTTTTGTATGTGCCATTGCCGACGACAAAGGCAACCCGACGGTCGGCCTTGGCCGCGTCCGCGGTGAACAACATGCAAATCAGCGAAACAAGGACGGTGAGATGGCGCATCTGAAATACCCCGATGGAATCGTGCATCTTTGCCGGCAACGCGTGGTAACAGACTACACGGAAAAACCACACTTCGTGCCAGGAAAAAATGAGGCCGGTGCCCAAATTTTGGCGACCGTCGCCAATCGATCACGGTGTTCAGTCGAGCGCGATGCTGCGTGACCTTGATCACGATCGGGCCGGCTCCCCAGAGACCGCGGAGGATCAAGCCGACGTCGCGAGGGTCTCGGCAAAGGTATGGGCGGACCGATCAGGCGCCGATGCGCGCGGGAACGGGATCGGCCGCTCTCAGATTCAAGAGATTGCCGGTGAGGATCAGCGCCGCGCCGAGCACCGTGAACATGTCCAGCCGCTCCGAATAGATCAACCAGCCGGCGGCGGCGGTCAGCGGAACCCGCAGGAAATCCATCGGCAGCACCACGGTTGCATCGGCGTACAGCATCGCGCGCGCCATGCAGTAGTGCGAGAATGTTCCGCAGAATGCGATCACGACGATCCAGCCGAACGCATACGCCGAAGGCCATATCCAGACGTAGAGCGCGGGAAAAAATCCGGCTGCGGACTGGATCACCAGCATCCAGAAAATAATGGCCAGCGTATTCTCGGTGCGGGTCAGGGATTTCATCATGGCGATGGAAATGCCGAAACCGACGGCCGCGCCAAGCGCGATCAACTGACCGGGATTGATTTCGCCGGCCGCCGGCCGAACGATCACGAGGACGCCGACAACACCGAGCACGATCGCGGTAATCTTCCAGACCGTCATGCGCTCGCCAAGAAAACTCACGGCCAGGATCGCGGTCCAGATCGGCATGGTGAATTCGATCGACACCACCTGGGCGATCGGAATCAGCGTGAGCGCGAAGAACCAGCAGAGCTGTGCGGCATAGTGAATGAGATTGCGCCCGACATGCTGCAGCGGCCGCGAGGTCTTCATCGCCGCGAAGCCGCCGTTGACGCGGATCAGCGGATACAGAATGAAGAGGCTGAGGATCGAACGCACCTCCATGATCTGGAACACGTTCAGCTCGTGCGTCGTTTCGCGCCCCGCGATCGTCATGATCAGCATCAACGCCAGCCAGCCTGCCATCCACAGCGCGGCCCTTGGTTTGGAAGGTGTTCGGTCCATCAGCGGGGAGTGCCAGGCATGCCGCGCAAGTGCTGGCGCGGGAGGTTGAGGAGGGCAGGCCGGTATCGTCACGATTTCGCCGGTATCGGCGACCTCTTCGCCGGTATCGGCGACCTCGAGCGGATTTGCAACGCGCAAATATGCCGAGGCAGCGCTGCGGGCAGTCTAATTTCGATGTGGGAGCGTCGGCCCAATCGGTGCTATGGGATCGGCTGATTTCCCGCTGTCGTCATTCCGGGGCGCGTCGAAGACGCGAACCTCGGATGTGCAATCGCACACCTGAGATTCGCTCCTTTCAGTCACGCCCCGGAATGACGCTCAAACTTGGAGAACCCGTTCATGCTTATCTTGCAACCGGCCGAATGGTCGAAGCCACGCGGCTTTTCGCACGGCGTCGCGGTCGATGGCCCCGGCCGATGGATCGTCCTCGCGGGCCAGACCGGAGGCGACGAGAAGGGCGAGTATCAACCCGATCTGGCCGGACAGGTCGGCGTCGCGCTGCGCAGGATCATCAAGCTGCTCGGCGAAGCCGGGGCCGGGCCCGAGCACATCGTCCGCCTGACCTGGTATTTGACCAGCCGCAGCGAATATGAAGCCGCCGGCGCCGGTATCGGCGCGGCCTGGCGCGAGACGCTCGGAAGAAATTTCCCGCCCTCGACGCTGCTCTATATCGAAGGTCTCGTCGATGTCAGAGCCAAGGTCGAGATTGAAGTTACCGCGTTCCTACCGACGACATAGGAAGTGTCCAGATGACCAACCGATCCACATCAGCGGATTTTGTAACGGCTTTCGCCACCGGCTGGCCCGAGGACGAGTCGGATATCATGGTGCTTTCGTTGACCACGCATAAGGGCATTCAGGATTTCGCGCTCACCGCCGAACAGGCGTTGTTGATCGCCAAGACCATGAAACAGACCGCTGCCCGGCTCGCCATGCCAAAAGGAGTTCGCCGATCCGGCGAAACCCGTTAACGGCGCTAAAACGCGTTAACGGCGCGAAAGTGCAATCGAGGCGCCCCTGAATTGGCTCTCGGCCTTGATCACGACGGACTGCCTGTTGCCGCGCGTGGTCAGGGAAATATTGGCGTTAAATCCGGCCGCGCTCGCGACCACCTGAAAATTGCCGCTGCTGCCGCGTCCCTGAAGGGTTCCGCTGACGCCCCGGCTGCTTTCGCCCCAGGTGCCGGAAAGCGATCCACCCTCGGCGATCACATTGCTGCTGAGATCGAATTTGTAGCTGTCGCTGGCGCAGAGGAGCCTCTGGTTGAGGCCGTTCCCGCCAGCGCCCACAGCATAGGTGGCGCGACATCGGATGCGCTCGGTCGATCCGTCATCGAGGGTGACGGTACCTCCGCCGGACCAGTTGCCGGCGAGGCCGGTAAACGGCCCCGATTGGGCGTAGCTGGGGCAGCCGGGTATGGATGCCACCAACAACGTAAAGGCTGCGACGATCAGTCGTCTCATGACCGCGAAGGTTTCCACGGTTCTGCCCCGCTTGGCTTATTGGCGCGAGGCTTCCCATCGGCCGCTGCACGGCATACCCGCGGACGCGCCGTTCCATCTTCCCGATCCGGCGTTGCCGCTGAGTTGGCCGTTAGCAAATGCACCACCGATCGAGACCCGAACCATTCCCTCCCGTCCGATGCTGCCGGTGACGTCGGCGCCGGGCGCCGAGACTTTACCGTCGGCGACGGTGAGCGTCGAGCGGGTCGAGGGTTCGCACGCACCTGCCTTGGTCACAATGGTGACGTTCCAAAGCCCGTCATAGGGCGTCTGGGCGGCCGCGGGAGCGGCGGTAAGGGCAACTGCGGCAGAGGTAAGAAATAAAGCAGAAAATACCGTAATGCGATTGTGGCGCATGAATCATTTCCCCGATTTGGTGATGACGCGACTTATTCGGGACAATGTGTCCAAAGTTTGCTGCGTCGCAGTAACGCGGAAAGTTCCCTGTGTATCAAACATTTGAAGTTAAATTTGGTTCCGGGAGGTGGGGAACCGAAATCTGTCCAGATCGCGCCAAAAACGGGGCTTCCCAAGGCCGAATCGCGGCGGTTGGTATCAGGTTACTCCGGAAACTTAGGAGCCAACGTCGCAAATTGCTCGTCCTGGGGCGTCGCCGGCAGGGTTTTGTGAGTCTTGGCATAGTCGATGACTTCACCGAGCAGCTTCTGACCGAGCGGCGCCAGAGCGCGTTCCCACAATTCCCGGGCGGTTTCCCCCTTTTTGACGAAAACCCACTCCTGCGCGGCGATGGCGCCGGCATCCATGCGGTCGGCCAGATGGTAGACGGTGCCGCCGGCGATCGGATCGCCTTCCCGGATGGTCCATTCGACCGCTGCGATGCCCCGGTGCCGCGGCAGCAGCGAGGGATGATAGCCGATGCCACCGAGCTTTGCCGTGGCCAGCGCCTCCTTGGCGATGCGGGCGTGGCTATGCGCGGTCACGATCAGGTCGGTATCCCCTGCGATTTCCCGGGCCACCACCAGCCTGGGATCGGCCTGTACGGTGACCTCGATCCCGGCGGCTCGGGCCGCCGTCGCAAGCCGGTCTTCGGGGTCGGCTACGACCACCCTGATGATGTCGACGCCGTGCTGGCGCAGCGTGTTGAATGTCGTCACGCCGAAATGGCGGGATCCGACCAGAGTAATCCGCATGATGTTGTTTCCGTTACGAGCAAGGCATCTGTGCCGTCGATAACACGTCGCAGGCAGGTGTCACGCCACCTGCAAAAAGGGGCGGCGGTTATCAACAGGAGGTGGAACCATCTGATTCAGGGCGCGGGCGAGGGCCATTGAGCAGCACCCATTTGCGGGCATCCGGGCCCAGAGAGGCCGGAAAATACGTCGTGCAACCAGCGGCTTATCCTTGGATAGGGCGCTTGCTTTGGATGGAAGTTTGCCCGTCCCATGCCGAAGCGGCGGGGTGCCGTTAGCTGCAGCAAAGCCGCCAGGCGGAATATGATCGCCTGACGGCTTTGCCACGGTGGTCCAGACGGGGGAAATGTCTGGAACACCTGTGTACCGCATCCCGTCGGCTTAAGAAGTGAAGCAGTTCACATTTGAACATCGCGAGTTGATTTATGAGGGTGCCAGCCCGGATTCGGGAGGTATCGATGACAACATTCAATAACCAACGCCAAAATAGTCGCGGCATTCATCGGCGAGGAATCGCTGGAATGCTGTTCGTCCAGATTCTGGCTTTGCTGGTGCTCTCGGTCGCGGTCGCCGGCTATCTGGAATGGTCATCGGCAGTCAATCAGGCCGAATTCAACGGCCTGACCGCACCGTTGGCGTTCGATCCAAATCAATTTCCGGAATCCTCGGTCCCGGTCCACCCCGCGAAAGGCCAAACCGCCTGCTATCGCAAGGCCCAATTGACAGGCCGGTAAGCGGCGGATCCTTTGCTAACCGAACGCTACGCCGATACGCTTTTCCTTGCGCCAGACAATGTAGCAATGCTGGCGCAGTTCGCCGGTCCGGATGTTCAGGGTGATCTCGTGGGGAATGGTCAGGGGGCTCACAACCTCAAGGGCGGCTCCGGTGGCGGAGATGTTGCGGACGGTGCAATCGACTCCGACGCCGTCGAACTCAATCGTTCCGGCCTTGAATACGCGTTTCCGCGGCTGTGCACGTCGCTCATACATCCCACTGTTTTGAACGAAAAAGTTTAAGAGTCGGGTGAACGATGGCACGAAACTAGGGACCATCCGAAAACGATTTGGTAACCGACGCCGATTTCGCGCCGGTTGCCAGACACGGTTACCGGCTCAGACCTCAAACAGATCCCGTCGATCCGAACAAGAAAGTGCGCGCAGCTCTCCGAGCGTTCCGCGCGGAACGCCGCAATGCCGGCACGTGACCTGGGTCGAGGGTGGCGCGCCTTCTGCGGAATCGAAAACGATCCCTAAGGAGTCGCAATTGATGCAGACAATCTTAAAGGCAGGACGCGCGATCGGTGCTTGCGGGACCTTCGCGGTTTTTGAAATCATCATGATTTACTCAAAGCTAAAAGGAGGCCGCCAGGCGGAATATAATCGCCAGACGGCCTCCACGGTGAACCCGGACGTTGGGCAATGTCCGGTTCGATGACGCTAGCGTGTCCACGCGGTCTCGCAACGAAAGTTGCTCGTTAAGCTGAATGTCGGCGCTGCGGGTTAATTCGGGAACCGGCAATGGAAAAAGTCCGCGCTGGACTGTTCACTTCCGCGTCGGCTCTGGACGTCGGACCGGTTCGTCGGGCCGGTTTGGCAATGGCGGCCTGGAGGGCAGGGGTTTCCTTGATGGTTCTTGTTCGCGGCCTGACATGCGATTGCTCTCCGAAAGGAAAGCAACATCTGCGAACGATCAGGATTTTACAAGCTCATATCGTCAAAAAGTCAATCGGTCACATCGTGTCTGTCGGCCTGACCACCAGACACGGGCGGCTCTCGCAACGAAGCGGCTGATTGCCAAAGCGCTTCATGATGGGCGCGGAGGGGCTTGAACCCTCGACCCCATGATCTCTCCGGCTCAAAATTGGTGAAGGCGACGATACCTTGCCAGGGGAGCGGTAGAACCGCCGCCTTCACCCAGTTGGAAGTTTCGCAAACGTCGGCTGGATTGCAGCGTTTCCTCTCTAGAGCGGGATGACTTTTCTTCGAATCGTCATCCCGCTCTATCTTTTTGTTTGAGCATGATCTTTTCGGAAAACCGGCACCCACCCATCGGGTCGTGGCCCAAGGGCATGCTTTTCCGGATCATGCTCTAGGCTCTCTTTTGCATGAATCGCGCAGCAAACGCCTGCATGGCCGCCACACCTTCCGGGCTTGCCGCCCACGCTTCTTCTTCTTCTTCGCTGGCGTCATAGTCCCCTTGCTTTACGCGTTCGCAAAGCGCGAGAGCGGCGGACGTGCCGGCGTCCATCAGCTCGTCGCAGAGCATCTTTTCGGGCATCGCAAGCGGCGACAGATAGTCGTGATAGTACCCCTCAGCGGCGCGTGCCGCCATTATCGGCAGGCCCGCGTTGCGCAATGCGTCAGCAAGAATGTCTTTTGTATGCATCAGACCCTCCAAGTTTAGAAAAAATGAGATGAGCGAAACGGCTCATAACGCGCTGTTCAAAATTGCTCATCGTCACAGTTTTTTTTGGCGCTGTGACATTTGTACAATCGTTACACTTGCAATCGCATGTTGATGCGTTGGTGGCGTGACATGAATCTTTTGGCTGTTGAGTCGCTGCGCAATATTGACCAGTTCTCAAAACAATTTGGATTTTCCGCCAAACGACCGGGCGAAATCGGCCCGCAAAGTTTCGCCTGACATGGTGGCAGCTTGATCCGCCATCGCATGCCACTGCGCAGCGCTTCAGTTGTCGCCATTGCTGTTCGGCAGGTCGATCGGTTGGGCGTTCGGGCTGTTGCTCACACCGGACCGCGCTCAGATGATATTTTTGAGCCAGGCGAAAGCAGATACGTTTTGATATGCGGAGATTGGCCGCTCCCTTAAATCGATCAGGGCCGCCTCGCAAAACCGCGCCGTTGAGCCGCGCGCTCGAATGGTCTCCGGCAACGGTAGTGCTGGGAGCTGGCTTAAGATGTTACGGCGTCTGCAAATGGCCGTCGTAAACTAATGCCGACGGTCTTGCGGCTTGGCGTCTTCGGCTTCCTCATCGGCCAGCAGCTTCAACAGCCAATTATGCTGAACCTCATTTCGAGCCGGATCACGTTCCGACTCAGCTAACAGCCGTCGGTAGTGCGCAAGATTCTGCTGATGGGTATAACGCTCCATTGTGACCTCCAGGGGTACATGGGCGAGTAGTAGGCTGCGCCTATTGAGCAGTGCTGTCGAGCGTGCCGTTCGAGCGTTGAACGATCAACGGCAACTGAGGCTGCCCTTTACTCGACTTTCCACGCAGCCAGGTCACGTGGCTTTCCAAGCTCACGGTCAATCCGCTGTTGAACTCTGCGGGCCGCCATGCCCATGAGATTCGATTGCGTCTTGCCGATCGTAACGGTATCGCCGATCTGGAATTCCCATTTCCACAACCCGGGCTCTACCTGGGTAAGGCTGAATTCAACACCCCTGCGGTTCATGTGAAGACCCTCCGACTCGCCTGGAATCAGGCTATTCAGCGGCGAAGAAAAGGTCTGTTCAAAACAGAACACGTTTCCGGGCTGTACCGGAAAGTGTCGTTGTTTTTCCTGGAAGCAGGCACAACTGCCAAATCACCGCCTGACCGGCGAGCTCGCATCATCAAACCAGGCTTGGTTTTTTCGAGAGCAGGCTTTTTTTCAAGAAATGACCCGCCGCATCCATCGTCAGCGATTATCTGACGATCAGTGCCCACGCGGCGTCCGTGCCGTATTCGACAATGTATTGATCAACGTTGTTGCACGAGGTGCATTCGAAGGTGCGCAAGTCGAAGTCGGGTTTTGCTGGTTCGACTCGCGCAAGATGCACCGCCGCGCCACATTTTGTGCAGGGGGAGGGCGCGAGTTCTGGATCCGGACATAATGCTGGGGCAGTTTGCGTCATGCTGTCGGCTCTTTCGTCATCAGCCACTTTTTCATCTCCGCGGCAACGCGAAGTTGTCGGGCTTTTGTGATGGCTTCACATCGCATCGATCCGGGCGGCAATTTTTTTGCCTTTGCCAGAGCCTCGGCTGCCCGGGCAGCCCAATCGTGACGATCCGGATCGTTGCGCGTCGGTTCGGTCATGTCATCGTCCTTACTCTGGCGCTCTCAGGTCGCTGTTCACCCAGCCGTGAGCATCGGACTTCATCGGGTTGGTGCTGACCTGAGCCTCGTTGATGAGGCCGCATTTGACGCATCTCAGTGTCCAGTGCTCAAAGCCGGGACGAGCTGCGGTAATACGCTGGACTTCCATGCGCGACTGGCATTTGAGACAACGAGGCCGCGCCGCCGCGCGACGCGATAGGGTGGACGCTTGCGGATCGGGCAACGGATGCCTCCCGTGGAATGCGGCGGGAGCGTTACCGAACTCTCTGTCACCGATGAAATGCCATTGGCGGAGCGGTGATGGCGTAGTTTGCGCCGCTCCCGGCGCAGGATGCTGGTCAATTTTGCTCAGTCTCAGAAAATTGAGAGGGCGGCATGCGAGTGCGCGCTTCCGGCTGGGGGGTAAAGATACCCCGGACGGGGGCGACCGTCCGATGCTGGGCCGAGAGTTCAGATCAATATCGCACAACCACGATGATGGCGATGACAAGGATGGCCGCGATCAGCGAAAGCGCGCGATCGAATGTTTTCGAGCGCGTCGCTGTGGAGGGCATTTCGAGCGGAGGCATGACATGACTCTTGGGTGCGCTTACTTCCGAGGCCTGCCTCGTTTTGCAGAAATCAATCCCTGACTGTCGGCCGTTCGGCGGAGCAGGCCCGCCTTCTTGAGCGCCTCGGTCCGCCGCGCCCCGGGCGGCATCTCGCGCGCTTCCTCGAGGGCGTCCATCGCTCTCGCGTTTTGACCGCGACTATCGGCCGTGATCATGCTTTCCTGCCTTTCGCCCATGGTTCTTATTGGGGCGGCTTGAGTTCGCCGCCAAGCCACTCGCGAACGCTGGATTCCATTGGGTCCTTCGATATGGTCGACGTTTGAACACGACCGCACTTCTGGCACTCAAATGTTCGGCGGTCGAAGCCAGCGGGTCCCGCCTCGATCTTGGAGAGAAGCATTCGCTGGTGATCGCACGCCGGGCAGCGAGGCCGCTCAATCGCCGAGAGGTGGGGAGGGGAGACCGGCTGATATTCGCGCATGGCGCTTCCCTGCGGTGAGAGCGTTACGAACTCCCAGTCACCGATAACTGCCGGATCCAGGGCGATAATCCACTATGTCGTTGCTGGAACCTGACTCGCTGGTCAATATTGCTCATCTTTCAAAAATTTATGTTTGACGGCCTTTGGTCGGGACGCCCCGCCGCTGGCGACGACCCCAAGGCATGGCGTTGGGAGGCGGTCGCCCCCGGCTGACCCGCTATAACCCACGGCGTGCCCATTAAAACGTCACATGGCCGACCGTGAACGCGGCCTCCTTGTGCTGCCGAGCGACGACACCGCCTTTGAAAAGATCAACTTCCCCCTAAAATAGGGCGGCTTGCTTCTCAATTGATCGGAGCGAGACGATGCTGACAACGACTGGCAAGAGGCGGGGACGGGCTGATGCCAAAAAAGGGAATCACAGGTCACGACGAATGGGTTTTCACCGAAGCACTGGCAACAGCGCTGGTCGCGCTGGAGCAGCTTCCGCCGAAACACCAGCCGCAGGCCCACATGGAGGATATCAGGAAGCTGTTGGCCGCCGGTTGCCAACCTGGAACCGTCACCCTGCATCTCGCCCAGGCAAAGTGCAGGTTGTTTCCCGCTATCGATCCACTGACGATTTATGAGGAATACGGCCTTGGGGACGGCCAGGGCTAGAACGCTTTCAAGCGAAAGCCTGCCCCGGACTTGATCCGGGGTCGGAACCGGTTCGCGTCAAGAAAACCTGTCAAATCAGGAATCTAGAGCCCCGTTTCGATTCTATCGAAACGGAAAAGGCTCTAGGGGGCGCAAATCGGCAGGTCGTTGGCCTGTGCGGCTTGAAAGAAACCGGACCTAGGCAGAGAGTGCACGCGGGCGCGACCCGCGAACCGGGGACTTAACGAGCGTGACCATCTCATGGGGGCCGGGCCCGCTGATCGACACTTCCCAATCCTGAAACGACGCGCGATATCCACGCGGTTCCGAAACGATCTGAAAACTGTCCAGATCAAGAAACAAAGGCCGGTCAGCCGGTGCTGCGAAGTAGCGTCTTGTGCGCTCGCCGTTTACGAACGGTCGGGAAACGATCAGCTTTCCAATCGGATCGAATCCCTCGCGGCCATAGGTGTGGATCCCGACAAAGCTCGCATGTACCGACACCACGCGAAATCCGGTCCCGTAGCTTAGACACGACTCCCTATTGTCCTCCGGCAGGACAAATGTGACAGGCGCGTCATCACCGGAGATGACGAAAATTCTTCTGGCCTTTGAATCATCCGCCACAATCGCCCAGGCGCCGCTGGTCAGGCGAATAAGTTCGCCCGCGCTGCACTCTGTGAGCGGCTTTATGATGAGAGTCGGCCCAACCTTGTCGCCCGTGCCGGTGTCAATCATTCTGCCCTCACTCACAACAACAGGGGTGCCGTAGCTTGCCCGTTATTTGGGGCATTCCTTAGCTGCGCAAATTGCGCTGCCGGCACCGATAACAATCGTGTCGAGACACCATTGGATTCGGGCACAATTGTGGGGAGGCAGGGCGCCTGCGCGGTCGTCACCGATACGCCTCTCACGCTGGCGGCTGAAAGGGCGCTCAATCGGATTTCGAATGACACCACGCATGATCCGAAATTGCGGCGCGCTCAGCATCGGCTCGGCATTGTCAGATAAGTAATGGCGGTGAGCGTCAGCGCCGACCGTCGCGGGATTTTGCAAGCATCAGCGCACGTGCAAGCTTGCCATGCCGTCACCAATCCTCCGGCTCGCCTCTGTTGCGGGCGGACAGCGCTTCCTCGTTCAATTCGATCAGGTCGCGCACCGCCTGGACATGCGTCGCCAGCGCCTGGCGGCGCAATGACGGATGATGGCCCATGATCCACCTCGATACGATATCGGTCAGCACCGCGCGCTGGAGGTCCTCGCCTTTGCCATGCAATAGCCGTCCCATCGCATTTATCAGCGCATCGAAATCGTCATCGACCTTCCGCCCGAAGATACCCATCGTCGCTCACCGTTCTCTTGGAAGAACCGCAACGGATTAAGCCTGACCGTGATCGCCGGCATCTTGCAGCTTCCGGATTTGCGTGGTCAAGCGGGCTTGGACGCTCGCAGCGAAGTTCATATCGGCTCGCGTTTGTTCATTGCGTTGCAGCATTCGTATCGTGACCGCGACGGCTCCTCTGCCAACGCGCGGCTATAATTCTGATTACGCAATTTACCTTCGGCACCGGCGTGCGTATTAAGCGCGCGTGCCGTAAGTCATGAAGACGCGTCGCGGCGGCAAGCACCCGACTTAACCTAAGTGCGTTCAATCATGCGTCATTGAAGCGCGTTCGGACCCGCCAGGTCAGGGATTGAGGCCGGAACGTGGCGCTGCCGGTCACGGTGTTGACAAGTTGACGACCCGGTTTGTTACGAATTGTGATGGACCATGCCCCAGAACGTTGATTGAGAGAATCTAATGAAGTGGCTATTGGCTCTCCTCCTCTCGGTGATGAGCAGCGCAGCTCTCGCTGAGACAACCGGCGCTGTGAATCCAGGCTCCGTTCCAGCGCAACCACCATCAGCGAACGACGACGTGCCGCCCGGCGGCTGCATGCCGATCGGGATGACCACTGCCGGGGAGATCGTTTTTCCGATTCAATGCAAGGAGTTTATCGAACGACACCGCGGAGCGGCGGTGGAGGACAAACCTGCTGCGGAGCAGAAACCCACAGCCGTGCAGGCAAAGCCCGCCGCTGTAGAAGAGAAACCCGCTATTGTGGAGGCAAAGCCCGCCGCTGTCGAGGAGAAGCCCGCTGCCGTGGAGCAGAAGCCCGCGGCTGTCGAGCAGAAGTCCGCCGCAAGACAATCGGAAAGCGTGGCGCCAGAGGATCGCAAGCCGGCAAATAAACCGGTTGAAAAATTGCAGAAGCGCGTTGAGCACGAGCCGCACCAGCGCGCCACGCGCTCAGACAACTGCAAGGGCTATCGGACCTACGATCCCGCATCCGGAACCTACAGGGGCTACGACGGACAGCGCCGTGTCTGCCGATAGGTTCGCAGCTTCGCGACAACGCGTCCGATGCGAACGCGATCCCATTGGGCAGTGCGCGACCTCGTTGGTACGCGCCTGCATCTCCCGCCCGGGCTTTCCAATGTTCTAACGCCGCTTCGGAAAAAGGAAAACCAACTCTCAGCTTTTGTTAAGGGGTCTGCCGTACCGTCCTACCAATCGCGGACTTCGTAACTCACACCGCGAGAGAATTGATTAAAGGCCCGCCGCCTCAACCCGGCGGGCTTTTCTTTTGCGGCAAGGGCAAGGTTCATTTCCAGCGGCGGCGTTAGCCACCGCCATTATAATCTTCGAAATTGAGCAATATTGATCATCGACTCCGGACCTGGAGTGGCAGATTGGTTCGATCACCGGCATCACCCGGTGACTGAGAGTCGAATGGGTGGCTGCCATGCCGTCTGTTGCTCGTGAACTGCCGCTAGACCAGCCGCTCTACCGCAGGGCGGATCTCAACGATCATAGGCGCGACATTCTGCGCCTTGCCCGTTCGTTTCCGCCAGGCTCCGAGCGAAATCATCATCGGCAAGTTGCGCTGTTGTTTCGCGCGCTCTTCAAGAACAAGAAGTGGCTGGATGCACACACTGTCGAGGGCTCTGGCGGCTAAACGATTCCGGACAGGCCACCGCGAGTTCGTTGATCGCGAGTGAAAGCCAGTTCAGTGGGCGTCGCCCTTGGCATTCAGCGCCCGGTCACCGTCATCAGTAATCAACAGCCCGTGGGCCTCTTCTTCGGCCAAGAGCCTCATCAGCATGCTGTGACGTATTTCATCGCTCGAGGTGGCAAGCTCAGCCTCGGCAAGCTGCCGTCGACAATGCGCCAGGTTTTGCTGATGGGCAAAATGTTCCATGATAATGCTCCCCGTTCTCGGCGTCGCACTACCACGGATTGCGTTGACCGTATGCCCTATAGCGCTCACCGAGTGAACTTTTCCCGCTAAATGAATCACCATCGAAGGGCACCGCGCCGGCCGGATCGCAACTGAAAGTTTTGACAGCGAGGCTGTCTTTTTTTGAAGAATAAATTGCACGAACTGTCCGTTTTGAGACTTCACATCGCCGCCGGTCGGGCTAACATTCGATCGTCGGATTGATCGTTGTCCGACAAACTGCGACGGGCATTCGTGCACGTCGCAAGGCAGGGCAAGGCAGGCACGGCCTGTCATTGTCATCGCAACGCTCGGCAGCGCAATCGCAAGGGCCACGCTTCGCGCGGCTACGCAGCGCCCCGCAAGCCCAACGATTACAGGCCGCCGGTTTCCAACCCGGCGGCCTTGTTGCGTCTGGCGCTGCGCGTTACCAGCAGCGCGGAGTCTGGGGAACCCCAAACGTTCTGGGGCCCCCAACCAGTTCGCCGAATCGAAGCCTTTCGAGTTGGCAACCGGGCGAACAAACGGCTATTCTCCGCGTTATATTGTTGTGGGGCCACAAGGACCGCAGCATGCCGAACTTTGGCTTCCACATTCGCCATGGGAATCATTCCAGCGACCACAACGTCGAGCTGCCCGACGTGCGCGCTGCCCATGAAGAAGCAACGATGATCTTTGGCGATATGGCCCGTGACGTTGCCGCTCAACTAAGCGAGACGCCGGAGTGGCGAATGGACGTATCGGATGCATCCGGGAAATCTCTTTTCCGGCTCCGGCTGCTTACAGAACCGCTCGAATAAGCGGTACCGGCTTGTTTTGACCCCCTGAAACCGTCCTGGTTCCATCCGGTCGCTTTCCGAACACAAAACCGGTGCAAAGCGATTCCATCACCGTTCGCCCTTGGCAGTCATCGGTGACAGAGAGTGCTGCATGCTCCCGCCTTCTCGAAGGGAGCAGCCATGATCACATCAGCACAGTGCAGGCTCTACGCCAGGAAAAGCCAACTCCTTGGAAAGACCCTCGACGCTTCATTCAAGCGGCGCGATCAAGCTTCGATCATGGCGCTAAGGTGGAGCCGTCTGGCAGACCAAATAGATCGCGATAACGCGACGACCGCACCTGAATTGGAGACGACCATGCCCAAGAATCCCCCGCCTCCTGCATGTTCAAAATGCAACAAGCCAATGCAATTTATGCTTGTCAGAACGGGAGGACGCAAATTCCGTTGCATCGACTGCGATGTGCCAGACCCGCTGCGATTGCCGGAGATAACAACGCTTCTCACCGGCGAATTACGGCCTCCGGAGTAAGGCGACCAGCCTCACGAGCTCTCCTCCCGGCTCCTGCGATGGCAGCCGCAATAGATGCGGTCGACCCCAGATACGCTTCTTTAATTTTCGAAGGCGAGCGATATTGACCATGAGAACCCGTGCCAGCCGTGCGAGTGTCAGATCATCGCCGTGCGTGCCCTTGGCAGTTTCCGGTGACAGAGAGTTCGGTAACGCTCCCGCCTAAGGTTAGGGTTGCGCTATGTCCGTATCTAAGCCCGTTCCATCAACCTACTTTTCCGATATCGAGTGGCCCCGCTGCCCAAGGTGCCACGAACCCCGCATGCGTCATTCGAAAACCGAGGGGGGACCGTCGGGTTTCGAATACCGCACGTTCGACTGCCCGAAGTGCAGTCGTACGCACACGATGATTATTTCCAGCGATCCGATGGACTCAAACGTGCGTGGTCGGCTCCCGGCGAACTAAAAGCGCGCCCACACCGGCGACATCGCCTTGCTCGAACACGTGCTGATTTTTGTGGAATTCCAATACCTGTTTTCCCCCGCCCACTTTGGCGAGAAAGTGTTTTTGATTGAAGACGTCCTTAACCGCCGCCGCCATGAGAACCGCTCTTTCCTGACGATGTTTGATTCAATGTCCCAACGCGCGGGCGTCCAGCCATTTCTTGTTCTTGAACAGGTTACGAAGCAAGGCGATCTGTCGATGATGGTTCCGCTCAGATCCGGGCGGGAATGACCGGGCATAGAGCAGGGGTGATGCCGATGATTCAGGCAGTCTGCCACTTCGAGTTCCCGAGTCACTGGTCAATATTGCTCCCTGTCAGAAATCTGACATGGCCTCAACGATCGCCGCAGGCGGAACGCTTGCGGGTATTGGACATTGGCTCAGTTGGAGGTGGCCGATGCCACATTATTATTTCGATATCAAAGACGGTCACAGGCTCGTGGACCCGTCAGGACTAGAATTCAAGAATGATGACGCCGCTATCGCCAAGGCGAAAGTGATCGCTATTGGAGTTTCTCTCGACAAACCAGCAGTCGATCCGAAGCGGCACATTGCCGTATTAAATGGATCACGGGAGCAAATTTTTAGCGTGCCCGTTTATTCCAAACCGTCAATGGGCACCACGTAGGCATTCGCATCAATCGGCCTTCGAGCGTGCGGCAGCCTCAGTTGTGGACGAACGCAATGACATGGAAAGAATTCGGGGAGAGCCACATTCGGACGGACGTGCGCTACATCCACCGCCATCCGAAACATGACCGATTTCCGGTGCGCCGGCTCGGCTTGGCGGCTGCATTACTGATCGCCGTTGCCGTGATCCTGCTGATCATTTTGCCGTCCCAGTGGCCTATCTGACCCTATGGCTCAAAAAAAATCCCTGCACGGAAGGGGCTGGTATTTCCAATGCAGAGAAGTCGGGAGGAAACGACGCGCGTCCAACATGGCGGCGTGGCGGCGCAATGTCTGGTCAATAGGGGACAGGCTTGGTCCGCTCTCTATCGCCGGGTTGCAGTTCCGGTATGAGGGCGGTGCCATCGCCGGCGCTCACCTACCTCCACCACGATGAACCGCAGCACGGGCGATGCCTCTCGGCCGCCCACGCATGTTCGACGGCGCTTGATCGAATGCCGGATGGAGCAGGGGCCCCCGCGGTCGAACATCGCGCCGAGACCGCGCATCTCTGTGCTGCTGCGACAAGTGTTAATGCAGCGATTTCTTTGCCGCCCGTTCGGTCGGCGAGCCGTAAGCTGCCTCGTAAAGCTGGTTCAGCTCTGATTCAAGTTGCTCGTTCACGAGCAGCAGAGCTTTAAATGCGCCACGCATATCGCCGTTGCAGCTGGCCACAATCTCATCGATAACGACGTCGGGGCGATCTACAACACGGTAGGTTATGGTGCGAGGCATGGTCACATCCTCGAGTTGATGGCCTGATAGCCTACACCCGTTTCGGCTGGGTGTATCGTTTTGCACGTTATTCACAGGACGAAAACCGATCACATTTCCAGAAATGCCCGGCCTCGCGCGAAGGCGGACAACCGGCTTGCCAGGTGGTGATCAGGCAAAGTATCGAGGTGCGTTCGGTGGAACCGATCGGATTTGCCCTGGCGTAAACAGCGGGGTGTCCCAGATTCTCTGTATAGCTGCTTTTCAATCGGAACACTATTTTCAGTAGCGGGTTGGTTCGTTCCGAGCAAAGGACATCACTCATGGTGCTCCACCAGCAAATTCCAAAAAGCGCGCCGATCGCCGATCGATCGGACGTATTCCGATTGAAGGCGCTGTTCTGTGAGGAGCGTGCCCGCGAGTCCTCCAATCTGACATCGAAACAGGATTGGGCAGAGTTGGCGATGGACTGGCATACGATGGCGCATCTTGCAGCGAGGATGACTGGTGAGATCGCCGAGATCGAGTTTGCTGACATGCCTATCAGCTTTGGCAAGAACGACACCCGTATTTGCCCTGAATGCAAAAATCGCATGGGCTTGTCGAGACGCATGCCGCACCCGAAATTCGGCTACGACTTTGAATTGCAGACTTTCACATGCCGGGTTTGCCAGCATGAAGTCGAAAGAAGCGCCGATTGCCTGGGCGAGGTTGCGGGATGATCATCCCGATGGATCTCCGCTGCTGCCTTGATCCCCCAAGACGACCTCAAGCACTGAAGATTTCGCGCGAATGGACCCGCGCGCTTTTCCGAAGATCAGGGATCGATCGGTCAACGACTCATCGTTAACGAGACGTTAACCAATTTGCGGTGATACTCATTTTTTCGTTTTCGATGATTCCGAAAAGGAGTTTTCGATGTCGAAGTTTGCAATTGGCGAGAAGGTCGATAACGCAGCCGACGACCATGAGGTGGGTCTGGTCGTCGCCGTGTTTCCGACAGTTGACGGCAGCTTCAGGTACGCCGTCGACACCGAAGGATACGGTGCACTGCAGTTTTTCACCGAGGAAAAACTTGTCGTTCACCCCGGCTAGGCCGGAATGACGCATGATGCGGTGCTACTGCCGGTAATTTGACAGCGGCGGTTGTCGTGACGACATGGAAACTGATGGCGGCGCGGGCGGATGTACCCCGCGCGCCAGTAAGGTCGGGCCCCGGAGCAATCCGGGGCCTTACTTTTTGATTTTGAAGAGTGAGCATTGTTGATCAGCGACTCACAGCGCAACCATGCATTGTTCGCTTCATTAGCGCATCGCCTGTGGCCGTCGGTTGGTGACTGAGAGTGTTGCGTTCCCGCACTTCAAACCGGGGAAATAGCCATGATCAGCGCAGAGAAATGCAGAATACACGCGACAGCGTGCAAAGAACTCGCGTCGTCGGTTGATATTCCAACTCAACGATCCCTTGAACAGTCAATTATGGCGCTCAATTGGGAAGCATTGGCCGATCAGATCGATTGTGAGAACTCTCAAGCCACCGCGGCGGCATTCTCCGTACCAGATATAAAATCTCTTAGTGTCCGTCCGGAATCTTATTGAATCGCTCGAATCGTTTGTGATTCAAGAGTGGTGGCCTGATTCGAAGGAGGTCACCGATGTGGACGAGCAAGAACCGCAGGCGCTACGACCGTGGCCAAT
>Ga0193726_1000409_pt1 | contig 46857 bp, 45 predicted proteins | sample H2c1metaG_FD_144928 | JGI IMG/M metagenome (GOLD analysis project Ga0193726, IMG submission 144928) | Soil microbial communities from a riparian zone of the East river system, Colorado, United States - H2c1 | ecosystem: Environmental > Terrestrial > Soil > Riparian zone | place: USA: East River... | reverse complement strand
CGGCACGATCTTCCGCGAGCCGATCGTGTGCAAGAACGTGCCGCGGCTGGTGCCGGGCTGGACCCATCCGATCGTGATCGGCCGTCATGCCTTCGGCGACCAGTATCGCGCCACCGACTTCGTGGTTCCGGGCAAGGGCAAGCTCACCATCAAGTTCGAGGGCGCCGACGGCAAGGTGATCGAGCACAACGTCTACGACTTCCCGGGTGGCGGCGTGGCCATGGCCATGTACAACCTCGACGATTCGATCATGGGATTCGCGCGCAGCTCGTTCAATTACGGCCTGATGCGCGGCTGGCCGGTCTATCTTTCGACCAAGAACACCATCCTCAAGCGCTATGACGGCCGCTTCAAGGATCTCTTCCAGGAAGTCTTCGACAAGGAATTCGCCGACAAGTTCAAGGCCAAGAACATCACCTACGAGCACCGCCTGATCGACGACATGGTCGCTTCGGCGCTGAAGTGGCACGGCGAATTCGTCTGGGCCTGCAAGAATTACGACGGCGACGTGCAGTCCGACACGGTGGCCCAGGGTTTCGGCTCGCTCGGCCTCATGACCTCGGTGCTGATGACCCCCGACGGCAAGACCGTCGAGGCCGAAGCGGCGCACGGCACGGTGACCCGCCACTATCGCGAGCACCAGAAGGGCCGCCCGACCTCGACCAACCCGATCGCCTCGATCTTCGCCTGGACGCAGGGCCTGAAATATCGCGGCACGTTCGACGGCACGCCCGACGTCGTGAAGTTCGCCGACGCGCTGGAGAAGGTCTGCGTCGAGACCGTGGAGAGCGGCAAGATGACCAAGGACCTGGCGATCCTGATCGGTCCCCAGCAGCCCTTCCAGAACACCGAGGACTTCCTGGCGACCCTCGACACCAACCTCAAGGCCAAGATGGCCAAGTGGTGATAGTCCATTGATCATCGGCGGCGTCGACGGCTGTCGCACTGGCTGGGTCGTCTGCCGGCGCGACACCGACGGCCTCCTCGATATTCGAGTCGTGAAGACCCTCGCAGAAGCCTGCGAGGGTCTTTCCATTTTGGCGGTCGACATGCCGATCGGCTTCGTCGACGTCCCCCGGCCGCCGCGTGCCTGCGAAGTCGAGGCGCGTAAGCATCTTCCGGGCAAGGCGAGCTCGGTATTTCCAACGCCCTGCCGCCCTGCCCTCGCTTGCACGACGCATGCAGAGGCCAATGCCGTCAGCAAGAGGCTGGGTGTCGGCATCAATCAACAGACCTTCCATTTGTTTCCCAAGATGCGTGAGGTCGACGCGCTGCTGCGCGCGCGGCCCAGGCTCAAGCGGATCGTCTACGAAGCGCATCCCGAGCTCGCCTTCGCCCGCATGAACGGCGGCCGACCGGTGCTTGCCAAGAAGCGCAAGCCGGACGGCTACGCCGAGCGCTGCCGCCTGCTCGCGAAGCACGGCTTCGCCTGCCCCATCGAGCGCCTGGCCGGCGCCGCGCGCGACGACATCCTCGACGCCATCGCCGTCTGCCGCACGGCCTTGCTGATCGCCGAGCGCAAGGCGACCCGGCTCGGCCCGGCCCGCGCACGAGACAGCCACGGCCTGCCGATGAACATCTGGTTTTGATGCTGGGCGCGCGCGACTCCAGTCGCGCGTCATGCTTCGCGGTCAACGAAGATCGCGCCACTGGAGTGGCGCGCCCCCAGCACTATTCCGGCGTGATCCCCGCGGCCTGCAGCACCGGGCCCCAGAGCGGCGCCTGCTCGACCGTCCACGACGCGAGTTGCTGCGGCGTGCCGCCCATGGCGACGAAGCCGCGCTTGCGCAGATCCTCGCGCATCTCCGGCGTCGCCACGGCGGCGTTGAGCGCGTCGTTGAGCCTGGCGACGGCCGCAGCCGGCGTGCCGGGCGGCGCGATCAGCGTGTAGACGATGGTGCCGTCGACGTCGCCCGCGCCCTGCTCCTTGAAGGTCCTGATGTCCGGCGCCGATGCCGCGCGCTCGGGGGCCGCCATGCCGTAGGCCTTGAGCCTGCCGTTGGCGAGATACTGCGCAACGCTGGTCAGGCTCGACATGCCGAGCTTGACGTGGCCGCCCAACAGGTCGGTGACCAGCGGGCCGGTGCCGCGAAACGGCACATGCGTGAGCTTGATCTTGTTCAGAATGGCATAGCGCTCGGTCGACAGATGCATCGGCGTGCTGACGCCGGCGGTGCCGTACTGCACGTCGCCCGGCGCCTTGCGCGCGGCCTCGGTGATCGCCGCCAGGTCGGCCCACGGCGCGTCGGCGCTGCCGACGAACACCGATTCCTGCTTGGCGATGAAGCCGATCGGCACGAAGGCGGCCGGGTCGTAGCCGAGATGGGCGACCAGGAACGGATAGAGCATCTGGTTGTTGCTGCTGACCAGCACCATGTGCCCGTCGGGCGGCTGCTTGGCTGCGTATTCGTGCGCCAGGTTGCCGCCGGCCCCGCCCTTGTTGTCGATGATCACCGTCTGGCCGAGCGCCTTCTGCATCGGCTCCTGGATGGCGCGGGCCAGCGCATCGGTGCCGCCGCCCGGCGGAAAGGGCACGACGAGCTTTTCCGGCGGCGAGGAAGCCGTCTGCGCCTGCGCGCGTGTCCCGCCCGCCGCAACCGCGGCGAGCGAGGCGAGGATGAAACGGCGGCTCCTCATGGGCCCGTCGAGGCGCGCACCGCCGCGGCGCCGCCGCCGGTCGGGATCGTCTGCCCGGTGTCGGTGAGCTTGCCGTCGTCGTTCTTGAACACCTGCATGTTCCTCTGGATCATGTTGCCGACCACCAGGGTCTTGCCGTCCTTCGAGAAAGCGGCGCCCTGTGACCACACGCCGATCGGCGCCTCGCTCACCTTGGTGAGCTTGCCTCCGTCGAGCTTGTAGAGCACGACCATGCCGTTGGGCTTGAATTGCGGCGCGTCCTTGGGACGCGTCGATCCGGCATGCGCCACGCCTGCGATCCACTTGCCGTCGGACGACATCATCATGCCTTCGAGCGATTCATGGCCGATGTCGGCCGTGCCGACGATCTTGCCGGGTGGCGTGCTGGTGAGGTCGATGACCGTCAGCACGCCGTTGCCCTTGGGATCGCCGAGACTGCCCACCACCGCCGACTTGCCGTCGGGCGTCACCGCCGCCGCATAGGGCCGCGGCGCCACGTCGATCGTGGCCGCTTCGCTCAGCGAATCGCCGCCCAGCTTGACGAGGGCCACCTTGCCGTCGCCGTTGCGCGTGGCTACGCCCATCTTGCCGTCCGGCGCGAGCGCGATGTGGCTCACCAGCGCTTCCGCCGTGGCAAGCGGCAACGTCTTCAGCAGAGTCACCTTCTTGCCGTCGATCGCCAGGATCGAGATCGAGCCCGCCATGCGATTGGCGACATAGGCGAGCTTGCCGTCCTTGGTGATCGAGATCCCGGCGGCGCCCGCGCCGGTCTTGATCGTGTCGAGGATCTTCTTGTCCTTGAGGTCGATCACGGTGACGCGGTCGTCGGGCACGAGCTTGGTCGGATCGGCCGGGTCGAACTTGCTCGACGAAGCGACCAGCGCCAGCGATTCGTCCGGCGTGATGGCGACCGACAGCGGCGGTCCGACGACGCTGCCCGGCACGTTGTCGACCGTGCCGACGACCTTCACCGGCAGCGCGCCGAGATCGACGATGGTGATCGTGTCGACCGGCGGATTGACGATGTTCTTGGTGACGCCGTTTTCCTGCGTCATCTTGTGATCGTTCGAAGACACGGCGAGCTGCGCCCAGACCGGCGCAGAGACGAGGCTCAACGCAAGGCAGACGCCCGTGATGACGGTGTTTCGCATGGCTTTCCTCCTGGCCTGCCCGCTTGAAGGGAGCTTTGGCCTTGAGGCAAGCCTAACGCCTGCCGGACGCGCGCGAAATCACTTTAATTTCAGACGATGCCCAGCGCGTGCTTGTAGGTGTCGAGCAAGGTCTCCTGTTCGGCGCGGTCGGCCGCATCCATCGAGCGCAGCGAGACGATCTTGCGCATGGTCTTGACGTCGTATCCCACGCCCTTGGCCTCGCTGTAGACGTCCTTGATATCGCCGCCGATCGCCTTGCGCTCCTCCTCCAGCTTCTCGATGCGCTCGACGAAGCTCTTCAGGCGGTCGGCCGAAATCGGTCCGGCCTTGGTCTTCTTGGAAACGGCGCTTCCGTCCGGCATGTCCTAAAACTCCCTGATCCAGTCGGGCGGACCATAGGAGAGCGGACGGCGTCAGCTCAATGACGCTCGTGCAATGAATGACGGGGATAACGGGGACGGCCTTTGCTCTTCCTCCCCCGTCATACGGGGGAGGTGGCCCGAAGGGCCGGAGGGGGAAAGCCCCAGTCAAAGCGAGGCTGATTTCAGATCTGAAATTATCGAAGATCATCGGTGTGGCTTTCCCCCTCCCTGCCCTCCCCCGTATGACGGGGGAGGAAAAAGAGAGGAAAAGAGGACTCACCCGTGCTTGTGCTGGCCCTTGTCGTAGGCCTTCTTCTGGTCGCCCGAAGCCTCCTTCTGGTGCTTGGCCTTCCACTCGTCATACGGCATGCCGTAGACGATCTCGCGGGCCTTCGGGTCGGCGATTTCGATGCCGCGCGTGCCGGCTTCCTCGCGGTACCAGCGCGACAGGCAATTGCGGCAGAAACCGGCCAGGTTCATCAGGTCGATGTTCTGCACATCCGTGCGTTCCTGCAGATGCGCGACCAGCCGGCGAAAGGCGGCGGCTTCGAGTTCGGTGCGGGTCTTGTCGTCCATGGCGGTCTCCTGGGCAGCGCTTAGAGGCGTGTCCGGGGATATAGGCTGAGACCGCAGTATAAACCAGCCGGCAGCGGCGATCCCGGGGCATGCACCCGCCCCTCCTTGAGATAGTGCGGCAGCAGATGGCTGTGCGGCCCCTCGGGCGAGCGGCCGCCAGGCGGCGGAATCGGCTGGTGGACCTCGAGCCGCGCCAGCGCCGACACGAAGATGCGCGTCGGACTCGACCGGCCGATGGCGGGGCCGGCCGGCGTGTCCGGCGCCAGCAAGGGCCGCCCCGCGCTTTCCCGCAACGCGGCACGGGTCGCCGCATCGTCACCGCTGAGCCGCACCATCATGTCGATGTGCGGCGCGCCGATGCCGAGATCGAACGTGTCTTCGTCGAGCTCGTGGATGGTCGTGCGCTGCGAGCCCGGCCGCGACGAGCAAAAGGCGATCTCCCGGGTGCGGCCGGTCTCGTCGAGCAGGGCGAAGGGCTGGGCCGCGCGGAGGTCGCCGATATGAAGCGCGCCGCGCCGGCTGATCACGGCCAAGGCCTCCAGATCGACGGCAAGCCCCGGCTCGTCCGCGTCGTACTGGAACTCGCCGATCGCGCCCCAGGCGCCGACGCTCCAGCCGTTGGCGGCTTGGGCGAGGTGGCGGCGCGCGATGGCGTGCGGATCTTCGGTGAGCGCGACACATCTCATGGCTGGCGACTCCAGGCGACGGGCTGGACGATGCCGTCGATCGTGACAGTGCGAAAGCCGACGCCATAGGCGGCGTCGATCACATCGGGTCGCAAGGCGATCGCCGCCGGCCCATCGGCCGCGACCCTGCCGCCGGCCAGCACGACCACGCGATCGGCGAAACGGGCCGCCAGGCCGAGATCGTGCAGGCTCACCACGACGGAGGCGCCACGCGCGGCTTCAGCGCGCAGGATGGCCATGGCATCGAGCGCATAGGCGGGATCGAGGCTCGCCACCGGCTCGTCGGCCAGCACGATACCGGCCTCCGTCGCCAGCGCGCGCGCCAGCATCAGCCGCGCGCGCTCACCCTGCGACAGCGCATCGATCGGCCGGTCGGCGAGAGCGGCGCCATCGACCTGCGCCAGCGCGCGGCGGATGGCATCGGCGTCCGCGGCCGCCAAGGGCCGGCTGAGATCGACGCCATGCGGCAGGCGGCCCAGCGCCACAAGGTCGCGTCCCAGCAGCGGCCAGTAGGCCGACGCGCCTTGCGGCAGATAGGCGATGCGGCGCGCGCGAGCGGCGACGCCAAAACCGGCGATCGGCAGGCCGTCGAGCTCGACCTGCCCGGCTGCGGCGCTGTCGAGCCCGGCGAGATGACGCAGCAGCGTCGTCTTGCCCGAGCCGTTGGGGCCGACGATGGCCGTCACTTCGCCCGCCGCGAAGGCCAGGTCGACGGCCTCGAGCACCGTGCGGGTCCCTCGGCGACAAACCAGGGCGCGAGCGACGAGCGGGGTCATGCCGCGAGCCACGCGGCGCGCGACCGGCGGATCACGCGGACCAGGAACGGCGCGCCGACCAGCGACGTGAAGACGCCGAGCTGCAGTTCGAAGGCCGTCGGCAGCAGGCGCACCAGGATATCGGCCGCCAGCACCAGCACGGCGCCGACCAGCATCGACGGCACCAGCGTGGCGCCGGGCCGATAGCCCACCTTCGCCCGCACGAGGTGCGGCGCGACCAGTCCGACGAAGCCGATGACGCCCGCGACCGATGTGGCGGCCCCGACCATCAGCCCGACCCCCAGGGTCAGGCGCAGGCCGAGCGCGCCGGTCTCGGCGCCCAGGCTGCGCGCGGTCTCCTCGCCCAGCGACAGCGCATCGAGCCAGCGGCCGGCGCCCAGCACGATCGCGGCGCCCCCGATCATGAAAGGCGCCGAAATGGCCAGGTAACGCAGGTCGCGATCGGCGATCGAGCCCGCGAGCCACAGCGAGATCTCCTGGTAGGCGAAAGGATTGGGCGACGACGCCAGGACGAGCGAGATCAGCGCCGCGGCAATCGCGTTGATCGCCACGCCCATCAGCAACAGCGATACCGTGCCGGTGCCGGCGCGCACCGCCGTCATCAGCAGGGCCACGGCAATCGCCGCCCCGGCGATGCCCGCCAGCGGCAAGGCGAGCGCGAACGCGGCGGCCAGGCCGCTATAGAAGGCGCATACCGCGGCGAAGCTCGCGCAGGCCGACACGCCGATCACCCCTGGCTCGGCCAGGGGATTGCGCAACCAGCCCTGCAGCACCGCGCCGCTCAGCCCCAGCACGCCGCCAATCAGCAGGCCGAGCGTGGCGCGCGGCACGCGCAGCTCCCACACGATCGCCCAGCCGACCTCGTTGCCGAGCCGCCACGGCCACAACGCGGGACCGACCGCCAGCGACACGGCGTAGAGCCCGAGCACCAGGAGAACGAGCCAGCGATTCATCGCCGCGTCTCGGCGAGCAGTCGCATCGCCTCGAAATTCTCCGGCCCGGCGCAGATAGAGTACTTGACCGGCACCGAGACCAGCCTCGCCCGTCCCGCCAGGCTTTCAAGCACGTGGTGATCGACGAACTCAGTGGCCCTCGACGGATGGGCGTTGGCATTGCCGTCGAGCACCAGCAGGTCGGGCTGGCCGGCTAAAACCGCCTCGAGCGGCAGGCGACCGTAGGCGCCGATGCCGAGCTCGGCCGCGAGATTGCGAAAGCCCGACAGCCGCAGCAGCTCATCCATCAGGCTGCCTTTGCCGGACGTGCCGCGATTGGCCTGCAGCACGGCGGCCAGGGCGGTTGGCGGCCCCGGCCAGGTGAGCCGGCGACGCTGCGCGCGCATGTCGGCGATCAGCGCCTGGCCTTCCGCGTCGCGCCCGAGCGCCGCGGCAATGCGGGCGACGACCGTTTCGGCGTCTTCGAGCGACGCCGCCCACTGCACTTCGAGAATGGGCACGCCCGCGCCACGCACCAGGCGCTTGATGTTGGTATGCGCCGTAGCGTCGAAGATCACGAGGTCGGGCCTGAGGTCGAGGATCGATTCGACGCTGGCCCGGACCGGCGCAATGGCGCGAGCCTGGTCCACCATCACGGAGATCCGGGGATCGAGCGAGAGGTAGCTGATGCCGACGAGTTGGCCGGGCGCAGCGAGCCGCAGCACCAATTGGTCGAGACAGAGATTGACCGTGACGACGCGCTGCGGGACCTGCGCCCAGGCCGGCGTGATGCCCACAAGCAGCAGCGCAAGGATGAACAGGCGGCTCAACTATTCCTCGGCGGCGGCGACGCGCCAGTTCGTCAATGCGTGCACTTGCGGGTCCCAGTCAACCAGCATAACCGCCGGCTGGGTCGAGGCGTGAGCGTGCACGATGGAGCCGCCGGCAGCGACAATCGATGATGCAGCGCTGAAATCCAGCACATCGACTCCCGTACGATTGCAAACAACCACCGGCCGCTTGGTTTCCAGAGAGGCCCATTCCCATTCTCCGTTCGGTCCATGATCGCCGGGCGCCCATGCTGCGGACGAAACGAGAAGATCGATGCCCAGCGACGCCGTTTCCTCGACGAGGCGTCTCGAATACATGTCGGCGCAGACGAAAAGCCCCATCCGCCCGACGCCGTCGACGGTCACGACCGTCGCGCGGCCTCCCGGTACGGACCATGACTCCGAACCGACCTTGAGGACGTTTATCTTGCGGTGATGGCCCAATCGCGCGCCCTCAGGCGAAAAAAGGATCACGCTGTTGAACAGCTTCCCGTCGACAGGCTGGGCCTCGGGCATGCCCAGCAACAGGAACGCCGAGGCCTGACGGGCGAGCTTGCCCGCCCAATCGAACAGCGCCGCCTGGTCCCGGGCGATCCAATCGGTCCCGATGACATCGCGAAAGCCGTACCCGCTGACGACGAGCTCCGGCGTAACGATGACCTTGGCGCCCATCGCCGACGCTCGAACCGCCGCCTCTTCGACCATGCGCTTGTTCCGCTCGATCTCTCCCGGCTGTGGCGCCAGATGAAGGAGCGCGAGCGCGATCATATTCCTCCCCCGTCATACGGTGGAGGTGGCCCGAAGGGCCGGAGGGGGAAGGCCGCAAAAATGATGTTCGCGAAGACTATGATCTGAAATCTGGAATATCCCGACTGCGGCTCTCCCCCTCCGCCCCGCAAGCGGGGCACCTCCCCCGTCTGACGGGGGAAGCGAAAAGACAGGCGTCGCGACTTTTTCAAAACTTCGCCTTCACGCCGAAGAACGCCTGGAAGTACGGCGCCTGGAAGCCTTCCGGCTCCTCGTATACACGGTTGAGGACATTCTCGGCGCGGGCGAAGAGCTGGACACTCTTGATGACGTCGTAGGCTGCTGTGAATCGGAGCAGCGTGTAGGGCGACGGCTGTATGAGGGCGCCGGTCGTGGCATTGAAGTCGTAGCGGCTGCTGACCTGCAACACGCCGAAGCCGAGCCGCACGTTGTCCCAGGGCAGCACTTCGCCGCGGATGTTGAAGGTGTCCTGCGGCCGGCGAACCAGCGGCACATTGGCGTCGACGTTGCGCGCGATCACGTTGGTGTATTCGAAGTTGAGGTTGAACCACTGCACCGGCGCCACCCGCAAGAACGTCTCGAAGCCTTCGCTTTGCGCGTTGTTGACGTTCTGCAGCGTCATGAACGGGAACGGGCACTGGATGAGGCCCGTGAAGGTGTTGAAGAAATAGGTGATGCCGGCGGTGACCTTTCGGTCGAACATGCCCTGCTCGACGCCGACCTCGTAGCCGCGGCTGTACTCGGGCTGGATGTTGCGGTTGCCGCCGCAGAACGCACTCGGGCCATAAAGCTCGAAGAGCGAAGGTGCCTTGAAAGCCGTGCCGTACGACGCCTTCACCGTGGTGTCGGTCGGCGCCCACAGGTAGGACGCTCCGGCGCGCCACGTGCTCACGGTGCCGAACGTGTTGTTGACGTCGACGCGGCCGCCGATATTGACGTTGAAGCCCGCGAAGGGATTGGCGCGCAGCTGGCCGTAGAAGCCGGTCTGGGCCATGGCGCCCCAGGACAGAGCCGCGGGCGTGTTGGCCACTGGGCCGGTGGTGTTGCCGTAGGCCCACTGCTGGTCGAAGTCGATGCCGCCGATGAAATCGACCTGGTCGATGATGGTGACCAGGTTCTTCCAATCGGCCTGCAGGCGCCGGCCGTTGAACATAGAATCGACAGTGAACGGAGTGGGATTCTGCGGGCTCGCATAGTCGAGGTCGTGCCGGGTGATCGTGCTGTAGTTGACGCCGACGGTGGGCTTCCAGCGGCCGTTGAAGTACGAGCCCTCGAGCTCCGCGCGATTGTAGAACTGCTGCGTGTAGCCGTTGGCGTTGGGATCCTCCGCCCCGACCTGGTCGTAGTTGAGCTTGGTGTCGATGAAGCGGCCGTACCAGTTGAGGTTGGTGTTCTCGTTGATCTCGAAGCCCAGACGCGCCGCCACGGTAATGTTGCGGTAGGGGTCGCTGTCGACGAAGCCGCCGTTGGGCGTGAAGCGCGCCGGCACGGGCGTGTCGTTGGGCGTGAACATTCCGGCGAAGGTGATGTTGTAGTTGAAGCGGCCTTCGCTGCCGCGCACATAGGCGCCGCTGTTGCTCCACAGCCGGGTGCCGAGCTCGGAGAAGGCCGCCCCGTTCATCGGGCCCTTGCCGGCCTTGGTGATCATGTTGATGACGCCGCCGATCGCCTGGCTGCCGTACATGGTGCTCATGGGACCGCGCACGATCTCGATGCGGTCGAGGTTCTCGGTGAGGAAATGAGCGAAGTCGGGCGCGCCGTTGGGCGTCGATGGGTCGTTGACGGTGATGCCGTCGATCAGCACCAGCACATGGTTGGAATTGGAGCCGCGGATGAAGACCGAGGTCTGCGTGCCGGGGCCGCCCGACTGCTGAACCGAGATGCCCGGCACCGTCTTCAGCACCTCGCCGGCCGTCCGCAGCTGGCGTCGCTGTATCTCTTCGTTGGTGACCACGGTGACGCTGGCGGTGACCTTTTCCGGATCGGTCGGGTAGCGGTCGGCCGTCACGACCACGTTGGGCGCCATGCCCACGGGCTCGGTCTGCGCCAGCACGGCAAACGGCGCCAGCAACAGCAGCAGACACAGGATTCCACGGACAAACGTCATCGGACGATCTCCCAAACAGCACCACGCACAAGGCGCGTCACCGCTCGGTTGACCGTCCCGTTGGATCGTCCCGTCCATCGGAAGAGCGACGCTATCGCCGGCAGGTCTTCTGGCTTGCGGGTCTCAGCTTGCGCCCGCCTTCCCGGACTAGAAGTCCAGTGGCACGTTGGGCACTCGCTCGCCGCTCACAGCTGCGGGAACAGCCATCGATTGGCCCTTTCGGGCGACACGATGTTCCCTTTTAACCTCCGGTTAAGGAGGACCGTCGATGACTCATACTTGCTGAGTCGATTCGCGGCGTCAAGAGATTGCCGCAGTCGACTCATCAACGCGTGAACGAGATTGTGGCGCCTTGCACGCTCTCGACTGGTCTGGCCTGAAAACCAAGGCTCCGCTGCGCGAGCAGTCAGTCGCGAAATTGTTCATGGCAAGCCGAGCAGGCCTTGCGCGTCATTTCCAGCTGTCGACCAATCGCTTCCTTATTGCCGTCGTTGACCACCGCCAGCAGCTTGCTGGTTTCGATGACCAGATGCTTCTGTGCATCGAGAAAGCGATCGACGTCGTCCCAGCTGGTGGGCGCCGCACCACCTTTGCTTGGCAGCTCCGTCAACTCGCTTCCCGGTGGGAAGATTGCCGGAATCGACTTGGCAAGTGTGACGACCTTCATTGCCGAGTCGAGCGCGGCCGTCTGCTCGCCGTTCCCTTTGGCGAATTCCCCGATCTGAGCCAGCGAAGCGCGCATTGTCCGCATTGTCGCGTGCAGAGCCGGTACAATGCTCTCGGCGTGGAGGACGCCGGAGCTGACCACGCTCGCAGCGAGAATCATAACGAGGGCCGGCCAAGTCGCCCAACCGATCTGCTTGGCTTTCTGAGACATGAAGTTGGCTCGCAGGATGTAATCACTGAAGGTGACTACCGCCGGGTGCCAAGCGTTATTCCGTGCGTTCGGAACTGGAATAAATTCGATCGTCAGCAGGTATCCCGGTGCCAGCCGCCCTGACTGACGCTTTTCTCAGCTCTCGATGTACCAGTTTGCAAGATCCCACGTATTGCTGTCCCAGCCGCTGAGTTCCGCCACAAGCTTGTTTTTCAAGGCCGCGACGTCGGGACGGGAGACCACGGGAATCACCACCTGATCGTTGACGACGAGGTCGTTGCATTTGATCAGCAAGGCGGCGCGCTTGACCGGGTCGAGTTCAACCGTCGCGGCCTTGAAGGTGTCGTCGTATTCCCGGCTCTGCCAGCGCGTGCTGTTGCGGCCCGACCATTTGTTCTCCTTGGTGGAGGCCTCCCACGAGCAGAAGCCGCGCATGAACACTTCCGGATCGGCGCCGGAGTACGAGGTGTGCATCTCGAGGTCGCAGAAGAACTTGCCGCCGGTATCGGGATTGGCGAGGTCCGACGAGAAGTACACCGAGGCCACCACGGTCTTGACCTCGACTTCGATGCCGGCCTTTTGGCAAGCCTGCTTGACGATCGCCTGGGTCTTCTGGCGCGGCTGGTTGATCGAGCTCTGGAACACGAGTTTCAGCTTCTTGCCGTCCTTGGCCCGGATGCCGTCGGCGCCCTTGATCCAGCCCGCCTTCTCCAGGAGAGCCGAGGCCTTGTCGGTGTCGAACTCGAACCTTGTGTTCCTGGAGCGGAAGCGTTCGGGATAGTCGACGTAGTTCGCCGTCGCGTGGCCGGTGCGGCCATAGATGAATTTCTCGATCGATGCCCTGTCGACCAGCAGCGCCAGCGCCTGGCGGACGGCCGGATCCGAGAACAGCGGGTGCCTGGTCTTGAGGCTGGCGCGCTCGCCATCGACCTCGGTCCAGGGATCGGCGCTCTGCAGCCTGATATGCTCGATGCCGCCGCCGTTGGTGATGACGACGCGGCCCTTGCCGCCCTTCTCCAGGCGCAACAGGATTTCGTCCTCGACCTGCAGGTTCCAGGCGAAGTCGTATTCGCCGGTCTGCAGCACCGAGCGCGCCGCCGAGACCGCATCGCCGCCGCCCTTGATTTCGATGCTGTCGAAGTGCGGCCGGTTCTCGACGTGGTACGCGGTGTTGATGACGCCCGCGACCATGTCGCCCGGCTTGAACGACGTGCACTTGTAGGGGCCGGTGCCGACCGGCATCAGGTTGGCCGGCGCCTCGCGCGACTTGTTGCCGGCATAGTCGGCGAACACATGCCGGGGAAGGATCATGTCGTTCGCGCCGACGAAGGCCGTGGCCCAGAAGGGTGTCGGCTCCGGGAACTTCACGACGACCGTGTAGGTGTCGATCTTCTCGACCACGATGTCCCGATGGGTTCCATGGGTGATGGTCGCCGTCGCCGGATTCGCGGAGTACTGCCATGTGAAGACGACGTCGTCCGCGGTGAAGGGCTTGCCGTCGTGCCACGTGACGCCTTTTTTCAGCTTCCAGGTCACCGACTTGCCGTCGGCCGCCAAGGTGCCGTCCTCGCGGCCCGGGATGGTCTCCGCCAGCGCCGGCCGCAGGTTGCCGTCGCCATCCCAACCCGCCAGAGGCTCATAAAACAGCCGCGTCGCCTCGCGGTCCTTGTTGCCGCCCGCGAAATGCGGATTGAGCAAGGTCGGACCCTGCCACAGGATTAGTTTCAGCGGCCCGCCACCGCCACGCTTGGTCGGCTTGTAGATCGGCCGGGACTGCGCCATCGCCACCCCCGACTGGGCCAGGAGTTGCGCCGCCAGCGGCGCCGCGAGCCCCGCCGTCGCCATTCGCTGCAGGAATTTCCGTCGGGACAGTCCACCGGCCTTCACCCGGCCGATCAGATCGCGCAGATCACGTTCGTTCATCGGATGCCTCCGTTAGCCCTTCCTCCCCTTCGCGGACTCCGCGAGGGGGAGGTGTCGCCGTCTTACGGCGACGGAGGGGTCGGAAGCCTCAGTCGGCACTTATGACCCCTCCGTCGGCGTAAGACGCCGACACCTCCCCTGCGACAGCGCAGGGGAGGAAACCGAGCACTAGCTCCTCAGATTTTCCCGCATGGTGCGGCCGGCATATTCGGTGCGGAACAGGCCGCGCCGCTGCAGCTCCGGCACGACCATGCGGCCGAATTCCTCGAACATCACCGGGAAGAGGTTGGGCATGAGGACGAAGCCATCGCCGCCCCCGGCCTCGAAGATCTCCTGCATGTAGTCGGCGATGGTCGTGGGCGAGCCCACCACCATGTTGCGCGGCCGCCGCGCCGCCTCGGCGAAGCTGATCTTCTCGGCCGCCATGATCTGGAAGACACGGTCGGCCGAACCGCCATGGCCCTGGTGGCCGGCGGCCGCGACGAACTCCTTCTCGTCGCGCGTCTTGCTGATGTCGGCGCCCAGCATGGCGGAGGTCGTCGCCAGGCTGAGTTCGGGGCTGACCAGGGAATTGAGATACTGAGCCTTCTCCTCGGCGATCGAATCGGTCTCGCCCACGACCACGTTCATCGACGGCAGGATGGCGCAGTGCTCGGGCGGACGGTCGTACTTGTCCATTCGGCCCTTGATGTCGTTGTAGAGCGCGACGAAATTCGCCGTGCCCGCCGCCGAGGCGAAGATCGCTTCGCCCCAGCGCGCCGCGAACTCGCGGCCGCGCGGCGAGGAGCCGGCTTGCATCAGCACCGGCCTTCCCTGCGGGCTGCGCGGGATCGACAGCGGCCCGCGCGTGCTCACATACTCGCCTTGGTAGTTGGCGTAGCGGACCTTGCCGGGATCGATGAAGAGGCCCTCCTCCTTGTCCATGATCATCGCGCCCTCCTCCCAGCAGTCCCACAGGGCGCAGCAGGCCTCGACGACCTCGTCGCCGCGGTCGTAGCGCAGGTCCTTGGCCGGCAGGTCCTTCATGCCGAAGTTGCGCGCCTCGAAGTCGGTCGTGGAGGTGACGACGTTCCAACACGCCCGTCCGCCGGACAGCAGGTCGAGCGAGGCCAGCAGGCGCGCCAGGTGATAGGGGTGATGAAAGGTGGTCGATAGCGTGGCGCCGAGCCCGAGATGCCTGGTCACGCGCGCCATGATCGGCAGGATCGTCACGGGATCGAGGTAGGAGATCTGCCCGCCATAGTGCAGGTAGGTGTCGTAGCTGCCTTTATAGATGTCGGGCAGGCCAAGCGTGTCGGCGTAGAAGCAACCGTCGAAGCAGGCCGCTTCGAGGACCCGGGCGATATGTTCGTAGCGCTCCGGTGCGAAGATGTCGGAAAGCTGGGTCGCCGGGTGACGCCAGGCGCCGCTGTGCATCGCCGTCGGCCCGGTCTTGAGATAGGCCATCAGCTTCATCATCTTCTTCGGCTTGGCCACGGCTTTCCCCTGTCGCTACCGCCGCGCCAGGCAACACCTGGGCGGCGAGATGCCCAAGATACGGGCGGCCATTTCGGGCCCTGCCTCAAAAGTGATGGATGGACTGACGGGATCGGCGCATTCCCGCCTCCAGCGCCCGCTGGGAGAGAATGCAGCAAGCGGTATGCCAGCCTGTAAAATGCAGGGGCACCTTACTCGACGTTGCTGACTAGGCTGGAGGCGCGATCAGCGCGACCTTCGGAAAGTAACGGCGATAGCGGCCAGCGTCTCGCGTAAGCAGCGGCCAGCCCTCGACTGCCGCATGAGCGCCGATGAAAAAATCGGGCAAGACGCCAGTTCGCGTACCGCCAGCCGTGCGGTATCGCTGAAAGGCTTTTCCGGCGAGAAACAGCGCGGAACGCGGCGTCGCTGCGATCTCGATCATCGCCCGGGCAAGCATCACGTCGAGGTCCTCTATTCTATGGTAGCGAATCGAGGTCTCGGCATAGACGATATCATTGATGAGAACCGGGCCGGCCAAGGCGGCTTCTTCCAGACGGGCCAACGACCACTCCGCCCAATCGGGATCGTCGGTCACGAGATCGAGCAGGACGTTGGTATCGACCAGGATCACGTCAGCGCTCGCCGCGCGTCAGGGCCATGATCTCGGCCGTGCTCAAGCCCTTGCCGGCATGGCCACGCAGGCGAGCAAAACGGTTCGGACGGGCCTTCTTCTGGATCTTGACCAGGACGACGCGGCCGTCCTCGGCGCGCTCGAAATCGACCACGCTCCCAGGTACGATTCCCAGGAGATCCCGAACCCGCTTCGGGATGGTGACCTGGCCTTTGCTGGTAACGGTCGCGCTCATGACAGTCTCCGGTAGGCAATATTAATTTCGGGTATTACTTAGCATGCATCCCGCCGGTTTTCGAGGGGCGTGGCCAAGGGCATCCTAGCTTCATGCGCGACGAAGACAGCCGCGCGCCACCAACCGTAGCGATGCAATACTGTTGACGCTCACCCGACTGATCGTGCAGGTCATGCGGCGCAACCTGTGAAAGATCGATCGACCATGGCTGAAGGCGACGCGAACACGCAACCCACGACGGCAGAGCATGCGCGCCTTGAGGAGGCACGCGACCGGGGAATCGGCTGGAAGCAATGGGGCCCGTATCTCAGCGAACGTCAATGGGGCACGGTGCGGGAAGACTACAGCGAGAACGGCGATGCCTGGGACTACTTCACGCACGATCAGGCGCGGTCGCGCGCCTATCACTGGGGCGAGGACGGCATCGCCGGGCTGAGCGACGACCGGCAGCGTCTGTGCTTTGCCCTGGCATTCTGGAACGGCAAGGATCCGATCCTCAAGGAACGCATGTTCGGCCTGACCAACCGCGAGGGCAATCACGGCGAGGACGTGAAGGAGTACTACTTCTACCTCGATAGCACGCCCACCCATTCGTACATGAAGTTCCTCTACAAATATCCGCAGCGGGCCTACCCCTACAGCGACCTGGTCCTGACGAACGGTCAGCGTGGCCGCAAGGACATGGAGTACGAGCTGCTCGACACTGGCATCTTCGAGGGCGATCGCTACTTCGACATCATCGCCGAATATGCCAAGCAGGGGCCGACCGACATCCTGATCCAGATCAGCATCAGCAATCGGGGACCGGAGCCAGCCGCGCTTCATTTCCTGCCCTCGTTGTGGTTTCGCAATATCTGGAGCTGGTGGCCGGAATCACCCAGGCCGTCCTTGAAAATCGGAACCGCCTCTCACGGCAACAGCCTCGTCGCTGCCACCGATTCCGAGCTCGGGACCTATTACCTGCATTGCGAAGGCGGGCCGCGGCTGCTCTTCACCGAGAACGAGACGAACAATCGACGCCTCTTCGACTCGGCCAATGCGACCGCCTACGTCAAGGACGGCATCAACGACTTCATCACGGCGGGTCGGCAGGACGCGGTCAATCCGCAGCAGATCGGGACCAAGGCCGCCGCGCACTACCAGGTGACTGTGGGCGCCGGGCAAACCACCGTCGTCCGCTTGCGACTGACCAACGCGTCGCCCGACTCCATCGGCAATCCCTTCGACGGCTTTGCCGACAGCCTGGCAGCGCGCCAGCGCGAGGCCGACGCGTTCTACCGCCGCCTGACGCCCCCCGGGGTCGGCGCCGACGCGGCGAACGTGATGCGCCAGGCCCTGGCGGGGATGCTGTGGAGCAAGCAATACTATTACTTCGATGTCGGGAAATGGCTCCAGGAACATGGCGTCGATCCGCGGAAATCAGGCGCACCGGCGATGCGAAACAGCGACTGGCCGCACATGCTCAACGAGCATGTCATCTCGATGCCGGACAAGTGGGAATATCCCTGGTTCGCCGCCTGGGATCTCGCCTTCCAGACCATCGCGCTCGCGATCGTCGACGTCGACTTCGCCAAGCAGCAGCTCGATCTGCTGCTGCAGGGCTTCTACCTCCACCCGACCGGACAGATTCCGGCCTATGAATGGAATTTCAGCGACGTCAATCCGCCGGTGCACGCCTGGGCGACGATCTTCCTCTATCGGACGGAACAGGCGATGGGCCGGACCGACCAGGCGTTTCTCGCCCGCGCCTTCACCAAGCTGTCGCTGAACTTCACCTGGTGGACGAACCGCAAGGACCGCTTCGGCAAGAACATCTACGAGGGCGGCTTTCTCGGCCTCGACAATATCGGCGTCTTCGATCGCAGCGCGCCGTTGCCGACCGGAGGTTATCTCGAGCAGGCCGACGGCACGGCGTGGATGGCGCTGTACTGCCAGAACATGCTCGAAATCGGCGTCGAGCTGGCCGCGCGCGATCCGGCATACGAGGATATGGCGACCAAGTTCGGCGAGCAGTTCCTGTGGATCGCGCGGGCGATGAACGCCACCGGGCCGGACGGCATGTGGGACGAGGCGGACGGCTTCTACTACGACGTCCTGCGGCTTTCCGATGGCAGCGCGAGTCGCCTGAAGATCCGCTCCATCGTCGGCCTGCTGCCGCTTTGCGCCATAACGATCATCGAACCGCACCAGCGCGCGCTCGTGCCCAATGTCATTGCCACCGTCGCTGAACGGCGACGCCGGATGCCGGACCTCTACGACAGCATTCACGCGACGGGTCCTGGCAATCTCGGCGAGGGCGAGCGCGGGATCCTGGCGATCGTCAATCAGGATCGGCTGCGCCGGATCCTGTCGCGCATGCTGGACGAGAGTGAATTCCTGAGCCCGCATGGCGTTCGCGCGCTGTCGCGCCACCATGCCGATCATCCCTTCGTGTTCTCGACCAAGGGCACCGAGTATCGCGTCGACTACCTGCCGGCCGAGTCGGACAGCGGCATGTTCGGCGGCAATTCCAACTGGCGCGGTCCGGTATGGATGCCGGTGAACACGCTGCTGATCCGCGCCATGCTGCAATACTATCTGTACTACGGCGACACCTTCAAGATCGAATGCCCGACGGGCTCGGGTGTGCAGATGAACCTCTTCGAGGTCGCCCGCGAGATCGCCAATCGGCTTATCAGCATCTTTCTGCGCGACGAGCAGGGTCGGCGGCCGGTGTACGGGGGAACCGAGAAATTCCAGAACGACCCGCACTGGCGGGATTGCCTGCTCTTCTACGAATATTTCCATGGCGACAACGGCGCGGGCCTCGGCGCCAGCCATCAGACGGGATGGACCGGCGGCGTCGGTCGGATGATCGAGCTCTTTGGTCAGCTCGAGGCGCAGAGTTTCCTGGCCGACGGCAAGGCGGGGGCCTTCCTTCGCAGCGTGCAAGCCGCGTCCACGCCGTCCAGCCCATCGAACGACTGAAGACACATGACCGCGGCGCCGCGCTATCCTTCGCTCTGCCAGATCAACACCCGCGTCTGGCTGCGGCGCCTCGCCCAGGAGCGTGGCCGGCCGGTCACCCTGGCGGATATCGACCCGGCGACCATCGACGGCTTCGCGCGCCAGGGCTTCGACTGGATCTGGCTGCTTAGCGTCTGGCAGACCGGGCCCGCCGGGCGAGCCGTCTCGCGCGGCAACCCGGCCTGGCGCGCCGAGTTCAAGGCAGCACTTCCCGACCTCACCGAGGACGATATTTGCGGCTCGGGATTTGCCATCACCGGCTACACGGCGAGCGAAGAGCTCGGCGGCGATCACGCCCTGTCGGCGTTTCGCGGCAAGCTGGCCCAGCGCGGCATCCGGCTGATGCTGGACTTCGTGCCGAACCACACGGCGATCGACCACCCGTGGGCGACGATCCACCCTGAATACTATATTCAGGGCAGCGAGGCATTGCTGGCCGCCGCGCCGCAAAACTACCTCCGCGTCGAGACCGCCCAAGGCCCGCGCATCCTGGCGCACGGCCGTGACCCAAACTTTCCGGGATGGCCCGATACGCTGCAGCTCGACTACGCGAACCCGGACCTGCAGCGCGCCAAGCTCGACGAGCTTTTGGCGGTGGCCGGCAAATGCGACGGCGTTCGCTGCGACATGGCGATGCTGCTGCTGCCCGAAGTCTTCCAGCGCACCTGGGGCGTCACGCCTGAGCCGTTCTGGCCGAAAGCGACGGCGGCCGTGCGACGGGCGCATCCCGGTTTCACCTTCATGGCCGAGGTCTATTGGGATCTCGAATGGCCGCTGCAGCAGCAGGGCTTCGACTATTGCTACGACAAGCGACTGTATGACCGGCTGCAGGCCGGCAACGCCGCCGTGCGCGACCACTTGAATGCCGGCCTCGATTACCAGGACAGACTCGCGCGCTTCCTCGAGAACCACGACGAACCCCGCGCGGCGGCCGCCTTCCCCTGGCCGCAGCACCGAGCCGCTGCCGCGATCACCTTCCTCGCGCCGGGCTTGCGCTTCTTCCAGCAAGGCCAGGTCGAGGGAGCGCGCGTGCGCGTGCCGACGCACCTCTGCCGCGGACCCATCGAGCCCGTCGACGGGCAGATTTCCGGTTTCTACGACAAACTGCTGCTTCTGCTGCGAGAGACCGATGCACTTCGCGGCGGCGACTGGACGCAAATCCATCCCTCCCCTGCCTGGCCCGGCAACGGAAGCTCGGATGGCTTTGTGGCCTATGCCTGGGCGGGCTCGCACGGCGTTTCCCACATCGTCGTCGTGAACTACGCCCCAACTCGCGGCCAATGCCACCTGGTGCTGCCGTTTCCGGAACTGCGCGGCCGGCGCTTTCGCCTCAAGGACATGATCGACGACGAAATATACGAGCGCGACGGCAACGATCTGGCGGGCGGCGGGCTCTACATCGATCAGCCGGCCTGGGGCATCAATGTGTTCGAGATCCAACCTCTCGGCGAGGAAGCGGTGGCGGCGGGTACTGCGGTTGGGTGAGGCACCCCTTCTGCTAGCAGTGCTGGCAGAATTTTCGCCCGTCATAGCGGTACGAAAGAATTATCTTGCGCGATGCAGATCAATTGATCTTGACAGAACTGAGCAATGTTGTGGCGTATCTCTGCCGACACTCACCAATAGAGGATCGGCATCATGGCCAACCTCGCACTTCCCATTGGTTGGCGCGCTCCGGCGACCAACGTTTCGGCAGCCAATGTTTTCGCGACGGCTGCCGGGAGCCGAGAATCGGTAGCGCCAACTGCGCCAACTGCGCCAACTGCGCTAACTGCGCTAACTCCCTTGAGATCAGCGCAGGGCGGCGGCTACAGCGGTGCCGATCGGCGATGTCAGCCTTCGTCCCCACGCGCGCGCAGTCTCAGGCGTATCGATCAGGTCCTGACGCACTTCCAGCGAGCAATGCGGCAGGGCCCGCGGCTGGGCGTGGGCGGTGAGCGTGTATTCGTACGGATCACGCGCCGAGTAGGGCTCGTTGTCGCCGACGACAAGCGAAGGATCGCGCCGCAGTTCGGCGAGCAGCGGCTCGGGCAGGCGCGGATCGTCGTTCCACAGCACACCGACATGCCAGGGGCGCTTGAACCCATTCATCTCGGGCGTGAAGCTGTGCATCACCAGCATCGCGACGCTGCGGCCGCCTGCCGTCATTTGATCGAGCTGGCGGTCGACAGCGCGGTGATAGGGCCAGAAGCAGGCCTCGGCGCGCGCGTCGACCTGTTCCTTGGTAAGGCCGCGATTGGCCGGCACCGGCGTGCCGTCGCTGATCTCGGGCGTCGACCCCTCGCCGCCCGGCCAGCGGTTGCAGTCGATCACCAGCCGCGAATAGCCCGAGGCGAGCAGAGGCGCGTCGAGCGCATCGGCGAGCTCGATCGCGGCATCAAGGCCGCCGATATCCCAGCCGATATGGCGCGACAGCTCCTCGTCGGAGATGCCGAGGTCGCCCAGCGCCTTCGGAATGGCCTTGCTGGCGTGGTCGCAGAGCAACAGCAGCGGTGCCTTGCCCTGGGCGTTGTGGACGGAAAACGGCGGCGGATCGCCAAGCCCGAGCAGTTGTTGCATCGGCCCCCTATAGTGCGAAGATCGTGCAAATGAAAGACGCCGACGCCCGCGTTCTGCTGCGCGACCTGTTCGATGCAGCGCTTGCCGCTGCACGACCCGCGACCTGCCTCGCACCGTACATCGCCAGGCTGCAGCCACCGAAAGGCCAGACCATCGTGATCGGCGCCGGCAAGGCAAGCGCCGCCATGGCGCGCGCTGTCGAGGACCAGTGGCCGCATCCGCTCGAGGGCCTGGTGGTGACGCGCTACGGCTATGGCGAGGCGTGCAAGAAGATCGAGATCGTCGAGGCGGCGCATCCCGTGCCCGACGAGAAAGGCCGCGCCGCCGCGGGCCGCATCCTGGAAAAGGTGAAGGGACTGACCGGGGACGACCTCGTATTGTGCCTGATCTCGGGCGGCGCCTCGGCGCTGCTGGCGCTCCCCGCACCCGGCCTCACCTTGACCGACAAGCAGGATGTCAATCGCGCGCTGCTGAAGTCGGGCGCCAACATCGTCGAGATGAACACGGTGCGGAAGCATCTCTCGTCCATCAAGGGCGGCCGCCTTGCCATCGCCGCCCAGCCGGCCCGCGTGCTGTCGTGGCTGATCTCCGACGTCCCCAACGACGATCCCGGCGTGATCGGCTCGGGGCCGACCGTGCCTGACCGCACGACCTTCGCCGACGCGCTGGCGGTGCTGGCCAAGTACCGTATCGAGCCGCCGGCCGCCGTGCGCGTGCATCTGAAGAGAGGTGCCGCGGGCGAGATCGACGAGACGCCCAAGCCCGGCGATCCCCGGCTGGCGCGGGTGGAGACGATCATGGTCGCCACGCCCAAGCGCTCGCTCGAGGCCGCCGCCGCTGTCGCGAAGGATCGTGGTCTCGGGGTCGTCATGCTGGGCGACAACCTCGAGGGCGAGGCGCGCGAGCTCGGCGCCGCGCACGCACGCCAAGCGCTCGATCTCGCCAAAAGTGCCGACAAGCCCGCCGTGATCCTGTCTGGCGGCGAAACCACGGTGACGGTGCGCGGCAGGGGACGCGGTGGGCGCAATGTCGAATACCTGCTGGCCGAGGCGATCGCCGCCGGCGGCACGCCTGGCATCTGGGGGCTGGCCGCGGATACCGACGGCGTCGACGGCGCCGAGGATATCGCCGGCGCGATCTTCACGCCCGACACGCTCGCTCGTGCGCGCGCAAAAGGCCGCGACCCGCAGGCCATGCTCGACGACAATGACGGGCACAGCTTCTTCGAAATGTTGGGCGACAGCCTTGTCACCGGACCGACCCGCACCAACGTCAATGACTTCAGGGCAACCTTGATCACGCCATGACCTTCTTTGCTGGGAGCGCGCCACTCCAGTGGCGCTCACGGTCTTCCGGACCGCGAGCGTCCCACTTGCATCATGATCGTGAGCGGGCGGGACGCCCGCGGTCCAAAAAGAGCATGAGAAGAGCGCCACTGGAGTGGCGCGCTCCCAGCAACGAGCCATGAGGCAACGATGACCACTTATCCCGGGTCCTGTCATTGCGGCGCCGTAAGAATCCAGTTCACTTCGGACAAGAAGCCGGAGGAGATGCGGATTGGCCGCTGCGCCTGCAGCTTCTGCCGGCGTCACGGCGCGCGCACCTCGGGCGATCCCGCGGGATCGGTCGAATTCCGCGCTGCACCAAACGACCTGTCGCGCTACCGCTTCGGCCTCGGCATCACCGACTACCTGCTCTGCGCCAAGTGTGGGACCTATGTCGGCGCGGTGATGCCGGATGACGGCCGGCAGATCGGCATCGTCAACGTCAATGCGCTGGATATTCGCGATACGTTCGAACCGGCGCCGCCGCTGCACCATTATGACGGCGAGGACGCGGCGCGACGGCGCGCCCGACGCCGAAAGTTCTGGATGCCGGCATCCGTGATCGCCTAACGTCGCGCCATGGCAATTCTTGGAGTGATCGCCGACGACTTCACCGGCGCGACCGATATCGCGGGCATGCTGGTCAAGGGCGGCATGCGCACGATTCAGACCATCGGCGTGCCGGCCAAGGCAATGATTCCCGACGATGTCGACGCGGTCGTGGTGGCGCTTAAGACGCGCTCGATCGCCGCCAAGGACGCCGTCGCCCAGTCGCTCGGTGCGCTCAAGGCGCTGCAGGCCGCGGGCTGCGTGCGCTTCTTCTTCAAATATTGTTCGACCTTCGATTCGACCGATGCCGGCAATATCGGTCCGGTGGGCGATGCGCTGCTCGAGGCGCTGGGCGCAAGACAGGCGATCTACTGCCCGGCCTTCCCGGAGAACGGTCGCACGATCTTCTTCGGCCATCTGTTCGTGGGCGACGTCCTGCTCTCGGACTCCAGCATGCGCCATCATCCGCTGAACCCGATGACCGATGCCAGCCTGGTGCGCGTCCTGGCGCGCCAGACCAGGCACAAGGTCGGGCTGGTCGCTCTGAAGCAGGTGCAGGCGGGGTCGGCGAGCCTGCGCGCCGCGCTCGACAAGCTCGCCGCCGATGACGTGCGGCATGTCGTGGTCGACGCCGTGGCCGACACCGATCTCGGCATCATCGGCGAGGCGGTCGGCGACGATCTTTTGGTCACCGGTGGCTCGGGCGTGGCGCTGGGACTGCCCGCCGCCTATCGCCGGCGCGGGTTGCTGGCGCACAAGGCCAATGCCGACACGCTGCCCAAGGTCACGGGCGCCGCCGCCGTGCTGGCGGGCTCGTGCTCGGCAGCGACGCTCGGCCAGATCGCGGCATTCAGGGGCCCGCATCTTCATCTCGACACCGACGCCATCGCTCGCGGCGAAGCGGTTGTCGATGCGGCGCTGGCCTGGGCCAAGGACAAGCTCGGCAACGGCCCGATCCTGCTCTCGGCCAGCGACACGCCGGACGCGGTGAAGGCGCTGCAGGCGAAATACGGCGTCGAGAAATCCAGCCAGGCGATCGAGAAGACCATGGCGGCGCTGGCCAAGGGCCTGGTGGCCGCCGGCGTCGGCCGCATGGTCGTGGCGGGCGGCGAAACCTCGGGCGCCGTGGTCGGCGCGCTCGACGTGACGGCGCTGCGCATCGGCCCCGAGATCGATCCCGGCGTGCCGTGGACGGCATCGGTCGGCGCCAAGCCACTGCTGCTGGCGCTGAAGTCCGGCAATTTCGGCGCGCCCGATTTCTTCACCAAGGCGTTCCAGCGGTTATGAGCAGCACCGAATCAAAGACGCGCGATGCGATCTGCGCCCTGGGCGCCAAGCTTGCTGCCCGCGGCCTCTGCCCCGGCACCTCCGGCAATATCAGCGCGCGCGTGGCCGACGGCTGGCTGATGACGCCGACCAACTCGTCGCTGGGCGAGCTTCTGCCCGGCCAGCTCTCCAAGATCGATCTTTCAGGCAAGCACGTGGCGGGCGATCCGCCGACCAAGGAAGCGCTGCTGCATCGTTCGGTCTACGACGCGCGGCCCAAGGACGGCGCCATCGTGCACCTCCATTGCACGCATGCCGTGGCGATCTCCTGCCTCGACCCGTCGTGCCACCACAACAAGGAGACCACCCTGCCGCCGATCACGCCCTACTTCGTGATGCGCGTCGGCAAGCTGCCGCTGGTGCCTTATTTCAAGCCGGGCGATCCTGCGCTCGCCGATGCCATCCGCGACTACGCCAAGGGCCATCGCGCCGTGCTCCTGGCCAATCACGGACCGGTGGTCGCCGGCACCTCGCTGTCGGCGGCGTCGGCCTCGATCGAGGAGCTGGAGGAGACCGCCAAGCTCCACCTGCTGCTGCAGGGTTTTAAGGTACGCCTGCTGAGTGACGCGCAGGTGAGAGAAGTCGAAGAAGCGTTTCCGTCGTGAGTCCGACATCAATCATCCTCCCCACGCAGTGGGGAGGTGTCCGCGAAGCGGACGGAGGGGTCATGAGCACCATCGCTGTTGCTCATGACCCCTCTGGCCCTTCGGGCCACCTCCCCAACTTCGTTGGGGAGGGACGTCAAGGATAGGCCCATGCCCAAGCTCGCCGCCAACCTCTCGTGGATCTACCAGGAAGTCCCCTTCCTGCAGCGCTTCGGCGCTGCCGCCGCGCACGGTTTCAAGGCCGTCGAGGTCCTCTTCCCCTACGAGGCGCCGGCGGCGGACATTGCCGGCGAACTGAAGAAGCACAAACTGACGCAAGCGCTGTTCAATCTGCCGCCGGGCGATTGGAGCAAGGGCGAGCGTGGGCTGGCCGCGTTGCCCGGACGCGAGGCCGAGTTCTCGGCCGCCCTCGACAAAGCGCTCGACTACGCCAAGGTGCTGGAGTGCCGCACGCTGCACGTCATGTCGGGCATGATCGCGCCCGGCGCCGACGTGAAGGCGATGCACCGCACCTTCATCTCGAACCTGAAGATAGCCTGCGACCGCACCGCCAACAGCGGGCTCACCCTGGTGCTGGAGCCGATCAACCACCGCGACATTCCGGGCTACTTCACCAACACGACAGATCAGGTGAAGCAGGTCATCGACGAGGTCGGCGCGCCGCATCTCCGCCTGCAGCTCGACCTCTATCACATGCAGGTGACGGAGGGAGACCTCACCAAGCGTACCGAACGCCTGTTCCCGATCACCGCGCACGTGCAGATCGCCGGCAACCCCGACCGCAACGAGCCCGATATCGGCGAGACCAACCATCTCTACCTGCTCGATGTGCTCGATCGGCTGGGCTACCAAGGCTATGTCGGCCTCGAGTACAAGCCCAAGACCACGACCGGCGCCGGGCTCGGCTGGGCCGCGAAATACGGCATCAAGGCCTGATCCATGGCCGACAAGAACACGCCCCTCGTCGCCTTCGTCGGGCTGGGCTCGATGGGTCTCGGCATGGCCAAGAACCTTTTGAAGCACGGCCACAAGGTGACCGGCGTCGATCCCAGCGCCCCGGCGCGCGACGCCTTCACCGCCGCCGGCGGCACGATCGCAGCGACACCTGGCGCAGCGGCCGCGGCGGCGGACGTCGTCGTCGTCGCCGTGGTGAATGCCCCCCAGGTCGAGACGGTGCTCTATGGCGAAGGCGGCGCCGTCGCCGCGCTGCGCAAGGGCGGCCTCGTCATGCAGTGCGCCACCGTGCCGCCGGCGTTCGCCAAGTCGCTCGGCGAGCGGCTCGCCAAGTCGGGCCACGATCTTCTCGATGCACCGATGTCGGGCGGCCGCGCCCGCGCCGAATCGGGCGAGCTCACCTTCATGGCTTCCGGCGCCGCCAAGGCCTTCGCCGCGGCCGAATCGATCCTGGCCGCGACCTCGGCCAAGGTGTTTCGCCTGGGCGACGCGCCCGGCATCGGCTCTCTCGTGAAGACGGTGAACCAGCTCCTGGCCGGCGTGCACATCGCCACCGCGGCCGAAGCGATGGCGCTCGCCGCCAAGGCGGGCGCCGACACCCGCGCCGTCTACGAGGTGATCTCGGCCAGCGCTGGCAATTCCTGGATGTTCGGCAATCGCGTGCCGCACATGCTGGACGACGACTATTCGCCGCTGTCGGCGGTCGAAATCTTCGTCAAGGACCTCGGGTTGGTGCTGAATACCGGCCACGAACATCGCCTGCCGTTGCCGATGGCGGCGGCCGCCCACCAGCTCTTCCTCGCCGCCGCGGGCGCCGGCTGGGGGCGGCTGGATGACGCGGCCGTAGTCAAGGTCTACGAGCAGGCGGGCGACTTCAAAGTGTCGTCGCCGAAGAAGTAGACTGGCCCCATGCGTCGCCAGCGTTTCACCAAGATCGTCGCTACCCTGGGGCCCGCCTCGGCCAGCAATGAACGGCTGCGCGCGCTGTTCGAGGCCGGCGCCGACGTGTTCCGCCTCAACTTCAGCCACGGCGTGCATGACGACCACCGCCAGAGGGTCGAGCAGCTGCGCGCGCTCGAGAAGCATTATAAGCATCCGGTCGCGATCCTCATGGATCTGCAGGGGCCCAAGCTCCGCCTCGGCGCCTTCGCCAAGGGACCGATGGAACTGACGGTGGGCCAGAAGCTGCGCTTCGACCTCGATCCCGCCCCGGGCACGGCCAAGCGCGTTCCCCTGCCCCATCCCGAGATCTTCAAGGCGGCCGAGCCCGGCGGCCTGCTGCTGATCGACGACGGCAAGGTGCGGCTGCGCATCGTGGCGCACGACGCCAGGACGATCGACGTCGTCGTCGAGGTCGCCGGCACGATCAGCGACCGCAAGGGCGTGAACGTGCCCAACCTCATCCTGCCGCTGTCGCCGATGACGCCGAAGGACCGCAAGGATCTCGACTACGGCCTGTCGCTGGGCGTCGACTGGGTGGCACTCTCCTTCGTCCAGCACGCCAACGACATCGCCGAACTCAAGAAGCTTGTCGCCGGACGCGCCGCCGTCATGGCCAAGCTCGAGAAGCCGCAGGCCATCGAACATCTCGACGAGATCATCGAGCAGAGCGACGGCATCATGGTGGCGCGCGGCGATCTCGGCGTGGAGATGCCGCCCGAGGCGGTGCCGCCGCTGCAGAAGCGCATCCTCGCCGCTTGCCGCGTGGCAGGACGGCCGGCCATCGTGGCGACCCAGATGCTCGATTCGATGGTCCATGCGCCGACGCCGACGCGGGCCGAGGCGTCCGACGTGGCGACGGCGGTCTATGACGGCGCCGACGCCGTCATGCTCTCCGCCGAGTCGGCCTCGGGCCAGTACCCGATCGAGGCGGTGACCATCATGGACCGCATCATCAAGAGCGTGGAAGGCGATCCGCTCTATCGCCGGCTGATGGATGCGAGCCGCCGCGAGCCCGAAGCGACCACCGCCGACGCCATCAGCGCCGCCGCGCGGCAGTGCGCGCACACGCTCTCGGCCGCGGCCATCGTCACCTACACCAATACCGGCTCGACCACCTTGCGCGCGGCGCGCGAGCGGCCCGACGTGCGCATCCTCTGCCTCACGCCCAACCTCAACACCGCGCGGCGCATGACGCTCACCTGGGGCGTCCATCCGGTGCAGACCGAGGACGCGCACAATTTCGCCGACATGGTCCAGCGCGCCGTCCGTCTTGCCCGCAAGGCCGATCTCGCCCGCGAGGGCGAGCGCTTGGTGATCACCGCCGGCGTGCCCTTCGGCACGCCGGGCGCCACGAATATTCTGCGGATAGCCTACGTCTAGGCCTGTCGATCTATTTCACGACCAGCCGCGGCTTGGTCAGCGTCGTCGTGATTGCCTGGAAGGCTGCCGGCAGGGAAGCGACGGCGTTCGGGGAGCCGGTCATCTGGCAGCTGGAGCTCGTCGTATAGAACTTGGTTTTATCGGAGGCGATCGACTGCATCGTCGTGCAAGGATTGTGGGTGTCACCCGAGGAGCAGCCGCTCGACGCGGCGCCATAGGCGACGGCGTAGACCGAGGTTCCCGCCGCCGTCGCGGCCTGGGCCGCGGCGATGGCCTGGTCGCACTGTTTCTTGTCCTTGCCGCTCTTGTTGCTCAACTGCGAAGATGAGGCATTAAAGTCGCCGTCGCTCAGGAAGATGATGACGTTCCGCGTCCCGGCGACGACCGGTAGTGCCGCCTGTGCCTTGGCCAGCACCTCCGCGCCATAGCTGCCCTCCCCGCCTTTGGCCGTGACGCATCCCGTCACAACCGGTGTAGCCGTGGCGTTGCCGACCGCCTGAACGAGCGGCGACGAATTGTTCAGAGCACCGGAGCCGTTGTTGAAAGTTGCGTCCAGCGTGGTGCCGATCTGATATTTGATGTTGGTGGTGTAGTACGGCGTCGCGTTCGGCTGGGTGGCACAGGGGTGCGAGGTCGGGCTGTATTGCGTGGCCATGCCTGGAAAGATCATAAGGCCAACCTTGTCCAGCGACGTTGGCATCGTTTGCAGAACTTTCTGAATTGAATATTCGGCGCACTGGAATCTGCTCGGCTGACCCTTGATGCCGGGAACAGTGCCGCAGCCGGCGTCTCCGTCGTTCATGGACTGCGTGGCATCCAGCACGAACATCACGTTCAGCGGCACCGCCGTGCCGCCCGCCTTGCTGGCACTCGACGTCGACGTGAGCGTGATCGAGGGAAATCCGAAGGCCCTGAAAAAGTTGGTCGACACCGTTGCCGTCTGCGTCACCTTGGCGACGTTCGCGGTCGTCCCGTTGCAGCTCGGCAGATTGGCCGTGGCGGTGTCGCATGAAACCGCCACGTTGGTGTTGGTGACCGTGACTTTCGTCGACGGGTTTGCCGTCGTCCAGGCGGTCACGGCGGTCTGAACGGTGGCCTGGGTCGCATTGGCCTGCTGAAGCGCGTTGGCTCCCACCAGCGCCGCCGCCTGCGTGTCGGCATCGAATGATTTCTTCGCGGCATAGAGGCGTCCGGCATCGATCGTCAGCCCGGCCGTACCCATCAATCCGACGACCATGAAGCCGAACAGGATGGCCGTGGCGCCGGCCCGATCGCGAACGAGCGCGCGAATATTGCGAGAGATGGAGGAGATCGAGCGTTTCATGATCTGGTTCCCCTTATTGAATCATCTGCGCCGTCTGGGCACTCAGGTTGCAGCCGCTCGGCGCGTAATTGTGGCCCATGACCGTCAGATCGCAGGGATAGGTCGCCTTCACGAGCGCCGTTTGCCCCGCGACCAGCGCCGTCGAGCAGGAGGCATCGCTGGTGCAAGCCACGCCGTTGATCTTGACGGTTATCGTCGTTTGCGCGGCAACCAAAGTCGGCGCGGCGCCAGCGATCGCCGTCGTCGTCGAGGAATAGGGTGTCGTGGTGCCGCGGCTCAACGCGAGCGTCAGGGCGCCTTGAGCGACCGCGTTGGTGAGGCTCAAGTAGTGGTTCATGGCGACGCCGAACTGGAAAATTCCCGTCACGATCGTGAGCAGGACGGGAGAAAGGATGGCGAACTCGATGGCTGAGACGCCGTCGTCGTTCTTCACCAGGCAGCAGAACAGAGAACGCATTTTTAGAAATCTCCGGACGGAACTCTGCTGGTCGAGGAAATTCCTGACGCAGGCACCTTGGAGCCGATCCTCGAGATTTTTGAGTCGCTGAATTGTTTCAGTCGTTACAGTCGTGAAGTTCCACAACCATTGAAACTTTCGCTGAAGGCTCCACGCGCGCGCCGTCGCCGCCGGCGCGGACCTTTCCTTCAGCTTTCACGAATATTCCTTAGTTTCGCCTCATGTAGCGACTGTGTGAGAGCCGAATAGACGGGGATGGGCGCGCAGGTTCCCTCGTAATTTGTCTGAAGCACATTTTTGAGAGGCGATCATGGACAGCATGACCAACAAGCCCCGCGCCGTCGCCAAGCGACGCCACAGCAGGCTGTCGCTCAACTGGATCGATTTCCTGGTCATCGCTGCCATAATTTTGACGTTTGCCGTGATCGTCAGCACAACCGTTAGCCGTGCCAAGGCGTCGACCCACAACAGCGCGTCTTCGCCTGAGTTCTCGACGGAGGTCAGCCAGATTCAGGACGACCCCGGCCTGATCAAGGCCAAAATAAGATTGGCGGCCGGCGCGCCCTGGAGCTGAGCGCGCTAGTTCTTCGGGCGCTTGTCGATCACCCGGCGCGCCTTGCCCATCGAGCGCTCGACGGCGCCGGGTGCGGCAATCTCGACCTCGGCCGAAAGCCCGCACATCCCTTTCAGCCGCTGCGCCAGCGCCTCGGCCGAGCGGCCGGCGCTTCCCCTGTCCAACGCCATCCGCGCTTCCACGCGCACCAAAAGATCGTCGAGCGCACCGGTCCGCGTGAGCTCGAGCACGTAGTGCCCGCTCAGCGCCTGGTCGCGCAGGATCTGCTCCTCGACCTGGCTCGGGAACAGATTGACGCCGCGCACGATCAGCATGTCGTCGCTGCGGCCGGTGATCTTGGCCATGCGCCGCAGCGCCGTCACTGATCCCGGCATCAGCCGCGTCAGGTCGCGCGTGCGGTAGCGGATGACCGGCATCGCCTCCTTGGTGAGCGAGGTCAGCACCAACTCGCCCGGCTCGCCCTCGGCCACCGGCTGGCCTGATTCCGGATCGACGATCTCGGGATAGAAATGATCCTCCCAGATCGTTGGACCATCCTTGGTCTCGGCGAATTCGCAGGCCACGCCCGGCCCCATCACTTCGCTCAGGCCGTAGAGGTCGATGGCATCGATACCGAGCCGGCGCTCGATCTCGGCGCGCATGCCCTCGGTCCAGGGCTCGGCGCCGAACAGGCCGAGCCGCATCGCGGTGTCGCGCGGATCGACACCCTGGCGCTCGAACTCGTCGGCGATCGCCAACATGTAGGACGGCGTCATCAGCACGACCCGCGCGCCGAACTCGCGGATCAGCTGGACCTGGCGCTCGCCAAAGCCGCCCGACATCGGCACGACCGTGCAGCCCAGCCGCTCCGCGCCGTAATGCGCGCCGAGACCGCCGGTGAACAGGCCGTAGCCGTAGGCGTTGTGGATGACGTCGCCCGGCCGGGCGCCGGCGGCGTACAGCGAACGGGCCATGAGGTCGGCCCAGGTTTCGATATCGCGCGCCGAATAGCCCACCACCGTCGGCCTGCCCGTCGTGCCGCTCGAAGCGTGGATCCGCACGCACTTCTCGCGCGGGATGGCCAGCATGCCGTAGGGATAGGCATCGCGCAGGTCGGCCTTCGCGGTGAAAGGAAAGCGCGGGAGATCGTCGAGATGGCGGAGATCGTCGGGATGCACGCCCGCCGCCTGGCACTTGGCGCGGTACAGCGCCTGGTGCTCGTAGGCGTGGCGCAACACGCCCTTCAGACGCTCGAGCTGCAAGCTGCGCAGTGCGTCGAGCGACATTTTCGTTTCCGGAAACAGATCCTGCGTCATGGTTGCGTGCGTTGTCCTTGGTCGAAACCGAAGCGGCGATAGGCGTAGCCCAAACCGACCAGCGCCGCACCCAATCCCAGGAACGAGAAGACGCGCAGCAGGCCTTGCAGGCCGGCCATGTCGATCAGAAAGACTTTGGCGACCACGACGCAGACCAGCGCCATGCCGGCGTGGCGGAGCGCCGCCGCCCCGCGCAGGAAGCCCATGGCCAGCAAAGCCACGCCGAAGATCAGCCAGACGATGGAGTAGGTGTAGAGCTCCAGGCCGGTCGCGCCGAACCCGGCGCGCTCAAAACCTGGATCGAAGAGGTGGCGCACTTCGAGCGAGACATAGACGAAGGCCAGGATCGAGGCGGCGGCCTCGACGAGCAGCGTCACGCTCCTGTTGGGCTCGACATCGATCCAGCGTCGCGCCAGCGCCGCCATGGCCGCCGGCACGGCGTAGGCCAGGAACAAACCGTTGGCGATCGGCAGACGGCCGATATCGACCTTCTGGGCGATCGGATTGGCGATAAAGACCTGGACCACGAGGACGGTCGCCAGCGCGAGGGTGCCGCTCGCACGCCACGCCCACAGCGCCACCGGATCGCGGCGGGTGCGCGCCAGCCAAAGCGCCGCGAGGGCGAAGGCGCCCCATACCAGCACATAAAATGTCCGCTCCATGAAGCCCGCGTCGGCAGCCGCCATGGAGCCGGGTTGGAAGATGCTGCGCACCTCCAGGGTCACCAGCACGAAGATGAGCAGCGCCACGGCAGCCTCGGTCGCGCGCACCAGCCGTTCGTCGGCCGTCGGCCGCAGAAAGCGCAAACCGACAATGAGCGCCGCGATCGAGAGCCCGTAGGACCACAGGATCCAGTTGGGGATCGGCGTGACGCCCAGCGGATATTTCAGGATCTCGGGATTGAGCACGAAGCGTACGACGACGACAGCGAGCAGCGGCCAACAGAGCTGACGCATGGCTAAAAGATCGAGCCGGGCCGCGATGGCGGCAACCGCGGCAAACTCGATGGCGTAGGCCACGGTGATCCATTCGCGGCGGAGTTCGAGCGGAATGGCGGCGGTGATGAAAAAGACCACGCCTGCCGCCAGGAAGCCCAGCGCCTCGGTGGCGCCGGTCATGGTTTCGCGCCAGCGTACCAGCCGCTCGGCGCCGACCAGGAACGGCACGGCAAGCCCGATGCTGATCAGTCCCCACGGCGTGGCGGTCGCGACGCCGCGCAGCACGTACCAACCGAGAAGAAAGTGGGCGAGCGCGGCGGCAACGGAGAGCGCCGCCCAAAAGCCCGGCCGGGCGGCATTCCACAAGAGCGCGAAGGCGCCGGCGGCGTAGAAACCGCCGAGCAGAATCGTGGTCCAGGCGAAGCGATCGGCGTCCCAGCCGGTGCCCGAGACGCGCATGGTACCCCACCACAACGCCAGCGCCGCAATCGACAGGAGCGGCGCCAGCGCGGCGACGTACTGGAAGCGCGGAGTCCACCGGCCGAACGCATAGAGGCCCGCGCCGTGCGCCGCCAACGCCAACCAGCCCGCGCCCTGCTTTCCCTCATCCTGGATGATAACGGCGACAAGCAGAAAGCCGGTCAGCCCGAGCGCGGCCCACACGAGGCCCGCCACATCGGCGGGCGGATTCTCGCTCTCTCCCATGCGTCGCCATGTCGTCCACACGAACAGGCCGGCCACCGCGACCAGGAACAGACCGACCCAGTGCAGGCCACCTGCCAGCGACAGCATCCAGAGGGCTGTCCAGATTGCCGATCCCGCGAGCACGCCCCAGCCGAGCGGCCACCAGCCGCGGATGCGGATCACGCCGAGCGTGCCGGCGGCGATCGCCAGGAGGTAGCCGAACAGAACTGGCGTGTTGGGCGGATCGCTGCCGATGATGGCTGGACTGACGAAGCCGCCGACGAACGCAAGGCTCGCCACGAGGATGCCGTGGCGCAGCGAGAGACCGATGGCGAAGGCGGTGAGCGCCGCGGCCCCACCGCCTGCCGCGACCTTGGAGATCATCTCGTAGAGCGCAACGGCTGCGAACAGCGCGCCGTAGAGGGCGGCGACGCCGGCGGCGGCCAGGGCTTGGGCCACCCGCTCATCGCGCGTGCGCATTTTCTCAGCGCCCCCGATCAGGGCAAAGCCGAACAGCGCCGCCAGGATCACCCGGACCTCGGGCGAGAGATATCCCTCCTCGATCGAGTAGCGCACGAGGAAGACTGCGGCCAGCGCCAGGGTGATCGCGCCGATCCACAGGAACGCGCGTGCCCCCAGGCGCTGCTCCCAGCCGGCCTTGACCGGCTCAAGGACCGGCGCGGACACCGGTGCCGGCGGCGGCAAGATCTCGTCGGGCGTGGGCTCAGGTTCGAAAGGTGGCGCAGGCGGCGGCGCAATTTCGGCTGCTGGCGCTTCGAATGGCGGCGGCAGGGCGGCACCTTCCGCCATCTGCCGCCTGATCGCAGCCAGATCGGCCGCGAGCTTCTCGTTCTGACCGCGCAAGCGCGATGTGCGCACGAGCGCGATGATGGCAAGAATGGGCGTGCCGATGGCCCAGGCGATCCCGAGCAGGATCAGAAGGACTTCGTCCACGGTGAACCCGCGGCCGGCACGCCCTTCCGGTTACTCGGCCGCGACGCGGGTGGCTTGCCGGACGAACGCCGCGCGACTGTCCTTGGCGACGATGCCGCGCTTCACTACCAGGCGATGGTTCTCCTTGCGCGCCGCGCGCTTGATGTCGGCCAGCGGATCGCCGTCGCACACCACGAAGTCGGCGCTGTTGCCTTCCTTGATCCGGCCCTGGTCGGCAAGCCGCATCAGATCGGCGGCGCTTGCCGTCGAGAAGAACAGCGAATCGCGGGTCGAGATGCCGATCTCGCACATATATTCGAGCTCGCGCGCATTCTCGCCGTGCCGGTTGTGCGGCGTGCCGGCGTCGGTGCCCATGGCGATGCGGCCGCCCGCCTTGTAGTACATCTTGATCGAGGCGATGTGGCGGTCGAACACGCGGCGCGCCTTTTCGATCACATAGTCGGGAATCGAGCGGTCACCGTCGTCGTAGCCCTTCAGGATGTTCTTGACGGCGGCCAGCGTCGGCACCAGCCACACGCCGCGCTCCTTCATCTCGGTGATGCATTCGTCGGTCATGAAGATGCCGTGCTCGATCGAATCGATGCCGCCGCGCACGGCGTTCAGGATACCGAGCGCGCCCTGGGCGTGGCTGGCGCAGCATTTGTGGAAGCGGTGGGCCTCGCTGATGCCGGCCTTCATCTCCTCGGCCGAATAGTGCGCATCCTCGGGATTGACGCCCGGCGTCATGACGCCGCCGGTCGCCATGATCTTGACCAGGTCGGAGCCGGCATGGACCTGCTCGCGCACCGCCTTCACCACCTCGTCCAGGCCGTCGGCGACTCGTCCGGTCCGGTTGCCGTGACCGCCGGTCATGCAGATCATGCGGCCGGCGCAACGCATGGTCGGTCCGAGAAACCTGCCGGCGTTGAACGCGTCGCGCATGGCGAATTCGATATAGTCCTTGCCGCCGCAGTCACGCACGGCGGTGATGCCGCCTTCCAGCGTGTTGCGCATCAGCTCCATGCCGCGCACGGCGAGCTGGGCAGCACTCATCCGATCCTGCACCACACCGGGATTGCCTTCGGCGCCCGACAGCGAATGGACATGGCAGTCGATCATGCCCGGGATCAGCGTGCCGCCGGCGGTATCGACCTTCTCGCCGGCGAAGCCCGCAAACTCTCCGGCCGGCGCGACGCGCTTGACCTTGCCGTCCTCCTCCAGCACTGCGTGCCCGTCTTGCACCTTTTCGCCGTCGAACAGACGACCGCCGACATACAACGTGGCCATTGACCCACTCCCGAGTTGAAACGTGACGGGACTTTGCCTGTGCGCCCGCGGCGCGGCAAGGACCAGCCGCCGGCGGCGCTGCCTAGCGGCCGGCCGTGCGCTGGCCGCAGCCCAGCGGATCGGACGGTTCGTCGCCGCCCATCGCCTTCAGGCGGTCGATTTCGTCGTCGATTCCGACGATGTGCGGATTGTACTTGCGCGCCAGTTCGAAGGCCGCGACCGCGCGCGGATACTCGCCCATTTCCGCGCGGATCATGCCGAGACCCGAATAGGCGCCGAAATGGCGCGGCTCGCGCTTGATGGTTTCGCAGATGTCCGACAGCGAGGCTGGGAAGTTGCCGAGCAGCCAATAGGCCGTCGCCCGCTTGTTCCACGCCTCGGAAAGATCGGGCGCGATGTCGATCAGCCGGGTGAAGGTCTCGACCGATGTCTTGAGCTCGTGCTGCTGCATCTCGGCCATGCCGCGCATCATCAGCTGGCGCTGCTCGGGTTCGGAGACGATGGTCCACTGTTCCCAGATCGCCGCTTCCAGGGACTGGATCGCCATCGGATCGGTCGCGGTCTGAAGTTTGGCAAACAGAGTGTCGAGCATGCTGTTGCTCCCGCCGTTTTGCGCCAAGGCGTTCGTCCACAGCATCACGCCGAGGAGCATGGCAAGGCAAGCACGAAGGAGGGTCATGGCGTCCTTAAAGCAGGGCCGCCGGCTTGGGCCCGCCGGTCGCCCAATCGAGCAGTTCGACGGTATGTGCAATCGGGATGCCAGTGCCCTCCGCGATATTGCCGATGCAGCCGAAGTTGCCGGCGGCGATGATGTCGGGCCGCAGGCTTTCGATGTTGGTGACCTTGCGATCGCGCAGGCAACGCGACAGCTCGGGCTGCAGCACCTGATAGGTGCCCGCCCAGCCGCAACAGATGTGTCCCTCGGGCACGTCCTTGACGACGAAGCCCGCGTCGCGGAGCAGCTTCTTGGGTTGCTCGATCACCTTCTGGCCGTGCTGCATCGAACAGGCCGAATGATACGCCACGGTGAGCGGCCGCGCGGTCACGTTCGCGAGACCGACCTCGAGCATGACCTCGCTCACGTCCTTGGCGAGGCTGGCCACCTGCTGGGCCTTGTCCTTCCACAGAGGATCGTCGGCCAGCATGTGACCGTAGTCCTTCACCGTGGTGCCGCAGCCGGATGCGTTGATCACGATGGCATCGAGACCGGCGCCATCGATCTCGCGCAGCCACGCCTCGATGTTGCGCTTGGCGAGTTCGATCGCCTGCCCGTTCCGGCCGATATGCTGGACCGAGGAGCCGCAGCAGCCCGAGCCCGCGACGTTCACCACCTCGATGTCGTGGCGCGTCAACAGCCGCACCGTCGCCTCGTTGACCTCGGGCGCCAGGACCTGCTGGCCGCAGCCCGGCATCAGCGCCACCCGCTTGCGGCGCAGTCCCGCTGCAGGGAAGGTCTGCGGCCGATCGACCGCCGAGGGTCCGGCGAGCCGGTCCGGCACTGCCTCGAGCATCGCCTTCAGCCGGCGCAGGAAGGTGGCGCCGCCGGGATCGGTGCTTGCGGACGGCAGCAGCATCGCCAGCGGCTTGGCGAGCCGGCCCAGCATCATGGCCCAGCGGAACGCGCCCGGCCGCGGCATCAGCCAGGCGAGCACGCCGCGCAGGAAGCGGTCGGGCAGCGCGCGCGTGTAGCGCGTCTCGATGTGATGCCGGCCGTGATCGACGAGGTGCATGTAGTTCACGCCCGACGGGCAGGTCGTCATGCAGGACAGGCACGACAGGCAACGGTCGACATGCCTGACCTCGGTCGCGCTCGGCGCGCGGTCACCCTCCAGCATCGCCTTGATGAAGTAGATGCGGCCGCGCGGGCTGTCGCGCTCGTCGCCCAGCAGCACGAAGGTCGGGCAGGTCGCCGTGCAGAAGCCGCAATGCACGCACTTGCGCAGGATATTCTCGCTGCGCGCAGTCTCCGGATCGGCGAGCTGGGCCAGGGTGAAGTTGGTCTGCATCCGGCGGCGCTACGCCGCCTCGCGTAGTTTGACGCGGGCGGTCGTTTGCTTAATTCGGTGGCCGACTTCGGTCGAAGCCTTCTCCAATTCATAAAGAGTCTGCAGATTCATCCAAGTCTGCGCGCTCATACCCAGTGCGCGCTCCAGCTGCAGCGCAGTCTCGGCCGTGATGCCTCGCTTGCCGCGAATGATATTGCCGACCTGAACCTGAGAGGGACCGGTCGCCTGAGCGAGCCGGTACTGCGAAATGCGCGCCGGCTCCATGAATTCCTCGCGCAAAATGCGTCCCGGATGTACTGGCTTGATCTTGCGCTTCATGCTTCGCCCTTTTTGCGAACACTATAGCCTTTTGCCTTATCCTAGTTGAAGCAGGCGCGCCCGCCTCGTCATCCCGACCGGAGCCGAGCGTAGCGAGGCGAAGCGGAAGGACCTAGTCTTCTCTCGAATGCATGAGCAGGTCCCTCCACTGCGCGCCTGCGGCGCTGCAGCGCGGATGTGATCCGCGCGAGTCGGGATGACGAGGGCCATCGCTAGCCCATCCGCCCCGGATTGAACAGGCGCTTGGGATCGAAGCTTTCCTTCACGCGGCTGGCGAGCGCAGCAAGCGGCAGAGGCTGCGGCTGGAATACCGGAACGGCGGCACGAACGGCCTCCGGCGCACGAATGAGCGTCGCGTGACCGCCAGTGGGGCCCAGGGCACCGCGCACGATTTCGTGGTCGGCATCGGCGCTCGACGGCAAGGCGAGCCAGATCAGGCCGCCCGACCAGTCGTAAAATGCCTCGGCGGCGGGACGTTTTGCCTTGATGCGGCTGACGACGCCCGGACCCTCTGTCGGCGGGCAGGAGATCTTCCACACCACCGCATCGTCCGCCGCCTTGAGCGGCACCACGTCGCGCACCTCGCGCCAGAAGGCGCGGCTTTCGAGGGTGCCGAGCTCTTCCAGTTTTGCACCCGACGCGCTCAGCAATTCTCGCAGCCCCTTCAGCCGTGCCTCGACCGAGGGCGCAACACCTTCGATGCGAAGCGCCGTGCGGTCGCCGACATGCGCCGCACCAGAAACGTCGTGCGAGCTGCCCAGGGCGGCACACATGACCTTCACGGCTGCGTCGTCGGCGAGGCCGAGCAGCAATAGCGTGCGTGTCTGGTCGGGCGCGGGCAGGACTTTCACCGAGACCTCGTCGAGCACGGCCAAGGTGCCCCATGAGCCGGCCAAAAGCTTGGAGAGATCGTAGCCGGTGACGTTCTTCATCACCTTGCCGCCCGACTTGAAGGCCTCGCCGCGGCCATTGACGCCGCTGAAACCCAGCAGGTGATCGCGCGCCGCGCCCGCCGACACCCGGCGCGAGCCCGCGAGGTTGCCCATCACCGCGCCGACCAGGGTGCCCTGCCCCGCTTCGAGACCGAGCAGCGGGCCAAGATCGGGCGGCTCGAAGGCCAGCATCTGGTTACGCTGCGCCAGCAAGGCCTCGACCTCTCCGAGGGGCGTCCCGGCCCGCAGGGTGACGACCAGTTCCTCCGGCGCGTAATCGACGACGCCCGAGAGGCCTGAGAGATCGAGCACCTGGTCACAGCGCATGGGCTTGCCCAAGGCGAGCTTGCTGCCCTGGCCCCGCACGTCGAGCGTGACGCCGTCGTTCAGCGCCCACTCCACTGCTTGCCGCAGCTCCTTCGCGTCGCGCGGCTTGATCGTGCCCGCCATGCTCCTGGGGTCCAAACTCATAAATCTGTCACAAGATAGCAGCCGCGAAGCATGTTGAGATGAGGAAGTTTCACGCCTGGAGGACGCTCATGCGCATGAGACGTTTGCTTGCTCCATTGCTGATTCTGCTGACCACTTTGGCCTGCGTGTCCGCCACGGCTCAGAGCGTGCCATGGCCCGCCTTCGGGCCGGTGCGCAACCTGCTGCGGTTCGACGGCTTCACCGACACGGTGCCGGATTTCGTCGGTCCGATCGATGGCAGCGCCCAGCTTACGATCTTCACCGAAGGCAATCACTATCCGGTGTTGCTGCCGCTGGTTCTGCAACGCTTCCCGGAATGGTGCCGCGCCAACCACGCCTGCGAGGTCGACGCCGCCCAGATCCTGGTCGTCACCCTGCCGCAGCCCATGGTCGTGCGCATGTTGACCGAGGGTGGCATCTCGCTGGGCAATGCCGTCCTGCCGATCGGCCGAGACAAGCCTGTTTTTCGCGACCTGGTGATGGGCGGCGTGGCGCCCTTGCGCCAGCTCCGCGCCGCCGGTGTCGTCGAAGGACAGGCGCGGATTTTTGCGCACTCGCTCGGGATGGGAATGCTGGTGTCGAAGACACTGACCGGCATCGGTGATCTCGAACAGTTCTCCCAACGGATCAACAGGCTCATCGTCGCCAGCCCCAGCGAACCAGGCGCGCGCCAGCAATATCGCGCCACCTCGGCGGCGCTGCTCGGCGAGCAGGCGACAGCGCAGTTGTTTGCCCACGAAGTCGTGTCGTTTGCCGGACGGCTCGGCATTCAGCACCGAGACGTGCCCTACGCTCTACTCAACGATTATGCTGACGGCGGGTTGATCTTCAGCCATCTCGCCAATTTCTATGCCCACGTCTTTCCCGAACGGCTCCGCGCGGTCGCCGTACCCGGCGCCGAGCGCTTCGGCCAGGACATTGCGATCGTTCGAACGATGCGCAGTCATGCGCTTGCCGCCTCATTCGAGCGCTTCTTCATGGAAGTGGCCCCCGTCGCTTATCCAGAGGGTGGATTCGCCGTTCTCGGCCCGGCATTTGGCACGCCGGTTGATCTCTAAAACCGCGGAATGTCGGGGAACGGCAGCTTGTTGTGATGCACGACCACCCGGCCTAGCTCGGCGCAGCGGCGGAGCTGGGGGAAGACCTTGCCGGGATTGAGCAGGTGGTCGGGATCGAAGGCGCATTTCACGCGCATCTGCTGGTCGAGGTCGATCTCGGTGAACTGCACGCCCATCAGGTCGCGCTTCTCGATGCCGACGCCGTGCTCGCCGGTCAGCACGCCGCCCACCTCCACGCAAAGCCGCAGGATGTCGGCGCCGAATTCCTCGGCGCGCCGCAGCTCGCCGGGGTCGTTGGCGTCGAACAGGATCAGCGGGTGCAGATTGCCGTCGCCGGCATGGAAGACGTTGACCACGCGCAGGCGATGCTTCTTCGACATCTCCCGCATCTCGGCCAGCACCTCGACCAGCTTGCCGCGCGGCACCGAGCCGTCGAGGCACATGTAGTCGGGCGTGATCTGGCCGACCGCGGGGAACGCCGCCTTGCGCCCGGCCCAGAACAGCACCCTCTCCTGCTCGTCGCGGCTCACCCGCACCGTCGTGGCGCCGCGGTCGCGGGCGATCTCCGCCACGCGTTCCACGAGATAGTCGACCTCGATCGAGGGGCCGTCGAGCTCGACGATCAGCAGGGCTTCGGCGTCCATGGGATAGCCCGCGCCAACATAGGCCTCGGCGCACTTCACGGCGTCCTTGTCCATCATCTCCATGCCGCCGGGGATGATGCCCGAGGCGATGACGGCAGCGACGCATTCCGCGGCGCCCGCCTCGGTCGGAAAGCCCAGCAGCACGGCGCGCGCCGTCGAGGGCTTGCGCAGCAGCCGCACCGTCACCTCGGTGACGACGCCCAAAAGCCCTTCGGAGCCGGTCATCAGGCCCATCAGGTCGTAGCCTTCCGAGTCGAGATGCTTGCCGCCCAGCCGCACGACCTCGCCGGTCATCAGCACCATCTCGATGCCTAAAAGGTTGTTGGTGGTGAGGCCGTATTTCAGGCAATGCACGCCGCCGGAATTCTCCGCCACGTTGCCGCCGATCGAGCAGGCGATCTGCGAGCTGGGGTCGGGCGCGTAGTAGAAGCCCTCATGCTCGACCGCCTTGGAGATGCCGAGGTTGGTGACGCCGGGCTGCACCCGCGCGCAGCGGTTGGCGTAGTCGATTTCGAGCACGCGGTTGAACTTGCCCAGACCCAGCAGGATGGCGTCGCCCACGGGCATGGAGCCGCCCGACAGCGACGTGCCGGCGCCGCGCGGCACGACCTTGACCTGGTTGTCCTGGCAGTAGCGCAGGATGGCCGAGACCTGGCTCACGCTCTCCGGCAGCACGACCACGAGCGGCATCTGGCGATAGGCCGACAGCGCGTCGCACTCGTAGGGCCGCATGCCGTCGAGATCGTCTATGACGCCCTCGCCCGGCACGATGGCGTGCAAGGCGGCCACGATCTCGGACCGGCGGGCGAGAATGGCAGGGTCGAGCGGCGGCATCTGCATGCCTCGCTCATACGCCAAATGAAAAAGCGGCGGAAGCCGAGGCCTCCGCCGCCTGGATCAGAAAGACGGACCGGCGCTCAGCCCTGGCGGGCCTTGAAGCGCGGGTTAGTCTTGTTGATGACGTAGACGCGGCCCTTGCGGCGCACGATGCGGCTGTCCTTGTGGCGGGCCTTCACGGACTTGAGCGAATGGCGGATCTTCATGGTTCTTCTCAACAAAAAGCCCCGGCCGGGCCGGGGGGAATTCCGAATGCGGGCGGAAAATAGGGACCCGGACGGTATCCGTCAACCCTTGGCTTGAGGGGGAATGCGACGGAAATCCGTCAATGATCTGAATGGCTTGGCGTTGAATCCAGCCCAGGCATGAATCCGGGCTAGATTGCGCCGGTCATCCTGTCCGACCTCGGGGAAATGAACATGCCAAGCCTGACCCTCGCTCAAGCCAACAAGATCGTCGAAACCGCGCTCGCCAAGGCGCGCGAGATGAAGATCAAGCCGCTCGCCGTCGCCGTGCTCGACCAGTCGGGCCACGTGAAGTCGCTGCAGCGCGAGGACGGCGCCAGCATGTTTCGCTGCGACGTCGCCATCGGCAAGGCCTGGGCCTCGGTCGGCATGGGCGTGGCGAGCCGCACGCTGCTGCAGCGCGCCAAGGAGAACCCGCAATTCTTCGGCGCGCTTTCCGCCACCGCCCAGGGCAAGTTCCTGCCGCAGACCGGCGCCGTCGTGATCAAGGACGCCCAAGGCAACGTGCTGGGCGCGGCGGGCGCGAGCGGCGGCACCGGCGAGGAGGACGAGGCGGTCTGCATCGCCGGCGTCGAGGCGGCGGGCCTCGCGACGGGCTGACGCGCCCTACTCCTCCGGTTCTGTGGTGAATTCCAGCGGGTGACCAGCCTGGCGGCCGGCGTTGGTGCCCTCGGTCGCCTTGCTTTCGGCAATGTCACGCGTGAAGGCGGCGACCACGCAGGCACCGCGCTGGTGGGCCGTCATCATCACGCGATAGGCCTGGTCCTCGCTCATGTGGAACACCGCCATCAGCACGGCGATGACGAATTCACGAGGCGTGTAGTCGTCGTTGATCAGGATCACCTTGTAGAGCCGCGGCTGTTCTATCTTCGGCTTGGCGATCGTATCGGGTTTGACGTCGATATCGCTCATCGGCCGTCTCCTACGCTCCTGGTCGATGCCAGCCCCATAGTTTGGTCGGTCTTCGTTGCATTGCAACGCCCTCGTTAGGCAGCCGCCTGTTTCACAGCAGCCTTGAGGTCTTTCACCAGGGCGGCAAAAGCCGCATGGCGGGCCGCCGGGTCGGGCATCCGCAGAATCGACGACGGATGGGCTGTGACCATGCCGCGCAGGCCGCCCGGGAAGTCGAGCACCTTGCCGCGCTCGCGCGACAACACCACGGGGCGGCCGGCCAGGACCACGGCGGCGGTGACGCCCAGCGCCAGGACCAGCTGCGGCCGGACCAGCTCGAGCTCCTTCTGGAGCCACACGCGGCAGACCTCGACCTCATAGCGGTTGGGCCGCTTGTGCAGGCGTTTCTTGCCGCGCGGCTCGTTCTTGAAGTGCTTCACCGCGTTGGTGAGATAGGCCTTCTTGCGGTCGAGGCCCGCCTCGGCCAGCGCGCGGTCGAGCACTTGCCCGGCAGGGCCGACGAAGGGATGACCGGCCAGATCTTCCTGGTCGCCCGGCTGTTCGCCCACCATCATGATCGAAGCGCCCGCCGGCCCTTCACCGAACACGGTCTGTGTCGCGTGGCGGTAGAGCGGGCAACGCGTGCAGGACGCAGCCTCGCGGGCGACGCGCTTGAGCTGGCTCGCGGCGGCCGGCATGGCTTCACTCCTCTGCAACACGGCGCATCAGCGCCCGGGCGTCATGCGGTGCCTTGAGCTTGTCGGTGTTGTCGAAATAGACGAACACGTCGCGCGGCGTGGGCTTGGCCGCGGGACCGATGAACGTGCCATCGCGCATCGACCTGCCGTCGCGCCAGGCCCGGATGCGGCCGGCCCAACGCGCGATCTCGGCCGGGCTGTAGCCGCTGCGATAGAGCTCGCGCGAGCCGTGCAGGCGGCAATAGACGAAGTCCGCGGTGAGATCCATCAGGAGCGGCCATTCGACCGTGTCGGCGCAGACCAGCGCGATATCGTGCTTGCGCAGGAGCTCGATGAAGGCCGGATCGCGAAAGCTTTCGTGACGGATCTCAAGGGCGTGGCGCAGCGGTCGTCGCGCGTCCGGCCGCAGCCAGGCCCGCGCCCTCAGGCGATGGTCATGGCCGCGTCCGCAGGCCGCCGCCGTCTCGGTATCGCGCGGCAGCAAGGAGAAGAACGCGTCGAGCTTGGCGCGATCGAAGCGGAAGCTGGGCGGAAGCTGCCACAGGATCGGCCCCAGCTTGGGTCCGAGCCGCAAGGGTCCGGAGGCGATGAAGTTGGCGAGCGGCGCCACCGGCTCGTTGAGGCGCTTCATGTGCGTCAGGAAACGCGGACCTTTGACGGCGAAGACGAAATCGTCCGGCGTCGCCTCGGCCCAGCGGGCGAAGGTGTCGGGCCGCTGCATGCTGTAGAAGGTGCCGTTGATCTCGATGCTCGGGAAAACCGAACTGGCATGCGCCAGCTCCTGGTTATGCGGCAGACCCTTGGGATAGAAGCGCCCGCGCCACGGTGCATAGGTCCAGCCCGAGACGCCGATGCGGACCTCGCCCGAGCGCGCCGTGCGATGAGGGCTCATCGCCAGCAAACGCGGCGGGTCGGTGCTGGTTGCGCCAGCATGAGCGGGTCTGGAGACCCGCGGTACGAAGAATCTAGTACGGCTCTTTCAGGAAACGATCGACCAGCCGGTCGGCGCGGCTGCGGTCAGTGAAGGCGAGATGGCGGGCAAGGTTGCGCGGCGAGGAGGCAAGGTAGAAGCGCTCGTACTGCTCGTTGCGACTGGCCAGTGCGCTGCCGGCGAAATCCCAGACCAGGCGGAAGATGCGGATGCGCTCCTCCGCCGCCATGCCCTTGGCGCCCGGCAGGTAGCGGTCGATCAGCGGCCGCAGGTCCTTGTCGGCCATCTGCCCGGCGGTCGGCGTGGCGAAGACGTTGTGCGAGCCGATCAGGCGCAGAATCTCGTTCACCCGCGGGAACCACAACGGCAGCATGGCGCGCAGCGCATGCAGGGGCGAGCTCGCGCTCGTCCATAGCCCGCTCGGCCATTCGCGCGCCTCGGCTTCCGCGGTGGCCACGGCGGCGCGGGTGAACTCCGCATAGGCCCAGATCTCGCCGATCATCCGCATGGTCTCGGGATCGGCCGCGTTGATCGCGGCCGCCATGCGCAGCGCCAGGCCCCAGGCGAAGTCGAGCTTGGTCGAGGCCCGGATCATCGTCTGCTGCTGGATGTTGGGCGACCAGCTCGTGGTCGGCACCTTGTTGTAGACGGCGCGATTGGAATCGATGAACACGCGATCGCGCGGCACCTCGACGTCGTCGAAGATGACGAAGGCATCCTGCTCGTCGAAGCGGCTCGACAGCGGATGGTCGAAGCGGCCGGCCGGCGCCGAGACGCTGTCGCGGCACAGAAACTTCAGTCCTGGCGCGCCCATCGGCACGCAGAAGGCGAGCGCATAGGCGTCGGCGCCTTCGGGCAGCGGGGCGGCGGGATAGACCGCAAGCTCGTCGGCGAACGGCGCCAGAGTGGCGAGAACACGCGCGCCGCGCACGACGATGCCGTGCTCGGTATCGGCGATCTTGTGCAAGGCGTGGGCGTTGCCGGGCGACGGCGCATCGCCGGTCGCCTTGTCGACGGTCGGCTGCACGATGGTATGGGTGAGCGAGATGTCGCCGCGGCGCAGGAACTTCTGGTAGGCGATCAGCCGCTCGGCGCCGGCCTCGTTGCCGTTCATGCCCCACTCGTCCGGCCGGCCGGCGAAGCCCGCAAAGGTCACGTTCATGTAGTCGGGCGTGCGGCCCATCAGGCCCATCGAATACTCGGCGACCTGGCGCAACGCCTCGCCGCGGCGCGCCAGGTCCGCGCGCGAGCGCGGGATCATGTGGCTGACCGGGATCGCCTCGCCGGTCTCCGGGTCCGGCATCAGGCAGATGTCGGCATGCTTGTGATGGAGATCGTAGACCTCGGCCAGCGCCTGGGCGGCGCCGCGCAACTTCGGATGATCGACGACGTCGGAAACGCGCTCGCCGTCGACCCAGACCTCGCGCGCACCGCGGAGACCTTTCAGGAATTCCTTGCCCGTGCGTGCCGGCATCGTTCCGCCCTCTCTTAGAAGCGCGACTTCACCCCACCGGCATGGTCTCGGCAAGCGGCGGCAGCTTCGCGACCTTGGCGTACCAGGCTTCGAGCTTGGGATGGCCGGGCCGCCACGGCTCGTTGGCGTAGCGGAAATCGAGATAGCCCAGCGCGCAGCCGATGGTGATCTCGCCAATCGTGGTCAGCATGCCGAGCGAATCGGCGTCCTTCTCGAGCGCGTCCAGCGCGCGTTTCACCTTGCCCGGCTGGCGCTCGATCTAGCC
>Ga0193726_1000408_pt1 | contig 46917 bp, 70 predicted proteins | sample H2c1metaG_FD_144928 | JGI IMG/M metagenome (GOLD analysis project Ga0193726, IMG submission 144928) | Soil microbial communities from a riparian zone of the East river system, Colorado, United States - H2c1 | ecosystem: Environmental > Terrestrial > Soil > Riparian zone | place: USA: East River... | reverse complement strand
CTTTTTCCGTACTATTTCCAAATTATCTGGCCAGAGTTGCGCCGAAGTTTGGGGGGCAAATTCATCGTAAGCTTCTTCGGCGGCGATCCGCATAGCCATCGCGAGCAAATTTCGTACCCGGTCCAAGTCGAGCATGTATATGTCGTCATTGAAAGGTGAGTAGTTAGGCTCTCGTGCGATCAATACTTCGGCAGCTTTTTGGAACTCCATACCATCCCCGTCAGTCATTTATCTCCTTTATGCCTCGATGCCCATATTCGGCCCGAGCGCATAAGCCGCAACGAAACAGCCGCATGGCTTCCGCGCAACCAGACACGGGCGTTGATCTTCGGTGTATTCAATGGCGCTCATTTCGTCTCCTCTTCAGTCAAAATGGATGCCAACGGACAAAGAGGCCCATAAATTAACGCTCCGCAATCGGTGCACATAAATGCAGATTCCGGGTCAGCTTTTCGATATTCATAAATCACGGCATGGGTGCAGATTTTCCGAGCAAGCCATCCCGGCCACAACACAATCTTGAAGCGCCACGCGAATTCTCGGCGATACCACTTGCTCGGGGAAATATAAGCGTGCATGAACATTTTTATTCCCTTTCCCTACTCATTGGTTAAACCAAACTGAATTGTGCGGGCCGGGCTTGATTCCGGCTAGGTTAGGCTTTCGGCCTGTTCAGGATTCGCGTCCCTACCGAGGGTTGTCGAGACCCCCGCCGTCGCCTCGCGAAAAGCTAGAGTGTCCTTCCACTCCGCCGCACAAACTTTTACGATGTCTTCTTCTCTCCTTCAATCAACTCAGCCGCGCCCGGATATTTAAGCTCCCGAATCTGAGCTACATGAGTTTTCATCTGGGCGATCCGCTTTGCAACGAACGCCCGCTCGGCCTCGGTGATGTCGTTGTAATTGCCGGATTCGGCCCAGTCCGCAATTTCGTCCTGCAATCTCTGCGCGGCAGCTTCAACACCTGCCTCCCAGCCTTCCCGATCCCGGCGAACTGGATCATCTGCCTTCAGTCCCTCTCTTAGCCGCAACTCGCCCGGAGGATAAGCAGCACGAAGTTCGTCACGTTCCACTCGAATACACGCGATGCAGTTGTCAAATGGTAATAGTTGACCGTGCGCATCCAAGTGGGCGTGTGGCGGACAAAGTAGGTCGGCCAGCCTTTTCGCCTCAGCGGTTTCCGGGTGCGGGTCGAAATCCTCCAACTTGCCATTGCTGACTCGTAAAGCGTTGTGTCCATCCCTGCGTTCCGTCATAGCTGTGATCCCCCTTAATCAACTACTTACGCCGCTTTTTCCATCCTCGGAGTGCTCCTTCAGAACGCTTCTGCCGGTTTAGCTCGCCCTTGCCGCGTCCGGGATTCGTGAGGCAGAATCTGTGCTCGTGACGAAGATATTGGGCCCTATCGTCCGCTTCAAACTCTGCCTTGCAATGTGCGCAAATCGCAGTCAACCTTTCGCCTCCTTAAGTTCCCCGGTGAGCCCAGCCAGATATTCCCGAGCAACCAAATGCTTAGCCGCGTCCCAATCCCGCGATCCGGGGCCGCCGTCGTGTGCCAAAAGTTCCCGAACCGTACTCAACAACGTGTCCCGGCTGGCGGTTAGCTCTAGTACTTGGGACCGGAGTTTTTGAACTTCAGATTTGGTGTCGAAGCATTTATGCCAACCGTTTTCGCAGGCGTGCGAATTTTCCGTCGAATACACGGTTCCCGGTGCTGGCGGAGGATCGTTGTAGAGATAGTACAAATATCCCCGCGTCGGACTGCCACATTCAGGGCATTCTTCAACCTCCCATTCCTCGCACATGGTCATAAACTGCCCCGAAAAGTGAAGCCCTTTGTGAGACTTGCAAGTCCCAAACTCCCGATACGTCATGATTTCCCTCGAATTTCGGCCAGTTCCTTCTGTAGCTCTACTACTTGGGACTCCAACTCGGCATATGTGGATCGGCTAGATCGGCGCGGATTCGGCAATTTTCGCTTCTCCCAATAGTCGTCGTGCGCGGCCCTATACCTGACAGCCTGTTCGCATGAGCAATGCATCAATCCATCATGGCCCGGCGCGGCGGGATCATGCCCAGAGCCGATCGCTTGCACCGCATCGCGGAGAATTATCAAGTCCTTACTGATTCGCGCCATTGCGTAACCTCTCTATTTCCACTTTGAGTTGATCCCTTTCGTCTCTTAGGGAGGTAAGTTCGGACTCAGCAAATTTCTTTGCGGCATTCCAAGCTTTTTCGGCGATGTGCCGATGATGCCGGGGAATGTTTGCCAGCGCGTACCACTTCTCAAAATCCTGCGTTGTGTCCCGTCCCTTGGTTGTCATTTCTCCCCCGTTTTGTTTACCGCCAGAAGTAAACTTCTTACGCCGAATATCGCAATCGTTGGGCTCTGGGGGAGCCGCCTTGGCATCTTCGGCTGCAAGATAAGCCTTGTTCGCATATTCGAAGGTGGGCTCTGGGGCAACTGGCTCGCATACAGGCGTGCAGCCTACTTTCGAGCACCAGTCGTCCTCAAGGTGAGTTTCTTTGTAATTGGGATATAACGAGTTTTTCGGCAGGCGCATTGTTCGCGGAGTTCCTAGTGTCTTCCCTTTAACAAAAGAGTTTTCAGTCATTCAGCTTGCCTCCGATTTTTCGCAAGAGAATATTGGCTACCAAGTTGATGTGTTGCAGGACATCTTTGTTTGGGTACTGGCTCGGATATTGGCAGGCATTCCCCGCGAAGGTCTCAAAGCACAGGTCGCAGTGCTGATGTTTTACTCCAGAAGTAAACACGCTCGGCTCGACCACATGCAGCAACAGATTGTCAGCCGTGCACGAACAGCACTGTTCATCTTCATTCGGCGCTATCTCGTCCTTCTTGGCTTCTTCGCTCATATCCCTTACCCCTCTGCTGGAACGTGGTCAGAATTTCCCTTCCGCAACTTGGAACACTCGCAGGCCCTTGGCGCGGTACATATCCACCACCTGCTGGCGATCCTCGAACACGCCGATAATTTGGTGATGGCTAGGCGGGAAATCGGCAATCAGCTCATCCAGCAGCTCGGCCTTTACTTGGCTGTCCTGCCGGTGGTCTCCGGCCTTACGCATGTATATTTTCCGGGCGGGCGCGGGCAGATCATGCTTCTTCAGCCAATCCCGAGTAGCCTCTCGGCATTCGTCGCTGCGACCGCTCACGTAGACCACAACGTGGCCCGCACGCTCAATCAGCCGCGCCAGATACACCATGTCAACAATCGGCTTGTCGTCTGGGCAGCCCGCGAAGAACGAGCGCCAATCGGCTGGTTTCTGTTGAATGTAATGCAGCCGGTGCGATAAATCCGCCAAAGTGCCATCAATGTCAAAAATGTAGATCATCACACTTTCTCCTTGGGCTGGTCTACGGGAACCACAACTTGGAATCTGTCGCGTTCGTCGGCAGTCAGGCCGAATTTGATGATTGCTTCTTTCGACCCCGCTACGTCGCCGGAATTCCCCGCTTGGCAATCCCAGCCGGTGTAATCGCATCCGCCGCGTGCCACAAACCAGCGCCCATCCTTGAGCAATCCGTACACGATCCAGTCCGGCCCGTCGTTCTCTCCCTGGGCGATTTGGGAAATCTCGGCCACGTCCTCGCGGCCAAACGTCGCGGTCGAACCGGCGAACCCCGGAGCAGGCTGCGGAACAATCGCGGCCATACTCGAACCTTCGCCAAAAACCTCTGCCCAGTCGTAATCGTCTAATTCTTTCAGCATCTACTTTTCCTCCTTGGTAGGGACTAAGGGAACCACAAATTTAGGGAATGGCTGCCAGTGCGAGACTGCCTCTTTCGGCGCGGAGTCGCCTTCGTTCATCCATTCCCAGCGATCGTCCGCAGATAGCGCGGCTGGCACGTCCTGCACAATTCCATCGATCACGACAATCACCACGTCCGAAAATCCCGGCAGCTGATCCTTGACGCTAATCCATCCATCCGGCTTACTTTGGGGAACATCACGGGCCATAATTTTAGGATCAGGAAATGGCCATCCGGTGCGAAGTAGTTTGGCAATTCCGCTACATGCTGCTTTCCAACTCAGCGATTCCGATCCCTCTCGGGCAAGACTCTGAATTGCATCCGCGACGTGGCTCAGTAACCGCTCAATTTCTTCGACGCTCGGCTCCGGGGCTGACCCTTGGGGAACAACTTTTGCTCCAAATTCGAACGCTTTTCTCAGCGCGGCCTCGGCATCGTTGAACATGACGAACATCTTCGCTTCCACGTTGCCGGGATGCTTCGGATCGCGAGGCTTCTGTACAAGATCCCGCGTCCATTCTTTCAGCAATTTCTCCGGCAATTCTTGAGGTTGGGGAACATTACGGGCCTGGGCCAATATTTGCGCGACGTTTTTAATTTCGTCCGTGCAAGAATCGTCAACGCTCTCACAGAAATGATCGTGAATCTTTCGGGCCAAAGCTGCCTCGGCCGGACCCGGAAAAATATCATTCGGGGGAACATTACGGGCGATCACTTCCTCAATCGAATCAACGAATTTGGCATATTTGTCGCAGTAGTCTTCGGACGATCCGTCAGGAATCGCCATTGTTAGTCCGGCAATCTCTCGGGCTGCTTTCTTGATCCAGTCTGCTGCCATTTAAATTCCTTTCGTCTACCAGTCCGTGGAAATAAATAGACCCGTGGGATGGGTCCCTCCCCTCAGGCTTTTTTGCTCGTGGCCAGAGTGACAGGCAAAACCTGCTTCGGTTGATTCCATGACAGCAGCGCATCCACGAACCACTTCGTAAGATCGCCGCGCTTAAAATCCACTGTCGGGCTGCTAATGACTGAACGCATCAATGAAAGCGCTGCTCTCGCTTGATCGTCCAAGTTGTAGGAAATTGGCAGCTCTTGATATCGGGCCGCCTCCGGCTCCGCGCATTCTACGATGCAAATCCCGGACTGCTTCTCGGCGCGAATAATATCCCGCCGTTTCATGCTGCCCGGCTTGATGAGAAACAGCGGCATCAACTTGCCATCAGTGGACACGCTCTAACCACCTCTCTCCCTGATTGCTGGGCAGGGCCCCGGAATGCACTATTTCGTGCTACTGACTCGTAGAATCAAATGATCTTCGAATCTTTTCTCCCACGGTTTATCTACCCAAAACTTATCTTTTGGACACCAGCCTATTTTTCCCTTCATTTCTAAAAGTGTTAAGCAGAGGTAACAACGAAGCTTTTCGGTCATCGATTCCATTCTTTGGCCTGAAACTGCGGCGAGTAAGTAGCCATCTTGGCGGCGAAGTCTGGCTGATAGTGCTCCGCGATGGGTTGCTGGGAGGCATGGGTATACAGCACAAGAGAGCCGCAATCTGAGCACTCCCAAAGGTCGGCCATCCAAAGTTTGTAGGGCTCGTCTTGCGCCAGTTCAACCAAGCCAATCCCAGTCTTTTTCGGCTTCATTACGCGATTACATTTTCCGCAAACAAACATTTTTATTCCTCCTGCCCCGTCAGAATCTCCTGCCCACCAAATTTCAATCTCCGGCTTCGATCTGATGTCGGCACACGTAGATGTTTTCCAAATCGATATTGGCTACTTTTGTCGGCCAGTCCACTTGCAGCACTGGCCAAACTACATCCGTTCCGCAATTCCATCCACGTGGCTCCTTCGGCGTCCCGAGAGTAAATACCGCCCTACTGTGCTGTGTTGGACCGGCCCCCTTCGGCACTATGTAAGTACGCCCCTTACCCGCATGGTTATTCGGCCAAGGAAAAGCCGCTCGAACTTTAACGCTCATAGCTCACCCTCTGCAAGAATCTCCTGCCCATTTCGAATCAGATACACAATGTTTTCTTCCAGTGGAGTTGCCATGCACCGCTTGATGCACTTTCTACAGATTCCATGCCACTCAGGATCGTCAAGGGTTGGCCGGATTTTCTGCATCTGCCAAACTCGGACAAATTCAGCATTTAAAACTTCAGTTCCACAGACGGACTTAATTGTTGAGAACTGTTTCAGCGGTTCGGCGGCGTTCGCTATGTGAGCATCAGATTTCATGACTGGCCTGCCGTGAGTAAGTGACTCGCATCCATGGTCATCAATTCGGGCATGCGCGGCACAATGTGCTCCGAGAGCGTCCGGCCGTCGTGCATCACCACGTAGGGCATGACTACATCGCGAATGTCGATCACGCCGGAGTCCGCGGCCTCGAACATGGCCTTCAGATGCCAGTAGAGAACTCGCCAAACCCGCCGCTCCTCCTGCTGTTTCTGGTTGGCAGTCAAGCTCGATCCGTACCGCGTTTTTTGCTTGCACGTCGCCATGATTCGCAGGCGATAGCTCGTCTTTTCAATCTCGACCAGCGCCTCAAAGCCTTCGCGGGGAGGATGAGAAATTAGAGACAACCCAGTCCCTTTGTGGGCGTAGATTAGCTTGCGAATCCCGTCCTGCGACTTCGCAACAGCTACTTCTGTATCTTCGTACGCCATCAGAAATTCCCTTTCATTGGCACGGCCTCTTTCCTTCCGCTTCACAGTCGGCAAGATAGCGTTCTAGGCTTCGGCTGCCCTGCTCCCGGTTTCCTTTGGCACACATTAAATACAAATTAGTCCACGAATCATCGCGCCGACCTCCGCCCATGCCCTTACTCTCCCGGTGCGCCAGCTCAACTTCGGAGTAGTCGGTAAACTTTTCTCCGCACGCCAGGCACACTGGATTTTTCTGCAAGAGCATGTCTTTCCGTCGCCGCAAAGCTGCTGGAGAACACTTCTCTCTTCCGTCTGGATACTTCGTCACACCATTGATAGCCGGAAGCTTCCGCACTCCTTGGCGCTGATAAGCTTCGGCGTCCCTGCCGCAACAATCACGGCGCCTGTGCAGCGGACACACTTGGTTGCGCTTTAGTCGGCTCACAGTCCGAACTCTCCCTTCAGGTATGCCTGTACGTCATCCCACGATCGCGCCAGTACGTAGTGATGGCCCTCAGCTCTGACTTCTCGCATGAATGCCTCTTGCTCCGAAGACTGCTGGCCTTTTTCGTTCTTAACTTCGATCCAGATCACCCAGCCAATTCCGCCTTTAATCCACGCCACAATGTCGGCCATGCCCGGCTCGCCAAATTTGATCATTCGTTTCTTGCCCTTGTACGAAGAGAGAATGGCTCCTGAGTTCATCCGCTTCCGCCAAATTCTTTTCGCGGCTAACCCGTCCATGATCGTGGCTAGGATGTCGCTCTCTTTCATTATTTCCTGAACTTCTCTTTCTGGCGGCAATGCCTGCAAATGTGCTCGATCAACTTTTCCCACGTTTTAAAAGTCTTCCCGCACGGCTTTCTTCCGCAGCGCTGAATGCCGCAAATGAACTTCACTTCCGGGCTTTCTGTCTGGCCGCTTTCATCGCTGCTTGGCGCTTGGTTTCAACCCGCTTGGTCTCGTTCTTCAAAACTCTGGCAGCGAGTTCGGTCATGTCTCGCTGCTGGTTGGCGATTTTGAAGGCCTTGCTCATCGGATTTTCTCGCTGAATACTTCAGAATTCCTCCGTTCCTGCCATGTGCGCCAGTCGAAGTGCGAGAGAAGTTTTTTGTGCGCTGAAAGATCGTGCGGAAACTGAAAACTGCGACAGGTACAGATCGGCCTAACCGTGACCGGCTTTAGCAAATGCGTCGGGATGGCTTCTTTAGCCTTCGTAGTTGCCGTCCCATTTCTGGCGGTCAAGACTCTGTAGCCGTTGGATCTCTTTCGCCAACTGCTCGCGTTCTCGAGCTTTTCGCGCAATTCCCTCTGGCGTGGTTGGGTTCGCCAGTTCGGCCAATTGTTCCTTGGTCAACGCAACGGCCGGCGGCGCGTCAATTTTGCGCATCCGTTCCATTGCACGGCTGAACTCTCGCTGGTGCTCTTGTGGAGATTCCGGCCATTTCGCTATGCGCAGAAGTTCTGATTTAACTTCGCTGAAATCCACAAGTTCGCCGCGGGCCCGTGCAGCCTCCCGTTCATCCATGAGCCGGTTTCGCAGTTCTTTGCTTTCGATTTCTTGCTTGTTGCGATGCCAGCCTTTCAGGAGTGAACGGATGTCAGAAATTGCCGGGAGGAACGCAGAGACTTCCCGCCAGCAAGCGAATGCGTAAGCCAGAGCCTCGGCGGGTTGGCGGGAAAGTACCCGGTCAAATTCCGCAATTAGTTCCGGCTCCATCACGGTTTTTGAGTTCAAGCTACACAGGTGGATCTGAACGGCCAGCGTTTGCTGCGAAGCCGTCAAGGATGTTTTGCTTGCTAAGGTCAGATCGTGCTTTTGATTTGCTAGGCTTTTCTCTTCCATCGCTCCCTCCCGAATCAAAGTTGTTTCGTTCCCAAGTCCTGACCGCCGCGCGCCAGTCTCGCATCTGATTCCGCCCGACTTTCCAGCCGTTCGATGTGTAGTAATTAAAAAACTGCCCCGGATCGACGCGGTTGTTTCGTTCCTGGCAATAGGCCTGAATCTCCCCGAGAGCGGGCAGCGCGAACCTTGCCGAACGCACAGCTTCAGGGATCGTCGGTTTTTTAGAACCAAAACCAACATCAACTTCAAAAGCTTTTACAGTTCCAGTTCCAGACACGTCCGTTACATCGACCGTGACAGGTGCGTTACTTTCACCGTGACGGTGTCTCTGTTGCCTTTCTTTGTTGGACTGACGTTCTTTTTCATCCGCTACCATCCGCCGTGAGTAAATCGCACCGTTCGCATTGCGTCGGGCTACGCCTCGGGCCAGAAGTTCACGAATGCTTGTGACATTCTCAGTTATGTCGCCTCCGATGGCCCGAGCCAGGTCAGCATCAGACCAGGGTTTGCCATCTTCGGTACACGCCACACCGCGAATGCAGTTGAGGAACATCGTGTCCAATACGTCTATCCACACTCCCTTTGCCGCCTTACTGCATCGGCAGAGGTCAACATCTGTTAACCAGTCTTTGGCCCAATGCAGATAGGCCGGTAGCTTTCCCATTTACCCGTACACTTCCGATCTGGCTGGACTATTCACTCTTCGTCAACACTCACTTCCAATCTCAACGGTTCCTGTGTACCGTTGTGCGGACTCCGCACAGGGTCTAATTTCAATTCTTTGCTTCGGCTGCGGTATCTCCTCCCACAAAGACGGCAGTGACTCACAGCAGCCTGAGAACGCAGAAGCCGGTTTAGTTCCCGAGCGCATTCAGGTGAGCAAGTCTTCCCGCCTCGCCGCGCCCGGCTCAGGGGTATCTCGTTCTGGCACTCGGCGAGGATGCACGTTAGCTTCATGCGGGCTTCACTTTTACAGAGGCAGCGGCATTCTTAATTGCATCAATAGACTCTGAGATTGTCCGTTGCCGGGCGCGCGCATCTTCGAGCAGCCTGATCTGCTCTTTAATTGGGGGCACGCTCAAATCTCGGTGATGCCAGACCATTCGGCCCAATCCCTCAAAAAGCTGTGCGTAATCGTCTTCGATCGCTTGCCATCTATCCCGCAGATCTTCGAGAACTTCATCCACAGTCACATCCATAAATTTTTACCGGCTTCAGCAGCAGACTCGGACGACTCTTGGGAAGGGGCACGAGTCTGTTGCTGGAGCAGGTTCGCCGGACGGAGGAGAGTACGGCGAGTCCTGTTCAAGATCATTTGATCTTGGCGCCATGTGCCAGCCTCCAATGAGCAACCTGCAAAGCCGCCGCCCAGGTCGTCAGATCGTCTTCCCGGTGATGAATGAGCCTGTAAGTTCCATCCTTGGCAACGTGCACAACTTTGCGCTCGCAGTCGAGACCGAGCCCGGCGGCATAAGCTGCGGTCTGGATTCCCCATGATGGTTGTGGCTTCGACGAGGTTTTGATATCGAGCAGGATGGTGTTCTTTGAGACTTTGAACCGGCCCACCCGATCAACGCACATTCCGTATCTCATGCCGCCCAGCTCGGCGACGATGCGATGCTCGACCAGTTCGGGAATGAATTCGTGCTCCTCGCGGAACTTCTGATAGCCGACTACATAGCCGACAATCGAAGGATCCAGCGAATCGAGCTCTAAATCGTCCTGATCCAGGAATTCACAGGCTTGGTGGACTGCCGTGCCGATTGCTGAGGCGCGTTCGAGGATGTGGGCCGGAATGCCGCTAACATCCGAGATCCCGGAAAGTTCCATGCACTGCGACACGGAAGGAACTACGGCTCCGTCCTCGGTCGTGTAGCGATGCCCGATCTCTTCAAATGAAAACGTGGCTGTACTCATGCGCTTACCTTCTTTGCGGCACAATCTCTGCAAAACGCCTTGTAAGGTTTCCCGCTGGCCTTCGATATTCCCGCCGGCTGAATCCGTGTCGAGCCGCACTTGTCGCATCTCGTCATCGTCGCATCAGCAACCGGCTGAGGCTTGGCCGCGGGAGTTGAATCCTCGAATACGCCGTTCAACTCTTCGGGTGCTGGCGTCGCCGTCTTGACCGGCTCCGATTTGCGCTTGGGAGACTGCACGTATTGCTGGCCGTTCGATTCTTCATTGCCCGTCATTTCTTCCGCGGGCGTCGGCGCGTATCCGGCGAGAACCACAACCCAGGCCAAAACGTTGCGAAGCGCTTTCGCGCATCCCCGCGTCTGGGCCATGCTCTTGAGCTGGAACAACGGCTTACTGCGCCAGTTGGTTTCGTCATTGAGACACATCGCCTCAGCGGACGAGATGACCTGATTGGTCGCGACCAGAAGCGCTTCGCAGACGGATTCAAAGCCCGAGACTTTCTCGTCGCCCTCGCCGTACTCGACAAACTTGGTCGAGCGCACAACGGCGGTCACTCCGTAGAAGCGGCCCAGAGTCTGCCAGTCCTCGAATTGAAGATAGGTTTTGCCATTGAAGCTTATCTTCTTGGCTTTCTTCTCGATAACATCGGTGAGAGCTTTGGCGGCCCGCATCGCTTCTTCGAGAACAATTTCCGGGGCGCGGCTGATTGCCAGCGCGTCAATTGGTTGCTGCGTGATTACGGCTAGGTCATCCATCTATGTGTCTCCTTCGTTTGAAGGGGGAGAGTTAGGGTTTACGGTTGAGCCGTGCGGATCACGGCCAGTTAGACCAGTAAGTTTTGTCCCCTTTAAGTACAAAATTTATCGAGCCGAGTTCGGGGGTTGGATTCATGACACGCCTCAAACTCAGCATGCATCCATGCGCTCCGCAGGCCGGGCAAGTTTCAGTCTTAAGCTCCGATATGACGGTGCAGTTCTCGCAAAACATTGCGACCTTGAGTGAAATCAGCGTTGGCTTTTTTTCCATTTCCTCACCCGTCTCCGTCGCGCCCAAACTTCCGACAAGACCACGCCTAAAACCGCGAACACAATCATGAAAAAGAAAACGACTATAAAGAACTGGTCGAGATCCAATTCCGTCCGCACGTCATGGAATCCCAACGCTTCCGGCGTAAATAAACCAAGCCAAGCCTGCGACGGAACAGATACATCCGAACGAGAACCAAAAGTTCTTCATTGAGTCGCCTTTCATGCCCGTGGTAATACCAACGGCTCTTTAACCGGATGTCCGCGCAGAGTAGAAAGCCCTTCCCAGAGCAGCCACGCCGATAGAATGAACGAGCTCATGATTCCGCCAATCAGAGCCACCCCAGCAACGAACACAGTGGACATCAGGCCGAACCAGAGATTCTTCATTCGCTGATTACCTCCGTGGTGCGGACCTGAGTTTCAGCGGGGAGCAAAACAAACTTGTCGTCGATGCTGAAATTTTTCAGTTCGCCGATCGGCACGGTGATACTCGCCAGCATTAGCCGCCCGGCCTTAGTCCTGCCATGAAACGAAACTTTGCCGGTCGTCGCGTCGTCCCGTTCGATCCCCGCTACTGCGAATTGAAATAGCATCGGTGTCTCCTTCTGAATTTCTGTTGCGGGGGAAGATGGTTTTTTAGTAGCCATATTTCTGTCTTAGCTCGCCTTTAAATTTGTTGACGGCTTCGACGATGAGCTTTGCATCAAGCGCCGTCTGGCACTGGCAAACCGGCCGATCGCCGTCGTACACATTGATCGGTACGTTGCGGCCGATGCGCCACAATTTCGAGTCTGCGGCTACTGTTGCCATGGCTCTCCTTTGAGTGCATTCTTTTTCGCGAAGTGCCGTTCAAGTTTTGAGAATCCGTAGCCTGCAAGCGCACCAGCCGAGATCAGCGACAAGTGGTAAACAGAAAAGTTTTTCCCGTATCGGCTCTCGTTGATGACGCCCAAACCGATGCCTGTCGCCAGCCCGATCCATGGGCGCTTGGTTGCGAGACCGACACAGGTCGCTGGCAGCAGTCCGTACATCACGTCATTTACGCGATGGAATTGCTGACCATCATTGACCGGTACTGGCGCGTTCGGAGTTTCCGCCTGGGCCTGCATCACAGCGAAGCAGCTAACGATAAGAGCCCAGGTTGCGATTGATGCCAGAATCTTTTTCATGATGTGTTTCTCCCGTGTCGCAAAATCCCACCACAGGAACTTGGGAACGGGTTTACTGATGAAAAGCGCATTTGATAATTTCGTCGGTCAGATCGAGGACGGCAGGCTGTCGCTGGCATTTCTGCCCACCGTCGCAGGCCCCGGAACTGGACTCCGGGTATTCGTATTCACACTTGGCTACGGTCAGGAGCAGGCCATCGATTAGGGTCGATTCCGGCATGGCACAGGTTCCGTATTCGTGGCCACAAAAGGCAAACGCATCGGGCCCGCTTTGGTGATCGTGCCTCCAGCCGTGCTTGCCACCGTCGCAGTCAGTTACTTCACCGATTGGCCGTTGACAGTAAAGGCAGTTCATGACTGCCTCCGCTTCCAGGGCTGAACACGGCGCTCGACGCCCAAATACGGGGTGTTCATTTCTTCGCGGATCTGAGCTTCAGATTTGAAGGGCGGCAGGCCCCAAGACTTGATTACGCGCGTGGCTGGATAAGAGCGGAGTGTTAGATCTGGAAGTGGTAACTGATCGAATGAGTTTTGCACTTGCTGCCCCGTTTTCTGAGGCAGGATCGGCAGGCGGCCTAAGTGCTATGAGAAAGGGAAACTGCTTGTAAGGCAGGCGCTCTAACCAACTGAGCTAACCACCCTAGATTCCAGCAGAGTCGCTTTCGCCGCTACCTGTTCCTGCACTCCTTCAAGTTCCGCCATGCGGTTAACCGCGAGTCGCATGACGTTTGCTGCCGAAATTCCAAGCTTTTCGCAGAGAGTATCTATGGCGGCCTTGTCTCTGATTGTCGGACGGAAGATTATGAATTCTCGCTTTGGCCTTGCCATGGTTAGAATGTAGCGTGTTTGTATAATACCGTCAATAGAATTATGAGACACGAAAGTAACCTGTTTCTGGTTACTTGGCGAGATTTGCACAAGCTACTGAATGTACTCGGTTTCGTCGGAGTCTTCGATTTCCTTGGCAGTTGCGGCGGGTTTTCGCAGGCCGTCCAGAACGTCTACGGCCATCTTGCGGCGGGCGCGCGCCGAGTGGAAATAGTGGTCTGTAGCCAGCTTTGAGCCCGGCCCGTGGCCTAAGACTTCTTTCAACGTGGGAAGGTCAATATTGGGATTTTCGGCCATCATTGTCGCCGCGGTGTGCCTAAGATCGTACTGGCGGGCATGCTTCAGGGCTGGGAAGCGTTTCGAAGCCGCCAGGCGGGCAGCCATCCAAGCCCGTTTGTAGCTCGACATCGGCCTGGTCGGATCCGGCCGGCCGCCAGCGACGTAAGCCCTTCGCGGCAACAGGTAGTGGCTCGGCTCGTCTGCGCCCTTCTCTTTGGCAATCAACTCGAGTTCTCGCAGCGCCCACATGCAATCGTTCGTCATGGGGATTGTCCGCACCCGCTCGTCTACTTTCGTGCCTTCAATGAAGTGCACCTGCATGCGGTTAAAGTCCACGTCTTTGAGCCTGAGATTCAGAATCTCGTTCGGGCCCGCAGCTGTCTGAGCGCTCACCATGCCGCACAAAAATGCCAGCCTCCATCGCGGCTTACTCTGGCAGACCTGAAACAACCACTTCAGTTCCTCGAGCTCAATCCGGTAGCCAGGGCCGCCCTTTCGAACTCGCAAGGGTTTGTAGTGTTTCGCGATCACGGACCACAGGCCGGCAAACTCGAGGATCTGCTTTAGCTGGTTGACTTCGTGATTGATCAGCCCTGAGCCCGCCGAGACTCTTGAACTGCGATAGGCAACGATGTGGCCGATGTGAATGTCCTTGAGCAGAACGTCGCCAAGGAACAGCACCAGCGAAGTGCGGTAGCCCTTGTGACACTTCTGAGTCTTCGGGCCGATCTCCTGCTGTTTCGCTTCCCACCAGATTGGCCATGCTTGGGCAAAGGTAATCCCGCCTAGGTCGCCGGTCCTGACTATCATTTTCTTTAATTCCAAACAGGCCGGACAGTCAACATGACCCAGCGTGTGCTGAGCGGCGACGGGGAGAGCGCGTTGCATAGTGCCTTCCGGCCAGCGAAGGGAATGTAAAAAGGAAAGTAATTTACAAAATCCGAACGGAAGGCGGGATTATCGCACAGAATCGAATTAACTGAAACGGTTGAGTACTCTAACTTTCGGGTTAGCCGTTCCGCGAATCGTAAAAGTGGGCTAGAAAACTAGCGGCTGGCTTGGACAAGAACTACTACCTTTGTCGCGTCGCCGATGTAGGTTCCGTTCGCGCTGAAGTTCTCGCCGAACTGGCCGTGGCGGTTGCCCTCAATGCGGATCAGTTCTTTGTTCAGCTTCGCGGCAGCGTCGAACCCTTGCGTGGCATTCAATTGCTCGCCGTAGGAAGCAAACCAGACGATCCCGAGAATCACAGCAGTGAAATATGCCCCCACACGGAACGTCCAGGTTAGGAAAGTCTTCACAAACTGCTCGCGCGATTCTCGACGGGGAGCGGCTTGCCGTCCGCAATTACTACGTCAACGCCAGTAGCGACTGGATGCCGATTATCGTCCACCGCATCTTCCACTGTGGCCATGACATCGCCCACCCAGATGGCTCTGTTGAAAGACCACTTCGCCCCGAAAGCATTCTGAAGAACTTTGGGCTCGGTGCTGTCAGGCTTGCGGCCCAGCTTGGCAGTCATATCCGCAACCACGTTTTCGAAGGTCTGCTTGTGCATCGACATCGCAATTGAACTAACGCGACCATTTTTGAAAACTACGTCATCCTCATCAATTCGACCGTCCTCGAGTTGCTTTACATTCACCGCAAAAGAACCCGGTCCGCCGGCACAAATTGCTTTCGTCTTCTCAATCCCGCGCCAATAACCGAAGTCGTCCGCCGTGATCTCGGCTGGAGTTTTCGGCGTTATTAAGCAGTCTTTGAATGTCGAGACCGACTGCCCCAGCGCCAGACCATGAAACTGCAGCGGCTGTTGCGCGAAAGCAGATGAGGCCAGAATCAGCAATGCCAGGAAAGTCTTCATAATGCCTGAATCTTAGCGCGTGGCCCGACTCCCTGATAGGTACCTTCCGTACCCAAAGCTGTGGTTACCCATGAAAAAAGGCCACCCCGTGCAAAGGGAGTGGCCTCGGAGTGCAGCGGGGTAGACTTAGCCGCGTTTCGCTTGCGGAGTGGCAGCGGGCGGCGCGTTCGGATCGGCGGGAGTGTCCTGAACAATCGCGGCGCCGAGGGCGTCCGAAGAGGCTTTCAGGCTGACACCCAGCGCGTTGACTTGGGCTGCGGTCGGGTTGGCAAGCAGCAAGGCTGCCAGGGAGTTAAGGAGGGTCACCGCTGCGGCTTCTGCATCGGTATTGGCGGCGGCTTGGGCTACTAGGGCATCAAATTCTTGGCTCACGTTAGTTCTCCTTTTCGGGGTTTCTAGGCTGCGTTTTTTAACTTCTGCCGTTCACTTTGCCACGCGTTGTAACATGTGCGGCATTTTCGTAGGCCGTGCTTCAATCGGCACGGTATTAGGTTCGTTCCGCTCAGTGGATGGCCTTTGCCGCAAACAGTTCGTCTGGCAAACTTCGCCGCGCTGGCTTCTCCTCTGAGGACGTTGACCTGCCGGGTCACCAGTTCCATGTGGTCAGGATTGGTGCACGTTCGTACTCTGCACAAATGATCCGGCTCTAGCCCTTTCGGGATTTGGCCTACTAATGTTTGGTAAGCTACGCGATGAGCCAAGCAGGTTTTTAGATCCCACCTGAACATCCCATAGCCTTGTTTCGGCATTACGTAAGCAACCCACACCCAGCAAGGCGTTGCTACTAACTGGCTAGCCTGACGCACTTCGACTTTGTTCCAAAAGCGGAGCGGCAGTCTCGTATCGCCGTGGCTTGCCATGTGACTACTTCGGTTGATCTTGCGCGACAGCGGCCGCCAGGGCGTCGCCGGATGCCTTCAGGCTTGCAGTAACAGCCGAAAGATTGCCGGTTTCCGCGAGTGTGGCCAGTGCCTTGATAATGAGATCCAACTTCCGGTTGATCACGTTGAACTGATCTGGATCGATCCGAAGAGAGATCGAGAGTCCGGCCAAATCTTGCGACATCCGTTTACCTCCAGAAGCAAAGCTTAACTATCTGAAACTGCCTCAGTACGCAACACCGTTTCCGCCGTGCGCTTCAATTCCAGTTCTTCCGGGAAGTGATGCCAGTACCACATGGCAAACTCGAGACGTGACGACATTCCCGACTTATCGTTGATTCTCTTGATCGTGTTCTTGATGCAGCAGTAGGTCACGCCGAAATGTTTGGCTATCTCAATGTTAGATACTCCAGTTGCCATCAGACGGGCGATATTGCGCTGGTGGGCAGTGAACTCCCGATTCTCAACGGGAAGCCGATAACTGCGAAAGGATTGGCCTTTCTTCATTTACTTGAGCGCGACAATGAACACGTCGCCCTTCGTTTGCGCCTGCCAGTCAGAACTGAACAGCATGAACTTGCCGTCCTGCGAGACACATCCAATTGCATTCGCAGTCGAGAATAGCGGCGAACTGCCCGTGTTGAAGGTGTGGCAGAAGCGGTAAACCTTTCCTCCCTGAAAGCCCAAGACTTCATGCTGCCAGGTCTGCCAGGTCGTATTCGTGCTTGTCGTCGTGGCGAAGAATGGTGCTTCGTCTGCCGGGCCCACATTGTTCCAAGAAAGATGGGAATCGAGCCGAGGAATGATCTTGACCTTGGGCATGGGCTTGATGAGGTTCACTGGCGCAGTGGGCGCGGTGAAAAGCCGTGAAGAGTACTGTCCGAACGGCACGCCTCCGTTATTCACCCAATGGGAGTAGCCTTCGGTGAAGTGCCCGGCGGTGAAATTGGCCGCTTCAGTCAGTTCAAGCGTTTCGATATTCCAGAAATGTTTGTTCTTTGCCAGCGCGTCGTCAACGATGCCGACCGCAATGACCAGATAGTCTCCGCCCGGCGACAGCTTGATGTTGTGGATGGTGAAGTGATCTTTCGTGACCATCTTGCCGATCGTGCCCCACTGGCCGGTGACGATTCCTGTATGCGTCTCGAATCTTCGCCAGCCCTTTCCGACCCGGTAGATCATGATCGTCGTGCCTGAACCCTGCCCGCCTGCGTTAGAGAGCGCAATAGCGAAGGTTTGCGAGTCCGCCGAGGCGCCGCCGATTGATTGCCAGGCGGTAGGTATATATCCCTGCATGACCGGGGCAAAGTCGTAGACCACTTGGGCGGCCGGCGGAACGATTGGACTCAAGCTAAAGTCGTACTTGTTGATTTTCTGGCCATCGAACTCAAAGAATACGTCGCCAGTCTTGGCAAAGATTCCGCGCCCGCCGCCAGGGATGCCAAAGGTGCCTTGCGGGAAGACTCCCGGAAAAAGAGGGAACGTTTTGAAGTTCACCGGATCGAAGCCCATGATGAACACTCGGTTGCCCTGATCTTCAAACACAAACTTTGTGGAAGCTTTATTCCAGACGTTCATATCTGCACTTCCGCCGATTCCTGCCCCATAAGCGAAGTCTGGATGCTGCGGATTGAAGCCCGGCCCGGTCACGCGAAGGATCTCTGCTTTGAAATCAGGATCCATTGCGCTGGTGCCAATGGTCGGAATGGGCGGAACTTTGGAGATTGGGATGGAATCGAAGTCTGTCCGGGCGGCGAAAGTCATTTTTTCTCCTAAATAATTCTCAGATCACACTGGCCGATGGTCATTGAAATTGGAACTGGCACTCCGTTTGGATCCATTTGCTCAGCGATCGTCAGCTTGTTCGGCGTCTGTTTTGGCGTCGCCGGCTGGGTAATGTTCACCGGATACCGCGTGTACTGTGCGCCGCAGATTGTCAGAGCGACGTGGGTGCAGGTACGAGCCGCGGTGTCGATTGCGAACTCGGCGACGGTGACCAGATTTGAGAGCACGGGCATCGGGATCTTGGTATATTCCCAATCGCTGATGTTGTAATTGAAGTAGCCGACTCGCTTGTTTGCCTGATCGAATTGCCAAGCCATGTTGTAAACGAAGCTCGACCAGTGCAGTTCGTGTTCAAATTCAAGCGCCTGCCAGCCGGCAAGGTTTGCGATTGAATGCTGGCGGATACTCACGAAGCGCGTAGGAGCAACGGCCGGAACGGGCAAGTCTTTGACGAAATAAAAATTGTCGTAAGGGATCACCGGTCTGGCCGTGACGATTGCGCCCGGCGTCCAGGTGCTGGTACCGTGAGGTTTTGGACTGGCGCCGCCCGTATTGCCCACATTCCCCGGCTGGTTCCATCCTGACAGCCCTTCGCTCGGGCTCGACGGATAGAGATGTAGATTGGTATGCGCGATTCCCATCTGATCGAACAGGAAAGCGTCATCAATCGCTCGCTCGATCTCGTCTGTAGCCTGCGTCATGGACGTTTCAATGTCACCGGGATTGACGGCGTTCCGTCGCTCGTCCCATCAAATGACGCCACGAAGTAGCTGTAACTGCCGCCCTTCGCCTTCGCAGTGGTATCGAAATAGCTTGGCGTCGTGGCTGTGGCTAAGAAATGCCACCGTCCCTGCGCTGGACCCGTTTTGAAAACATCGTAAGAATTCACGCCAGGCACCGGATTCCAATTGAGAGACGCGCCTAGAGTTGTAACTGTTCCTGTGAAGTTGCCGGGCGCGGGGGGAGGGCCTTTTTGCTGCGCTGGCGGAATCACAGCTGTAATCTCTGAAGTCTTCACACTCTCGGGCGTGGCTGTGTCGCTCGAGCAGACGTTGGTGGCCTGATAGAAGTACGTCGTACCATCGGTCACCGTCGAGTCAGTGAAGGTAATTCCGGAAATGCCCGTTTTGTAGGGCGTCGAGCCTTCGCCGCCCGCTGTCGTCGCACGATACAGATTCGTGGTTGTAGCAACTGTGCAAGCTGGGCTTTGGGTTCCATTTACCCAGGAGAGATTCACCTGATGAGTTTGCGCCGCGGCCGCGCCCGTCAGAAGGATCGCAATCAGTAAAGCCTTGAATATTTTCATGCTGTCACCTTCGGAATGAATTTGACCTGAGGCACAAAACCGTGGGCTGCCATCCATGCGCCCACTTTGTTGATGGTGTCCTGATCGGTCATGTTCGCCGCGGCAATGGCATTGGCAATGTTCTGCTTGTCATCCGGGCTGAGATTCATCAGCGATTCAATTTTGATGAAGAAATCCACAATGACCGGGCCGCCGGTGATAAGGGCTTCAATTAACGCTGCGATGGTCAACGTGTGCCTCCATTCAAGGCGGGCGCAAGCGGATATTGAGACTGCGCCGGGTTGGATTGCAGTGCGCTGAGGTCAGACAGGATCGCGGACGCCAGATTCAGAAGCGCCTGAATATCGGCGGCGATGGTCTGCTGGGATTTAGGATTCTTTACGCCCAGAGCGCCGGAGTTGATCAGCGCCGTTCCCGAAGTCTGGATCTGGGCGAGTAGGCTTTGGATGGTCGTGTAGTCGCCCGCGCTCAGGACTGTGCCCTTTGCCAGAATGGCGGTGATTTGCTCGTGAATGCTGGCAATCTGGCCGGTCCATGCGATTACAGGCTTCATGGTTTCGGCAGAGACGAGCCCGCTTGTAACTACAGCTTCGGCGCCTTGTTCGACGGAGTTATCGACCTGGGCGAATAGAGCGTTGTCAGTAGTAGCTCTTTCCATGGGCGAAACTGTTCCTGATTTATGGATGCATCCGACCGTCAGCACGAGAAACAGCAGCAGCGTTGTAAGCTTCATTTTTTAGGCTCCTCTGGAAGCAGGATTGGACGTGGCGCTTTCTCAAGTGGAAGGAATGAGGCGGCGCGCGCGGGAAGATTCATTGGGGCAGGAACTTCTGCCGCGACTGCTTTCTCTGTCGAAACTTCCACCTGAGCAGCTGTGGAATGAGTGGTCGAATCTTTGGCAGCCAGCAGTCCGGCACCAATGACCGTAATCGCGGTTGTAACCAGCACGTTGCGCCAATCAACCGGCTCGTGTTTTCCCCAAGCGTAAAGCGCAGTCACGAAGACAGGCACGTTCAGAAGCAACGCAACCAGGCCGGTCAGGGTCGTTTTCCAGTTCGTCAAAAGAGTGCTCACGTTAAAGCCTCTTTTTCAGCCTCGCGAGATTGGTCCACTTCTCTCTGCTTGCGGTCGTGATCGTCAGACAATTTCCTCGCATCGACTGCGTTGGCTTCGTCCTTGTCCGCATTGGTCATCCCGGCAATTCGTTCTAGGGCCACGGCTACCTGCCGCAATGCGAGACCATGATCGCTGTTGACCAGCACATGAACGGCCTCCAGTTTCCTGTTGTTCGCATCCAGTTTCCTGTTGGATTCTTCCACTTGTCTCTTGTTCCGAACGGCTGCGATCAACTGAATCGTGGTCAGTATGGCTACGCTTATCGGGGTGAACAGGGCCACCCAAGCACTCACTACGGACTGATCCGGAGGCACCACTTCAGAAGTGCCTCCCTAAATTTTGACGATGGTGCTGAGAGCCCAGAAACACAGGCCCCAAGCGATGAGCCTGCCCGACCATGGCCAGGGGGTATGCGGTTCACCGCGGCCAAAGAAATCACCAACTCCGGCCAGAAAAAACAGCACGCAAGCTAGAACGATCAGGATCAAATGAAACGAAGCCTCCATGGTTGCCTCCCCTCAGAGTCTTGCGAACCATTGACACACGCCTGCTGTAACTATCTGAAACTGCCCATAACCGCAAGATTTTTCAGGAATTGGCGTGCGCGTCGTACATCCACTGCGGATCGTAGTTGCCCGGTCCGCGCGAGAGATGCAGAGAGAACTGTTCTCCAACTAAACGACTGCCATGCTTGGCAAATCGCGGATCGTCAAACAGATAAATTCCTACTGAGCCGAGAGCCCAGCCAAACATTAAATCGTCAGCTTCGTGCCGGATTGGAGAATCAATAATTATCCGCATGGCATGCGCTGTCAGCCAGGATCCTGCTCCCCCGGATGCGTAATTCCAGCGGCCCTTATCGTCTGGCAGCGAACTGCAAAATCCGCCTTGCCAGCCATGCGTTCCTCCACCGTTCCCAGCGTAGTGAATCAGGCGCTCGTCAGCTTGCCAGAGTCCGGCATGGTAGAGTTTCGGCACGTCCACATAAGTATCCCGTCCGACATGCATGACGTGGGTGTAGCCTCTTTCAAGCGCCCACTCGAACGTTGCCAGAGCTTTATCGGTCAGCCCGTAATAAGAATCATCACAGCCGAGACTAACTTCGTCATCCGTGGCCGCGCCTTTGCCCATAAAGAATTTGTAGTCTGCCAGGCCTTGACGGTTTGTCGCCCAGGTCTGCCGGACTGCTTCGTGGGTGTCGCGGTCGCGGGCACAGGAGACGATGGCGACGAGGAGCTTAGGTGAGTTCAACTTCTCCCCCCATAAGGTGATAGCGATCTATGCCACGGCGTTTCAGGCAGATTCTTCCCGGCTGGCGAGCCCGCGCTCTGTACTTGTGATACTCCACGCTTGACCAGTCGGTCGTACCGTGAAGTTCGTTGATGTTCACGCCTTCGACCCAAGCGACTTTAAAGCCTGCCCGCTTCAGGTCGATATAGAACGCTCCATGCTCGCCGCCGCCAATCTTTACGTCTTCGTCCCACTTGATTTCATTGAAGACTTCCCGCCGGATGAGAGAATAATTCACGGTCAGATCGGTGACATAATAGCGGGAATTGTGGACGACGCCGCGCCCGTACTGGTCTTGGTAGACGCCTTTGCGCTCGATGCATTCCGAGCCCTTGAGTTCGAGAGTCGCTTCATAGGGATTGCCGTTTACTCGTCCTGAGGCAACCGCTATCTGCGGATCTTGATCCAAAATTTCTACCATCTTCAGCACGCCTTCCGCCGCCGCCGAATCTTCGAAGTTGAAATCGTCTGACGCAATCAAAACATAAGGCCGGTCACAGGCTCGTACTCCGTCATTCGCTTTTGCCCCAAATCCGGAATCAAACGGCATCCATCGGCAAATGTGTCCAAGGCGACGAAGTTTCGCATACCAGGAGATTTTGAAATTCGATTCCCGCCCGTCATCAACAATGACAATCTTCGCGCTCGGTAGATTCTTCTGCAGGCCTTCGATCGTGCGCAGTAAGTAGCCGTCGCGCAGAAAGGTTTTCACCAGCACGCAGACTTTTGCGAACGGGCCGTCCGGTAAAAGACAATCATCGCCGGAGGTCAGAGTTAGCCATTCTTTATGCGTCTGCCTCATCTTCTCGGGATTGAATTCGCAAGCTGAAATAACTGTGTTTCCTTTTCGCGGCCCTTCGGTATGAGACACAGCACAGCGGGTTGAATTGATGACCACGTAACGATAATCAGCCGCGCACTCTATTCCCGCGGCGAGAAGACTGTTTCCCACCCAGCGATCTTCTGCCGGATCGTCCGTCAGCGGTGCGTCAATCAAAGCTTTCATGGCGAAGTTCGACAGCCAGTAGCAGAATCCTGAAGCATACGGCGCCGACTGTCCGCCCGATGGCCCGCGTTTCCGTCCAACGTAGTTACCCAACTTGGCAAATTCTGAAGCCAGAAGCCTGTCCGGTTGCACGTAAACGTCATCATCACATTTGCAGAGATAGCTATACCCATGCGCCAGAGCCCAGCGTGCGATTGCTTTCGTCTTTGCCGGCAGTCCGCGGTAGGAGTCATCTACATCGAGCACGATTTCATCCGGCTGAAGTGTCGCATGCTGCCCGCGCCCGAGAAAGAATTTGCAATCCATTTCCCGAGGCACCAGAGGCAGCCAAGTTTCGCGAATCGCCTGACGCCTTGCCGCCAGCGCGTGGCAACTGACAATGCATAAAATCAATCTCACGATAGTGCCACCACCTGGCTAAGAATGCATTCGACCGAAGTCAGCGCAGGAATTGAGCCGCCGCCCGTCAGCGTTGTGCTGTTTCCCGAGATGTACCCGCCAATCACTCCAGGCACATTGGTCGGAGTGGAGAAATTCTGGATGGAGGCAACCCCGCCCGCGCCATCGAACCAGACTGCAATGTAGTAGTCATGAATCATGTCTATGGCGAGCGCAATCGAGTCGGAGAAAACTTCCGCGGCTGGCAGTGAGACGGTAGAAATCCCGGAGAAGGTTACGGCCGTCGAGTCGATGATCGTGGCGCTATCTTTCAAGGTTCGATAAACCACAGCCGCGCCTAGAAGCCCAGTTGCTGCACCCGAAACGATTGAGAACTTCCAGGTAGTCGGATTCAGGACGAGAAGTCTTGACGCAAGTTTTCCAAAAACCGTGAAATTGCCAGGAGTGCCGTAATTGTTGGCGCCGGTAAACGCGGGAATCAGAACCACGTTCGTCAGTGGTGACGCTCCTCCACCGCCGCCCGCCGGAGTCTGCCACGCAATTGCGCCAGTAACGACGGTTGGCACCTGACCGGCAGAACCAATTCCTAAGCGCGTCGGTGTGCCTGAAGTTCCGCCGACAATCAAATCTCCGGGCGTCGTCATAGGATTGCTAAGAGACGCAGAGGGAGTTGAGAACACTCCGGTGCCGTCAAGAAACTGGCTGGCATCGTTCGGAGGAGTAGGTACTGCTCCAGGCGCGGTTGCCGTGCAAGGATCTACATAGGCAGAGACATCGCGAACCACTGCGGGGTTAACGTCCGGAGTAGCTGCCTGCCATTTGACTCCGGCCTTGCCTGAAGGAATTGCTGGCGAAGTGTCGTTATAATTTTTCGGATTGTTCGCCATTTAGACCCCGTTAATCTGATCCGCGCCATCTCCAGGAATATCCGCTGGCGTTGTAGCTGCATCTGTAGGCGCCGCCGTGCTCGAAGAATTTGCCGCCGTCGCCGAAGTGGTCTCATTGACCTGCGTCGTTGTCGCGCAAACCAGACTTGCCGCCGTTGAACTCAAGACTTTGATGGTCACATTGTTTCCGGCATTCGAGAATCCGGCGATGGTGAAACTCAGCCCAGCGTACTCATTATTTGCCCCGCCTTGGATCGTGCCCAGGTAAGTCGTGGTCGAGCCGTTGACGATTACCTGCGTCAGCGTGAAACTGCCGAACGAAACTTGCTGTTGTCTCATAGCCAGAATCGTCACGCGAATAGTCGCAAAGCCTGTGCCTTGCTCCGTGATCGGCCCACCATCCACCAGGTTGTAAACTTTCACACTGCAAACCCCGTTCGAATTATTGATCGACGCGCTGAGAATCGCCGGGCGCATGGTATGCCCTGAACTGGTTGGCGTGGTGTCCGACCATTCCCAGAAGTAAGCCAGTTCAGAACGGGCGTAGGTATAGCCATCAATCGCGCTGACAGGAAGTGAAAGCGAATCTCCGTCACCTTTGGTGAACGGGCCGAAAACTTCTGGCGATAGCGCGGCTTCGTTGCAGTTCAGACTGAGTTGGGCAATGTCTGAAGCTTTCAGTACTTCTCCGGGCATGAAATCGTAAATATCCAGATCGGTGAAATCATCGGAGAGCGGGAAGCGCGACGAAGGCGACCAGGCCACCAGCGCAATGAATCTTCCGGTATGGTTTAAAAAGTCTGTGTCATCAATACCCATTTGAAAACGTGTAGCGCCGGATGGCACGGTCAGGACCGCAGAAGAACCCACGCCCACCACTTGAATTACTTCACCGTTATCGTCCGTGAAAGCCCCGAGCAATCCCGGCTTGCCGATAGTTGTGCCGCCAGTCTGTAATACGTCAGGGTTGGGAGGTCCGGCTGTTCCGGGGATTCCGTCAGGACCGCCCGTAAAGCCAGAGCCGACCGTGTAGGTGACCGAGCCTACGGCAGTCACTGTGACCGTGTCTCCGGCTTGTAAAGCCACCGGTAAAACTACCGGCAGGGTGGATAGCGGCTGAGTTGGATAATTGGTGTCGTTCGGGAAGCTTGGGTTAAATCCTATGACCGGAAACGCTGTGTACTTCCACGGTGCTGTAGTGCCAGGCACGACCAGCCGGTTTAAAGGCCTTTGGCAAAGTGCGACTACCGAGATCCGGCCGAAAGTCGATTCATTGGTCAGGCCGGAATTGAACATGCTCACATTCAAAGTCACGGCGCCGGTCCCATTGATGGCAAGCTGCATGGGCCCGAGCTGCCCAAGTGATACGGCTGGCTGAGAGAATCTAGTTCCTAAACACGTCCAGCGCCACGAAGGCAGAAACACAACCGTGCTGTAGTCGTAAACGAATCCATCGACCGGGGAAACGGGTTCAGGAATGGTGTCGCCGGTTACGAATTCTCCCATGTAGATTGCTTCGGTAGAGACCACGCCGAATTTGGCGTTGTGGTTCAGCGCTTGTGCCCGGTCCTCCGACCATGCCGCATCAGTTGCCAGTTCAGGTTGGACGATAGGATCGAAACTCGGAATCGCGTCCATCACCAGTTCGGTCTTCAGTCTTTGAGCGATAGTGAAGACCAGCAACTGGCCATCGTTCGAGATGTTTGACTTGGGCGGATTGGCGGAGGTTCGGTAGTGTTCTTCACACGACACTAAGCCTGTGTTCTGATCGACCAGCCATGCTGCATACCAGAGCGAATCCGGTCCGGTGATCCAGCCTGACGATTGATTGTCGGTGTTGTAAAGCGCCCAGACATAAGTAAGTTCTTCGCGCGCGTAGTTGTATTCATCGACCGGGGAGACGGGCAGGGTCACAGAATCGCCATCGATGTAGATGCCCTGAAAGACTTCCAGCCGGACCATGCCAAAGGCCGCATTCGAGGCAATCTTCGCCACTTCGAGACCGAGCGCAAGCCTCTCGGCTTCGAGGTTCACGTCCGGGAGGTCGGAGAATCCCGGTATCGAATTGAGAACCAGATTGCTCATCGCATTTACTTAGCCCAGCACGTTGCCCGCGTCGCCGTTCGAATATTCGGCGCTGTCGTTCGAGAAGAATTCGTACTTGGCTTTGTCGCCCGCGCTCACTGTCGTGTAATCGCCTTCGCCGGTCGGCGCGATCTTGAAGAATCCGAAGGTTGAGAGATAGCTGGCATCGAGCATGGAATATGTGACTGTGCCGGTGGTGAAGTGAACGGCTTTCGAGATAATTTCGAACAGCTTGTTGGTGATGCCCATGACGCCGTTCTTGCGGTCAGGGATTTTATCGTGCGTCACACTGACGATATCGCCGGGCTCGAGTAGTACGGAATTCCACAGCGAGTCTGCGGCGTTTGAATCGATGAGAAGAGTTTTCAGCCCGTAGCGTAGAAATATTAGACGGGAAATAAGTTTCGAAATGAAGAAGCCCTGAAACGCTGAGCGCAGGCCGTCCGCCTGAATTACGGTCTCCCCATAAACTCCGTAAAGCGAAACGGACGGCCCATACTCCTCTGTGTCTTGCGACAAATAATTGCCACTTCCACCAGAGTCTCTATCGTCTTTGTCGAATTGAAATTGAACCGTATTGATCATGTCCCTGGAAGCATTCGAGCTGATTTGATCGGCCGAGGGAATCGAGGTCCAAACGCTGGGATTGAAGTTGAACACCGCGACGGGGCCGGCGAGCGGGTAGAAGAAGTTGACGGTCACCTGACCCTTCGAGTTTATCCATGCATAGCCTCCGAGTGGTTTCATGATTTGCGCTGTGATGAAATCGAGCGCCGCCGGAGATTGGCTCACTTCGTAAATAAACTGGATTCCGGCAAAGGGCCCGTCGCGGTAAGCTTCGATCTTGGCGGAATCGACCAGTGGGGAATCGAGCCCGACCTCGGTTAACAGAATGTTGAGCAGGATATCCAGCGGATGAGCGTTTAAGGTCAGAGGATTATCGCTCGAGGGGGCATTTTTGCCGTCATTCCCCAAGGGAAAGATAACTTTGGCCAGCACGTCGGAGATGTCGAGCAGGTTGAAGTAGTAGTCAAGGTTCGAATTGATCGAAGACACCGAATCGACCAGCCCGTTGAACAGCACGGCAAAGTCCGCGTAGTCCATTCCCGGAAAGCCCGTCTTGATCGTGACTGCTTTGCCTTCGAAGGTGAAGCTAGGGAAATCTCCAGTGATGAGTTGCCCGCGATCTTGCACGGAGAAGCCAAAGGAAATCTGGTCGGCGCCGCCGTCTACGTCTTCAATGGTTACACTCATGTCATCGATTGCGCCTAGCCAGGGGGCATTACCGTAACCGGAATCATTTGAGAACACACGCCCATAGCCTGCAATCTCGACGGTGTAAATGATCTTCCCGGCGGTGAAAGCTTGTAAGGCTGTCGCGTAATTGGGCGGAACTGCGATCAAGAGAAGTGCTCAGATCCGCCGACATAGGTCCGCATCTTGAAAGTGAAGCTGTAGTTTTGCAGAGAATTCCATTTGGGCGTCCAGTCGGTATTTTCGAGAGTGTATTCAGTCGAAGTTGATTCGTCGGTTGAATCCGGATAATAGGTAAATTGATTTCCCGCCAGAGTCCAGGCCATGAAATCGCGCCAGCTGGCCATATCGGATTCTGGAACATTTTCAAACGAAAGTACGGTCATCACATCGATCCGCTCGAGCACTGACTGCTTCAGCCCGGTACTGGTAATCGAATCGTGGCGCGTAGCCTCGAGCGGAGCGAATGGCGTTTTCTTGGTCGGCGGGATCGCGGGCGTGAAATCGACAATACCCAATCCGGCATTGTAGGCAAAGCGCGGCGTGATTCCGACACTCATTGAGACCTCTTAGTAACCCGCATCGAGTTCGAAGATGTCAGATTGGATTTCCCGCTTTTTACCCGCTGATTGATCTGGCTGATGACTTTGTTCAAATTGTCCGGCGAGATCAGTCCGGCAACGTGAACGTGAATATCTCCACCGCCTGAACCTCCAGCTTTCGCTATGGCTGCAGCAATTTGTTGCATGGCGGAAGAATCGTTAAGCGGCAGGATGGCTTCTTTCTGCGCGCCGCCGCCAGGAGCATCACCCACGATTGCCAGAGTTGGACCGCTAACTAATCCGCCACCGGCCACCTTCTGAACATTTACGACCTGCACTGAACTTTGCGCTGTAGTAGCTGTGGCGGGACTAGATTGCGCTGCCGCGCCACCGGTTGACGATCCACCCGAAGACGATGCGCCGCCACCGCCCGAACCCATGCTACCTACCATGTGGCCAGCCACCGCGGATGCTCCTCCAAGCAATCCCCACTCAGCAGCAGAGGCAAAATGGCTAGCCGCACTGACTGGATCATCGATCGCGTTGGCATAACCTTCGGCTAGTTGCTCAATAGCTTTCGAGATTGCCCATTCAGACAGCGCTTCGAGTTCCCGCCCAATCATCTTCTCGACGGCTTGAGCCATCGAATCAGACCCAGAAGCATAGTCACCGACCATGTCTTCGAAGGCAACGCCTCCCGCAGCCCAGCTTGCTTGCAGTTTGCTATTCCCGTCTTGTACGGACTGCACGTAGGTCTTGTCCGCATGCGTCATCTTTTCGTAATTTTTGACGGTTGAGTTGGCCTCACCGTTTTGGCGCTTCAATACCTGCTCTTGCTTCTCGAGCGCCGCGGTGCCAATTCCGAGCGCTTTATCATAGGCAATCTCGGCTTCAATCGCAGAAATCTGCGCATCGCGGAACTGGTGGATGTTGAGTCCGGCGGTCGTGTAGGCGCCCTTTAGTGTTTCGACAGCCGCTTTTTGCGCGTCCATCTTGTTACGAAGATCGAGCGTTTCAATGCCCGTTGTTTTCATGGCCGCGGCGATTTTCAGCATTTCCTGCGCAGCCGGCGATAGCTTGATCGCGATCTGCTGAATCTCATCAGCCGCTTTTGAAACTCCAAACCCTAGTTCCCGATAGGCCAGATTTGCGGCGCTGATGATTTCGCCTTGAGCGGCCAGTGCTTTGTCTTCGGCGGCTTCTTGTTCGATCAGTCTCTTGACTTCCGCAGTCAGAGCGGCGTTAGCGTTCAGCCGGGCCAGCGTGGCCTGCTCTGCTGCTGTCTTGGCTACCTGCTGGGCATGGGCCAGATTGTTGGTCTCTTCGGCGACTTTGGCGATAGCGGGCGCCGCGATTCCATTGTCATCGGTCATCTTCGCGATGGCCTGAGAAAATGTGAGCGAGCCGGTGACGACGCCTTTCAATGCGTCAATGTAGATTCCCGCTTCCTGCTTTAGTGATTGCCAGTAGGTAATCGCTGATTGCTCTTTCGCCAGATCGTCCGCAGCCTTTTTTGCATTTTGCAGGGCAACAGTCTGTTCCTCGTATGCCTCTTTCGCGTCATTCGAAGCCTTGACCGCTTTTACTAGAGCATCTTGGGCGAGCTGGTAGTGAGATTTGCCGAACTCTTCGACAGCAGTCTTTGCAGTTTGATATTGAGAGTTCAAATCTACGATGGCTTTGTTTAAAGCAATCGCGGCATCCATGGTCTCTTTGGCCGCGCCCGCTCCGTAGAGCACCGCAGCCGCGAATTCACTGACCTTTTCCGTGATCTCAACGAACGCGACAGCCAGAAATCCAACCGCCGTGACTGCGAAAGCAGCATTGAGCGCTTGGCCTACGCCCGGCAGTTCCGCTAAGAATCCAGCAACGTGTCGCGGCAGTCGGACGCCAATGGCCTCGCCCAGCAACATAACTTCGCCGCGCGCCTCACGCGCATTGACTTTTACGGGGACGAAAGATTCCGGCACCATAGGCGACACGGGCGGAATCTTGTTCATCTCCTGCCCGAGCAGTTCCGCCTGCTGGCCCGTCCCGGCAATTGCTGCTGTCGCCGTTCCCTGAGTCGCTTCGACTACCGCAGCCGTCTGCGCCGCACTGGTGCGCACGTTGGCAAAGCTTTGATCAAGCTTGGAGGTGTCTCCGAAGAAAGTTAAGACGGCGTCCCCAACGCTGATTCCGTCAGCCACGTTTAACCTCCTTCACTCGAATATGGTGACGGGCAAAGAACTCAGAATTCGAGCTCTTGCGCAGCGGCGGCCGCTCAACTGGAGGGCTGAAAGTTCTCTGAAGTCGTTTTGTGCGCGCTTCGAACATGAGCTGCAGCTTCTCTTCCGTCCATTGAGAATTGATGTATTCCGGCGTCAATTTCCATTCAAACAGCGCCACTTCGAACACTTCAGATACTGTTATCGGGTCGGACGGATGACCTTCAACATCAGTGCCAGTGGCCCCACAAAAGGGAAAGCAACCGCCAGTAACTCATTCCAAGCAGTAATAAGCTGCTCCTCGGTTGCCTCAGCTACGATTGTTTCTTTCGGCAGATCTGGCCCGTAGGCGAGAATCAGCGCCAGCATCTTGTCAGGGAATTGGAGCAGCATCTGCGCCAGGCCTTGCGAGACCGCGCCGCCGCCCACAATGCTGCTTTGGAAGGTCTCGGCGAGTGGTGCCATGGTGTCGTTCAATTGCTCACGCCATTCCCTAGCTGCACCCAGTCTCAAAGGCTGCACTTTGTACTTGGTCTGCCCGAAAGTCATTTCAATCGGCGCCATTAGCAACTTTTGCTCATCGCTTCTTGCCATACATCCTCTTGTGCGGAGTCCGCACGGGGTCTAATTTCGAGAATTGACTCAGGCCATGACGTTTGAGCCACAGCCTGAGTTTCGGTTGCCTAGCTGGCGACTGCGGTCAAATCCCAGATATCGAAAAGATGCTGTCCTGAGATCTTTCGCGCTTCAAACTGCACCGGGATCACTACTTTGTCCTTGCGCTGGATCTTCATGCTCACCGCCGTCGTGGTAATGGCTTTGTAGACGATGATCAGCCGTGTCTTATCGGTGCCCGGCGCCGGAGCTTCCACGCCTACCATGGTGTAGCCGAGCGGTTGCGATCCGGCGTTGAGGTTGATATCACCCAGAGTGGCAGAATGATCGACCAGAGTTGAGGCCGAAATTCCGTTCTTCAGATTGGCCAGAGTGACTTCGGCGAGCTTCGCGGCCAGATGAAACTTCTCGGTCGTGAGCACGTCGAGTACAGGGCTGGCTTCTTCGTCCACCATGATTTCTTTGATGGAAGGCGTGTAGACCAGATCGATTCCGTCATCCGTGTAACCGACTGGGCTCCACGAAGTCCACACAACCGGGAATTCCCCGGTCATATCAAGAATGGGTAAGGCCGTACCAAGTGGGGCAACGTAGAGTTTCCCCGAGCCGGCCACAATTTGAGTTGCATCAGGTTCAGACATTGTGAATCTCCTTTTGACCGGCTAGGCCGGAATTTTAAGAATTAAAGTTTTCATTGTCCTAAGAACTCAATTACGACGTCAGCTTGATACACCGCTGTTCCGATGGTGCCTGTCAATGTCGTCAAAAAACCCATCGCTGAGGGAGCTGTAGCAGTGCCCGCAAAAGTGGAAGAAATCGCTCCGTTTGATACCACTGACACTGAGTTCACCAAGCCAGGAGAAGCTGAGCCCAAAGCGTTCCCGCCTCTAAAAGTCGGCGTTATCGTCATCGAGGATCCGCCCGCGCCGATGGTGACAACGGAAAGTATCGCAGTGAGACGATAACGACCAATGACGGGCGGCGTGAAAAGGGTTTCATTGCTTACATTGGAGGTCGTAATGCTGCCGACGAGGAAGCGGGCCACAGTAACCGGGCCGTTCGCAATGAAGTTTGCCTTTCCCGCGCCGTCAATCACAGCCTTGAAAACGGAAACGGAACTAGCCGTTAGTGTTGGTGCCGGAGCAATACCTGTCGGAACAATAGCCGCAGGCCAAACAAACGTCCGCCCTCCAGTGGCGTCTTGGGTGATGATGAAGGTGATTTCCTGCCCTGCCGCTGCCACTGCGTTAGCGAAAGATGACGACGTGACATTGCCGGTCAAAGTCATGGTGATGACGTTGCCGAGCGAGAGATCAATTGACAGGCTCGCCCCGGTCACATTCCCCATGGCATTGATGCCGGACGTGATCGACTTGGTTACGGCGACGGTCGGACCTGAAAGCGTACCGGTGAATGCAGGGCTTGCTTTCGGAAGGAACAACGCTTCCGCCGCTAGTGCTCGCGCCTTCTCAACTGCGACTGCAGCATCGTCATAAGCGGTGCTTGCAATTTGCGTCGTGCCGGTAAGCGGGGTCGCGGTCGGCGCGGTCGGAGTTCCGGTGAGCCCAGGAGAAGCAAGCGGCGCCCGAGTTGTGTCTGTCGGGTGAACGTGATCAGCGCGGGCATATCGCGTGCTGGTTCCGACCGTGCCAGTCCCATCCACGATAGGAGTTGCACTCGCAGCCTGACCCAAGACGAATGCTGTTGACGCCGCGTCGGTCGTGTTTGTATCGACCGCTTTCGTTGAAACTTGTACCTTGAATGCCGTCCCCCCATTCCCAGCGCCGGTTAAATCAAGAGTCGCCTGCCCGCTCGATCCGAAATGATTGAAACTCAGGGTGCTCGTCGGGTTAGATCCGGTAGCGAACTTGTGAATCAACTCCCAAGTTTCTTGCTGGGAGACCGCCCCATCCCAATAAAACCCGACAAAAGAAAAGGCGGGGGCTGCGCAGTTCTGTGAACTTGTGGCAGGGTTGTTATTCCTAAAAATTATGAAATTGCTTTTGCCCGCTGGGCCTTGCAGGCTGACGATCAGGCCTGTAGATGTTGGACTGCCATCGCTCCATTGCGCACTGAGATCCAACGTGCCCTGTACTGATTGTGTGCCATCCCAAAACTGTCCAATGAATCTAAGGATGCCTGGATTCTGCGCCTGCACTAACGTAGCTGGCGTGAGGTTTTCAATTATTAGAGACGCAGGTTGTGGATGAATCCCGCCAAGGTTGTCTTGATCAAATGTTGCTAGCCCAGTGAACAGAGGCGTCAGTTTCGGCGCGAGTAAAGCCTCAGCAGTAGTGGCTCTCGAGATCTCACCAGAAATTGCTGTGGCATTCGTGGTATCTGCCGCCGCTCGTGCGCTTGCTTCTGTAGTGACTGAGGTTACAATTGTCCCTTCCGCTACCAGCCGGGCCGATACTTCTGCCGCCAGATCATTTTCGATTCCGCCTTCTACTGATTCCGCCCGGCCCGTCTCTGAGGCAATCGTTGTGGCTAGATTAGAAAGATCCGTAACCAGCCCCGTCACATCTGATTCCGCTATCGGTAGAGACAAGCCTCCCGCAGCAACTTCTTTCATTTGAAGCGCTATGCCGTCCCACACATACCAGCCGGAATTCTCTTTCACGAAGAATAGATCGCCATCAGTCGCACTCGAACTCGGAAGGTCCGCAAGCAATGACACGACAAAATATTTCACGCTCACAGATAGCCTCCGAACAGAACTGCCGACCCGCTAGAAATAATCGGCACGCCCGCGAATGGCAAAGCCGTGAGTTTCAAAGCAAACGCATTGATGACTGTCGCCCAGCCGGAATCAGGGTCGGTGACATCTTGTCCAACGGCTTCTTCGACGCAGGAAATCAATCTGCCATCGTCGCCAAAGTCGATATCGTTCAGACCATGGAGCGCGGCAAAGACTGAGCTGTAGAGTTGTCTGGCCTGCACAAACTGATTCACGCCTGCCCAGCAAGTGACTTGCACGCTGGGATACTGAAGAGGTAATTCCGAGTGAGAGGTTCCACCTTTCACTGAAATTGTGATTCCGCCCACGTTCGTCGGGTCGAACTTCTCCGGCAGAACGCCGCCGAAGATATTGCCAACGACCAGCGAGGTCACGCCGCTATTGGCCAGCAGGAGTCCACGCACGATTTTGACTGGATCCGACATACTATGAAACTCGAAAACTATTTAATCCGTGCCTTGATCCGCTCCTGCAATCCCTTGATCTTCAAAACAAATGCCGGATACAGATACGGCTGCGCTGCCATCTTGCTGGTTCCAACTTCCAAATATCCGCCATAGCCTGACGTGGTAAAAAGTTCCGCATGTACTCCGTCCGGCCCGTCTACCACCGAGACATCGATTGACCGCCGGTTCGTTCCTGTGCCGCCCGGCCGCTGCCGTTTCAGCGCTTCGTTATGCGCCAGTCCGATTTCTGTCACAGGAGAATTGCGGGCCGCTTCCGGCTTGATGTCCAATTCGAACGTGTCTTGCGTTTCGGCAAACACTGCCCGCTTGACTGTGAGCAGCGCCTGCGGATTGAATCTGACTTCCATCGTGCTCATGGAATCACCTGCTCGACTGATATTTCGAGATGATGTCCTAGCAAACTCGGATCGTTCACTCCGAGGATGTTGAATAGCTGCGGGCCCACCTGGATCCAGTTGTGCGGCGTCAGCGAAAACGGAACGCCGGAATCGTCTTCAGTCGGAGGTCTCATAAATACCGTGAAGGTGTTCTTTGAAAACTCTTTTCCAATCTTCCATTCCCGGCCCAGCGTTGTTACTGTGCTTACCCGACACGGCCATGCCGAAATCTTCGTTCTCAAATCCTGTGGCGGCTGCCCGTAAACGTCGTCTCCTCCAGAGCCGTACTGAACCTTCTCCAAGATGTCGCACACCGAAATCAACAGCAGATCGAAATCGTCAGGCATTAGGCTGCCCTATTCATTTCTGCGAGTCTTTCCTCGTCGGCCATAATTAAGCGCATCGCTTCAATAGTCGCGGCGCGAAAGCGGTTGGCTTGCATCTGCGCTCGCATCTCTTCGAGTGTCCTGTTGGATCGAAGGCGATTCGCGCGATTGGAGATGACCCTCACATTTCCTTTTACATAGCCACGCTCAGGCCGGATACGATCCACGCTCGGGGAATTGTCTTCCGGACCTTTGCCGCGTGCGAACTCAAGCTTTAGCCCAAGAATCGGACAAGAGTCTGGGACAACTAAATCAGCGTCCGTAATGTCGAATGGCAAGTTCATTTTCTTGGCTCGAATCTTCGCGTTCATCATCGCCACGTACATCGGACGGCGCTTCAACAATTCATCGTGTGCTTTCTTCCTCCTCTCGCGGCTGTCGGGCTGTGATGCCCAATATTTTTTAGCTCTTTCTCTTTCGCGTTCTCGATTGCCAGGTTTGTTGTACCAACGCTCGACCGCTTCGCGGTGCTTGTCTTGATTCTCGGGCTTCGACATCCAGCGCTTAGATGTTGCACGCATCTTGTCCCGATTTTCAGGTATTGCATACCAGCGCCTTGATGCTTCCCGCTGTCTTAGTTTTCGCTCTTCAGGGCTCATATGTTTTTCACGGATTATGTCTAAGCACCCAGTTTCTAATAATCACGAGCGCGTTTAAATCCGACTCGTCCGACTCGACGATTGCCCAGGCTGGCGTGTTGTAGTACAGATCTCTGAAAGCGTCAGCGGCGGCTTGTAAAGCTGTAACTTTGTTTCGCCCGCTCGAGTCCATGAAGTCGCCAATGCGAATTTCTTGCAGCGTGGCGCCGAACTTTGAGGACAGTGCGTCCATGGCCATCGAGGCCGAGAAAAAGTATTCCGAGCCCGGCCCGTTCACTCCTGCCAGAGTATTGAACAGAGTGATTTCGTCATCCGTAAACAGCGTGGATGTTTGGTCACCGATCAGAGTTCTTACTGCTGTGATGTCATCCATGGTCAGCTCTCAAACTGAAAGTTATCCGTGAGCGGGGCACCTTCGAAAACCCGCCCACGGATTTCCCCTGGGGAAGGACTGACTTAGGACGTCGCCGCTTGAGCATAGGCATAACGCGGATCGGTCTGCGTTCCGCCCATGATGTCGCGCACACGCCACTGAATCGAATCGGAATCGAAGTCACCTTCGAGCGGGCTGATCGGCGCACCACCCAGGGAAATCTTGTCCGACATTTTCTGAACCACTTCCGGACCTTCGTGGCCCTTCAGGAAGTTCATTTTGACCGCGTCGCCGTCCGCCGGATCTCCGAACACGTACCAGCTCGTGGTGCCATGGGTCGTATCGATGATGTCCAGCCACGGATTGGTGTGCTGGGTGATCGGGTATTTGGCGATTACGTTCTCGCTGGTCTGGGTTCCGGCCAAAGAAGTCGAACCGAGCGCGGTTGCGATCAGCAAATTCTGGCTGAGTACCTGCATCGCCTTGTATTCCAAAGCGACCGGGGTGACCAGATGCACGCGGTCAATGATGATCGGGTTGCCGTCGAAGTCCTTCTGCGACCGCATGGCCGTGATGGTCGTAGCCAGGTTGTCGCCGGTGAAGGTCAGCGTGCCCTTGTTCGCGAATGAGCCGCCATCGATCGGATGCGTTCCGCTGGTATTGAACAACGTCGAATTCGGGCCGCCCGAACCAACGAATAAGCTCGTCGCCTGGAAGGCTTCAGTATTGGTCGCCGACAAAACCAGATCAGCGGCTACATCCGAAAATGCGCCCAGATCGTCGTTGATGATGGTTTCCCACGACAGCCCGAACTTGCGTCCGAACTTTTGCAGGTTAATGGTGAACTTTCCGTCTTTCAGCGCCGAGGCTTTGTATTCACCGAGCTCTTTGACCACCGCCAATGTGGCGCGGTTGCCATAAGTCGCCATGTCCCATGCCGTGCGGAAATCGTTCTGGGTGCCGACTTTGATGTACTGGCGCCAGTCGGGCTTTGCCAACTGGTACTTCATGCGCAGCGTCCGCTCGAGCACGGTGCCGAACAGGGTGGGAAAATCAGAAGTGGTTTCCGCTTCTTTCATCAGGAAACGGCGCTGGTTCGCCGAGTAACCTTTGGCGTTGCCGCACAGGTCCATGAAGCGGGAAAGTTTTTCATCGAAGTGGGCGATCTTTTTTGCTCTTTGGCCGAGACTGGAACCAAAGTCCTCGCCTTCCTTCAGCATTTCGAGGAATTCCATGGTGTTTCTCCTTTGACCCCGGCCAAGGGCCGGACTATGTTGAGGGCGGAGCCGGATCACCGACCCCGCCGCGTTAAAAATCCTGAGAAGCTAGCTATCAGCTCCGCTCGAGCCCGGCGTGATGCCGAACAGCTTGACGCGCACCGTTGTGGTGGCGCCTGAGTTCACCTGATCCAGCACGACGCCAAAAGGCACATCGGTCAGATCGTCCGAGACAACTCCACTGACCGGATCGATATAAACCGTTGATCCGGGAGTGATGTTGTGATGGACTGAAACCACTGAGAGGCTGAACACGCCCTTGAGTACGACTACGACATTCGAGTCATTGAATGGCCCAGCCGTACCCGGAACAGCATCCGCTGCCGCCACGCCAGCCAGCCGGCCTACTACCACCGGATCGCCAGAGAGGATGGCTGCGTTCGGACCGACCAAGGATGTTTTCGGAAACGTGATGCGATCACCGTCCTGCACGAAGTTCTTCATTGAGCTTTTCCTGTTTTTCGCCCTGCCATTTTTACCCGGCGTCGAGGCGGATTTTTGAAGCTACTGCTACTGCGCCATGATCGCGGCCTGCTTGTCGTCCACTCCAAAATTTCTTTTGAAGCTTTCAATCAAGTTGGCTTTGGCCTTGGATGGATCGGATTCATCTCCCGCGGCGTTATCAGCAGCGCCGTTATTTTTCTTCACTGATCCGCTCAGGCTCTTCACATAGTCCTGTTCGGCAGTGATCATTTCTTTCATGCCTTCGGTGGATTCAGCCGTCTCAAAATGTTTCTTGATACGGTTGGCAGCCACTTCCGGCAGTTTGGCTTCGGCCAAAAGCTTGGTCAGTTCGGTTTGTGCGACGGCCTTTTTCGCCGTCGATTCCATCAACGTGACCTTCGCTTTCAGTTCTTCGTTTTCCTTCAGGTATTGCGCATTTACCATGTCATCTCCGTTTCCGGCGCTTTCATCCTGCAATTGAGCTAGCGCCGCTTTCTTGGCTGCATCCGTGGCCGTTTCAGAAGCCTTGCCGTGGGCGTCTGCCGCGTCCTGAAATGCTTTCTTCTTGTCTCCAGCTTTCAACTCGTCCGCCTTCGACTGAAACGAAGCTGCTTTGCCGGCGTGATCCGCGGCAGTCATGGGAGGACAATAGGTCTCGCGTGTTTCCATATTCTTGGTTTCCTTTCTGCTCTCAATTAATTCGATAAGATCCGGCCGGCGAGCCCGCAACCGCGATTCGTCGATCAGGTCAATATCGTTTTCATCGAAAGCTGATTCGATTGCATCCACTTGACCGCCTGCACCTGCAAAAGTCACAAAGTCTACCGAGCGCGCCGCCAGTAAAGACTCGATCATCTTTACCCGCTTGCCGCCCATCTCGCCATCTGAAGCTTCCCCGATTGCGCGAATCGAAACGCCCATCTGCGAGAGCATTTTGTTCGAGTTCAGAGAATCGAGTTTGGCTTTAAAGGGCGGATCGATAACCACGCCTGTGCCTTTCAAGGTGCCATCCGCTTCCGGCCAGACTTTCTTTAGCGTGGCAACCCAATCTTTGATACTGCCTTCGGGCCGGGAGTGAGCTTCTTTGTCGGTCTGGTGATCGGCGAACATCTTGGCGCCTTCGAAGATGCCATGCGATTTCTTGAGCAGTTCGGGCGAATAGAAGCGATTGTTCTTGCTCAGTCCAGGCTTGATCAGAGTTACGGTGATTTGCCCGGTCGAGGGATCGTAGGCAGACTCCTGAATGGCTTCGATCGCGACTACAGCTATTCGGCGCTTCTCTACTTCGGTAATCATTCTTGGTCCTCACTATCTGGAGCTCTCGCACCGGTTACAGCGCAGCGGCAGTTGGGATGAGCGGGCGGCCCGTCGTCACCAGAGGGAAATTCTTCACTGGCTGGAATCACGCCAGCATCAGCATTGTCGATACAGATCGGGCAGGGATCCGGATCGAGAATCCATTGCTTGTACTCGACGCCCAGAAAATCCAGCTTGTCGAGTGTGGCCGCGCTCATCGCCCGATTCATTTCCGTCGAAGCGATCGTTAGCGCCCGGCTCACACTCATGTCTTCCATTTCCGCCCGGATCAGTTGCCCCGTTCCATACGGCCCGCGCATCTCTTCAATGCCCTGCTCGATCACTGAAGCCAAGCGGTCAATGGTGGTCTCATCAATGCCCGTCACCAGTTCCGCCGCTTGTGAACTTGCCCAGTCGGCCGCGCGCTTGGCAACATCGCCCAATTTGTCTCGAACGATGATTCGGCTTTTAATCCCAACATCTACGACCGCTTCTTTGATCTCTCCGCCTTTCACGATATGAATCGGCCCGCGATACCAGGGATCGTTTTTGGCGGGTGTCCCGGTCATCCCCACGCCACGTTCCGGCGTGGAATCCATCAAGCCTTCTTTGGTCATCACAGCTACATGGGATCCGTTGAAGGCGACAATGTTTCCTGGCTGGGCATCATTGAGCGTGCCGGGCTGGCCTTCGTCGCCTGAAGAACCTGACCCGCCTGCCGTCCATTTGCCGGTCTCGTCGCGCAGTTCATCATCCGATTCCTGCATGTGATTTAGTTTCAGACTGGCCAGATAGGCAGTTTGCAGGTTGACTTTCAGCGTCGAGGTTAAGGTCTCGCGCTGCTTGCGAAGGACATTTGCCAGCGCCGCTTCGACTACATGCCGCACCGTTCCCGCGTCCCATTGCCGGTCCTCAAGATGAAGGGCTTCGACTTTGGCTTTCAGTTCGAGGAAATAAGCTTTGAGGTCGCGGGCACATCCACGTTCCAGTTTCTGCCCGACCAGCCCAAGCACGCCGGGCCGCGAAGCTTTCTCAATGAATGCTTGAGCCGACACTACGAGTTGAGTTAAGGCGCTCATTTTTGTTTCCGTTTATTTCTTCGTCCCAACACATAGCCGGTAAGAAATCCACCTAGAAACAGGCATTCTTTTTCCCATAGCGCTGGTCCAGATAACTCCAAAACGCAAAAACACACAAGCCCAAATAATGCAAAACATAACTGCCATGAAAATGAACACGAACCAAGCTGGCGGCTCGGAGTCGATTTCTTCTTTCCACATTAGAGCGCTCATCGCAGTGCCTCAGTCAGTTCGTCCAGCTTGTTGATTAACTGCGACACCGCTTCCGAATAGGATTCCTTCGAACTGCTCGGATAATGAACCTTCAGCGGAGCTTCGCCTTTAGCAGCACCACGCCGATATATCTCGATACGCGAAATACTGCTCGGCTTTACTCCTCCTTTGGCAATACCTACATCCTTAAAAGCGCCCGTCCCGTGCTCTAACCCTTCACCCTTAACCACGACTACAGCAACGTTGCCTTTGCCTGACTGGGTACCGTATGAGAAGGCAAGATCTTTGCTGCGGGAAACATAAGTAGCCTTTCCCCCCGCACCCCTTGGTTCATGTGCTATCAGACCGTTTTTTAAAATGGACTTGACGTTCTTCTCGGACGTGCCGTGGTAGTGTTCATCGCTGCCTTGTGCATCTTTTAGAGCCGCCGGGCCCTTTTCTATATTTCCATCTGAACCTATTTCGATGTGAGTGCCATTGATCGTCACCCACCCCTCCAAGAGGTCCAGATCGTCAGCTTCTGAGACCGCTTCGGTCGTGTCGGTATTGGTTCCTGCAACTCCACCATCCGGAGGTGTTCCGTTGTTTGCGCCGTTTCCGTTCGCCCCGATTGGTTTCGCTGCTATAGCTTTCGCTTGCAGTGCGGCATTCTTCGCGGCCAGCGCGTCGTTAGCTTCTTTCTGCTTCTCGATCGTTCCCATCACGTCGTTGATGTTTTGCACGCCCATTGACGTGAGGCACATCTGCAGAACTTCCGGCACTTTGGCTTCCGGGAATGCAGTAGTCAGTTGCGTGATAAACGTTCCCAGTGCAGCCAGGTCGTCTTCGATGATGGCCGGCATCTCAATGGCGATAGTTTCGAGCGGCTTGTCCGGATCTTCTTCGAGCACGATTGAGAAAATATCCCGCCACGCATCTTTCCAGAACTGCTGATAGGCGCCGAACATTTTCAGCATCGGCAATTCCATCGCTGTCGCAGTTGCCAGATTTCCGGTGCTCGGATCGCCAAAATAATGCAGCATGATTCCGGTGCCCGCCGAGACCATGAGTTTCAGTCCGTCCGCGTCGGCTTTGGCATCGTTCGCGCCTGTGGTCCGCGGCATGGCTTCGAGGTTGATGCCTTCGTTTTGCAACCACGTCCCGCCAGGAGCGTTGGGTGGATTCTTTTCGGTGCCCCCTGACAAACCAGTCTGGGCAAACGTCGATTCCATCTTGGAGCGGATTGAATCGACAATCTTCTGGCCACCCTTGACGGTGCCTTTGTAGGCGAACCGACTGAGAGCTTGGGTAAGAGCCACACGGGCAATCATGAAACGCCTGTGTTCGCGCGACCAATCCGAGCACGCCCCGAACAACGAATTGCCGCGCTTGTCGAGTGCGTCAAAGGCCAGGTGATAGATCTTGACTTTGGTCTCAAGCGTGAATGACTTCTTTGTGGCCGGATCGACTACATCGGGCGTCTCGTCGTCTGAATCCCACGGCTGGTAATACAGAGTTTTCGAAGCTGTATTGTTTGCGCCTGCCGTCTCTCGCTTGTAAGCCTTTACTGTGTCTTCATCGTCGGGATCGCAGATGATGTCAGTGATTTGCAGGCAGTCGAAATAGCGGATCGTGCCATCGTCGAACAGGGCAAAGAAGATTTCCCCATCGACTAACAACCGCTGCGACATCCGTCTCATGCCCGCCCGCGAAGTGATTCTGCGATTGCGGCGGTCATTCATGAACTTGTTCAGTCTGTCTTCAACGCCGGAGTCTTCTTCGCAGGTCCAGGTAACTGCTGTATCTCCGAAGGCGTAATCGGTCCAAAGTCTGACCGCCTGTTTCGCTAAAGGATCTCGCAGCCAGTAATAACGCGCGCGATTGACTTGCACTTGACGGCTGAGCGGATCGAGTTCCCCGGCCATGCGCTTGCCGCCCACCAGCCAGCCGCGATCGTCTAACGCGAGTTCAATGTCTGCCTGGGTAAAGGCTTCGCTGATTTCCGGAATCTGGCTCAGGAAATCTACGGCAGCTTTCGTTGAGAGCGAAGTCATCTCCGACATCGAAAGCGATTCTTCTTTCTGCGGCGCGAAGAGATTGCGGATTGATTCTTGAATGCCCATCAGTTGACCCAGCGCATCTGACCAAAGTTGTTTCGCGCCGTGCCCACCCGTTCCCAGTAGATCGGCACTGCGGGCGAACAGGCGTCATGGTCATGAACGTGGAAACAGAAACTGAACAGTTCTTCCATCTCCAGGCGCGTGAGATGTTTTGTCTTGCACGAATTCGCGAATGTGATGAGCGTCACCATGCCATAAACTCCGGTTGCTCGATCTGATCTAACTCCGGCGCGATGCTGATCTGCTCTTCATGCACCAGCGTGATTTCCCGCTCGGCAGTCTTGATGGCTGGTTGCATCGCATAGCGGCAGTCATCCCAGAAGTGGTTATGCTTATCGACCGGCTCAGGCAGGATCTCGCCGTTGAGTTTGCTCGTCTTCCATACATAGAGTGCCGCTTCGTCCATCGCATGAACGCAACGCGGATGAATGACGATTTCGTTTAGAGATTTCAGCCAAGCGATACCATCCTCGACTGAGCCGGGCCACTTCTCGGCAGCGATTACCTTCAGACCGAAGCCGCGAACATGAGAAATCGTTTCTGGGCGCGAGCAGTCCGCCCGCACTATATAACCGCGGTCAATCTCAGGCAGTTTCGACCGGAGCAGAGGCGCGATATCGTTCAGCTCGACGCCCAGCTCATAGACTTCGAACTCCACATAAAGCGTGTCCCCTTTTGCCCAATACTTATGGGCTGAGAGCGGGTCATTCGAGAATCCCCAATCCAGTCCAAACCAGGGACCGTCCCATGAAGTGTCGAGCGCTAACTTAGGATCTGAGTGCGGAGTTTCGAACGCTTCCATGCGCCACTTGCCGGCAAAGATCTGAGCTTTCGAGCGTTTGCGGAATTTGCCGCCCCAAATCCAGTCCGCTGCATCGGCATCAACTTTGTAGTCGTGCTCCATTTCCTTGCGGCTGCGCTCAGTGAAAAATGGATTGTCTTTGTAGTTGACCGGAATCACCAGCGAGTCTTCTGGCGCATTCTTCAGGAACCGCACACTGGTGGGATCGTCTTCTTCGCGTGGGTTGAATGTGATCCAGACTTCAGAGCCAGCTTTGCGGATGGTCGGCAGAAGATATTTCCACGAATCCTCGCTGACGGTTTCCGCTTCTTCCACCCAGCAGATGTCGATGCCTTCGAGCGATTTGATTTGACCGACATTGGCATGCAGCCCGCAAAAGATGAACTCGGAACCGTTGACGCCCTGAAAGCTTTTGTCGGTGACTTTAAACTTTGAGCCCAGGCCCAGGCGCTCAATCGAATCGACGAGGAGCTTATGAACTGAGTCTTTAATCGTCTTCTGGAATTCGCGCGCGCAGAGAATGCGCAGCTTCTTTTCGGAGGCTTTCAGCAACAGCGCTGCGGCGACCGACCAAGACTTTGAACTTCCGCGGCCGCCATAGGCAATCTTGTAATCCTTGGGCTCAAACAGCGGTCGTGCCCACTTGGGAAATTGGACGTCGGTGTATTGAATGGCGTTCATCATACGAACGTCACCTTCACGCCGATGGGGATATCGTTGCCGTCATCATCTACACCGCCAGTGACGGGTTGCGCTGGTTTGCCTAAGCCGTATTCGCAGATTATTTTGCAGGCAGCAATACGGTCGGCATCGCGCGAGGCCGGCATGTAGACTTCTTTCCCGTCTACCAGCCTCATCATCACATCATCGTTCGCCGCAATCTGCTTCAGAACAGCAATGGCATCATCGACATGCGGGCCGAATAATTCCGCGGCGCGGCGTGAGCGTTTGTTGACCGAACCTATGGGGCGTCCCGCCATATTTTCTATTGGCTAAAGCTTTGTGTTTTCAAGAACCACGTTTGGTGTAAAAAGTGCTCGTCGTGTGGGCTAACTATCTGAAACTGAAACGATGTGCAAGATTTTTGGGCAGAGATGTTTCGGGGAGTGTTCCGCGTGGAACAATTTCAGCGAGGATTAGGGGCGATTTTCTAGCGCGTTCTGGGCGCGCGTGCGTTTGGGTTTTCGCGGACGGCCGCCGAGTTTGCCATTCTCAATCGCGGCTTGGGCTTTGCGTGTAGACTTCAGTTCGCCCAGGGCTGTAGCGGCTTGTTGGGACGTGAGCGTGATTGGTTTACCGCAATGCGGACAGTTCATTGAATCTCTAGAATTGCGTCGTCATCCTCGATTTGGACTTTGGGCACGATCACGAAGTCCATCAGTTGCAGCTCAATTCGTCCGAGAATGTCATCCTGCCAGGCGGCGATGTCATGGCTGGTGGACTGCTCGACCATTTGCTTGCTGTGCCAGGATTGGGTCATACGGCCCTCGCAGCGAACATGCGGGCAAAGGTTTCGATCATGACGTGATCCAGTTGAGTCAGGGTTGCGGGTTGCGAGGTCTGAATCTGGGTGCTGGTTTGAGTGCTTTTCGCGGCCCAGAATCCGTTAATTTCTGCGAGTGTCACTATGTCTTTGCTCATGTATAGAGAGTAATATCCCAGCGGTGGGTTGACAAGTTACCGAAGTCGGTTTGGGCGGGAAATCGGCCATCGTCCGTCCATGTTGCGTTTGGTAAACTTTGCCAATTTCGGCCTGGTAAAGTTTGCCACCGTGGTAAAGTTTGCCAGTGATCATCAAGGTCCAAGCGATTGTGCTGCAGTGCACAGCGTGCGGGCGGCAATGGATACCGGTGAAGGATCTGAATCCGAAACGCTGCCCGAAACCTGACTGTAGGAAGCCGGCGACGTGGCTGGCGAGGCCTGCGCTCGGCACTTCGCCTGTCGCGGAAGTCTTCGACCAAATCAGAGAAGCACAGTTTGAAGAAACCGCGAAGCCGGCCAAAGCGTCTAAAGCATTGCCGAGTAATTCCGAGATGCAGAGGCTGATGAGGGAAAAGGGAAGTTTATGATTCCAGTCTTTGAGTTTCGCGGGTGTGGGTGGATCCTGATCGGCTGGGCTGATTACGGGTGCGGCGTGAAGAACCGTTTCACGCCCTTGCTCTGTGATTTTACCTGTGAGTCTTCTTCGTAATTCGACCGCAGCGTCTTTGCCCAGACTCTGGTTTTCTGTTCAAGTTTGGGCTCTCCACTGCGGCCGGTTTGGGTTTCTTTCTTGCATTGCGAGCAATAGCGTTTTAGTTCCGGGCGTTTTTTCCATTCATTGTCAGGGAATAATACTCGGGGTTTGTCGAGGTCGCAGCGGCTGCAATACTGAGTCGGCGTTTTCCTTTCCGCGGCGCGCGCCGAATGCCAGGCCACTCGTAATGCTTCTGCGGCGTCAGGCCGATACTGATTTGGGATGGCAAGCAACAGCACCCAAAACTCTTCAAAGGTTCCTGCCTGGATTTTGAAGGCCTCAACCATAGGGTAAAAATGGGTGCCGTGCTGCGTCACGGCTTGCCCCCGCTGATTTCTTTGCAATGATTTACAGTCTTTTAGTCCAGGTTCAGGGTTGACGCAAACCGTACTCGGAAGTTTGTTTCAACCATTGATAGACAAGCTTTATTGCAGACCCGATTCCGAAGATGAGGCATACAGTGCATCCTGCGAAAAAGAGCTTGTCAATTGGCTTGCCGGTAAGTGTTGATCGAATCCAAGCTGCAACAGGCATTCCGATCAACACGAATGTTACTGCGATCATCGTTATTTTCTTCATCATTTTTCGGCTCAGTCGCACATGCACCATACGCAGAACATGAAACAACCTGCACTTGCCAGCAATAAGCCACCTAAAACCTCAGTTCCAGGTATTATCATCGCAACCCCTCCGATAGCCGCGATAGCCAAGCCTGCTCCATTCATCGCCGTACAATCATGTGCGTTCATCCCGACTTGCACAAACGTGCCATTGTAATTCGCATTGAGGAATCGCGGCTTGTGCAAATTGCTCGCCAGCTGCTTTTCCACTTGGCCGATCGCGCCGGCAAAATCGACGGCGAGCATCTTGTACAGTCCTTCGGTTTGAACTTTGTTCACCAGGGCTTTCCGGCCGGCCACGTCCGATTGCTCAGTCCAGCCTTGAACTTCCTGCAAGGTTCCTTTCCAGCCACTGGATTTTAGATTGCTATAGATGCTGGTCGAGTTCAACTCTGAATTGATGAACTTCGTTTTCCCTTTCAGGAAAGCAGCTTCAGCCGCCTGCAGCGTCCCATCAGCTTGGGCTGCTTTCGCATAAGCGACGATCCGACTCGACAGACTTTCCATCTGGCTGGCTGTGGGCGGGAGGCCATCGTACTTCTGATTGGCCACTTTGACGCTGTAGGTTTCTAACTGTTTGCCGAGGGTTGTAGTGCTGCCTAACGCATTGAGCGAGGCCAAGATACAGAGCATCGCCAGGATTGAACGGATTGGTAGTTTCATTTGTACTTCCTCTCCACTTTCCAGATTTACCCCGCTTGGGGCTTGTTTGAAATCACAGTTTTCTTCTCCCCTATATCCCCAACTCGTTTGTTTGCAGAAGGTTTGGTTGCGACAAACACGACCCGCTCTCCATCGTTGAAGGCGAGCCCATGATTCATCTGCATCGCCATAGCGCCTGTTTCTTCAATCGTCTTTTCGTATTTGGCGAGCTGCCTCAGGAGTTCTTCTCGCGGCCAATCCGCACCCACCAGCATTCCCAGCGGGTTCACGAAAGTGTGCACGCGATCGCCCTTCGGCAGACGCTTGACGGCCTGATCGTAAGTCAGAAAAACTTTCGCGTCCTTCGGCTTCATTTCTCTCCTATCCTTGACTCAATACGAGCAGCCACCTTTTTCCGTACTATTTCCAAATTATCTGGCCAGAGTTGCGCCGAAGTTTGGGGGGCAAATTCATCGTAAGCTTCTTCGGCGGCGATCCGCATAGCCATCGCGAGCAAATTTCGTACCCGGTCCAAG
>Ga0193726_1000407_pt1 | contig 46968 bp, 30 predicted proteins | sample H2c1metaG_FD_144928 | JGI IMG/M metagenome (GOLD analysis project Ga0193726, IMG submission 144928) | Soil microbial communities from a riparian zone of the East river system, Colorado, United States - H2c1 | ecosystem: Environmental > Terrestrial > Soil > Riparian zone | place: USA: East River... | reverse complement strand
ATTCGCTCCGGTTCAGCAGGTTCGCGAGCGCGACCAGAGTTTGCGTGGTGGCGAAGGGCCACGAGGGGCCGTTCCATAAGCATTCGTGCGAATGTTTGAAACGGAAGCGCGGACTGCGGCGTTCCGCGGTGGTAGGGCCGAAAGCACCCGCGAAACCTTGGGGATCGAATAGTTGCTTCCAGGCCGCAACATGATCGTCGCCTGGAATCTGGAAATACCACGGAACGAAGCCGATCAGCTCGCGAACTCCCGGCCCGCCCGCTTTCATTTTCCGGGGGACCGTTTCATAGAATGCATCGGCCGGGTTCCACAGTTGAGTTTCGATCAGGGCGCGAAGGTTGTCAGCCTTCGCCTTGTACTCCCTTGCGACATCGCCTTGGCCCGCCAACCCGGCCATGCGGGAGATGGCCATTGCGTCGCCGTACATGTAGCTGTTGATGGTGGGGCGATAGCCACTTCCACCGATGCTGAATTCCATCCCATCTCGATCATCGATCTGCCAGTAGAGGCCAGTTTCGTCCTGGTGGGTCTTTTCCCACTCGGTGAAGTTCTTTTCCAGAGCGGGGAGAAGGTTGAGCGCAAACTGCTTGTTCCCCGTCGCAAGATAGAGTTCATAGACGGAGTCGGCCGCCGGGAAGCTGTACCGCCGGGGATTTCCGTCGGGCCCAAACCAGAAGTTGCTGTAGCCCTCGACATACGCGGGATTATGCAGCCAGCGGGCTTCCCGTATGTGATGCGACGCCGCAGCGCTGATGGTGTTGAACTTGCCGGCCCAGGGAACATTGTCCAGGAATTCATCGATGACGAAGCCGCTGGGAATTTGCTTTAGATGTTTGTGAAATGAATACCATCGAAAATAGTAAATCTCCTCGATCTCCTTGTCAGGGACATCGAGGAATGGAATGTTTTGTTCAAACCATTCCCAGGGTAGGGGATCGACCTCGCCAAGCATGGCTTTTTCGTCGTCGGAGAATTGCGCGAAATAGTGCCGGAACCTGGCTGCTTCCAGCGCGGGACGAGATTGTTGCACCTGGATTCTGGCAGGCTGAGCCGGCGACAAGCCCCACGGCGACAACCCCCACAACGCGAGGGCGGTGGCCACACCCACCAGCAGAATGGCCAGCGATACTTTGCGTCCCATCATTCCGCTCCGAACCCTAGATTCTCGCCGTCATGTGTGACCATGCCAATTTGCTCAAACGACTTATTGCGGCCGTTGTACCAGAGCATCCAACGGCCGTTCGAATATACAGCGTAGGGCTTATAGCACGCGTCGGCGTCCCACTCTCCCGGGGTTGGGCGGACAATTGGATTTGCCGGATGGCGAACCCAACCTGCAATTCCATCTTTCGATCTCGCCAAGCCGATCTGGGCGTGATCTACGTCGCGAAACCCGATATAAAAGGCGTAGTACCATCCCTGCGAAACGATGATCTGAGCAGCGGTAACTCTTTCCTTCTCCCAATCCGTGCCCGGCGCTGGAGCCAGCACCGGGTTTGTCGGGTGCTTGTCCCAATGAAGGCCATCGGCGCTGGCCGCGTAGCCAATGGCGTTGGGTTCATATTGTTCTCCCGCGGAGTACCACATCTTCCAGATCCGCTGGGGTTCATCCCACAGGACGTGGGGACACATCACAGCAACGCCCTCCCAGGGCAGAGTTGATTCCACGACTGGTTTGGGCGACTGTCGTACCCAATCGCGACCATTCACGCTTTTTGCGTAACCAATCTTGGATTTTCCCTTGGCTTGGCCGGTGTACCACATGTGATATCCGTCTCCCCGATGCACCACCACCGGACGGTTCATGTCTTCCTCCCATCCGCTATGCGGGTCGGGAGGTAAGACCACCTCGGGGACATCCCAATGGACTCCGTCCTTGCTCTCAGTCAGTGCGATGCTTCTTTTCGGACGCCAGGAAACCCACATCCGGTACCGGCCGTCTTCGTGCAGGACGCAGATGTCGAAGATCGTCCCATACTGTCCGCCCAGAACCGGGTTCCCGGTGAATTTCTTCCAGCCGCCGTGAACGTCGGAGGCCCGCAGCGGCAAAGCGCGCAACCGCGAAGATTCGAGGCCGGCCATCGCCATCATCATCAACAGTTCTCGTCGATTCATAAGTAAAGGGACGGCTCAATTTGGAGGGAAGTATCCGGCGTAGTCCCATTTGCCTTCGCTTACCACTCCAATGATTCCTTTCTTGTTTTCTTGGCTGCGATACTGGTTGAACAGCTCCAATTCCTTCGCCGCTCCGGACGCTTCACCTGTCAGCTTCAGCAACCTCGCCATGTGGTAGTGGGCCGTCGCGTACCCGGGATCGAGTTCGATGGCTCTGCTCAGCGATGCGCGGGCGGATGAAAGATCATGCATTTCCAATTGCAGCTGCCCTAGCGCAGCCAGCGGCCGTGCGTCTTCCCCGGCGTGTTTCACCGCCTGTCGCAGTTCGCCGAGAGCCAGTGGGATCTTCCCGTCGGCGCGGTGGATCTGAGCGAGATAGTAGTGGGCCGCGGCGCTGCGCGGGTTGCCCGCGAGCACGAGGTGAAATTCGCTCGCCGCTTCCTCCTGGCGTCCTGCACTGATCAGCGCGGCACCGAGCCCGATGCGCGACCATTCGTCGTAGCCGTCAAGATGAAGGGCAGAGTTGAAGTCGGTTTCAGCAGCTTCTGTTTCCCCGAGCCTGAATTGTGCCAGTCCCAACTGGTACCATGCATGCCGATTGAGAGGGTCCCCGGTGACCACCTTTTTCAGAGCTTCCCGGGCATCGACATACATCCGGCGGCGCATACAGACCTGGCCGAAGTGAAGCAGCGTCGAAGGATCGGTGGCGGCGAGCGTCTTGGCGGTATAGAGGTGCGAGACGGCCTTCTCCTGCTGTCCCAGCATGCGTTCGAGCTCAGACAATTCAACCAAGGCATCGACGGTGCCCGGACTGAGTTCCAGCATCTGGCTGTAGCGTGCGCAAGCGTCGGCGGTTCTGCCCTGCTCGGCGTACATTGCGGCGAGCAGGTACAGAAGATCGGGATTCGCCGCGGCGCCGCCAGTTGCAACGCTGGCTTCCATCCACTTCTGAGCGATGGCTTTAAGTTTCGGTTGGCGAAATATCTGACCGGCCAACAGCGCGTCCGGGGCTTTGACTGGCAGCCCGGCGGACTGGGCGGTAAGTCTTGCCGCTTCCGCCTTCTGCCCGCTGCCATGAAGCGCGACTGCATACGTCGCGGTCGCAAGCGGATCGCCTGCTTCATTTTTGACCAGTGGAGCCAGATAGCCGCTGCTTCGCGAGAAGTCGTTGTGGTTGGCTGCGGCTACTCCCGCAACCAGCCTTGCGTTGTAATTCGTGGGCGCAAGCGCAAGCAGTTCCACTGCGACGCGCTCGGCATCTTCGTCATGACCGTCCAGCAGCAACAGCAGCGCGAGGTTCTCATAGGCATCAGACAGCTTCGGATCCAGCCGAAGGGCCTGCTTAAACAGAGCTTTCGCTTGCTCATATTGCTTTGCCGCAACGCTTTCACTCCCCTGATGGTTGAGCTCAAGCGCCTTTGCTTTGGAGAGATCGCTGGTGGTGCGAGAGCGGACGCCTCGAGGCGCGGGGCTGGGTTGAGCCACTCCCGCTCCCAAAGCGGCGCACAGAATAGAGCAATGGAGGAAGACAACCCTTGCTGACATGAACACTACAGCCACCTGCGGGTTCGCGATCGTCAAAATTGATAGTGCAACGACATCTGGAGGACTCGGCCATACGCCGGCGCGAGGTAGCCAGGGTGACGGGTTGAAAAAATCTGACCGAATCCGCCATCGGTGACATTGGTATCGGGGTCGGCAAGGACCGGATGGTTGAACACGTTTTGAGCGGTAAGGCTGTAAGTCAGGGCGCCCAGTCTTTCCGATATCGGGAAAGCCTTGGTCAGTGTCATATCGGTGTAGAACTTGCCAGGGCCGCGTACCATTCCACGGCGGGAATTACCCAGGTCAAGATGGGTCACCCCTGCGTCAAGGTCCTCCACGCCGCAAGCGGCGCCGGTAAAATTGGCCGGACAGAACGCAGCCGGATTGATCCAGTGGTCGGCAGCTTTGGCTCGCGTCGAGTGGTCGCCATAGACCGGACCGCCGACATAGTTTGCCCAGGCACCGTTGGAAGATCCGACGTTAAACCCCGCCGGACTGCCAATGGTGAGAGCATTTCCCGAAATGGCGCTCAGGGTTCCGCCGAAAGTCCACCCATGAAGGACCTCGCGAGCGAGGAACGAAGAACTGGCAAAAAATGGCAGCTCCCAAAGGTAAGTGAAGTTGAAGATCTGGGGCTGGTCATAGGAGCTGAGCCCGTAATCCAGCTTCCGGTTGTACGGATTGCGGTTGGTTCCAGCCGAAAAATACCCACCGACGCTGTCGCCGCTGTCTGTCGTCTTGCTTAGGGTGTAGTTTGCAATCATGGACAGACCGTGAGCGAACCGCTTATTGAGCGCAATCTGTATGGAGTTGTACCAGGAGTTCGAATCGGAAGAAGTCAGGTTTATTTGCTGGAATGCTCCGAAAGGCCGGCGCGCTTGCTGGTTCGCATCCGTACTCAGGGGATCTCCACCGCTATCGGTGCCGGAAATGAAGACGGGAGCGTTGTGGTCGTAGGAGGTGTTGAGATGGGTGCCTCGTGAGCCGACGTATCCGGCGCGAAGCAGCCAGCTCTGCAGGGGTTCCCACTCGAAAGTGCCATTCATCTGATATGTCCTGCCCGCGTTGAACCCGGATTCGTATCCAATAATGATGGGGTTACCAGTGAACACATAGGTCTTGGCGGCGTCTGAACCGGCGGTTGGTTTTATGTAAGGAAAAGGGGAGGGCTGTCCCAGGTAGGGGTCGGTCACGCTGACTGCTACTCCGCCGGGACTGTAGACGTACCCGTAGGGGGCAGCATTTCCGATGTTGCCCGCCTGAGACAGGTTGTAGTAGTCGTAGGTGATGCCGGCGCCTCCGCGAAGGACCATTTTCCCGGTTCCCGTCAAGTCATAGGAAAATCCCACTTGCGGCGCGAAGTTCAGCCATTTTGTGTCAAACGACGATTTGCTGATGCCGGGGTCACCCGCGACCACCAGTCCAACCGGCGCGTTTGGAAACACCTGCGATTGCTGGCCCGGCCGGAAGGCGGTGATACGCCCCAGCTGTTCCTGGTAGCCGAAAAATGGCGACCAGCGCAGGCCAACGGTCGCGGTCAGCCGGTGACTCATCTTGATCTGGTCCTGGGCGTAAGCTTCGCGGGCAGGGTAGGACCACTTAAGATCTTCAGTTGAGTTCTGGGTAAAGGTCGCGCCGTCTCCCAGCAAGAAATCTGCAAATGGGTTCCCGGTGCTGCCCACCTGTCCGGCAGCAAAGTTATAGCAGCCGGCGGCGCAGAAGTCCTGGAAGGTATGTTCATGAAAAATGCGTTGATAGTAGCCCACCTTGACCGTGTGACGGCCCTTAATCCAGGTGAAATTGTCGGCAATGGAGATGTGGTGGTTAGGGTTGGGATTGTTATAGTTTCCCCAAATTGTGGTCCCGTTGCTGCCCCAGCCATTGATGAAAATACCCACCTCGCTCGCCGGGACTTCGGCATCGGGAACCACATTCACGCCCAAGGTCTGCCAGTTCAAATTTTCATTGACCGTCTGGCGAACCGGGCCACCGTCGAAGTGATTGATGCCCACGATCAAATTGTTCAGCAGATGGTTGTTGAACGCGTAAGTGTCACTGAAGGTGTAGGTCGCGCTATTGCGCTGATATGCACTTGTACCTTCACCCGGCGGGGTGGGTGCGCCAAATTGAATTCCAAGCAAGGGATCGCGAACCTGATTGTCAATCCGGCGGAACATGGAGACGAAGGCTCGATGTTTTTCGGAAAACTGGTGGTCCAACTTGATCACAGTTGCCTTCACCTCATCGCTCTGAGATCCCAACCACGAGAAACGTCCGTCCGGGTCATCGGTAGTGGGGAACAGCGACTGGTCGCCCAGGAAGGCTTGCGCCATCGGCGAGAACTGGGCGGGATCGAGTTGCGCGGTGGGTGTTCCATTGATGACGGGCACTCCGAAACTTGAGTTTGAAAAATCGCCGGTCCGTTCTGCGTTGGTCAGAATGCGGAGCTGCTGGAGGAACTGCTGGCTCGGCTTGGTGTATTCAAACGAGGCAAACCAAAACGTCTTGCTGCGTCCGTCATACAACCTGGGAACGAATACCGGGCCTCCAATGTTGCCGCCGTACCACCGTTGCGAGCCGGTGGGTCTTTGGGTACCGGAGCGGTTGCCCTCCCATGAGTTCGCATTCAAGCCTGAATTTTGAAAATAGGTCCATACCATCCCATGCAGCCGATTGGTGCCCGACTTGATGACAGCATTCAGCTGACTTCCTCCGGACGTACCGTACTCGGCACCGGCCGTGCTGGTGATCATCGAGTATTCCTGCAGGTTTTCGACCGAGGGCAAGACGGCAGCGTTTCCCGTCAAGTATTCGTTGGCCTCGGTTCCGTCGATCTGATAGTTGTTGGAAGCGCCGCGAGAGCCGTTGACTCGGACTCTGGTTCCGTTATTTCCATTTTCCGCCTGAACCGCACCGGGCTGCGTTAGCTCGACATTCACCCGGGCATCGCGTCCGATGACCGGCAGGGCGGCCAGTTGTCGTTCGCTGAGTGAATCCTGAATGGTGGGTGTCGTCGTATCCACCTGGGTGGCAGCGGCTGTGACTTCGATTCGCTGGGTCTCGGAACCGGGCACGAGGGTGATGATCAGGGTGACCGTCTTTTCCGCGACGATGGAATTGTCCGGAGAGTCATATCGCTGGAAGCCGCGAGATTCAGCGGTGATTCGGTAGTTTCCGATGTGCAGGGATCCGAAACTGTAGGTGCCGTCTTCCCCGGTCGTGACCGTCGTTTCGATGCCCGTGTCGTTGCTATGCACAATCACCTTGGCGCCTACGACGACCGCGCCGGTGCTGTCCTGGACCCGCCCGATGAGCCGGCCTGAAATATCTTGAGCGAAAGAACTTCCAGAGAACAAGATCGCCAGAACCAAAAGTGAGCGCACCGCTGCGCTGACTGCACGATGCTGGCGGCACTTTTGATCCACCATCCCTGAACGAATCATGCTGTCTCCCCCAAGCTGCATCGGTGACGTCGACGGCTGCGGCCGGCGTCCTGGCCTTGCCGCAAACGGCCCTGGCTTGATGCGCGCATGCTCCAGGCGGTGTAGCAGAAAGACCGAGCGTGACTCTATCACCCGGGCGGAGGGATACAAGATGCGAGTGCACCAATTTGGGATGGTGCATTCGAACCACCTTTCGAACGTGCCAACCACGAGGCGGCTGGAATGCCGGCTGAGAATCCAAGTGCGGTTGTACGTGACCGCCCTTACGCGCAGCACCGATTTTGATAGTGGTGCAAATGGTCATCACTTAAGGTACGCTGTTGCGAAGGTTGAGGGCGTGCGGGGCTGCGTCGAACCTGGGGGCACCATCCGGGCAGGCGCGGCTCCGAAGGCGCTGGGAGTGGACCCGCTGCTGATTCGCGCTTCAACCAACCTCGTACCGTCGATTTCGGTGCCGTCTCAACCTTCAGCCCAAGGATGGTTCTGAATGAGGTCGCGGAGATTTAGTGGTACAGACTGGAAACGAATTCTCCTGCCGGTCTTCTTCATCGCGCTGGCTGGTTGCCATGCACGGCAAGATAATACCGCCCCCAACATTGAATTCACCAAGGTCCCGCCAGCGGCGCAGGGTGGCCGGGAAAAAGTCGACAGCATCGCCGGTCGGGTGACCGGAGCGCGCCCCGGTCAGCAGATTGTTGTGTATGCGCGGAGTGGGCCATGGTGGGTCCAGCCCTGGCCTGACAAATCTCTGATTCCGATTCAGGCCGATTCGACCTGGAGTACCCCGACCCATTTGGGTTTCGAGTACGCTGCTTTATTGGTTGAGCCGGGATATCAGGCGCCGCCGACGATGGATGTGGCCCCGGTCCAGGGCGGTTCCGTCACGGCCGTGACCATTGTCAAAGGCACTGGCTCGGTGGCGCTTGCACCCACGAAACCGCTTCGTTTCAGCGGGTACGACTGGAAGATTCGCACGATTGCGAGTGATCGCGGCGGCCTGAACAATCTTTACGATGGCGACAATGCGTGGACGGATGCGAGTGGGGCTCTGCATCTCCGCATTAAGAAGGCCGGGGACAAGTGGTCGTGCGCGGAAGTGGTGCTCACACGCAGCCTGGGATACGGAACCTACAACGCCGTGGTGCGTGACACTTCTCATTTGGAGCCGGCAGCGGTGCTGAGCCTGACTACCTTCGACGACTGGGGCGGAGAGCAGCACTACCGCGAAATGGACATTGAGTCCAGCAAGTGGGGCGATGCCGCCAGCAAGAACAATTCGCAGTTTGGCATTCAGCCCTTCTTCATCCCCGGCAACGTGGCCCCGTTTCAGGCGCCGTCGGGTACGCTGACTCATTCGTTGCATTGGGAATCGGGCCGGGCAAGCTTCAAGACTGTGCGCGGACCTTCCATGCACGCTGGGGCGCCGGTGGTCGCGGAACATGTTTTTGTTTCCGGAGTGCCCTCGCCGGGACAGGAGACGTTTCAATTTTTGTTCTATGTTGTCGCCAGCGACAAGAATCCATTACAAAAAGAGAATGAGGTCGTGGTTGAGAAATTCGAATATCTTCCGTGACGGTCCGGTTGGAAGGTACCGGCGCCTCGGGAGAATCGTGGTTGGGCTTGTCGTAATGTGCAGCGCTCTCCTGGCCCATGCGATCGATCCGAACCGAACCATCTCACAGTACATGCGTGAGCACTGGGGAAGCGAGAAGGGATTTACCGGCGGGTCGGTAACCGCGATCGCTCAGACCCCGGACGGTTATCTGTGGATCGGGACGGAGAAAGGTCTGTTTCGTTTCGACGGATTGAACTTTCGTCTTTTCCAGCAAGCAACTCCCACGCCTTCTCAAATAGGCCCGGTTCGCGACCTGCTGGCGGACGCCCAAGGGAATCTGTGGATTCTGCTGCAGAACACGAAGATCTTGCGATACCGCAGCGGGGAATTTGAACCCGGTCGCGAAGAAGCTGAGTTTGGGATCACGTCCCTCGGCAGGCGAACTGACGGCACGGTTCTTTTCTCGTCCCTTGCCCTGGGCGCGCTTACCTACCGCACTGGAAAATTCGGAGTTCTCAATTCTCCTCTCCCGTCCCCGAACTCGACGGCCACCCCGAACTCGCCCACCGCGGACGTGCTCTCCAGCCGTCTCAGTTGGGCCACGGGTGTAACGCCTCACCGCTTTGCCGAACCCAACTCTGCGGTGATAGCTCTGGCGGAAACCTCCGACGGCAAGGTTTGGCTGGGCACGCAAGATCGAGGCCTCTTTTATCTGGACAAGAATCGGATCACAGCCGTCGGAAGGGGACTTCCCGACCAGAGAATTACCTGCATCCTGCCGGCCGGGGATGGGGAGCTGTGGATCGGAACCGGCAAGGGCGTCGTGCGCTGGAGCAGAACCGGTCTCACCCGCGCCGGGGTTCCGCCTGCGCTCCATCACATCCAGGTTCTTTCGCTGATCCGGGATCGGGACTCCAACACCTGGGTAGGCACGTCCGGCGGACTTCTCCGGGTGAATGCCAAGGGCGTTTCGCCGGACGAAACCCTTCCATCATCCCGCACGCCCGTGACCGCGCTCTTTGAAGACCGCGAAGGCAATATATGGACGGGGGGGCCGCGGGGCGTGGAGCGTCTGCGGGACAGCGCCTTTGTTACCTATTCCGTGGCCGACGGGTTGCCGTCCGAAAGCAACGGACCGGTGTATGTCGACCGCGAACAGCGCACATGGTTTGCACCCCTGCAAGGTGGACTTCATTGGCTGAAAGACGGACACACGGGAAGCGTGACCGCTGACGGCTTGGGAAAGGATGTGATTTATTCGATCACGGGCGGTAAAGACGAACTCTGGATCGGCCGGCAACGAAGCGGCTTGACCCGACTGCGATACAAAGCCGGCACGGTCACTGCGAAGACCTACACCGAAGCCGACGGACTCGCCCAGAACAGCGTTTATGCGGTTGAACAGAGCCGCGATGGAACCCTGTGGGCAGGAACCCTTAGCGGGGGTGTCAGTGCCTTCAAGGACGGGCGCTTCACGACCTACACCACCGCCAATGGCATGGCTTCGAATACGGTTACCTCGATCGCCGAGACTCCGGACGGGACCATGTGGTTTGCGACCCCAAATGGTTTGAACGCGCTGACCAAAGGCCAATGGCGAGTCATCACAGCGAGCGACGGCCTGCCCTCGGCGAACATAAATTGCCTTCTGGCAGATTCAGCGGGAGTGCTTTGGATCGGTAGCGCCGCCGGCCTGGCTTTCCTTACTTCGGATGGTGTGCAGGTTCCTCGCGAGGCGCCGCAGTCTTCGCCGGAACAGATATTCGGAATTGCGCAAGACAGAAGCGACTGGCTTTGGATCGCGACGTCAAGTCACGTGCTGCGGGTCAAACGGAGCAGCCTGCTGACCGGCGGCACCAGTGCTGTTGACATGCGCGAGTACGGGCTGGGCGACGGACTGCATGGCGTCGAAGGCGTAAAGCGTCATCCATCGGTCATTGCAGACCCGCTGGGACGGATCTGGTTCTCGATCAATCGTGGCCTTTCCGTCGTGGATCCAGAGCGGGCGGCGGGTGGTTCACCTCCCGCGCTGGTGCATGTCGAAACCATCTCCGCGGACGGAAGTCCGGTGAGTCTTCGCGGTCCGGTGCGCGTATCAGCGGCTCGTCAAAGGTTTACGTTCAGTTACGCAGGCTTGAGTCTTGCGAATCCCGAGCGTGTCCGATACCGCTACCGGCTCGATGATTTCGATCACGGCTGGAGCGAACCGGTTACAACCCGGGAAACGATTTACACCAATCTCAGCCCCGGCCGGTATCACTTTCGGGTGCTGGCCAGTAACAGCGACGGTCTGTGGAATGGTTCCGAAGCCGTGTTCCCCTTCGAAATCACGCCGATGTTCTGGCAGACATGGTGGTTCCGGCTCTCGGTTGTGCTGGCTTGCGGGTTTGCCATACTGATGGTTTATCGCTGGAGACTGCATCAATTGGCGCGGCAATTCAACATACGCCTGGAGGAGAGGGTCGGCGAACGAACTCGCATCGCGCAGGATTTGCACGATACCCTGTTGCAGGGTGTGCTCAGCGCTTCCATGCAGCTTCACGTGGCCGAAGATCAATTGTCCGCAAATTCGCCCGCAAAGCACATCGTGAGCCGAGTTCTTGAGGTGATGGGGCAAGTCATTGACGATGGCCGAAACACCCTGCGAGGTCTGCGCCCATCCACCACGGGCTCGGATGATCTTGAACTAGCCTTCTCCCGGGTTCCGCAAGAAATCGCCACTCCGCAAGCGATTGATTTTCGCGTGATCGTCGAAGGCCGCGCCCAGGCATTGCATCCGATCGTTCGCGATGAGGTTTACCGTATCGGACGCGAGGCATTGGCCAACGCGTTCCGCCACTCGCAGGCGAGTGGTGTCGAAGTCGAGCTAGAATATGCGGACAATCAATTGCGAGTTCTCGTCCGTGACAACGGCTGCGGGATCGACCCGCAAGTGCTGCGTTCCGGGCGCGATGGACATTGGGGTTTATCTGGAATGCGCGAGCGAGCCAACCGGATTGGTGCGACCCTGAAAGTCTGGAGCCGTCCTGCGGGTGGAACCGAAGTGGATTTGACTGTCCCGGGGCAGGTTGCTTTTCAGCATCACGCCTTTCGCGGAGGGCTGCGGTGGTGGACCCGATCGCGCCGGCAGGAAGTGGGAAATGACATCCGGAACAGAGGAGGCGAGCGAGAAGGATGAATGAACCTGGCCGTATTCGCGTGCTCTGCGTCGATGATCATCCGCTCCTGCGCGAGGGGATTGCCATCGTCATCAAAAATCAGGCCGATATGCTGCTGGCGGCTGAGGCGTCCAACGCTCAGGAAGCCATTGCTCTATTTCGCAAACTCAGGCCGGACGTCACGCTCATGGACCTCCGCCTTCCCGGCATGAGCGGCGTCGACACGCTGATCGCCATCCGCGCCGAGTTTCCCGAGGCTCGCATCATCATTCTGACAACCTTTGAAGGCGATGTGGAAATCCATCGCGCACTCGAAGCCGGAGCTCGCGCTTATGTTCTCAAGAGCATGCTTCCCAAGGAGTTGATGGAAGTGATCCGCCAGGTGCATGCCGGCAAGAAGCGCATTCCGGCCGAGATAGCGGCAAATTTGGCCGAACACTACAGCGACCAATCTCTTACCGGTCGCGAAGTTGAAGTCCTGCGGCAGGTCGCCGGCGGGAACCGTAACCGCGATATCGCCACCAAGCTCTTCATCACCGAAGAGACGGTAAAGGTCCACATCAAGCACATCATGGAAAAGCTCGGCGCAAGCGACCGTACGCAGGCGGTCGCCATTGGAGTGCGCCGCGGGATTATCCAGCTCTAGGACCCCGACCTCAACCAACCAGAAACGATACCTAGAAAGTGGTATGAAAAGATTCCGAGCAATAGGGATTCATCTTGTGAGCGAACCTTCTAATTTGAACCTGCGATAGAAGGGGCGTTTTCTGCTCAGAATCTTCTCTGCGTTTCCCGACGGGTGGCCCGGCGCTGGCCTGGCGCTGTTGCGCGCTGCGGCGGGGGCTGCCCTCATTGCCCAGGCTGCAGTCTACTTTGCGAATTGGCATGAGCTAAGGTTCCTCACCGTGGCTGTGGCGTTGTTGACGCTTTCGAGCGGAGCGCTATTCCTGATCGGGTATCTGACTCCATTTGCCGGCGTCCTGGCCGCATTGCTCGGGGTGGGCCGCGCACTTTCTTGGTTTCCGGCTCCCACCCCGGATTTGTTTGAGAACAAGCTCACAGTGGTCCTTGCGAGTGTGATTGCGGCCGCGCTGGTTTGTCTTGGCCCGGGAGCATTTTCTCTGGACTGCCGCCTGTTCGGACGCCGCGAGATTGTCATCCCCAGAAACCCTTCGCCATCGAAAACTTAAGATGCCTGGTTGCTACCACCAACGTGGTATCCCATCACCAGCCTTCCGAGGTAACAAAAAAGCACTGCATCTCGTGATGCCTCGTTTCCTTCCATGCCGCAGAGTTCTAGGTATGACACCGGCCGAAATGCGCCCGTGCAGAAGCAGAGGCTGCATTCGGGCAGGGCGCGTTGCAGCTGAAGCGGCGGCTTGCCTGTCGCGACCTGCTTCCGTGGATTTGCCGGTCGGGAAAACGAGGTGATTCATGGGTGGTTTTGAAAAATCGATGGCGGCAAACTTCCGCGATGAGTACGCAAATCGGGCGGACTTCTGCGAGCTGTTTGAAACAGAGATGGAGCGGTTTTATCTGCTTGCATTTTTGCTGACCGCAAATCATGAAGCCGCCGAACAGTGTTTGGCCTCAACCGTCGACAAAGCCTTCAGAGAACAAACGGTATTTAAGGAATGGGCACGATCCTGGGTAAAACGCAGTCTGATCAAGACCGCGATTGACCAGGTGCGTCCCGCGCCCGCCCGAAAAGACCGCAGGCGGGACGCCTGGAGGAGCGGCCAGGATGAAACCCGAGGATCGCATGAAATCAATGGGGTGACCCGGCTCGAGCCGTTGGAGCGCTTCATTTTTGTCCTGTCGGTTCTGGAAGACTATTCCATGCAGGAATGCTCGCTCCTGCTGGGCTACAGCATGATCAGCGTCGCTCCGGTGCGCAACCGGGCGCTGCGCCAACTTCCAGAGGTAGACGCGCCCCGTTGCACAGCCGCTCGAACCTCGTCGGATTTTCTGGAAGTTCCCGCGTGATCCTGGTCGGAAGTTTGGCGAGCCAGGTAGGTCAGAGGAGCACATGTCGAGTAGGCTTCAGGTTCTGAGCAGTGGCCTTTCCCCAACCCGGGCTTCGTTTCATACCATAGAGGCTGATGGCGTTCGCGTTTTTTATCGCGAGGCTGGCCGGAGGGATGCACCGGTGATGCTGCTGCTGCATGGCTTCCCGTCGTCTTCCCACATGTTTCGGGAATTGATTCCGCGTCTGGCGACGCACTATCGGGTGATTGCGCCTGATTTACCTGGGTTTGGCTTCACAACCGTGCCGGAGAAACGGAATTATGAGTATTCGTTTGCAGCTCTCGCCCACACCCTGCGAGCCTTCGTGGACGCTCTTGGCCTGAAGCGCTATGCACTCTATGTTTTCAACTATGGGGCGCCGGTCGGCTTTCGGCTTGCGCTTGCCCGCCCCGAGCGAGTGACCGCGATCGTATCGCAAAATGGTAACGCCTATGAGGAAGGCCTTGGCGATTCATGGGATCCCATCCGGCGCTATTGGTCGATGCCAGACGCGGAGAACCGCGAGACCATCCGCCGTGAAGTCCTGACCCTGGCGGGCACCTACTGGCAGTACACTTACGGTGTCTCCAATCCGGACAATGTCGCGCCGGAATCGTACACCTTGGATGTGGCCCTCCTCCAGCGCCCTGGCGTTGTGGATATCCAGTTGGATTTGTTTCTCGACTACCAGTCAAATGTGCAGCTGTATCCGACATTCCAAGCTTACTTTCGTCAGTTCCAGCCTCCCCTCCTTGCGATCTGGGGTAAGAACGATGCCTTCTTCATTGCGGCGGGAGCCCATGCGTATCGCCGCGACAACCCCAATGCGGCGGTCGAATTGTTGGACACGGGGCATTTTGCCCTCGAAACCCACGTCGATGAGATTGCGGCGGCCATCCATGAACTCATGGATCGAGTGGCGCGCTGAGTGGCAAGAAGCCAAGTGCGAGTGTATGGGGTCTTCACCGCTGAGGATCCAACATCGCCTGCACCAGATCTCCGAGTTGGTCCGCGGTGAATTCGTTCCCTTCGAGGTTCGCTGCCAGTTTCCCTTTTTGATCGATGATGACAGTATGGAGCGCATGAATCATCAGTCCTTCCTCCGGCCAGTAATCCATTCCAAACCGATGGGCGACGGTCTGGATGTCGGCCGCCGAGCCGGTCAGGAAACGCCATCCCTTGAGGTCGGCATGCCAGGTGGTGGCGTACTTCGCCAAAACCTCCGGTGGGTCGTGGATGGGATCAAAGGTAATGCTGAGGAGCATCAGGTTCCTGCTCATTTCGTGGGGAAACCGACTTTGGATGCGCCCCAGGTTATTCGAGAGGCGGAAGCAATAATTCGGAAAGGGACAGCGCGTGTACATAAAACTGATGACTACGATCTTGCCGGCAAACTGAGACAGCCTTACGGTCCGCCGATCTTGGTCCATGAGGGCGAAGTCCGGTACGGCCTGGCCGACGCTGAGGATGGTTGCGGCGGACCGCGACGGATCAAGGGTTCGGCTCAGGAGCGCCAGCCGCCGGGCTTCCAGCGGATCCAGTTCCAGGCTTTGGAAGCCGTGAACATGAATGCCCTCGGCGTGGGCTGCGTCTTTGTCCACAACCAAAGTGAACTCGATCATGGTGCCCGGCGCCAGGCTCTCAAGCGCTTTCGCGGGGAACCGGGAAGGGCATGGCCATGGCTTCCATGTAGCCGGGAATGCTCTGGCAAGAAACCAACATTTCGTGATGAGACTTGTCCACCTTCAGGACCAATCCCGTCACGGGATACCGCTGTGCGGCCGACGCCAGACTTGCAGTCGAGACCACCATGGTCAAAAGCACCACATGGGTCATCGCAAACCGGGTTCGCGGGTGGACGGAGATTCGCATCACGCATCATCTTAGGGCAACGACGGTATTTTAGAGCAACGACGGTGCCGCGAAGCAATCGACCTCGGTTACCTGTGGGTCTGGCTTGCTCCGGGGACGCTATAAACCGCGATTTGGTTTCCCGTAAGAACCGCCAGCTGATCGCCGCCGGGGGACAGCGCGAAGGTTTGCTGCGCCGGAGCGGGAGAGTCAATGCTGACCGTAATCCTCCGCTGCCCATTGTCTGCGCGGTAGACCACAACACTCTCGCTCAGCAAATCGGTCGCCCGAAACAAAGACCCAGTCTCGACAGGTTTTGCCGCCTTCGCGACTCCAACCGCGAAAGTATCAGCCGCCCCGTTCGCGGTTTGTTGCATCTCCGCCGACGGAGACCAGCCCTTCAGCACGGGCTTGCCATCGAATCGCAGCATGCGGTACCACCTCCCGTCCTCCAGACGGTCACAGCCCACGAGGAACAGTAAATTCGGCTGCAGCGTTGTCGCTTCCGGCCTGCAGGTGGAAGTGACCTGGGCGAGGACGCGTCTCTGCCCATTCCAGGTATTCTCCACCACGCGCCAACGGTTCTTGCCAATGGCGGGGATCCGGATTTCTCCCTGGTCCGAAAGTACCGGAGGCACCTCCCGCGAGGACCGTATCACGGTGGCCAGGGTATGGAATTCCGCGGTCAGTACCTTGACTTCAACATCTTCTTCCGGCTCTCGCAACTCGGAAGCGACCAGCTGATCGTGCACGGCGCGCGAATGGCGCTCCTGTACAACACCCGCTGCCATGTATTTCCCTGAAGGAGCAATCCCTACAAATGCCAACGGGCCGCCGAGCGAAAACTTTTGCTCCATTTTCAAGCCCGGCCCGTACATTCGTAATTCTCTTCCGACGTGAACCAGAGCCCTGTCGTTGCCGATCGACCACAAATATTGCTTTTCATCAAGCACACGCCAATCCGTGGTTTGCAGCACCTTCATGGTCTGCAAATCGATCAGGACGGCGCGAATGGTGCGCATTTGCGGCGATGCTTCTCGTCCTGCGCGAGGCACCAGCGAATGAGGATTAAACGTGAACAGCAGCCGGTTCGATCCCAGGTAGGCCAGCGCGGCATCGTAATCAAAACCAGCCATCTGGCGGTTGCCTCCGAGCGCGTACCCCAATTCCTTGACGGAAATGCTCGCCGCGGCCTGAGCCGCGCTGGATTGGTTTTCGCTCGAGGTGAGGGCAAGGCCGCATGCCAGAGGCGGGCAAATTTCCGTTTCATCGACCGGGGGAACTTCTGCAGCCGCGGCGCCTGGCGGGGAATTGGTTGGGGTCGAGCTTGCCGCAGAAGCCGTCGGGCTCGCCGAGGCGCTCGCGACAACCGGTGTCGTTTTGGGGCTGGGGACAAGAACGAACTGCGAACCCGCATCCAATCGCAGGTTATGCCCCGAGGACAGAACGGAACTTCCCTCGGGACCGCTTCCCACGCTGAGCTTCACCCCGCCCAGGCCGATGACTTGTCCGGGCATGACCGCTTTGGGCGCCTTGGATCGAGTGGGTTCCACAAAGGCGGTTGCCGCCGCTGCAGTCACACTCCTGAGGTTGCCGCTTCCGCCGATGAAGCCTGATCCAGCTCCGGCCGATCCTCCACCGCCCACCGCCAGCCCGACCGCGTCGGCCAGCGATTGATGCTCCTGCTCTCGATACAGACTCGAGTTCGGGTCAGGTGCCATCACGGCCGCGATGGTGAGGGGCAGCGGCTTTAAATCGCGCCCCCCGCACTCGGCACTCTCGAACAAGAGTGCGAGGTCAGAAGTCTTGGAGGTCTTGGAGCGTGCATTCTCGGAGACCACGCGGCCTTTGAGAATGGCACCCTTTCGCAGCTTGCACCCCGGATTGTTCCACTCGACGTCGACTTTCGCGAGGACCCAGTCTCCCACCTTTGCTCGGCCGGCTTCCATTCCCTGAACCAGTTCCGCCTGAACCGGTAGGCGAGCTGGATCGTTCGAGGCAGCAAAGGAAAAGAGGCGCAAAGCCAAAAAAACAAGAACCGAGACTGGAAGAAATCGTTTACTCATTGCAGTGTGCATGATGCCACACGATTCCTCGGCTTCGGAAGGACTTTTACAATTCATGAGGCTCGCTTCGCCGGGCGCGGGTAAACTTAGGCTCTTCCCGTTTTCTTTTTGACCAGGTCACGGCCGGGGAACTCCGCGACCCAGTGTCCCCCGACGATCTTTGGCAGAGGGGACGGGCACGACATCCTCGGGCCGGGCAGGCGTTGAATGGTTGCACATGCTGCAACGCCCGGGGGTTCCCTGGTGATTCTCAGACACCGAGGTGGCGCGGTCCCGATTCTTGCCACCGAGCCGGAAGGAATGCCTCTCCAAGGTGGTGCAAGTCTTTGCGAATTCCTTAATCTCAAGAACTTGATTTTTCCGGACGTCCGAAAAGTGTTGTCGGGTGTTGCTCGTAGGCCACCAGATTTCCAGGTCGACAATGCGGCTATCCTTTCCCAATCCGATATGTTGTTGCAGCGGGGACGCGCCAAAAGATCCGCCGCTGTTCACCGTCTTATAGATGGATCGCTGTCCACGCCCCTCATTGTCCACGGTCACCTTGATACGGGCGCCGATCGCTGCCCGGTTGGATTTCACACCGACCAGATGCAAGCTAATCCAGTCATTGCCGTTGCCGGGATTTTCAAAGAGACGGAACCCGTGCGCGTCTCCGGGGACGGCGCCACCGACTTCTTCGAGCAGGTCTTGGTCGCCGTCATTGTCGATGTCGGCGAAGGCAACCGCGTGTCCCTTATGCAATTCGCCGGTGCCAGAAGAGGTGGTGACGTCCACGAAAAACCTTCCGTCGTGGTTCCGCAGCATGACATTGGGCAGCAGGGACGCATAGGAGGGATTGCCCGTGCCCAAATACACATCGAGAAATCCGTCATTGTCGATGTCGCCGAAGTTGGAACCCATGGGCATAAAAACCTTTTCGAGACCGGTTTCCGTCGTGACGTCCTGGAATGTGCCGTTGCGCATGTTCTTGTAAAGCTTCAAGGTCTCGGCGTTGTGAGGTAATCCGAGATAGGTGCGAATGGACTCATCGACGGAAACGTAATAGCTGGTCACGAACAAATCGGGCCAGCCGTCGTTGTCATAATCGAAAAACCAGGCGGGAAAACTTTGCCAGGGCTTTTGCACGCCGGCCTGCGAGGCTACCTCAGTGAAAGTCCGATCATGATTGTTGTGGTACAGCTCATGGTTGCCGTTCAGGTTTGAAACGTAGAAGTCGACGAAACCGTCATTGTCATAGTCGGCGGCAGCCACGCTTTTGGCGTATCCGACCGAATCGACTCCGGATGAGTGCGAGATGTTTTCGAAAGTACCGTTGCCCCGATTGCGGAAGACCTGCAGGGAACTGTTCTCATTGCCGACGATCAAGTCCACGAACCCGTCGTTATCAAGATCGGCCCAGACCGCAGTTTGCGTGCTGGTTGCCGGTTCGGCCAGGCCGCTGGCGGTGGTGACGTCGGTAAACGTGCCGTCACAATTATTGCGCAACAATGACTTCCGCTGCGGAAACGTCCATGCGCCGCGCAGCACCAGAATGTCCATACAACCGTCATTGTTGTAATCCGCCTGGACCAAATTCAATCCACCCAACTGGTCCCCCAGCCCGGTCTGCGCAGTCCTGTCGCTGAAGGTCCCGTCGCCGTTGTTGTGAAAGAAGTGCATGGGCGCGCATTCGTCGAAGTCTGAGACCACCACATCGAAAAGGCCGTCATGATCGAAGTCATCGACGATCAATCCGCCGGATTCAGACAAAATCTTGATTCCCGCTGCCGGTGCCACATCGACGAAGCGTCCTACGGTTTCAGGGGAGTCAAATATTGATGGCGGGATCAAGTATTCCCGGGGGACGTTGGCGGGATAGTTTCCCATGGTCATGTAAGCCAGATTGAGGAGCCACCGAATGTCGAGTGTCTTCGGTTTCCGCGCCAGGTACCTCTCGAAATAGGTGATGGCCTTTTCGGAATCCTCCGTCTTTTGAAAACGCATCGATTGGCGCGGTGGAAAGATGCAGCGGTCGTCCGGACTCCGATAAACGCCGTTGTCCATCTCGGACTTGTGCAGATAGGCAATTCCCAGCACTTCTTCGAGCTCGGGCATCGCCCCGGGCAGTTGTGACTCGGCAACTTGATATGCAGCCTCCCATTCGTTGACTGCTTTATCCATCTGCCCTTGGTAGGAATACAGATTCGCCAGGCCGTAGTGCAGCTCGATCAGGTCGAGCGGCTTGCCGAGCGGAAGATCCGCCGCAGCCGGCAGACTTTTTTCGATTTGATCGATCAGCTGGAAAAGCGATTTCCTGCGAATCTCGCACATCCCCTTCAAGTCCTGGCTCCAGCCGTCTGGTTTGGGAAGGCTTCGGAAGGCCAGATCTGCCTCGCTTCTCCCGCCGATGCTGGGGGCGTATCGAACCGTCCCGGTAGCTGCCAGAGGAAGAATGCTGGCCGCGGTTGCCTGCCTGGAATCGGGGGACTCGCCGGGGGACAGGACTCTCAGCACAGCGTAGCCCGAGGGGAGTTGGACCACGCCCGTGGTTTGCCCCGGCGCCACGCCTTTCAGAGCATCCCGCAACTCGGGACGCAGGGTGGCGGGATCGATCCTTCCCGTGTAGCCGCCAGCGTCCGCGGTGGGGTCAATGGATTTTTCTTTGGCCAAAGCGGCGAAGTCTTCGCCGCCTTTCAGACGATCGAGGATTTGCCGCGCCTCGGTCGCGGAGCGGACCACAATGATCCGCAGGCCGGTGGCGGGAGCCTGATCCTGAGCCGAGAGGGAATGCGGATAAAAAAATCCTGTCACAAAAATAATAACCAGCAACATGCGCCCGGCCGCTAACTTCACCGGTCGAGTGGGGGACGGAGCAAACATATTCATGAATCGCGTTGGCAACCTGTGCGGGGCAGAGAAGACGACTCCGGCAGAGTACGACTGTTGGGTGCGGTGACCGGGCCGCGCAACGAAAAAAATATAGCATAAGCGGTCGGTAAACGTTTACTATGGCGCGGTGAATGGTGCGCATCCTGAAAACTTAACAAATCCTTAACGACAACAACGCAACGGCACTTCAGGAGAATACAGACATGTTTTCGGACGGCAGGCGGCGTTTCTTGCGCCAGGCTTCTACTGCGGGGGTGGCGTTATCAGCCGGCCGGATCTTCGGTGGCGCTTCCTTGTTTGGGCAAGCCAAGCCCATGAACCCTAACGATGCGGTCCGGATCTATGTTGATTCCCGGCGCACCATCTCGCCCCTCGACCGAAACCTCTTCGGATCGTTTCTGGAACATTTGGGACGCGCCATTTATGAAGGAATTTACGATCCCGCATCCCAGCTCTCGGACTCCAATGGCTTCCGCAAGGACGTGATGGACGAAGTGCGCCACATGGGTGTGCCCATCATTCGCTATCCCGGTGGAAATTTTGTTTCTGGTTACAACTGGCTGGATGGCGTGGGCCCGAAGCAGGACCGTCCCCAGCAGCTGGACAAGGCATGGAACTCGCTGAACTCAAATCAGTTTGGCACCAACGAGTTCATGACCTGGTGCAAGGCGGTCGGAACCGAGCCGCTGATGGGGCTCAATCTAGGGACGGGAACCCCGGAGCAGGCTGCCGCCCTGGTCGAATATTGCAACCTGGACAAGGGCACACAGTGGAGCGAGCTGCGCCGCAAGCACGGCTATGCCGATCCTTATAAGGTGCAACGCTGGTGTCTGGGCAATGAAATGGACGGTCCCTGGCAGATCGGGCACATGACCGCGACCGAGTACGGATTGAAAGCGCAGGATGCCGCCCGGCAGATGCGCGCCGTCGATCCATCGTTGAAGCTGATCGCATGTGGATCGAGCGGGCCGGGCATGCCGACTTACTTGGAATGGGACCGTGAGGTCCTGGAGCAGTGTTACGAGTACGTGGATGGCCTGTCGCTGCATCGTTATGTCGGCAATACGCAGGAAGAGACGGGTGGGGAGAGTTCGAAGTTTGTGGCCATGAACTTGAGCATGGAGCAGCAGATCAAGGAGTCGTTGGCAGTTTGCGATTTGGTCCGCGGACATAAGAGATCTCCGAAGAAACTGTGGCTCTCATTCGATGAATGGAACGTTTGGTATCGGGCACGCAGCGGTGCAGCGCTGAATGGCGCCCGGCAGGAACACCCGCATCTGCTGGAAGAAATCTACAACCTGGAAGATGCGCTGCTGGTCGGCGGATTCCTCAACACCTTACTTCGTAATGCTGACCGCGTGAAGCTGGCCTGCCTGGCGCAGTTGATCAACGTGATTGCGCCGATCATGACCAACGCCACCGGCATGTACCGGCAGACGATCTACTATCCGTACGCCTGGGGGCTCGAATACGCCCACGGCGCGGTGCTGAATGTCTTGACGGAATCGCCGGTTTACGACGTCAAGGGCATGGGCGACGTTCCCTATCTTGACGTGACCGGAACCACCGGGGACGATGGCAAGGTTTCGCTGTTCATGCTCAATCGCGATTTGTCCCGAGCCCATGCCGTGGAAGTAAATTGGCAGGACAGAGCGCCGTCCCAGGTGGTCGCATCTTTGGTGCTGACCGGGGACGATTTGAAAGCTTCGAACAGCTTCGATGCGCCGAACAGAGTGGCTCCGCAGGCTTTTACCAAACCTTCCACCTCCAACGGGCGCACCAAGTTCGAGGTACCGGCGCGCTCCTACACGGTGATTCAGTGGAGCGCTTGATGTTTCGGGGAAAGGGAATTCGAGCATGATCGACCGCCGCGGGTTTCTTCGCAACAGCGCGCTTGGCGCCGGTGCTCTTCTTCTGGCCAGGGATTCGCCGTTTGCCTCGGCCGCGAGTTCCACCGCGCCTGATTCGCGGATTGAAATGTTATTGGGAGAGACTCTCGGAACCATCTCTCCGAACATCTACGGACACTTCGCGGAAAACCTTAGCGGTGTGATCTACGACGGCATCTGGGTGGGGGAGAAGTCCAAGATCCCCAACGTAAACGGCATTCGCAAAGAGCTCATCGACGAGATGCGCAAGATCAAAGCGCCCGTGGTTCGCTACCCCGGCGGTTGCTTCGCCGACAGCTACGACTGGCGCGATGGAGTGGGCCCGGCCGACAAGCGCCCGCGGCGGACCAATTTCTGGGCAGAACAGGAGGCCCCTGCCGCTCCCGACAGCCACAGATACGATCCCAATCAGTTTGGAACAAATGAGTTTATCCACTTCTGCCGATTGATTGGGGCTCAGCCCTATCTCGCCGCCAATGTTCGCAGCTTGCCCTCTGAGCAGTTTTACCGATGGGTGGAATACTGCAACTCACCCGCAGGCAGCACCACTCTGGCGGAAGCGCGAGCTGCTTCCGGATATCCCCAGCCTTTTGAGGTTCAATATTGGGGTGTCGGCAACGAGTCGTGGGGATGCGGCGGAAATTTCACCGCGCAGGAATACGCGGTTGAGTTTCGCCGCTACACCACCTGGGTTCCGCGCTTTAAACAGCCGTTGTCATTCATTGCCTCGGGACCCAACGACGACAGCTGGGATTGGACGCGAGGCTTTCTCGAAGAAATCGTACACAAAGGCCCGGGAGGACTCCGTTCCATTTACGGTTTGGCGCTGCACTACTACGCCTGGAACCTGAGCCGCGGAAAAACGCGAAACTGGGTTGAAGGCAAGGGCGAGGCGCTGAAGTTTGAGGCCGTCGACTGGTACGAACTCCTGCAGCAGGGCGACGTGATGGAATCGCTCATCAACGGCCATTGGCAAGTGATGGGCGAAATCGACCGCGAACATCGCATCAAGCTGGTGGTGGATGAGTGGGGACCATGGTATCGACCAGGAAGCGAAGCCACGGCGGGCGATCAATTGGAGCAGATGCCTACGCTACGCGACGCTGTATTCAGCGGCCTGACGCTCGATACCTTCAACCGTCATCCGGAAAAAGTCGCGATGGCGAACTGCGCGCAATTGATCAATTGCCTGAACAGCCTTTACCTGGCGCACGAAGATAAATTCTGCGTGACGCCGGTCGGTCACGTTCTCGCCATGTACGCCGCCCATCAAGGTGGAGAAGGGCTGCGGACCATTTTTTCGTCGCCCACCGTCAACTACGATCGCGATGGCAAGCCCGGTTCCTTCTGGGGATTGAAAGGCTCGGCGTCGCTGCAAGACAAGAATCTGGTTCTCACCGTGGTGAATCCGCACGTGAGTGAAGCGCGCGAGGCGGAGCTTGGCGTCCGGGGCGCAACCATCAAATCGGGCAGGGTCACCACGCTCACCAATTCTGACATCCACGCTCACAATACTTTCGAGCAGAGGAATGCGGTGACTCCTCAGGAGAACGATCTGGGAGCCGGCGGACGAACCGTGACCGTCACCTTCCCGCCGGCTTCGGTGACCAAGCTGGCACTGACGCTGACATGACCATGCGAGGAGATTTTCCTAGCGAGTTGCGGCGGATGGAGCCAAGCCAGTGGATCCGCGCAGCACCAGGTTGGTCTTGACCACGTATTCCGTTCCATTCGGTGCCGGTGTTTCGCGGGTCACTTCAGCCAGCAGGGCATTAAACGCAAGGCGGGCCAATTCGCTTTGCGACATTTGTACGGTGGTGAGGGGTGGGAGCACGAACTGCGCCAGGCGGATGTCATCAAATCCCACCACGGAAAGGTCCCGAGGGATTTGAATTCCCGCTTCGTGACTCTTCCGCATCACACCGATTGCGGTCATGTCATTCGAGCAGAGAACGGCTGTGGGCCTGGCTGGCAACGCGAGCAGCTGGGCGCAGACTGCCATTCCCCCTTCCATGGTATGGTCGCCTTCTACGATGAGATCTTGGTCCACCGCTAGGCCGATCTCCTGCATGGAACTCACAAACGCCTGCTGGCGCGCCATCGAGGATTTCAAGCGCAACGGGCCGCTGATAAATGCAATCTTCTGGTGGCGAAGCGCGGCCAGGTGCTGCACCGCCTGGCGAATGCCGTGGAGATAATCGATACGAATGTTGCTGACGTGCGGCCGCGCCGGCCCCACGTCTACGAATACGAGCGGTACTTTTCGTAACTTTAAATCTTCCAGCAGCACTTCCTCCATTCCGAAGGTCATCACGGCCACGCCGTCCACACGTCTTTCGATCATCCGGCGCACGGAACTCTCCATGCGTCTGGGGTCGTTGACCGTGGAACTCAACAAGATTTCGTACTGATGCTGGACGGCGATCGTCTCAAAAACCTGAAAGATTTCCGGAAAGAAGGGGTTGGTGATCTCGGAGACGATGAGTCCAAAAATTCGACTGCGTCCGGAAACCAGGGCCCTGGCTTGGGTGTTCGGATAATATCCAAGCTCTTCGATCACCTTCCAAACCCGTTTGGCCAGCTGCGGGTTTACGGTGGGAACGCGGTTGATGGCACGGGAAACCGTGGCCGTCGAGACCCGGGCCCGCTTGGCGATTTCCTGGATATTCATGACCAGCTGCTGGTAAACCGCTGCCCTCGGTAGCGGAATTGGCGCCATCTTAGCATGGAAAACGCTTCCCGCAATATCGCCCAGCCCGGACGTCGGGGTGGCAGCAATCGCAGTTTTCGGCGGCGCTCACCGGCGGCGGAAAAGTGATATGTTGGCTGTGTTCATGGACTCGCTTAGGGAAAAACATATGCGCAGAACAAGAATCCGCCCGGGTTTCGTTTTTCTCTCGGTTATGCTGTTCGCGACGACGGGCTTCGCCGCGTCGGTTCACCCCTGGTCGGCGAAGCAGGCCGACGACTGGTATTCCAAACAGCCCTTCCTCGTCGGCAGCAATTTTATTCCCAGCACAGCGATCAACCAGCTGGAAATGTGGCAGGCCGATACCTTCGATCTTCCCACCATCGATCGCGAATTGGGTTTCGCCGAAGGCTTGGGGATGAACACGATGCGCGTATTTCTGCACAACCTGCTATGGCAGCAAGACCGGCAAGGTTTCCTGCACAGGATGGATCAATTTCTCGAAGTCGCAGACAGACATCACATCCGCATCACGTTCGTGATTTTTGACTCGGTGTGGGACCCTTATCCAAAATTAGGGAAGCAGCGAGATCCCAAGCCGCATGTTCACAATTCCGGCTGGGTGCAGTCCCCCGGCGCCGACATGTTGCAGGACCCGAAGCGGTGGGACAGGGAGCTGAAGCCCTATGTGGAAGGGGTCATCGGCCGCTTTCGGGATGACAAGCGGGTGTTGATGTGGGACCTGATGAATGAACCCGACAACAACAACCCTCCCTACAAAGGCAAGGAACTCTCAAAGAAGGCGGAGCCGTCCCTGCAGCTATTGACATTAGAATGGGCGTGGGCGCGGCAGGGGAAGCCGTCTCAGCCCTTGACCAGTGGAGTCTGGAAGGATGACTGGTCGAGCGACGAAAAGCTGAGCCAGATGGCTCGCTTCCAACTGCAAAACTCCGACGTGACTACATTTCACAGCTACGGGCCGCCCGAGGAAATGCGCGCTCGTATCCAATCGCTGCAGCGCTTTGGGCGTCCTGTCATCTGCACGGAGTATATGGCTCGCCCCATGGGGAGCACTTTTCAGGCAATCCTTCCGATTCTGAAGGAGGCCCACGTGGGTGCATACAACTGGGGATTCGTGAACGGGAAATCCCAAACCATCTATCCCTGGGATTCCTGGGAAAAACCATACCCTGCCGAGCCAGGCGTGTGGTTTCACGATATTTTCCGCAAAGACGGCACTCCGTTTGATCCGCAGGAAGTTGCCGTGATCCGGCAACTCACTGGCAAGGAAGGCTCGTCTCAGAAATGAATTTAGGCCGACGGGCGGGCTTGATCGTCGGGTTCATGCTGTTTGGCATGGCCGGCTTGACAGCCGCGCAGGCCGGCCCGCCACCGGACAAGAGTTCCGCGCAGCCGGCTCCGAAGGCAGCGCCCCCGCCGCAGTCGCGAGGAAGTGTTTCCACCTCCGGCGTTTACGCCCCTGTGCTGGACCAGGAAAAGCGCCCCATCACGGCCGGAGGGTTCGTCGATAGCGGCCCCATCGTTTTCCAGGATGTTGCCGAGAAAGCTGGCCTCGCCCATTGGAAGCACGAGATGGGGACGCCGCAAAAGAAATTCATTTTGGAGACTGTCGGGTCCGGAGTGGGATTGCTGGATTTCGACAACGACGGCTGGCTGGACATCTATCTGGTCACCGGATCGACTTACGAAGCGATGGCCGGCAAAGCACAGGCACCGCACGCCGCCCTGTTCCACAATAATCATGACGGCACATTTACCAACGTGGCGGAGCAGGCGGGTGTCGCCAATGATCGCTGGGGTTTCGGCGTTGCTATTGGGGACTACGACAACGACGGCTGGCCTGACATTTACGTCGGTAACTTTGGCAAGAACCGCCTCTATCACAACAATCACGACGGCACGTTTACGGATGTCGCCGAAAAGGCCGGGGTCACTCTTGGCAACTGGTCGACGGGCGCGACCTTCGGCGATTACGATGGTGACGGCCGCCTCGACCTTTTCGTGCCCGGCTATGTCCACTACGATATCGACCATCCGCCGGTGCCGGGATCTTCCGTGGTTGCCTTTGCGCAGTGCCAGTTCCGCAGCATAAACATCATGTGCGGTCCGCGAGGACTGAAAGGCGAGCACGACCATCTCTTTCACAACAACGGCGACGGCACTTTTACCGATGTCAGCGAAAGAGCCGGCGTCAGTGACGCCAACGCCTACTACGGGCTCACGTCAATCTTTGCCGACGTGAACAACGACGGAAAGCCGGACCTCATCGTGGCCGACGATTCGACCCCCAACTACCTCTACCTCAACCGGGGCGATGGCACTTTCGAAGATGCAAGCTACGTTTCCGGATATGCGCTCAACGAGAATGGGCACGAGACCGCGTCCATGGGTGTGGCCATTGGCGACTACCGCAACGACGGGCTGCTCGACTTGTACAACACGGTATTCTCCGACGACTACAACCCGCTGTATCGCAATGAAGGCGACGCCAACTTCTCGGACGTCAGCTATCGCATGGGAATCGCCGAAGTGACCATCCCTTTTCTGGGCTGGGGGACGGGTTTTCTCGATTACGACAACGACGGGTGGAAAGATCTTTTTGTAGCGAACGGTCACGTCTACCCGGAGGTCGACAGCGCCGGGTGGGGGACCAGTTTCGCGGAACGGCCGATTCTCTTTCACAATCTCAAGGGGGAAAAATTCGAGATCATCCCTCCGGTAAAAGGTACGGGGTTGGCGCGCGTGATGAAGGCGCGCGGCGCGGCCTTCGGGGATCTGTTCAACGACGGAAAGATCGACGTGGTCATCAACCAGCTGGATGACGTCCCGGCCCTGTTGCGAAACGTGAGTCCGGAGACCAACCACTGGGTGGGCCTCAAGTTGACGGGAGGACCGAACAGTCCCCGCGATGCCGTGGGATCCACCGTCTATCTGACGGCGGGCGGCATTCGACAGCGGGCCGATGTGTTGAGCGGCGGGAGCTTTGCTTCCTCGAACGACCAGCGGCTGCACTTCGGCATCGGGCAAAACGCCGCTGTCGGGCGGGTGGAGATTCATTGGCCGAGCGGGGCCATTGAGCGACTTGCTTTACCGGCGGTGGATCGCTTTTTTGCGGTCGAGGAAGGCAAGGGAATCGTGCCCAGCGTGTATGACAGACCCGTCCGGAAACCGCCAGGCGGGGATTTGAGCCAGCCGCTCGCTCCAGCGACTCAGCCATAGTTCCTAATGGGCATCCCTCGCGGAGGTCCATCATTCCTGAACAACCGTACATTCCTGAACAACCGTAATTTTGCGGGACCGTATTTTGGAAGCACCGCGGGCCAGAGTTGCTTGGTCCTATGGGGAGCGGACATGAAGTAGTAAGCGTTTGCTCAAACTGTCGCATCGGGTGGAAAAAGTCTTGACAAGTCTAATCGTTTCATACTATAGTCGCGCCCGTTTGCTAGCTCTCAGTGGAATTTGGCGTTTCGTAAGATGCGTGCTTTCAGTTACCTAGTTTGCTCAGTCGCATTCGTGGTCATGCCGCGGGTGGTGTGTGCGCAAGAGGCTGAGTTTGAGAAAGCGTTTCACCGGGGTACCGAAGAATTGCGGAATGGGCAGGGCAACGAGGCGATCGCAGACTTCTCCAGAGCGGCAAGTTTGAAGCCCACTTTTGCGGAGGCGTACTTCAACCTCGGGCTGGCGCAGTTGCAGCAGAAGCATCTGGAGGAAGCGGTCGTGGCGCTCAACAAGAGCATCGCTCTCAAACCGCGGCTCCGGGGAGCGAATCTGTTTCTGGGCATCGCCCAGTACCGGGAAAATGATTATCCAAAGGCGATCGCGGCGCTGAAGCGTGAAACCCAGATCGACACCACGAACGCACAGGCGTGGATGTGGCTGGGCGTGGCGCAACTGGCCGCCGGCGATAATGCCGATGCTGCGGCCGGTCTGGACAAGGCAGCGGCCCTCAGTCCGAACGACGTGGATATTCTTTACCATCGCGGCCGGGCGCACATGCTGGTTTCGAAGGAGACTTACGAGCATATGTACCAGGTGGATCCCAAATCGTGGCGGATCCATCAAGTGCTGGCGCAGTCCCTGGCAGAGCAGGAGCGATACGAAGAAGCGGTTCATGAGGCGCAGGAGGCGCTGCAGTTAAAACCCGGAGAGCCGGGACTGCACGAAGAATTGGCGGACATTTATTGGAAGCACAACCAGTTGTCCAACGCGGAACAGGAATTTCAAAACGAATTGAACAGTGATCCGGAAAGTGTAAGTTCGATGTACAAGCTTGCCGTCGTCAGCATCGAGAGAGCCAAGCCACAAGTGGCTGCCGGGCTGTTGGCGGAAGTCTTGCGCCGAACTCCGCGCTCGGCTGACGCGCACTACCAGCTGGGTCGCGCACAGTCGCAGCTCGGAAAGAACGACGATGCGATCCAAAATTTTGTTGCGGCAGTCTCGGATTCCGGCCAGGCGGACACTGAAACCTTGCGTCAGTCGTATTACCAGCTGGCGCAACTGTACCGCCGGCAGCAGAGGACCGTGGAATCGCGGGCGGCGCTCGATTCCTTCATGCGCCTGAAACAGCAGGCGGACGTCCAGGAGGCGCAGAAATTGCAGGACAAACTAAAGCGCTCCCAGCAAATGCAGGATGCGGCGCAATGACCGCGGCAAAAGTCTTGCCGCACCGGGTTTTTTGGCGAGTTCGGGTAAACGTTTTCCGCGCGAGCCCATGACGCCAACTCGGGCCTGGGGAAATTTTGCAAGGAAGAATCTGGACACAGGGAGAATCTGACATGGATCTGGGAGAAAACAAGAGCTGGGCACGCAATTTCGCAACCGGTATCTCGTTGGTGATACTGGCCGTCGTAACCTTGCTGGGTTCTGCCTGGGCACAGACCAACCAGGGTTCGATCGCCGGCAACGTCATCGATCCCTCGGGCGCCCTTGTGCCCAACGCGAAGATCGTCGCCAAGGGTCAGTCGACCGGCTCGACTTACGAGACGGTTTCCAGCAGTTCCGGATCCTACCGATTTCCCAACGTCAACATTGGGGCGTACGACATCATTGTGACCGCCACGGGATTTAAGACGGCGACTTTTGCCGGCGTAGTCGTTCAGGTTGCTACCACCAGCGCTCTCGACGTGAAACTCACCGCCGGCGGAATCACGGAGAACGTGGTCGTCAACGCGGACGCTCCCACCGTGCAGTCTGAGAGCTCGGATATTGGTGCCGTCATCAGCCAGAAGCAAACTTTGGATCTTCCGCTGGCCTTGGGAAGTACGGTCCAGGCCATGCGTTCTCCCGAAGCTTTTGTGTTTCTCACGCCGGGAGCCGTTGGTCCGGGATCCGATTCTGGTAACGGTGGAACCTTCGAATCCAAGATCACCGGCGGTCAGAACTATGCCACGGAGGTTCTTCTCGACGGTGCGGGCACGACCCGTTCCGAGAACGGATCGTCATTTGACGAAACCGCACCATCGGTCGAGGCGCTGAGCGAATTCAAAGTGATTACTTCCACTTTGCCGGCGGAATTTGGAAGAACGACGGGCGGCATCGAGAGCTTCAACACAAAAGGGGGAACCAACAATTACCACGGTACGCTGTATGAGTTGTTCCGGAACGAAGACCTCGACGCCAACGTTTGGGGGAACAATTACAATCTTGCTCTCGCCACTACGGACGCGCAGCGGCGTGCATTTGCAACTCCCTTAGACCGCCAGAACGACTATGGCGGAGCTTTCGGCGGACCGGTGCAGATTCCGCATCTCTACAACGGGAAAGACAGGACCTTCTTCTTCTTTTCGTGGGAACAGTACCGGCAGCAGCAGGGCGGCGTGAACACGGACACGGTCCCGACCGCCAAGCAGCGGGCGGGAGACTTTTCTGAAACCTTGAATACAGCGAACGTGCTGGGCACCAATCCTTGCGATTCAACGCCGATCTATCAGGGCGAGATTTTTGATCCGGCGACGACCCAGACCGTGGGTGGGGTACAGTGCCGGACGGCTTTCATGAATGAGCCCGGAAGCCTGGGAAACGTGATTCCTTCCAGCGAATTTTCAACTGCGGGTCAAAATATTCTTTCCTTTTACCCCGCTCCGCAGAACGGCAATCTGCTTAACAACTACGTATTTCCCTTCAACTTCCCGATCCTGGATACCACCACCACCTTCCGCATTGACCAGAACATCACGTCGAAGAGCAAGGCATATTTCACTTACTCGTCGCGCGAAAACGTTCGCCTTTCCACCATCCCCGAGTTTGCCGGGCCAGCGGGAGCCGGACGGAACCAATTCTTTGGTACGCATTACATCCGTTTCGGCTATGACTACACCATTTCGCCGAGCATGGTGAACCACCTCAGCCTGGGCTACAACCGAACCAACAGCAAGAACGTAGGCGCAGCCGTGGGATTGGGGAACGGGACGGACTGGGACGCGCAGCTCGGCATCCCTGGGGCAAGCGGCAAGACATTCCCTGCCATCGCCCCTGGAGAAGGTACCACGAATGGTCTGGGCGACAGTGTTTACGGCGATACCATTGACAACGGCTTCCGCTTCGGGGACACGCTGACCTGGGTGAAAGGCAAACACGAATTCAAATTTGGGTACGAGCAATGGTATCAGCAGTATTCTCCGCTAGACTTCAGCAACACCAGCGGAACTTTGAATTTTGGCCGCGGGCAGACTGCCGGAACCTCGGCGACCGCGAATTTGAGCGGCAATGGCATTGCGAGCTTGCTTTTAGGCGAAGTGGGCGGGGGAAATGTCACCGTCAAGGCGAGCCAGTCTCGCTGGCTGCGCAGCTACTGGGCGGGCTTTTTCCAGGATAGCTTCAAGGTGATGCCGACGCTGGTTGTCAACTATGGCCTTCGCTATGAAATAGACCAGCCCTTCAAAGAGGCCGACGGCGATACCTCGATGATCGACGTGAACGCACCCAATCCGGGCGCCGGGAATTTGCCGGGAGTCCTGGTATTCGCAGGAAAAGGGGCTGGCCGAAATGGCAATGTGGATGAACGGTGGGCCGACACCTGGAAAAAAGGCTTCGGCCCTCGCGTTGGATTTGCATGGTCACCGTCCGTCTTTAACCACAAGACCGTATTTCGTGGTGGCTACGGCATTATCTATGGCGGACTGCAGTACGCGGATTTCGGTGCGGACAGCCGTACCGGGTTCCTGGCGAATCCCCAGTTCAACAGCGTGAACGGCTTTGACCCGGGTTTTTCTGTCGACACCGGCTTCCCGGCTTTCCCGCCGCCGCCGAATCTTGATCCGACGCAGTTGAATCCCAATGCACTGGGTCAATTCTCGGGGCCAACCTACATTGATCCGACCGGTGGCCGGACACCAATGATCCAGAATTGGAGCGCGGAGGTTCAGCACGAGCTGACTTCAGATCTGATCCTCGATGTTGCCTACGTCGGCGAGCACTCCACTCACCTGCGCTCGAATTTCAACGCGACCAACTCCCTGAACCCCGCCAGCTTCCAGTTCGGAGATGTGCTTACCCATCTGATCAGCTCTCCCGAGGCTGCGGGTGCCGGCATCACCCCGCCTTACAGCAATTTCCCTGCCAATGCCCTGGCGGCGCAGGCGTTGGTACCGTTTCCGCAATACGGAGGCTTCAACACCGACTGCTGTCTGGAAAATCTCGGGCAATCCACCTACAACGCGCTGGAAGCTTCTCCGATCTGTCGCTTCCACAATGGCTTAAACCTGATGGCCTCCTACACCTGGTCGAAGACCCTGACGGACGCGGACGCGGCGTTGCCGTTCTTTGCCACCTTGCACCAGGGCGGCGCGCCCCAGAATCCCTTCAATAAGGATGGAGACAAGGCGATCAGCAACCAGGATCTCCCGCAAAATTTCGTGGTCAGCTATATTTATGAGCTGCCATTCGGCAAGAACAAGAAATTCTTGAACAGCCCGGGAGTGTTGGACAGAGTTGTCGGTGGCTGGTCCATCAGCGGTGTCCAGCGATACGAAAGCGGTCAGCCAATCGCTTTCGGCTGCGCTACAGGAGTTCCGGCTTTTGCCGGTTGCATTCGTTTTGACCAAATCCCCGGCACCACTGCCTTTAGTTCGGCGTGGAGCGGCAGGGACGGCAACTTCGTTCCCGTCACCAGAGACGGCACGAATTCTGGTATTTCCATATTCAATCCCGTATTCGTCGATCCCAATTCGAATGCGAATCTGCAGGCTCGCGGCAGCTACGCATTCGGAACCCTGCCTCGGGTGGATGGCGCCCTGCGCATGTCGCCCTACATGAGCGAAGACTTCAACTTCATGAAACGCACCAGGATTACCGAAAGCAGCAACATTCTCCTGCAGGTGAGCTTCTTGAACGCGTTCAACAGGCACATTTGGAACCGGCCTCTGGATTTGAATCCGAACGATGCAGCCTTCGGAATCATCCCCTACGATAACTTCTCGAACACCGGAGGCGGTAGCTATCTGTTGCTCCCGAGAAAGATTCAGTTGCAGCTCAAACTTGAGTTCTAACGCCCCCCCATCCGACTTTACCGCTGGGCCGTTGCGAGAGCGACGGCCCATTTTTGCGCGGCAAAGGCAACGCAGGGAAGCCAGGCGGAAGGTCGTACAGCCCTCCCCGGTATAAACTGACGGGGTATCGCGACTATGAGGCGACTTCGAATCCGGGCCATTGTGACCTCGGAAATGATTCTTTGGCTGTGTTTGGCGCATGGTGATGGCTTCGCGCAAGCCGCTCGGTCGTCCCCTCGAGGCGGGACGGAAACGCCTGTCCCCGGTAAATTTGTCGATGCAACCGGCAAACTTCGAATCCACTTCGATCACCAGTCCCCCTCGACCTCCAAAAAATACCTGTTGGAGACCATGGGTTCAGGAGTGGCGCTGTTGGATTACGACAACGACGGACGCCTCGACATTTTCTTCGCCAATGGCGGCCGCATCACCGACCCGATGACTAAGGGTGCCATCCCCCCAAAGGACGGTCCAAAATACTGGAATCGCCTGTACCACCAAGAGCCGGATGGGACATTCGTAGATGCCACGGAGAGAGCGGGTTTGGGCGGCACTGGCTATTGCACGGGCGTTGCCGTGGGGGACTATGACAATGACGGCTACGACGATCTTTTCGTGGCCGGTTACGGACGCAACACGCTCTATCACAACAACGGCAACGGCACCTTCACCGACATCACCGACCGTGCCGGAGTGGCTGGCTCCGGCTGGGCAACGAGCGCGGCGTGGTTCGACTTCGACAACGATGGGCGGTTGGACCTGGTGGTGGCGCGATATATGAAATGGGATTTTGACGACATCCATTGCGGAGAGCGAAAAGAAGGCTTCCGCGCATACTGCCATCCGGATATTTTTAAGCCGATCTCGATGCTGCTTTATCACAATGATGGCAACGGCAAGTTCGGTGAAGTGGCGCACCAGGCGGGGGTGGACAAGCCCGGCAAGGAATTGGGTGTGGCGATTGCCGATTACGATCACGACGGCTGGCCGGATATCCTGGTCGCCAACGACTCCATGCCAGAATTCCTCTTTCACAACCTAGGCAACGGCACATTCGAAGAAGTCGCCATGGCGTCGGGCATTGCTCTTGACGGCAGCGGCGCCACCTTCGCCGGTATGGGTGTGGACTTCGAAGATTACAACAATGACGGTTGGCCGGATGCCGTGGTCACGGATTTGGCGAATCAAAGATACGGGTTGTATACCAACACCGGGGATGGCGCCTTCGATTATTCCACCAATGCGAGCGGTCTCGGCGCAATGACCTTGTTGCATTCCGGATGGGGTGCAAAGTTTCTGGACTACGATAATGACGGGTGGAAAGACTTGTTCATCGTGCAATCCCACGTGATGGACACGATTGAAATCAATGAACCGCATCTGCACTATCGCGAGAGTCCGTTGCTGGCGCGAAATTTCCAAGGGAAAACGTTTGTGGACGTCTCGGCAGAGTCCGGAGAAGTGTTCCAGCGGAAATGGGTCGGTCGCGGTCTGGCGGTGGGCGATATTGACAATGATGGAAGGGTGGACCTGGTGGTGACCTCAAACAACGGTCCGGCCTGGGTGCTGATGAACCAAACGCCTACTCAAAATCACTGGATGGAGATCAAGCTGGCGGGTGTTAAAAGTAATCGGGACGGGATCGGAGCGCAGGTTGATGTTGTGACGGATGCAGGGAGACAGTCGGCAACCGTGACCACTGCCGGCAGTTACGAATCCTCGAGCGACCGCCGGGTGCATTTTGGTTTGGGGGGCGAGACTTCCGTGAAGTCGATTCGAATCCGCTGGCCAAGCGGGATCGTGCAGACGCTCGAAAACACGAAAGCGGATCAGTTTCTCACGGTGACGGAATCGGTTGCGTCCATAAAATGATGACGTGCCATGCACGGAAGAGCGCATTCCATGATTAGACGAATCGCAGGCGTGCTTGCCCTCCTGTGTTGCGTGACGGGTTGCGCGGCTCCACTGTTCTCCCAGGCCGCGAACTTCGAACAAGCCATGGCCCTGTTTCGGCAAAAGCGCTGGAAGGAAGCTGACGCCGCGTTTGCGGAAACGGAGGCAATTCGGCCGGGTCAAACCGAGGCTCTTCTGTTCCGCGGAAAGTGGCTGGTCAACCTGGGGCAATTCCCAGATGCAGATCAGGTCTTGCAGATCTACGTTGCCGGGCATCCGCAGTCCGAAGATGCGGTCTACCTGCTCGCCTATACCTATTTTCGCGAGGGCAAGCCGAAGGAATCTCTGCAATTATTTACCGCCGCCGCCAAGCTCAAAACTCCTACGTCGGATGATCTGAAGATTGTCTCTCTCGATTACGTGCTGCTGAACGACTACCGCGATGCCGGGCATTACCTGGAGGAGGCGCTCAAGATGGATCCCGGCAACATTGAAGTTCGTTACCATCTGGGGCGCGTGCGATACCAGCAAAACCAGTTCGACCAGGCGATCGCGGCGTTTCAGGAGGTCTTGAAGCGTGATCCCGGCAACGTCAAGGCCCAGGATAATCTGGGGCTGAGTCTGGAGGCGGAGAATCAGATTGATCCGGCGATTGCGGAATATCGAAAGGCGATCGCCATGGATGAGGCTTCCAGGATCCACAGCGAACAGCCCTACTTGAACCTCGGCGCGTTGCTGAGCAAGGCGAACCAGTCTGAGGAAGCAACGGGCTGCCTGCAGAAGGCCAGAGACATTGACCCCAAGTCGGCAAGAATTCGATACGAGCTGGGAAAGGCCTATCTCGACCTGAAGCGATTCGAGGATTCGCGCAAGGAAGTAGAAGAGGCCGTTCGTCTGGACACCAACAATGGCCCGGCGCATTACTTGCTGGGACGCATTTATCAACGCATGGGTAAATCCGAATTGGCGGCGCAACAGTTCAAGGTGACCGACGAGTTGACGCGTTCGCAGGGCGAAAATTCAAGCGGCATGGGAAGACCTTCAAAATAGCCTCCAAATGAGCGTTTCTATCTTAACGTCGGGTGCGGTGGGCGGCTGCGTCCTTTTCTCTGTTCTCTCCTGTCTCCCGGCCTTCCCGCAGACGGCCGCGCCTCAGTCTGGAAATTTTTCCCTCATGAAAGACGCGGCGGAGGCGATGGCTGCCGGAGACTTACCGAAGGCCGAAACTGAACTGAAGGCGGTTCTTGCGACCAGTCCGAACGACTATCGCGCCCTGAACTTACTGGGGATCGTGCGCGCCCAGCAACGCCGGGAGCCGGAAGCAGAGCAGTTATTCAAGCAGGCAATCCAGCAGAAACCGGATTTTGTGAGCGCTCATGTGGATCTCGGGCTCCTTTATGTGCAAGTCAACCGCCAGGAGGACGCGGTGGCGCAGTTCGGGGAAGCGCTTCGGCTTGAGCCCGCCCGCAGCGAAGCCGCCCTGGGTCTGGTAAATATTTGGCGAGCACAGGCGAAGGAGGCAGTCGGCAGCGGGGATCTGGAAAAAGCCCTGTCCGTGTTGATTCAGGCACGCAAAGTAACTCCGCAAAATGCGCAGGTTGACTTTGAGTTTGGTATGGTCGCGCTGCGTATGTCCCTGCTGCCCGATGCCGTGCAGGCATTTCAGGAAGTCTTGGACGTCCGCAAAGACGATTCCAGCGCGATTTACGGCTTGGGGCGTGCGCAGATCGGTTTGAGCAAGTATCAGGAGGCCAGGGAGCTGTTTGAGCGCTACGTACGGCTTCGTCCCGAGGACGCAAGCGGGCATTATGCGCTTGGTTTCTGTTTGCAGGCGCTGCAGCAAGCGGCGGACGCGCGACGGGAACTCGAAAAATCCATCGCAATCCAGCCCGTGCAGACCGAGTCCTATTTTCAGCTTGGGCTGATGGATCTCGAGGCGAACAGTCTGGATGGCGCGGTACGCCGTTTCAGAAAAGCACTCGAACGCGATCCAAACCATGCAGGAGCTCTGACAGGAATGGGTAGGGTCGAGTTCCAACGCCGGGACTATCGGAAAGCTGCGGATCTGCTGCAGCGCGCGATTGCTTCCAATGCTTCATTGCGGGAAGCGCACTACTACCTGGGAATGTCTGAGGCTCGTCTTGGCAAGAAAGAAGAGTCCGAAAAAGAGCTTCAGATTGCCGGTCAGCTTGAGCATGAAGAAGTGGAGAAGAGACGAGTGGTGCTCAAGATCTTGGATTCGAGTGATCCTGCGGCCCGGCAGCTTGATGAGACGAAATAGCGATGGCCGGGAAGCCGTAAAACACCACCCGAAGGACACGAAGTCTCCGCCAGGCGGCAGCCGGGGATCTGGCACACGCACGATATCGACACAAAAGCTCTAGTTCTTGGCCGGCGCGAATAACTCTAAGCGAACCCGCCACGACAGAGAACGGCCGGGCTGCAACAGAACCATGCCGGTATCGGTGTTTCCCCAAATTGGATTGTAGGGATCCGCCAGATTGACTTGCGGCTCCACGACGATCACGTTCCTGTCGAGGGGTGCATACACCTGGAACGCCTTGACTTCGGGCGTTAACGAAACGATCCGCAAACCGTATCCCGCCGCCGGATCCGTAATTTCCACCGCGGCGCTGCCGTCCTTGTTTTGCTTGATATGGAGAAAGTTGTCATCCATGAACAGGGTGCCTAGCGCGGTGCCACCGGGAGCGGTGAAGTCGTAAGGCGTGGCTTTCACGTCTTCCATCTTGCCCGTCGGCACCACGTCGTCATAGTTGTTCACCAGTGCTCGCTGGTCGGCCGGGACGAATAATTTCGCCTGTTTACGATCTCCGCTGGGGAAAACAAACCAGGGATGGAATGCCATGCCCATCGGCAAAGGTTCCTTTCCAACGTTCTTCGCCGTCAGGTTGATTTCGACCGCTTCGTCTTTGAGGACGGTTTTCACCGAGACATCGGTTTTGGAAAGCCAGTGGCCCCCGAAGTCTCCGCCATGGAACAGGGCCGAGACGCTGGACTGCGCAGCCCCATGGTGTTGTTGAACGTCTGCAAACTTCGCTGACAAGATCAGGCCGTGCATGGCGAGGACTTCCGCGCCAGGACTCTTTCCATGCCAGTTCGCGGGGATCGATATGGTCTTGCCTGCGATGTTGGTGGAAATGGTTTTTCCATCTTTGGACAAGGTTCCGCGAATTCGGTTTGCATAGGGCAACAGGAGTCCTGCACCCACCTGGAATCCCTTGTTGCCAAATTCGTCGTCGCCTTCATCCAGAATCTGCTTGGCTTCGGCCAGGGAATCGGGTTGCAATAGGTTCACTTCACCCTTTCCCGGGAGGTAGGCCCGCAGTTGCAGCAAGTTCATGCCACGGCCAGGAGCGATGGTGGCGGCGACAAAATGCGGTCGGTCCTGGTTTTTTGACGCAGGGCGCTCGAGAGTCACGACCGGCTGGCCGCCGATTGAAACCGGAGTCTGCGCCGGTGCCAGGCTTGCGAAGACAGTGACGAAGAGCGCGAAAAGACAGGTTCGCGGAAGACGATCTGACATTTTCATGTAGGCCTCATGGTGAAAATCAGCGGTATCGAACTCGGAACTCATTACTTGTCCTGGGGCGTCGGAACATCTTCCAGGGCGGCATGGGGCCAACCGTTGCTCCACGCAATCGAAGAAATCTGCAGGGACGGTCGACCGGTTTTTCCGTCATAGGCGTGAAACACCAGGATGTCGCCATCCCTCTGTTGAACAATGGATGCACCGCCGGGACCGATCCAACGACCATTGCCCGCCAGCAGCAGCGTTCCGCCGCCGTCCATCATTGATTTGCCCGCAACATCCGTGTACGGCCCGGTGACCTGGGGGGACCGGCCAACCATCGTTTTATAGCTGCTGTGGACGCCGCGGCAGCATAAATCAAAAGAAACGAACAAATAGTAATAATTGGCGTGCTGCACGATGAAAGGCGCTTCAATCGCCTGCCAGTTTGCGGGTAATCCCGGGGGATCAGGCGGCGGATTGTCAGGACGCTGGCGGCGGGCGAGGGAATACAATTTTGTGTCTTCCGCAGCCAGCCTGCCGCTGGTCGGATCGATTCGACGCATCTTGATGCCGGTCCAAAAACTCCCAAAGCTGAGCCAGGCATGGCCATCGGAATCCAGAACAAGGTTGGGATCGATTGCGTTGAAGTCGTCCCCGGTGTGAGACTGCAAAATCAGGCCCTGGTCGACCCAGTGAAAGTTCGGACTGTCCGGGTCGAGCGTTTTGTTTGTGAGCAGCGCAATGCCGGAGGTGTTTTTGCCGAAGGCTGAGAAGGCATAGTAGAGGTGAAACTCGCCGTGGAAGTAGGAAATGTCGGGCGCCCAAAGTTCTCTGGTCTCCGGGAGTTCCTTCCTGATCCATTCGGGCACGCCGGGCAAGACGTATCCGCACTCCTTCCAGTGATGAAGGTCCTTCGAGCAGCGAATCGGCAACTCTCCCTTGTGATTTGGCCCCGTCGCCGTCGCGAATACATACCAGGTATCACCAGCTTTGGCGATCGACGGATCGTGCGTGCCGGCGACATCCCCGTCGGCCGAAATGGCATGGGGCGCGAGAGAATCGGACTGTGCGGGAACGGGTTTTGCCGCCGAGATAACCGCGAAGAGGGTGCCAAAAATCAGGGAGGCGATTCGCGTATTCATCTTCGAACCTTGAACCTTCGGAGGTGCGAATAGATTCTGTCTTAAAGTCGGTTGGAGTCGACGAATCATATCACAAAGCTGAGTAAACGTTTACGCAGGTTGCCCCGGGAATCCGGCTCCGCAGAAATCACACTTGGAGGCCCGTCCCTTGGTGAACGGATTCAGGGCTGGAAAGAAGTGGAGTCAAGATGGGACAAAGAAAGAAGGCCGGGAGAAGAAGCATCGCGGAGCTTTGGCGGGAGGCGAAGCCTCCCGGTCAGGCTTGCTATGGGACTTAGTTGTTCCAGATGAAATCGGCCTTCTTCGCGCTCTGGTGCTCTTTTCTCAGCAGGCGCGCCGAATCCCCGAGAGGGGTGTGGTGGACTACCGGCGCCACCTCCCACAGCGGCCTTTCCCCCTGGGCCCAGGAATACGTGGAGGCTTCGAGCAGGCTTTGCTCGGTTGCCATCGGCTTCTGCATGGCAAACTCTGGGTGGCTTGAAAACTCAGTGACTGAGACTTGACCGTTCAAGATCGGGCCGCTGGTGCCAGACTGCCCGAGCGCGGCGGCCGAACAAAGAAAGCACAGTGCCAATAAACCAACTTTCAGCGACATATCGGAGATCCCCCTGAGTGAGCCCGGCGTGGATTTGCCAGCTCCACGGAAGCTACATGCAAGCCCGATACCACGCCTAAACGATTGATTTACATATCGTTGCTTGTGTGAGGAAAAGAGTTCGCGCAACTGTTTGCACAATTGTTGGGAGCAAGGGAACAGAGCATTCCTTCCGGCAAAGCCATTCTAAACGGGACTTGCCTGGAATTCATTGTCCGCTATTGGACAGCCGAGTCCACGAAGGGACAGGGAAACTTGCGTTGTCCAGCGGAGCGGCGATTTAACTCTTTACGGTTCAATTGCTTGGCGATTCTATCGATCTGGTATCCAGGGTGCCTCAGAGAAAGGACAATGGATATCGCACGCCCAGAGTTCAAAATTCAGAAACGCCGGCGGCAGCTGCTGCTGTTAGGAGTGGTGATTGTTGTGGTGGTTGCCGCGACCATTGGGGTGTCACGGCTGAAACCCGCCGCCCCGTCGGTGGAACGCGGCACGGTGTGGACCGACACGGTGAAGCGGGGCCCCATGCTGCGGCAGGTGCGCGGCATTGGCACCCTCATCCCCAGCCAGGAGGCGGTCCGCCAAATTCCCGCTGAGACCGAGGCCACGGTGGTTCGTATTCGGCTCCTGCCGGGTTCGTTGGTGAAAGGGGACACAATCCTGCTGGAGATGAGTAACCCGCAAGCCGAGCAATCCGCACTGGATTCGCAACTTCAACTGAAGGCTGCCGAGGCCGAATATCAGAGTCTGCGGGTGAAGCTCGAAAGCGATCTGATGAACCAGAAGGCCGGCGCCGCCACGGTGACCGCCGACTACAGCCAGGCGCAGCTGCAAGCTGAAACCGACAAAGCGCTCTACGACCTGGGTGTGATTTCCGGATTGACCTATAAGGCTTCGAAGGGGAAGGCCGATGAACTGACCATCCGAAATGATCTGGAAGCGCAAAGGCTCACCGGAAACCAGAGGGCAATCGCAACGCAAATGGCAGAGCAGCAAGCCAAGGTGGACCAGATGCGCGCTCTGGCTGGACTGAAGCAAAAGCAGCTTAACGATCTGAAGGTTCGGGCCGGGATTGATGGCGTGCTGGTCGATTTGCCTTTGCAGGTCGGACAACACGTCTTGCCGGGAGCCATGTTGGCGAAAGTAGTTGCGCCGAACCATCTGATGGCCGAGTTGAAGATTTCTGAGACGCAGGCGCGCGATGTGCAGATCGGCGAGCCGGCCTCGGTCGACACCCACAACGGAGTGATCGCGGGCACGGTTCTTCGCGTCGATCCAGCCGTGCAGAACGGCACCGTCACCGTGGATGTAAAACTCACCGGCGAACTCCCCAAAGGAGCACGCCCCGACCTCAGCGTCGACGGCACTGTGGATCTCGAACGTCTCGACAATGTCCTTTACGTAGGGCGTCCGGCTTTCGGACAGGAGAACAGCACCATCGGTCTGTTCAAGCTCGATCCTAACAACAGCGGTGCGGTGCGCACTCCGGTGAAAGTGGGACGAGCGTCCGTCAACTCCATCCAGGTGATCGAAGGACTTCACGAGGGTGACACTGTCATTCTCTCCGACATGTCGCGATGGGACAGCACCGACCGAATTCGACTTGAATAAGCAGTAGCAGTGATCTCAACCTCGAGGCAGCCAGATATGACCGAAGCCGGAACCCCGCTCATCCTGATCCAGGACATGCAAAAGGTTTTTTATACGGAAGAAATCGAGACCCATGCCCTTTCGGGCGTTCATCTTTCGATCGCCAAGGGTGAGTACGTGGCGATGTCAGGCCCCTCGGGCTGCGGCAAGTCCACGCTGCTCTCCATCATCGGCCTGCTCGACACGCCCACCGGCGGCAGCTACATGCTCAATGGCAAAGCTGTCGAGAGCCTCGACTTTGCGGACCGCTCCCGCATTCGCAATCAGGAAATCGGATTCATCTTTCAAAGCTTCAACCTGATTGGCGATCTCACGGTTTACGAAAACGTCGAGCTGCCGCTGACGTACCGGCAAAAAATGCCCTCGGCCGATCGCAAGGCACGGGTCATGGAAGCGCTCGAGCGCGTTGGCATGGCTCACCGCGTGCGGCACTATCCTTCGCAACTCTCCGGCGGTCAGCAACAGCGCGTTGCCGTGGCCCGAGCTCTGGGTGGAAAACCGTCCATTCTTCTGGCGGACGAACCTACCGGAAATCTTGACTCGCGCAATGGTGAAGCCGTGATGGAGCTCTTGCAGAACCTCCATCGCGAAGGCGCGACCATCTGCATGGTGACGCACGATCCTCGCTTCGCGAAACACGCCGATCGTGAAGTGCACTTGTTCGATGGCAAAGTTGTGGCCGAAGAAGAATTGAAGAAGCTGATGGCGGACGTGCATGCATGATCAGTTTGCTCCAAGATATTCGCTACGCGGTGCGCCAGTTGCGCAAGAATCCGGGATTCACCGCTGTGGCCATCGTTACGCTGGCTCTTGGGATCGGGGCCAACACGGCTGTCTTCAGCGTGATCGACGCAGTCATGCTGCGGCCGCTTCCTTATCGGCAGCCCGAGCGATTAATTGACGCGCAGTCCACGAGGTCGCAGAATCCCGAATCCGATTCGCTGTCTTATCCGGATTTTTTCGACTGGCGTGCGCAGAACCACACTTTGTCGAGCCTGGTTTCCTACCATGATGCCTCATTTAATTTGACCGGGCTTCAGCGTCCAGTGCATGTCGATGGGCAAGTGGTCTCCTGGGACCTACTGCCCACCCTTGGCATCAATCCTGAACTGGGTCGAGGATTTTTGCCAGAAGATGAAAAGCGCGGCGCCAGAGTAGTCCTGATCAGTCACGGCTTGTGGGAATCCGAATTCGGCGCCGACAGATCGATCCTGGGTCGCTCCATTCATTTGAGCGGCGATCTCTACACCATCATTGGCGTCATGCCGGCTTCTTTTCGCTTTCCCGTCACCGCGCCGCAGGATGGAATTTGGACCACACTCGCCGTGGACATCGGTCCTGCCAACGGAGATGTAACCGCCAATCGCGGCATGCATTTTCTGAGTGCGATAGGAAGAATGAAGCCGGGCACCACCCTAGCGCAGGTCGGTAAAGACCTGCAGACAATCGCGACGAATCTTGCGCGAGCCTATCCCGACACCAACACCCGTCGCAATTCCGCCTATGTGCAAACCGAACTGGCGGCCCTGGTTGGCGATACGCGAACCGTTCTCCTTATTGTGTTGGGCGCCGTGACGCTGGTTTTGTTGATCGCGTGTGGCAATATTGCCAATTTGCAGCTGGCGCGCATCCGGGAACGGCAGCGTGAAATTGCAATGCGCTCCGCTCTAGGTGCGACCCGCAGTCAGATTGTCCGCCAACTCCTGGTGGAGAGCCTTATGCTGAGCACCCTTGGCGGACTTGCAGGATGCGGGCTCGCCTTTTTTTGCACGCCGGCGATCTTATCTTTAGCCGGCGACCACGTGCCCCGCGCGGCGGATGCGGGCGTGGATCTGTATGTATTGTCGTTCGCAATCCTTCTTTCGTTCCTAGGAGGATTATTGTTTGGGATCGTCCCCGCAATTGCCGCCTCGAAAACGGACCTCACCACGACTCTAAAGGATGGTGGGAGGAGTGAAACCAACAGTCGGGACTGGCTGCGCTCGTCCCTGATTGTCGGGCAAGTGGCAATGGGTCTGATGCTGACTGCTGGAGCGGGTTTGTTGATTACGAGCTTTGCAAATTTGCTGCGCACCGGCCATGGATTCGATTCAGACCACTTACTCACGTTGCACTTCGAAACTCCGGATGCGCAATACAAAAACACCCGTCCACAGTTTTATCGCGAGTATTTCGCCAAGCTCCGCGCTCTTCCTGGGGTGCAATCTGCCGCCGGCGCCGTCTTTCTGCCCATGACGAGCGATGAAGCCGTCATCTCTTTCGAAGATCCCGAACACCCGTCTCCGAAGGGACAGCGCCCGGCTGAGGACCTTGATCTGGTGTCGCCGGAATATTTCCGCACCATGCAAGTCCCGTTCCTCGAAGGGCGAGACTTTTCCGATCACGACGATATGCAATCCCCGCACGTCATGATTGTGAATCAAGCTTTCGCACGGAAGTATTTTCCCGGCGAAGGCGTGCTGGGAAAGAAAATTAGACCCGGAGCCAGCAGCAACGGCACTGCCGGTCCCCCACCCCTGCGGGAAATTGTGGGCGTGGTCGGTGACATCCGAATTGGGGCATTGGAACGGGAGATGCGGCCTGCAATGTATTTGCCTGCCAGTCAATTGTCCGATTGGTGCTGCTTGTCTTCAGTGGTACGCACGAAGGTTGACCCGCTAAGTCTCGAGCTGAGTGTCCGGCAGCTCGTTTCTTCTCTGGATAAGGATATTCCCGTCACCCAGGTCCGTACCATGGAAGACCTTTTGTTCACGCAGCTTGCGGCTCCGCGTTTTGCCATGGTGCTGATCAGCACTTTCGCTGGACTGGCCCTCACCCTGACCATCGTTGGCCTTTACGGCGTGATGATGTATTCCGTGTCGCGCCGCACTCGCGAGATCGGTGTTCGGATGGCGCTGGGTGCGCAACAGAGCGGGGTGCTCCTGATGGTGTTGCGGGATGCCGCCATCTTACTGGGGGTTGGAATCGGTATTGGTACGGCAGCGGCGCTTGGGTCCGCCTCGATCCTGCAGAGATTGTTATACGGTGTCGGATCGCGAAATCCGGTTGTCCTGACATTGGTCTGCATTGCAGTGGCGTTCGCTGGACTCATTGCCGCTTATCTCCCGGCGCGCCGTGCAACCAAAGTCGATCCCATGGTGGCGTTGCGGTACGAGTAGGAGTGAGACGACAGATGATCAGTTTGCTCCAGGATATTCGCTACGCTCTGCGCCAGTTGCGCAAGAATCCAGGATTCACCGCGGTGGCCGTGCTCACCGTTGCGCTGGGCATCGCGGCGAACACCACCATTTTCAGCGTGATGAATGCGACCATCTTGCAGCCTTTGCCTTTTTCTGATGCCGACCGCTTGGTGCTGGTCTGGGAAACGTACGGGAAAGGGCCGGATAATCTAAACATCATCTCAGCGCCAAACTATCAAGACTTCCGCCGTCAAAACCATGTGTTCGAGGACATCGCGATTCTCGATTCCGCGGGACGGGGTTATAACCTTTCCGCCGCCGGCAACAGTCGGGAACCAGAACAGGTTTCGGGGCTGCGCGTGTCCTCAAGTTTTTTCAACGTTCTTGGCGTGCAACCGTTTCTCGGCCGCAGGTTCCTTCCCGAAGAGGAAATTCGCGGCAAAGATCATGAAGTCATTCTGAGCTACGGCCTGTGGACGCGCCGTTACGCAGGGGATCCCGCACTGGTTGGCAAGACCATCAAAATTGATGGCGAAGACTTCACGGTGGTGGGAGTGATGCCACGAGAGTTCCATTGGCAATTCTGGAGCGGCCAAAGACAACTTTGGGTCCCAGTCGGCTACACCGAGGGAGACAAAGGACGAAGTGCGAACAGTTTCATCTCCTTTGCGCGGCTCAAGCCGGGAGTTACGGTGGCGCAGGCCCGCGCCGAGATGGAAAACATCGGGAACCGGCTCTCCCAGCAGTATCCAGATGATTTTTCCAACATGAGCGCGACCGTCGTCCCCATGAGCGAATACGGTCTTGATCGCCTAGGGAAAGTCATCTGGGCATTGTTCATTGCGGTTGGTTTTGTGATGCTCATTGCCTGCGTCAACGTAGCCAATCTTCTGCTTGCGCGGGGGGCTTCTCGTCAAAGGGAACTCGCACTCCGGCGTGCCCTTGGCGCCAGTTCGGTCCGCATCGCCCGGCAGTTGTTGACGGAAAGCGTGTTCTTGTCCCTGATGGGTGGAATCTGCGGGATTGCATTGGCCGCCTGGAGCACGAGCGTGCTGCCAGCCATTCTCCCCGGGGAGGCACTCCAACTTCCGCTACGGCAACTGGATGCAATCCCTCTGGACCGTCGGGTATTTGGTTTCACGCTGCTAATTTCTTGCCTGACCGGAATTTTGTTTGGGATGGCGCCGGCGTTGAGCGCAGTCTGTAGCGATTTTTCCGCACCCCTGAAAGAAGCCGGACGCGGCTCTATCGGAGGCCGGAGCAGCCGTCTGCGGGATGCCCTGG
>Ga0193726_1000406_pt1 | contig 47096 bp, 28 predicted proteins | sample H2c1metaG_FD_144928 | JGI IMG/M metagenome (GOLD analysis project Ga0193726, IMG submission 144928) | Soil microbial communities from a riparian zone of the East river system, Colorado, United States - H2c1 | ecosystem: Environmental > Terrestrial > Soil > Riparian zone | place: USA: East River... | reverse complement strand
GCTCGAGAATGTGCTCATTCTCGAGAATCCCGAATCCGACGCGGGTTTCGCTGCGAAACCGCGCCCATAAAGTCACGCTACAACACCGACTTGAGCAGCGTCGCCATTTCAGCCGGATTGCGCGTCACCTTGATACCGCACTCCTCCATGACGGCAAGCTTCTCGTTGGCCGTGCCCTTGCCGCCGGAAATGATGGCGCCGGCGTGACCCATGCGCTTGCCCGGAGGTGCCGTGACGCCGGCGATGAATCCCACCACCGGCTTCTTCATGTAAGCCTTGACCCAGCGCGCGCACGTCTCCTCATCGTCACCGCCGATTTCACCCACCATGATCACCGCATCGGTTTCGGGGTCATCGTTGAACAGGCGCATGACGTCCACATGCTTCAAGCCGTTGACCGGATCGCCGCCGATTCCGACGCAGGTTGACTGACCCAACCCCAAGTCCATCAGCTGGCCCACGGCCTCGTAGGTCAGTGTGCCGGACCTGGAGACCACGCCGATGCGGCCCTTCTTGTGAATGTGGCCCGGCATGATGCCGATCTTGATCTCATCCGGCGTGATGACGCCGGGACAATTTGGTCCGACGAGCAGGGTCTTTTTGCCGCGCATGCGATTGCGCGTGGCGATCATATCGCGCACCGGCACGCCTTCCGTGATGCAGATGACCAGGTCGAGGTCGGCATCGACAGCCTCATCGATCGCGCCGGCGGCGAAGGGCGGCGGCACATAGATCACCGATACGGTAGCCCCGCTTTGCTCCTTCGCGTCGCGCACGGTTCCGTAGATGGGGATACCCTCGAAATTCTCTCCCGCTTTGCTGGGATTCACGCCGGCGACGAAACACGCCTTGCCATTGGCATAATCGCGGCATAGGCGGGTGTGAAATGCGCCGGTTTTGCCCGTGATGCCCTGGGTCATCACCCGGGTATTCTTGTCGATCAGAATGCTCATGAGGGCCGGCTCCGGCCGTTCACCGCGGCGACAATTTTCTGGGCGGCATCCGCCATGTTGTCGGCGGAAATGATGGGCAGACCGGAATCCTTGAGCGCTTTTCTCCCCAGTTCCTCGTTGGTGCCCTTCATGCGCACCACCAGCGGCACCTTGAGCTTTACTTCTTTCGCCGCCGCGATCACGCCTTCGGCAATCGTATCGCAGCGCATGATCCCCCCAAAGATGTTCACCAGAATACCTTTCACCGCAGGGTTCTTCAGCATCAGCTTGAATGCTTCGGTGACCTTTTGCGCGGTGGCGCCGCCGCCGACATCGAGAAAGTTCGCAGGCTCCGCGCCGAAAAGCTTGATGGTATCCATCGTCGCCATCGCAAGGCCGGCGCCGTTGACCAGACATCCGATGTTGCCGCCCAAGGAGATATACGACAGATCGTACTTGGAGGCTTCGACTTCAGCCGGGTCTTCCTCGTCCAGGTCGCGCATGGCCACGATTTCCGGATGCCGGAACAGCGCATTCGAATCAAAATTCAATTTTGCGTCCAGCGCCAGCACATCGCCGCTGCCGGTAATGATCAGCGGATTGATTTCGGCCAGCGATGCATCGCATTCCACAAAGGCGCGGTACAGTCCGTGCATGAACTTGCGCGCCTGCGCGACCGAGGCCTCGGGTACGCCAATCTTGCGCGCAACATCGTCGGCCTGCGCGTCCGTCAGGCCGGCCCCAGGATCGATGGCGACCTTGTGTATTTTTTCCGGATGGTGCGCGGCGACCTCTTCAATCTCCATGCCGCCTTCCGAACTCGCCATCAGCGTTACGCGCTGCGTGGCCCGGTCGACCACCATGCCGACGTAGAGCTCTTTGCGTATGTCGGCACCCTCTTCGACCAGCAATCGCTTGACCAGTCGTCCCGCGGGGCCTGTTTGATGGGTGACCAGCGTCATGCCCAGAATTTTCGAGGCGAAGTCATGAACTTCTTGCGGCGATTTGGCCACCTTGACGCCGCCGCCCTTGCCGCGGCCGCCGGCATGAATCTGGGCTTTCACCACCCAGACCTTTCCGCCAAGCTCCCGTGCCGCGGAATCCGCCTCAGCCACCGAAAAGCAAGGCACGCCGCGCGGCGTCGCGACTCCGAACTTGCGCAGAATTTCCTTGCCCTGATACTCGTGAACATTCATATCTGATTTGATCTCCGCAATTTATGCTCTTCCTTCATCCAGCGATTTTGCAAGCAGCTTGGTCAGCGCGTATACGGTATCGATGTGCGGAGTCGGGGTATTGGTCCGTCGCGCCAATTCCACCACTGAACCGAGCAGCGCCTCGATTTCCAAGGTGCGGGCGGCCTCCACATCCTGCAACATCGAAGTTTTGTGATGACCCACCTTCTCCGCGCCCGCGATGCGTTTTTCCAGCGAGACTCGAAATTTGACCCCCAATTGACCGGCCACATTTTGCGCCTCGGTCATCATCGCCGCCGCGATCGCGCGGCTGGGCGGATACTGACAGATACCGGCGAGCGTCGCCCGCGAGAGCGCGCTGATGGGATTGAAGGTCAGATTGCCCCACAGTTTCAGCCAAATTTCTGATCGTATATCGCTCAAGATCGGCGCCTGCATTCCGCCCTTGACGAAGCATTGCGCAACCTGTGTTACACGCTCGCTGGTCGTGCCGTCGGGTTCGCCCACGGGAAAGCGGTTTCCTTCGACGTGCTTGACCACGCCGGGCGCAAGCAACTCCGCCGCCGGATACACCACGCAGCCGATGACGCGCTCGCAGGGGATATTCTCGTAAATCGCGCCGCTGGGATCCACGCTCTGCACGCGCGCGCCGGCAAATTCGCCCGGGTGGCCGTGGAAGTACCAGTACGGAATGCCGTTCTGCATGGGAATCACGATGGTTTTCGGCCCGAAAAGCTTGGGCACTTCGCCGCTCACTGCTTCGACCTGATGCGCCTTCATCGCCAGCACGACGATGTCCTGAGGTCCCGCTTGCGCATAGTTGTCGGTCGCCTTGACCCGCGGCACGGCCTCTTCGGTACCGTCCGCATTGATCATCCGGATACCCTGGGTGCGCAGCGCCTCGAGATTTGCGCCGCGCGCAATGAACGTAACGTCCTCTCCGGCCAGTGCGAGTCGAATCCCCACATAGCCGCCGATTGCGCCGACTCCAATGATTGCTATCTTCATGTACGGCCGCCGCTTTGACAGAACAAAGAAGGTCAGTTTGCACTGCCGTGATCGCGGTTGCACGCCTGCGGCGGCCGACTTTCAAGCGGTCCCGTCCTACACAGGGCAATATGTCACCGGCGGCCCTACTCGTTCGGGATCAGGCCGGCGCCTCGCGCCCACTTGTACTTCGCGCCGAGAACGGCCACCGGGATCTCCGTGGAGTAGGCATAGGCCGGGATACCGTGCTGATACAAATATTCCGCGGCCTCTTCCACCTCAACGTCGCCTGCGAGAGAGGCCACCACGGGCTTCTCGAAACCTTTGGCGCGCATTTCATCGACAACTTCCACCATCAGTTTCGCAAACACCATGGGCGGCGTGATGATGGTATGCCAATAGCCCAAAATGAGTGCATGGATGCGCGGATCCTGCAGCCCGAGGCGTACTGTATTCTGGTACGTGCTCGGCGGTTCACCGCCGGTGATGTCGACGGGGTTCCCGGCTGCACCGAAGGGCGGAATGAACTTGCGGAATGCCGCATCGAGATCGGCAGGCATTGCCATCAACGACAGGCCATTGTCGACGCAGGCATCCGACAGCAGCACCCCGGAACCGCCGGCGCCGGTGATGATGACCACATTGTTGCCCTTGGGTGTCGGCAGAACGGGGATACCGCGCGCGAATTCGAGCAGGTCGCGCAGGCTGCGCGCACGGATGACGCCGGATTGCTTGAACACGTCCTCATAGATCTTGTCGTTGCCGGCCAGCGCACCCGTGTGTGAACTTGCCGCGCGCGCACCCATGCTGGTGCGGCCCGCCTTCAACACCACGATGGGCTTCTTCTTTGACACTCTCTTGGCCACTTCGGCGAACGAGCGGCCGTCCTTCAAGTCCTCGCAGTGCTGGGCAATGATGGTGGTGTTCTCGTCCTGCTCGAAGAACGTCAGCAAGTCATCTTCGTCGATGTCGGCCTTGTTGCCGAGGCCGACAATGGCCGAGACGCCCATTTTGGCCGAGCGCGAGAAGCCGATGATCGCCATGCCGATGCCGCCCGACTGCGAGGAGAGTGCGGCGTGCCCCTTGACGTCGTACGCGGTACAAAAGGTCGCGCACAAATTGCTCGGCGTGTAGTAGAAGCCGTAGATATTCGGTCCCATGAGGCGCACGCCGTACTTGCGGCCGATTTCGACGAGCTCTTGCTGACCCGCGACGTTGCCGGTCTCGGCGAAGCCGGACGGGATCAAGATGGCGCCGGCGATCTTTTTCTCGCCCACTTCGACCAAGGCTTGCGCCACGAACTTCGCCGGTATGGCGAACACGGCCACATCGATGACGCCGGATACGTCTTTGACGCTCTTGTAGGCCTTCTTGCCCATGATTTCGGCGGCGCTCGGATGGATCGGATAGATCTCCCCCTTGTAGCCGCCGTTGATCAGATTTTTCATCACCGAGTTGCCGATCTTGCCGTTCTCGTTTGACGCGCCGATCACCGCGACCGCCTTGGGCTTCATGATGCGCGTCATCTTCGCGACGATGTCCGCCTGGCTCGGCCGATCGCGCGGCGGGGCGGGATTGAAATTCAGTACGATGCGCACGTCCGCGGCCGTTGCGCCGTGGTCGGTCGCGAACACCGGATTCAAATCCATCTCCGAGATCTCGGGAAAATCCGCCACCAGCGACGACACGCGCTCGATCATGCTCGACAACGCCGCCCGGTCCACGGGCTTCGCGCCGCGCACGCCGCGCAGGATCTCCGCGGCCTGGATGCCGTCCAGCATCGACAGTGCGTCTACGTTCGACGCGGGCGCCAGCCGAAATGTGATGTCCTTGAGGACTTCCACGAGGATGCCGCCGAGTCCGAAGGCGACGAGCTTGCCGAACGCCGGGTCGGTCACGGCGCCGATGATGACTTCTTGACCGCCCATCAGCATCTGCTGGATTTGCACGCCGAGAATTTCCGCCTTGGCGTCATACTTGCGAGCGTTGGCGACGATGGTGGCGTAGGCCTCCTTGGCCTGTTCCGCCGACTTGACGCCGACGATGACCCCGCCCGCCTCGGTCTTGTGCAAGATCTGCGGCGATACGATTTTCATGACCACCGGAAAACCGATCCCAGAGGCGAGCTTGACGGCTTCCTCGGCCGAAGTCGCGACACCTTCTTTCGGTATGGTGATGCCGTACGCCTCGCAAACCCCTCGCGCCTCAGGCGCCGTCAATGCCTCGCGGCCCGCTGCCTTGGCTTGATCGAGAATCTTACGAACCGCATTTTTATCGTGTGACATGTATTGAATTTCCTCGGAGGCTTGGGGCGCGGGCGCCCGGCGTCGCGCCGTGCGACCCCGCCTATTAAATGACTTTTTTCAATCGCAGCGCGGCGACATCCGTGGGTCCAAACCCCAGCTCCGCCAGCACTTCGTCGGTGTGCTCACCGAGCAGCGGCGAGCGGGTGACCTCGGTGGGGCTGTCGCTCATCTTGATGGGGTTTCCCACGGTCAGATACTTGCCGCGTTTGGGATGATCCACCTCGACGATGGTGCCGGTCTTGCGCAGCGAGGGCTCGTGCGCCAGTTCTTCCATCGACAGGATCGGGCCGCAGGGAATGTCATGCTCGTTGAGCAATGCCATCGCTTCGAATTTGGTCTTGGTCGACGTCCAGGCTTCCACGGCCGCGAACACCTCTTTGAGCCTGGGCAGCCGTGCGTTCGGCGTGGCGAAGTCAGGATCGGTAAGCCACGACTCCTTGCCGATCACCTGGCAGATCGCCTTCCATACCGGCGCCTGCGCGATGAAATACAGGTAGGCATTGGGATCGGTTTCCCAACCTTTGCACTTCACGATGGTCCCCGGTTGTCCGCCACCCGAAGCATTGGCCGCACGCGGCACCGCGCTGCCAAATTTGCCGTTCGGGTACTGCGGATACTCCTTCATGACGTTCGTGCGCTCGAGGCGCTGCTGATCGCGGAGCTTGACGCGGCAGAGGTTGAGCACGCCGTCCTGCATGGCGGCGAGCACCTTTTGCCCGCGCCCGGTGGTGTTGCGCTGATAGAGCGCGGCCACGATCCCGAGGGCAAGATGCAGTCCGGTGCCGCTGTCGCCGATTTGCGCGCCCGTCACCAACGGCGGGCCATCATCGAAGCCGGTGGTGGAGGCTGAACCGCCCGCGCATTGCGCGACGTTTTCGTACACCTTGCACTCTTCATAGGGACCGGGACCGAAGCCTTTCACCGAAGCCACGATCATGCGCGGATTGAGCTCTTGGATCCGGGCCCACGTGAAGCCCATGCGATCGAGGGCACCGGGGGCGAAATTTTCCACCAGCACATCGCAATGCTTGACCAGTTTCTCCAGAACCTGCTTGCCCTGCTCGCTCTTGGTATCGAGCGTCACCGAGCGCTTGTTGTGGTTGAGCATCGTGAAGTACAGGCTGTCCACGTCGGGTATGTCGCGCAGCTGCTCGCGCGTGATGTCGCCCGCGCCGGCTTTCTCGACCTTGATGACATCGGCACCGAACCACGCCAGCAACTGTGTGCAGGTAGGGCCCGACTGCACGTGCGTGAAATCAAGAATTTTGACACCGTCTAACGCCTTACCCATGAAAACTCCCGAGGCCGATCACTTGTACATTGTTTGATTTTTGGTGCCCGGAGCATATTCGCGGGGGTCGACCCAAATATTGATCACCGCCGACTTGCGCAGTTTGTGCACCGACTCGCGGGCACGCTTCAGCGCCGGCGCTATCTGCGCCGGATCGCGGACTTCCTCGCCGTAGCCGCCCAGCATTTCAGCAAATTTACCGAAGGGCACATCGCCCAACAAATTGCCGACATTGCCGCGCTGCTCACCGTACTTCGCAAGCTGCCCATAGCGAATCTGATTCATCGCGGAATTGTTGCCGATCACCGCGATATAGGGGACGCCGAAGCGGTTGGCCGTCTCCATGTCGAAAGCCGTCATGCCGAAGGACCCGTCGCCGTAGTAGCACAGAACCTCTTTCGACGGATTCGCAAGTCCGGCCGCGATCGCAAATCCCGTGCCCACGCCGAGGGAACCCAAAGCACCCGGATCCATCCACTGGCCAGGGTTCCGCGGCCGTACCGCCTGGGCGGAGATGGTGACCACGTCGCCGCCGTCGCCGATGTAAATGGTGTTGTCGGCCAGAAACTCATTCAGTTCCCACGCAACGCGATAAGGATGGATCGGCACGCTGTTCGACTTGAACAACGGCATGAGCTTCTCGCCCGCCACCACCTCGGCATCGCTGAGCTGTTTCAGCCACTGCTGGCGCGCCTGCCGCTTGTCGCCTTTGATGCGGCCGCCGGCGGCCGCCAGCACCGCACCGAGAATGGCGCCCGGATCGCCGACCAATCCCAGATCGATGTCGCGATTCTTGCCGACGGTGCGGTAGTCCATGTCGATCTGCACCAGCTTCAAGTCCTTGCTGATCCGCTTGCCGTAGCCCATGCGAAAATCAAATGGAGTTCCGACGATCACCAGCACATCGGCGCTGGCGAAGGCCTGAGTGCGCGTGCGGTCGAAATGATGTGGATCGCCGGGGGGCAACAGGCCGCGGCTGGCGCCGTTGAAATAGCCCGGAATATCGAGTCCCCGCAGCAGCGCAATCGCCTCTTTGTGGCCCCGCGCGGTCCACACCTGCTGCCCGTATAGAATGGCGGGCCGCTCGGCATTGACGAGCAAATCCGCCAATTTCTCGATGTCGCGCGGATCGCCCGCCGACTTGGTCGATGCGCGATACTTGCCGGGCTGAGGAATCACGGCCTTGGTGATGTCCACTTCGCGATCGAGAACATCGCGCGGAATCTCCAGGTACACCGGTCCGGTCGCGCCATTGAACGCCTCGCGCGCCGCCATGGAAATCATATCCGCGACGCGTTCGGTGCTCGAGACGGATGCCGCGAATTTGGTGATCGGCGTCATCAGCTCGACATGCGGCAGATCCTGCAGCGATCCCATTTTGTGCTGCGTCAATGCGCCCTGGCCGCCGATATGAAGAATAGGGCTCTCCGATCGGAACGCCGTTGCAATACCGGTGACGGCATTGGTGCATCCCGGGCCGGCGGTGGTGACGACGCAGCCTAACTTGCCCGTTTGCCGGGCGTAGCCATCTGCCGCGTGTGCCGCGACTTGCTCGTGGCGCACATCGATGATGCGAATGCCTTCATCGACGCATCCATCGTAGATGTCGATGATGTGGCCGCCGCAGAGCGTGAAGATGGTATCCACACCTTCATTCTTGAGGGCCTTGGCGACCAAATGGCCGCCGGAGATCACGCTCGCGTCGCGGCTCTTGCGTTGCAGGGTGTCTTCGGCGGTCGTGGCCTTGGTGGGACTCGATGTGGGATTTACCGTTGCCATTGTCTCTCCAGATTCATGATGAATGTCGAACCCTCACGTGGTTCGTGTGCCGCCGACGGTCGGGGCCGCCGATTGCGGAAAGTCGATGCGGCTCTTGGCGAAGTGCTTGACGCGCATCGGTTTGAGCACAAACAGCGCCATCAGCGCCGCAATGATGTTGAAGGTCACACCAATGGTGAACACCGCGCCCCAGCCCTGATTCTTCGCCAGGAGGGCGGCAAAGGGCACCAGTAGGGAGCCGGCGCCCTTGGCGGTATAGAGCATCCCGGCATTGGAGGCGGCATACTTCGAGCCGAAGGTATCACCCTGTGTTGCAGGAAACAGGCTGAAGATCTCTCCATACACGCCGAAATACAGCGCCGTGACCAGCACAAATACCACTGGACTCGATGAGGTTTGTTGGCTCAACGTAAACAGTGCCACCGCGCCGATGGAGAAGGCCAACGCCATGGTGTACTCGCGGCCGATTTGATCCGACAGCCAGCCGAAGAAAGGCCTGCCCACGCCGTCGAAGATCCGATTCAAAAACAGCGCAAACCCCAATGCCGGCAGCACCATGCCAAACAGGTCCACCGGGATCTTGCTGATCTTCATGTCCTCCGCAATCGGCGCCATGGATGCCGCCATGGTCAAGCCCCCGGCGGCAATCAGCACGAACATGATGTACATCACGTAGAACACCGGGCTTCGCAATACCTGCGTGGGCGTGTAGCCATGCGCCGTCTGGGTGGGTTTCACCACCGCATTGGCCAATTGCGGCGGCGGCACCAGCAGCAGCCAGGCCGCCACAAAGACGATACCGCCTTGAATGAGGCCGAAGGTCAAAAACGCGTGCTCGTAGCCGGAGGACTCAATCATGGTCCTGATCGGCCCGATGGTCAGGGCCGCTCCGGCGCCAAATCCTGATGCGGTAATGCCCGCGGCCAAACCGCGCCGGCCCGGGAACCACTTCAGCGCGTTGCCGACACAGGTGCCGTACACACACCCCGTACCAATGCCGCCGAGCGCCGCCCCGAAATACAGCATCGGCAGGGAACTCGCCATCGAATTCAGCACCCACGCGGCCGCCACTAAAATGCCGCCCGTGAGCACCACCCAGCGCGGACCGAATCGGTCCACCATGTACCCTTCGACCGGTATCAGCCAGGTCTCGATGAGCACGAACAAGGTGAAAGCGACCTGAATCGATGCGCGCCCCCAGTGATACTTCGCATCGATCGGGTTGACGAACAAGGTCCAGCCATACTGCAAATTCGCCACCGCCGCCATGCAGATGACGCCGATGATGAGTTGTATCCAGGGATTCGCGAACGGTGATTTGGCAGTTTCATTTTCATTCATGTTGTAGTTCTCCTGTTGGCGCCGATTTGACACACATAGTCGCGTTTTACTTAAGCGAAAATGAGCTGCGGAGAGATTAATCCACTTTTCAAATTCCCAATAACAATGCTCGAATCATTAAGATTCGTTGCACACCAGCCCCCAACTACGTTGTCGTGGTATACCATATATGAACAACTTTCGGAGTGTCAAGCAAAGGCACGACGCATGGAATCTTGGCGCTCTGGGGTACAAAGTGAGACCACTGAAATCTGAGCCTCATCGGGCAAGGCGTGCCCTTTGACAAACTTCGCTGCAGTGCAATTCCACCCAGCGGCGGCCGGTGTTGAGTAATCCCAATTATTCGCTGGAAATCATCGCCTGCAATGTAATATATCTGTCGCGGAACCCAATTCAGTCAGAAGACCACACGCCCTTACGGCAAACGCCTTAGACGAGGACCAATGAATTCCATCGTGACGCTCGTACAACGGACCACTGCGGCAACACCGCTGGCCCTCGCTCCGTTGAACGCAACCAGCTTGCGCGACCAGGCCTACACACTTCTTAAGAACGCCATCGCCGACACCGACATCTACGACCCGCAGCAGGAATTGCGGCTCGATGAGCGCCAGTTGACGACGGCGCTCGGCGTCAGTCGGACGCCGATCCGCGAGGCGTTATCGCTGTTGGAGCAGGAAGGATTCATTCGCACCGTGCCGCGCCGCGGTATCTACATCATCCGCAAATCAAAGCGCGAGATGATTGAAATGATTCAAATGTGGGCGGCGCTCGAGTCCATGGCGGCCCGGCTCGCGACCTTGAACGCGAGCGACGCAGAGATTGCCAAACTGCGCCACTTGTTTGACGAGTTCCAGAACTCGCCGCCTTCCGAACACCTGTGCGAATACTCGGATGCGAACATCGCTTTTCACACCGCGGTGATTGCCCTGGGCGGTTCGCAAATGATCGCCGAAGCCACCAAGAATCTCATGCTTCACGTGCGCGCCATTCGCCGCGCGACGATTTCTCAAAGCGATCGCGCGGCGCGTTCCATCATCGATCATTTGAAGATCATCGAGGCGCTGGAGCGGCGCGACACCGAATTAGCGGAACGTCTCACCCGCCAGCACACGCTCGATCTGGCCGCGCATGTCGACCTGCACTGCGGATTCCTGGGCTGACCCGTCTCAAGGCTGCTGACCCCACTGCCCAAGAGATGGCAGCGGGTCGGCGACGTCCGGCGCGCGAAGATATTGCGCTTGCGGCATATCACACACTCCACCCTTGAGGGCGTCGGGGGCAACAGCCCGAATCGCCGCCAGCGTATCCGGCATACGCGCTGCCATGTCGAAGGCAACGGCATCCTTGACGATCGGCGTACCGCGCTCAATGCGTAAATAGACCCGCCCGCTGGTTTGGTCGGCGAAATTGACCCAGGGAAAGGTTTCGACGCAGCGCCTCAAGAAATCCATGTTCTTGTCCGGACTCAACAGCGCGCGGTCGGAATACAAAAACTCCGCGGCTGCGGCCTCAACGTCGATGCGGGAATAGCGCTCGATATCCAGAGTGGCCTTCACATCCAATACGTTGAAAGTCTCGTTGTCGCCGAAGGCCACGGTCCGCGGCCGCTGCCCCAATATCACGGTGTTGTCCAAAAATTCGAATCGGATGCGCTTGTCGCTGCGGCGGACCCAGGTAAAGAACACGTCCGGAATGCCGGAATACGCCTCCACCGCATGGGCCAGCGTGTCGTCAACGGCCTTGTATCGACCGACCTCCAGTCCACGCTTCCACGCGCGCTCGACCAGCATCTCCGGCGGCGTAATCATGAAAAACAAATAGACGGACTGGCCAAATCGCGTCAGCAGATTACTGCCCGCCTCGACCGAATCGGCTGCAAAGCTGTCAAAACGAAATCGATCGATCAACAAATGCGACATCTCGCCGCGCTGATGCTTGTTCGCCATGTATCGATCAAGCTTCTGATCGACGATCTGCAACTCATCCGAGGTGAACGCACCCGCGTATTTGTACGCGGCTCCGAGCGAGGCATAGTCGAGCAGTTGCTTGCGCCAGATGTCCGGACTGATCAGCGCAAAATCGCTCCATTGAACACCGATATCGCCCGCAAGTTTTTTCAGCAAAGGCCGCAACGTGCTCTTGCCGGAGGCCGAGGGTCCCTTGGTGTTGATGACGACGGGGTGCTCCTGCCCGGGCAGGAGTTTGTATCCCTGCTCACGGGCCGCGTTTCGCAACAAGGGAGCGATGGTGCGGCCGATGCAATCGCTGCCGAAGTCATTGCAGGCCATGTTGGCGGCCATGGATGCGATGAGTTCTCTCGTGCCCCACGCGTGTCCCTGCGTCGCGAACAGCGCGCACATCGTGCGCGCGAGCGACTTATAAGCCGCCGCCTCGATCGAATCACCGGCCGCAACGGCAAGCCGTTCGAACTCCGCAATGTGCTCAGGACCCCAGCCGCGGCTCAGGCGAGAAACGGCGGCATCGATGGTGCCCTTCGCGTCTTGACGCACGCGATCATGGACGCCGACGATGGCGTCCATCTGCGGCCCAAGATACTGCGAGAGCAGAAGACGCGCGATCTCGCGAAAATTCAATCCCAGATCTTCAATGCGGGTTCCGTCCGGCACGGCGAAATCGGCGGTGACGCGCACCAAGAGCTCGTGCAACGCCAGTCTTTGCGGCCGAAATGCCACCAGCTCGCTCAATCCGAAGCCCGTCAGGCCCTGCAGCTCGGCGGCCGAGGCCATGCTGGTAAAAACATTTTCGGTGCGAAAGATCGTCGCCAGATGCAGCAATTCCTTGGGCACTTGCGACTGGATGCCCGGATTCCAAGGCCCAAATTCGTTACTGGCCGGCATCGACGTCGAGCTTGGTGCTGTCCGGATACATTCGCAGCCCCGGCACCTCGCCGCGCTGCAGCTTTTGCTGCACGTCCAGCCAATAACCGACTTCGAGCAAGTCGGCATTTTCCTGTCGAAAACAGCGGCGCGCAAAGTCGTTCTTGAACTGCATGCCGTGCTCGAGCTCTTCCGGAAGAAAGATCACGCCCTGTTCGAAGAACCAGCCCGGCACGTCATCCTCGCCCGGTTCGCGGTCCGAATTGGTCCTGATCTTCACGTCCGTCAGTTTCTCAACGGCGTCATAGTCGAACAGAAATACGCGCCCATAGCGGCCGACGCCGTAGTTCCTGGAATCCAAATCCTTGTTGAAGATGTTGGTGGCGGCATTGTTGCGGATGCAATGTCCCAGGCGCGCAATCACGGTGCGTGTCTCGCTCTCGTTGGCGCGCTCCAGATAAACCGGCAACGGAATGATTTTCAGCTGCACGATCAATGAACGCAGAAACACGCCATCATCCACCACCTGTACGCTGCCGGAGGCCTCACGGCTGATTTCATCGAGCAGCGCTGGATCGAACATGTTCCGATCCAGCCTCAGATTGAAGTACATGACATTGTCCAGCATGCTGCCCGCCCGGTTGATCTCATGCACGACCCGGTACTTCTCGATAACCGCGGGCACGCCCGGGAAGGCACCCCACTTGTAAGACTGCGTCGGCTGATCGCGAATGACTTTCAGATGATAAGAACACGTGTCGAAGGTGAAGCCAAGAGCCACGGTGCCGGGAATTCCGGGAGAGCGCTGAAATCTGTTCTCATGGCGCAGTTGCGCAGTGATTTCGTTGAGAATCGCGACCTTGCCGACGTGGTTGTATCCAATGGTCGAGTAATGCTCGCCCAACGGACGCCGCGGCATCAGGCTGAAGAGAAAAACACAGGTCTGATAGTAAAGTTCGGTGGTCACATGCAGGTTCGCCAACGTCGAACTGAACAAATCGTGGATGTCGGCGATTCGATGCACCACCGCATCGGCGTATATGCCCTGCGCGCCGTTGAGCAGCGCCACGACGAGCGGCACGACGCTGTCATCCGCGAACACCCAGCGCGCGACCACGAACGCGCTGCGATCGCGGAAAAATCCGGCCTCGATGACGTCGAGGGCCACGGGAACGGGTGCCCCCGGATGGTCGTACAGCAAGCGCTCCACCCGTTGACGGATCTTTTGCGCATCGTCCTTGAGATCTTTAAACGGCACGGAGAAATTCGCTATTTGCAGCGCTGTGCACAGCAGGTCATCGTCAATGCGGCCTTGCACCGGCAGCCGCCGATGCACCGCTGCCATCGACAGCGCGCGCAGCTTGCTCGGCGGTGGAAATGAGTAGGCAACCGGTTTCCACAGCCCGTGGTTGATGTTGCGTCGAACCGAGTGGGCAAAGCTAAACGCGATATCCGCCTCATAGCGATCGACGATCATCGCAACGTACAAGCGATCCAGCTCGTCCCACAGGATCGACTCCGCCGACAAGGCCGGGAAGCAGCCGCCGATCCTGGGTCCGTGTTCCGCGATGTAGCGGGTGTAGAGCCCCAAGCGCTCCTTGCTGACATTGATCGAGGAGTGCGGATCCCTGGATTCGAAGGCGAGCTTGGCGCGATAGGCGTACTCGCAGAATCTCGCATAGAAATCATCGAAAATCGCCAATATGAGCAGCGCTGCCGCCATGATTCGACCGGCATCGTCGCTCGCCGCGGCGAGGCGCGAGTACGCCCGTTCCACTTCGGATTCCCTCTGTTGGGCGATCACTTTAGCCGCTGTTGCGCAGCGCGGTAGCGATGGCGTTGATTGAAAGCTGAATACCTTCGCGTACGCGCGGATCGCTTTCGCCGGCCCGGTGGCGCTTGAGCAATTCCACCTGCAGCAGATTCAACGGTTCGATGTAAGGAAGCCGCAACCGAATCGAGGCATCGAGCATGGGATGCTTTTCAAGCAAGCGTGTTTGGCCGGTCAGCAGCAGCAGGCTGTCCTGCGTTGCCAGCCACATATCGCGAATACGGCCGAATAGCGCCTCGCCCAATGCTTGATCTTCGACGAGCGTCAGGTAACGCGCGGCGATTCCCATATCCGATTTGGACAGCACCATTTCCAAATTATCGACCGTGGCGCGAAAGAAAGGCCAGGCGTCCAGCATTTCCCGCAGTAATCCGCTGTCGGCGGAACGCAGCGCCTGCCCCACGCCATACCAGCCCGGCAACATCACTCGCGCCTGGGCCCAACTGAAAACCCACGGTATCGCCCGCAGATCCTCGATTCGCTGGGAGTTGGTCCGCGAGGCGGGGCGCGAACCGATTTTGAGTTCGGAGATTTCCAGCAGCGGCGTCATTTGCCGGAAGAAGGTCGCGAATCCTTCAGTCTCGTACACCAGTGCGCGATAGGCGCGAAACGCCTCATTCGATAGACTCTCCATCGCGGCCGCGAAACGGCGGCCGCTATCGCCCGACAGCGCCGCATTTTCCAGCGACGCCAGCAAAGTTGCCGCCGCGATGGATTCGAGATTCGTGGCGGCGCTTTCACAGGTGCCGTACTTCGCTGCGATAATCTCCCCCTGCTCGGTAATGCGAATCCGCCCACGCACCGTGCCATGAGGTTGCGCGCGAATCGCGGCGAACGATGAACCGCCGCCGCGGCCGACGGCTCCGCCGCGGCCGTGGAATACTTGCATGGGCGTGGCATGACTCTCGAAGACCGCGGCGAGCTTGCGCGTGGCTTGATGCAGGCTCCAAACAGAGGTCAGGTAGCCGCCGTCCTTGTTCGAATCCGAATATCCCACCATGACTTCTTGAAATCCGAAGGCTCGAGTAATTGCCGCGGTTTCAGGTATCGCCATCCATGCCTCCATCACCCTGGCGGATCCCTCCAGATCGGCGATGGTTTCGAACAACGGTACTGCCATGATTGCGGCCGTGGGGCTGCCGTGCCCGCGGTAGAGTCCGGCTTCTTTGAGGAGGATGTTGACCTCGAGCAGGTCGGACACGCTCTCGCACTTGGATATCACGTAGAAGGCGATGCATTCGGCGCCATAACGCCGGTGAGCCTCGGCGGCCGCGCGCACGATGCTGAGTTCAGACAGGGTTTCCGGGGAATAGCCGGCATATGGGCTCGCCAACAGCCGCTCGCTCGCCAGCTCTTGCCGCAGCAGCGCGACACGCGCAGATTCTGCGAGCGCCAGGTAGTCAGGCGATGCTCCCGCCACCTTCAGCAGTTCCGCGACAACGCGGCCGTGCACATCGGCGTTTTGCCGAAGATCCAATGTCGCCAAATGAAAGCCGAAGGTTTCGACGGCGCGATTGAGGCGAGCCAGTGAGCCGCCGCCATTTGAGCGCACCTGGCTCTTCGACTTCAAAGAGTCCTCGAGCACTTCCAGATCCGCGCGCAGGCTCGCCGCGTCCGGATAGGCCGGAGCCTCGACGGTGGCCGGCCTTGGGGGCGTTCGCCCGGTCAGGCTTAGATAGGTGGCGGCCAGCCGCGCATACATACCCGTGATCGCGCGCCGGTAAGGCTCATCGGCGCGAGCGGGATTCACATCGCCGCCTTGCTGCGCCAATTTTTCGAGAGGTTCGGAGACCGACGCGAGTTCGTTCGACAATGACAGCTCCGCACCCAGCGCATTGAGCTGTTCCAGATAATCGACCAGGAGCGCCTGGCTGGCGCGGCCCAATGCCAACCGCAGGGAATCCGCCGTGACGTGCGGATTTCCGTCGCGATCGCCGCCGATCCAACTGCCGAGCCGCAGAAAACTCGTCGGGCGCTTCTCGAGCAGGCGCTCCCAGCGGGCGTACAGGGCCGGCATCACCGGCAGAAAAATATCCCGAAGATAAGTCAATGCCGTATCGACTTCGTCGGCAACGTACAGCCGTTCGTGCCTCAGCGCACGTGTCTGCCACAGCAATCCAATTTGCGCGGCGATTGCTTCTTCAATCACTTCCCCAGCAACAGTCTCTTGCGAACCCAGGTCGCGCTGCACCATCAACGCCGCGATGCGGTTGCGATGATCAAGCATGCTCTTGCGCATCACCTCGGTGGGGTGCGCGGTCAGCACCGGCGTAATGAGCGCGCGTTCGAGCAAGGCGGCACAAACGGCACGCTTGATGCCCTGTGACTCCAGAAAATCCAGGGCCGACGCGAGCGTGCTGTCCTTTTCGGCCGCCGCGCCCTGTCGATCCTCAGCGAGGTTCGCCAACATGGAAAACAGCATGAAGCTGCGCACGAAAGCCACGGTCTCGTCGAGCGACAGGCTCTCCCAACCGGCGGCGAGTCCGCGGGGATTGGCAATACCGCGGTAGCGATCTACGGAGGCCGCGCGGATGGCTTCGATTCGATCAAGCAGCGCATCGCCGCCGTAGGTGCGGATCACATCGCCGAGCAGCTTTCCAAGGAATCGAACATCCGCATTTTGGGCAATCGCAGGGGCGGCGCGTGACATATATCTGACCATACTTATATATAGGGAGTAGCGATACCCGGGTTGGGGCTATAAGCCATATCCTACAGGGGCGCCCGCAGCGCGCTGATTAAGACCCCTGGCCACCTTCTATATAGTGGCGCTTATAAATACTTACGCGGCAATGCGATTTCCCATTCTCTCGGAGAAAACCAATGCTTTCCAAGATCTGGATTCGCTCCATAGTACCCGCGCTCATCCTGGCCTTCTTGCCCATGCTCAGCATGGCGCAGGGAGTCAGTGTTTCGGTCAATATCGCCCCGCCGGAACTACCGGTCTACGATCAACCGCCGATTCCGGGAGATGGATATCTGTGGACTCCTGGCTACTGGGCTTGGGGCGACGACATCCAGGATTACTATTGGGTGCCGGGCACATGGGTCGAGGCGCCGCAGCCGGATTATCTGTGGACTCCGGGCTATTGGGCCTTTGCGGAAGGTGCGTATCTTTGGCACGCAGGCTATTGGGGTCCGACGGTCGGATTTTATGGCGGCGTCAATTACGGCTACGGCTACGGCGGCCGAGGCTACGAAGGCGGCTACTGGCAGGGAGGTCACCTCTTCTACAATCGGGCCGTCGTCAATGTTGGTTCGGTGCATGTCACCAACGTCTACAACAAAACGGTCATCAACAATGTCACCGTCAATCGCGTGAGTTTCAACGGCGGCAACGGTGTTCGGGCCCAGGCCACATCGGCGGAATTGGCCGCGTCGCGCGATCGCCACATCGAGGTCACCTCCGCGCAGCGGCAGCACGAACAGACCGCGCGCTCGAATCCACAATTGCGTGCGGCCGCCAATCATGGCCATCCGGCGATTGCCGCGACTCCGCGGGCGGGGAATTTCTCGAATCCAGTGCCTGCGCGCAATGCAGGCGCACCTGAGCGCAATGCAGGCGCCCCCAACACAGAGCGTGCGAGTCCGCAGCCGCGCCAGAGCACGCCGCGTCAGGAAGGTGCCCCCAATCGCGACGCAGCGCCGAATCGCAATACCGCGGCTCCGACAGAACGCGCCAATCAACCAGCCAATCAAGCGCGTGAACCCGCGCCGGTTCGCACGCCGGCACCCGCTCGGGAAGCTGCCCCCGCGCACGAAGCCCCGCCCGTGCGCGAAGCCCCGCCAGTTCGCCAACCTGCCCCAGCGCGGGAACCTGCGCCGGCTCGGGAAGCCGCGCCGGTTCGTCAACCAACGCCGCCAGCGCGGGAACCTGCACCAGTTCGCCAACCAGCGCCGCCGCCTCGCGAACCTGCACCGGTTCGTCAACCGGCGCCGGCTCGGGAAGCCCCAGTTGAGCAGCGCCGCCAACCGGAGCAAAATCAACCAGCGAGACCTGCGGCGCCGCCGCCGAAGCAGCCGCAGCCGACTCGCGCGGCTCCGCATCCCGCGGAGCACCCGGAGCACTCAGAGGAACATGAGCACCATTAGTCATGACCAGAAAGCGAATCAGTTCACCGCCGAGGTCGACGGACATCGCGCGGAGCTAGACTACACCGTGGCTGACGGCGTGATGACCATCACGCATACGCGCGTTCCCCAAGCCATTGGGGGACGCGGCATTGCGGCGGAGTTGATGCGCGACGCGGTGAAAGTGGCCGGGGAACGCGGATGGTCCATCAATCCGGCCTGTTCGTACGCGGCTGCTTACATGCGCAAGCACGCACAGTCGGCCGATAAGCGCCATATCGATGATCTGCTGGATGAGGCGCTGGACGAATCGTTTCCCGCCAGCGACTCGCCCTCGGTGGGCGGAAGCAGCTAGCGGGAAATTTTCAGCAGCTTATGGGAGCATGGGGCGGCCCTCATGCGCCACCAGCAGGTCATGCATGTCGTTCGCATGTTCCTCTTCCACGACTAATATATGCTGCAACATGGTCCGGGTCCCCGGATCATCGTCGCCGAAATAGCGGACCAATTCACGGTAATGATCCACCGCGATTCTTTCCGCGATCAGGTTCTCCTTGATCATTTCGATCAGGTTATCAGCCGTGCCATACTCCGACGCGGCACGCGTCGCCAAGCCGGTGGGATTGAAATCCGGCTTCCCACCCAACTGGTTGATGCGCTCGGCGACTTGGTTCATGTGTTCCGTCTCTTCCTTGGCGTGTTGGGCAAATTCTGCCTTCACGCCTTCGCTCGAGATCCCCTGGGCGGCGACGGCATGCATGGTGTATCGCAAAACACAGACAATCTCAGTGGCCAAAACGGATTGCAGAATCTCGATGGTCTTCTTGACATCACCCTGGTACGTGAATGTCACGCCGCCGCTGGCGAGATTTTTTCGCGCCCGCTCGCGCAATGTCTTGACGTCCGTTAGAAACGGCTTTGCTTCGGTTTTTTGCGTATCCACGTTTATCTTGCTCCTGGAGAATGCGACCGCGATCGTATTTATACACTGCCCTGCAGCTAATTTCAGGCGTCATCGATTTTGTTCTCGTCAGACAGCAAGCCAAGCATCTGTCGGGCTTGCACCGACAGCGCGAACTTAGGAGCCTGCCTGAGTATTCCGCGTCTAGGCGGCGCTCAAGGCCACGTCCAGCGCTGACAGCAGCGGCCCCAGTTTCGGCGGATTGGCTTCCAAGGTCGGCGTGACGCCGTAATCCCGCAAGGTGCGTGAGCAGACTGGGCCTATGGATGCGATGACGGATCGATTCAGATCGCCGGCCAAGCGCGCCGCGTTGCCGCCCTTCTGTGCAACCGCGTAAAGATTGTGCATTTGTACCGCGCTCGTAAATACGACCGCATCCACGCGGTCCTGTCGCAATGCGTCGAGCAGATCAACGAGGGGCTGGGTGTTCGCAGGCAGCGACCATCGGTATGTGGCAATTTCATGGACCGTCGCGCCGCGGGCCTCCAGTGCCGCCGCCAGTGCCTGATTTGTCGCGCCGTATCGCTGCACCAGGATGGAGGAGTCCCGGACCGCGGTACCCGCAAGGGCGGCTAAAACCGTGTCGGTCGTAAAAGGAGAGGCAGCCCGGATGTCGATCCGAATCTCGCGTGCATTCAATTCGCCGACCGGCTTCGGACCTCGCACCACGACTGTCGATGCGGCCAACAATTCCTTCAGCTCCAGCGTCAGGTTGGCGGTGTCCGTCGCGGAAAATAGCGCTCGAGTACCTACGCCGGTCTGAAAGATACAGATCTTGAAGGGGTCGATGCGCCAGCGCTCGAGCATTGCGAGCACGGCTTGGGGGTCGGTGTCCGGCACCTCTTCAAGCGCCGGCGCGAGCATCGGCACGCCGCCGCGACGCACCACCAGCTCGGCGAGGTGGGGCCCACTGCGGGTTTCCAGTATCGCGACGACTTTAGACTTCATCCGAATGGCATTCAACCACCATAATGTACCCATGTCGACCTGCCTCAAAATGCTGTTCAGCGCGGTACTTGCTTTTGCCTGTGCGCCGGCCGTTTCTCAGCAGCCGCCAACGGACGAAGCCGTCCGCCAGGAATTCGTGGCCGCCATGCAGCGCATCCGTCTGCACCAACCGGACATGCCGGATTCGGCGGCGCTGCAGAACTACGCCATATACGACTACCTGGTTGCCGCGAGATGGCGCCGCGACCTCGCCTCGAGGTCCGACGAGAGTCTCGACGCAGCGATCGACGCATTCCTGCACGCCCATGTGGGGCAACCCGTGGCGCGTGCGTTGCGGCGTGATTGGCTCGCAAGCCTTGCGCAGCGGCGCCGCTGGGATTGGTTCTTGCCGCGTTCCGTGGATGTCAGTGATCCGCTGTTGATCTGCGACAGGCTCGAAGCGCGCCTATCCACCAACGATACGCCAGGACTCGCCGCCGCTGCGCTTCTGCGCTGGATGGTGCCGCAGAAGCCGCCTGCCGAATGCGCGGATGTGTTTGCATGGCTGCGGCAACAGGGGTTTCTCACCGCGTCCTTGGCGGAGGGACGCACGCGTGCGGCGCTCTCTGCAGATACGCCGCGCCTTGCGCGCGAATTCGCGGCCGACGTTCCCTTGAACCACAGGGCGGCGCTGTTGCAGTGGTCGGATCTTTTGGATTCGCCCCGGTCCGCATTGAATGTGCTGGCCACTCATCCGTCACTGGCCGTCGAACCGGACGCATTGGCTTCGGGGTTCGACAAGCTGTCGCGTACTGAACCCGCCTTTGCGTTGGATCTGCTTCCGCGGCTGCTGGCTCGGGATGGCTTGGCGCCAACGCTGCAGGATCGGCTCAAGCGTTCCGCGGCATTGGGAGCGGCGTACGACCGAGATCCACGAGCGATGACGGCGTTCGACGAACTTCCGCCGGCAGCGCTCGACGGCCAGGTGCAGGAGTGGCGGGTACGCGCGGCATTGTGGAGAGGCGAATACGCGCGGGCGCTCGCCTGGATGGAACAGATGCCTGCGAGCCTTTCGGCCACACCGCGCTGGCGGTACTGGCATGCCCGCGCCGTGGCAGCGACCACGGGGGATGCAGCCGCCGCGCCGATGTTCGCCGAGATCGCAGGCCTTCGAGACTACTACGGCTATCTCGCCGCGGACCACCTGAAGCAAAGCTACAATCTGAACGTTCGGCCCTCGCCGCTCGACGCCGCGGCGCAGACCTCGCTCAGCAGCCGACCAGGGATGATTCGCGCGCATGAGCTGTTCGACTGCGACATGGCGGACGATGCCACCTCTGAGTGGACCGCGGTTCTGGACGGCGCGGATACCGCGCTGAAGGTTCAAGCCGCACTGCTCGCCTCGCGTTGGGGCTGGTACGCGCAAGCCATTACCACCTTGGCGCAGACCGGCGAATTCGACGATGTGGTCCTGCGCTACCCACGGCCTTACCTGGATGCCGTGAGCCAGGCCGGCAAGCTCGCGCAGTTGCCGCAGGATTGGATACTGGCCGTCATGCGTCAGGAGAGCTTGTTTCGCAAAGATGCGGTATCGCGCGCCGATGCGCGCGGCGTGATGCAATTGGTGCCCTCGACCGCCGCTGCAATCGCCCGCCGCTGGCACTTGTCCGCACCCGGCCGGGACGGCTTGTTGGATCCGGCGATCGCGGTGCCTCTGGGGGCAGCTTACTTGCGCGAATTGCTGGATCGCTACGGGGAGCAACTCGCTTTGAGTCTCGCGGCTTACAACGCAGGCCCGGCGGCCATCGGGCGATGGCTGCCGCCGGGTCCCATGGACGCCGACGTTTGGATTGAAAATATCCCCTACAACGAAACGCGGGGCTATGTGCAGCACATCCTCGAGCACATTGTCGCCTTTGCCTCGGTGCGCGGTGCCGAGGCGCCGCGACTCGACATCCTGTTAACTTCAGTGGAACCCACAGCTCCGTCGCTGTGATAGGTTTGTGGATCAATGGGGTTAGGGGATGACTGGATGAACACTCCCGCGCCCTGACGGAGAATTTCAGTTGAAATGCTGCTGCCGCGTGCAGCAGGTAATAACTTGATCCGAGCGAAGGTCTTCATCAGTGAACCCTTCAATATCGGAGTCAATCATGCTTAATCGAAGATCGTTTACCGGACTGCTCAGTGCCATCGCAGCAATGTCAGTCATATCTGGAATAGCCCACGCCGAGGATGTTCCCGTAGCCAAGAATGTCGTGCTGGTGCATGGTTTATACGCTGACGGATCGTCTTGGGTCGATGTCATTCCCTATCTGCAGCGGGCGGGTTTAAAAGTAACAGCGGTGCAGAATCCGTTGACCTCACTGGCAGATGACGTTGCCGCAACCCGCCGGGCCCTTGCGTCGCAGGATGGGCCGACGGTGTTGGTGGGCCACTCCTTTGCGGGAACGATTATCAGCGAAGCGGGCAATGATCCGAAGGTTTCGGCGCTCGTGTACGTAGCGGCTCGGGCGCCGGATGCGGGCGAGGACTTCGGTGCACTCGCGGCGAAATATCCAAAGCCGCCGGCGAGCGCAGGAGTGATCAAGCAGGACGGATTTTTCGGGCTGAGCGAGGAAGCTTTTCTCAGGGATTTCGCCGGCGACGTCGAACCATCCAGAGCGCGTGCGCTATACGCGGTTCAAGGGCGGGGTGCCGACGCGCTGCCAACCACAAAGACCACGACTGCTGCATGGAGAGTCAAACCTACGTGGTATCAAGTATCGACCGAGGACCGCACGATCAACCCGGATCTCGAGCGATTTCTGGCCAAGCGGATGAACGCGACGACCATCGAACTTGATTCGAGTCACGTATCGCTCGTATCTCATCCGAAGGAAATCGCGGACTTGATTCTGCTTGCGGCAGGCCGCAAGAAATCACAATCTTGACTGCGGGCGCCGGTGCAATCTTGCCTGTTCCGGACAGGCTCGATTGCATTGCCCGTCTAGCTCCCGCCGATCAAGCCGGCCGTGACATTGATGGCAAACCCCAGGATCGATGCGTTGAATAGAAACGAGATCAACGTTTGCGCGATCACGATCTTGCGCATCGCCGCATTCTCGGTCGAGACGTCCGACGTTTGGCAGGCCGCCGCGATCGTGAAGGAAAAATAGGCGAAATCCCAAAACACCGGCATCGGCGTATTCGGGAAGCGCAGCGGCCGCTTGTTTTCCTTGGCGCTGTAAAACATGTCTGCGTAATGCGTGGTGAACATCGTGGGAACCAGCAGCCACGAGTCGACCAGCGTGAGGGCGGCCAGTGCGAAGTGTGCCGCCCGCACCGAACCGCTCACCTGCTTGATCGTGGCGAGCGGTTCCACGATCGCAAAAAGACTGGCGACCGCCGCAATGCTCACGATCGCGAGAATGAAAGGAGCCGACTCGTCTTCCTCGGCGTACTTGGTGCAGATCTCCGCCGCGGTCAGGTGCGTCATCCAGAAAAAAATCAACCCCAGGAAGAGAATGGTCCCGACATTCCAGCAGACCAGCACCCTGCTCAAAATCGACCAGTGTTGGGGAAGAAAGAAAAACGGCGCGCAACCGGCAATGAATGACACCCACAAGCGTGGATGATCTAGGAAAAGGTTTCTCATGGGTACGCGCGCTGAGCGCCTATTTGCCGCTTTCCTTGGCCACCAGGTATTTGACCAGATCGATGATTTGATCGTTGCCCCCCGCCGATTCCACGTGCAATCGATACTTGCCGTTGACGATGATGGTGGGCGTGCGATCAATCTTGTACGCCAGGATCAAATCCTGGTCCGTGCGCACCTTCAGATCGGCAGAAAAGGACTTTGAGGTGGCGATGAATTTATCGACCGGCACGCCGGCTCGTTGGTTGTAAAATTTGGCGGCGTCCTCGATGCTCGGCATGCGGCTCTTGAGATTCCGCGTCGCTGGATCGGTGATGCTCAAATCCCCGCCCTTCCACACCGCATCGAACATCGCGTCGTGCGTCTGCTGATCCACGCCCAGCACTTGCGCCGTGACATACGCGAGTTGAAACATCGGCCAATCCTCGGCGGGATTGAAAGCGGCCGGCAGATAATCGAGCACTGCATTCGCCGGGAGCGATTGCTTCAATTTGTGCATGGTCGGCTGGAAGATGTTGCACGCCGGGCACGCATACGAGAAAACTTCCGTGACTTCAACCTTTCCGGGCGCGACAGAGGTCGGACGCGGCGGCTGCACCAGGAAGTAATTGACACCCTCCGTCCAGGTTTGCGCGCCCTGCGAGGAGACCGAAACGCTCAATGCCAGCGCGGCCCACAGTGTGGCGGAATAGATCAATTTCATCGAAGCTCCTTATGTTTCTGGCAGCGCGAATTCTAGCACCGCGGTGTAGGGGATTACGCCGATTCCGGCCTGGCGGGCAGCCGCTTAAGATCAGCAACATTCACAATACTTTACATTGGCTTATGAACTTTCGAGCATTCCCACCCTCTACAGGCATGCTGCCCGTGATCAGTGTGTAGTTCAGGGTCGAATCTGGTTATAGTCTGCGGCTCGCCCGGGATGATCGTTTGGCAGTGCGTGCCACGGCATGGGCTCGCGTATTGGTGAATTAGTGACAACTGAACAAGAAGATCCTCAATTTCTGGCGCCGCCGCGAGACTCTAGACCCTTCATCGCCAGACACTGGCGAGCACTGACCATTGCGCTCGTTATTGTGGCGCTATTGGTCGGCTTCGTACTCTACCTTCGCACCAAACAGCCGGTCGCTGCGCCGCCGCGCGGGCGCAACGGCCAGAACGGTGCGGTCGCGGTATCGGTGGCCACGGCAGCCTTGGGGGATATTCAGGTGAAGATTCCCGCCCTCGGAACGGTAACGCCCCTCGCCACCGTGACCGTGCGGACCCAGATCATCGGGACACTGCAGAAGATATTCTTCACCGAAGGGCAATTCGTTCATCAAGGCGACGCCTTGGCGCAGATCGATCCTCGCCCGTATGAAGCCGCCCTGCAGCAGATGCAGGGCAACTTGATGCGCGATCAGGCTCTGTTGGCCAATGCCAAAGTGGATTTGAAACGCTATGTACAGCTGGTGAAGGATGACTCCATTGCGGAGCAGCAGCTCGACACGCAACGCGCGCTGGTGGATCAGTTGGTGGGCACAATCCAAGCCGATGAAGGGCAGGTCAAGACGGCCCAGGTGAATCTGGTGTATACGCACATCATCGCCCCGGTGACGGGCCGGGTGGGGTTGCGTCAGGTCGACCAGGGGAACTACGTGACACCCGGCGATACCAACGGCATCGTGCTCATCAATCAGCTGCAGCCCATCACGGTGATATTCAACATTCCCGAGGACAATGTCTCCGCCGTGATGAAGCGGGTGCAATCCGGCGCCGCCCTGACCGTCGACGCATTTGATCGTACCAACGCCACCAAGATCGCCGATGGCAAGCTGCTGACCGTCGACAATTCGATCGACATTACGACCGGCACCGTCAAGCTGCGGGCGCAATTCGACAATACGGACTCATCGCTGTTTCCCAATCAGTTTGTCAATATTCAGCTGCTGCAGGACGTACTTGCCGATCAAATCATCATGCCGAACTCAGCCGTGCGCAGAGGTGCGCCCAACGGAGTCACAACCACGTTCGTCTACATTGTCAATGCGGATCGCACCGTGAGCGTGCGTCCAGTGACTCTGGGAGTGGTCGATGGCGAAATGGTTTCGGTAACCGCCGGACTCAAACCCGGCGAGGTCGTCGTTACCGAGGGTGGAGACCGGCTGCGCGATGGCGCGCAAGTCCAGTTGCCGAGCTCGGCGCCGGCTCCTGCTGCCGGAGCGCAGCCAGCCGGCAAGCCGGCCGCACCCGGCACTCCCGGCGCGCGACGCGGCAAGGGGCGCGGCAAACCACCGCCATCGAAGTAAGCCTTGAACCCCTCACGCATCTTCATCCTGCGGCCCGTCGCCACCACGTTGTTGATGGTGGCCATTCTGATCGTGGGCGCGATGGCCTATTTGCAGTTGCCGCTGTCGGCGCTGCCTGAAGTTGCGTATCCGACGATCCAGGTGCAGACCTTTTATCCTGGTGCAAGCCCCGAGGTGATCACATCGGCCATCACGGCGCCGCTCGAAAAACAATTTGGACAGATGCCGGGCTTGAGCCAGATGTCCTCGACCAGCTCGGCCGGCGCCTCGGTCATCACATTGCAATTCACCCTCTCGCTTGCCATCGACGTGGCGGAGCAAGAAGTGCAAGCCGCGATCAGCGCCGGACAGAACCTGCTGCCCCAGGATCTGCCCGCGCCGCCGATCTACGCCAAGGTCAATCCGGCGGACGCGCCTGTGCTCATTCTCGGCATCACATCGAAGACCATGGCGCTGACGGATGTTGAGGACTTGGTTGACACGCGCATCGCGCAGAAGATCTCGCAAATCAAGGGTGTGGGCGTCGTCAGCATCAGCGGCGGCCAACGTCCGGCGGTAAGAGTGGTCGCCAATCCGCGCGCGATGGCGGCGTACGGACTCAATCTGGACGACTTGCGTACGACGATCAACAACGCCAATCAGAACGGTCCCAAAGGCACGCTCGACGGGCCCGCCAACGCTTATACGATCAACACCAACGATCAGATCAGAAACGCCGAGGATTACGGCAATGTCGTGGTTGCCTATAAGAACGGCGCGCCGGTACGCCTCAAGGATGTAACGACCCTCGTGTCGGGCGCGGAAAACTCCAAATTGGGCGGTTGGATGAATTCCGTTCCTGCGCTGATCTTGAACGTCCAACGACAACCCGGAGCAAACGTCGTCGACGTGGTCAATAGAATCCAGGAGCTGCTGCCGTCGCTCAAGGCAGACATGCCTGCGGGCGTGGACGTGGCTTTGCTTACGGACCGCACGATCACCATTCGCGCTTCTGTAAAGGATGTTGAATTCGAATTGATATTGGCGGTCGTGCTCGTCGTGCTCGTGATCTGGCTGTTCTTGCGGAATATTCCGGCCACAATCATCCCGAGCTTGTCGGTACCGCTGTCGCTGGTGGGCACATTTGCGGTCATGTATCTGGCCAATTTCAGTCTGAACAATCTATCTCTGATGGCGTTGACCATTGCGACAGGATTTGTCGTCGACGATGCCATCGTGATGATCGAAAATATTTCCCGGTACATCGAAGCCGGTGAATCGCCGCTCGAGGCCGCGCTCAAAGGCGCCGGTCAAATCGGCTTCACGATTATTTCCCTGACCATCTCCCTCATCGCGGTGCTGATTCCCCTGCTTTTCATGCAAGACGTCGTCGGCAGGCTATTCCGGGAATTTGCCGTCACCCTTGCGGTAACGATCTTGATATCGGCTGTCGTTTCTCTCACGCTGGTACCAATGATGTGTGCGCGGCTGCTGAAGCATCGCCCGCAAAATGAACGTGCTCAGACCGAATCCGGCAAGTGGTTCACCGCGGTGGTCGACTGGTACGGCCGGCGGCTTACCTGGGTTCTCGATCATCAAAGATCGACGCTGTGGGTCGCCGTGGGTACGCTGGTACTCACCGCGCTTCTCTACGTGCTGATTCCCAAGGGCTTCTTTCCTGATCAAGACACCGGCTTGATTCAAGGAGTATCCGAAGCAACCGAGTCGATTTCTTACGCCGCCATGGCCACCCGGCAGCAGGCCCTCGCCGCGGCGATTCTCAAGGACCCCGACGTGGTCAGCCTGTCTTCATTCATCGGTGTGGATGGCAACAACGTCACCTTAAATAGCGGCCGCTTTCTGATCAATCTGAAACCGCGCGCCGACCGCTCCACAACCGTCACCGACGTGATCCGGAGGCTGCGCGACGAAACAGCCGATGTTTCAGGGATCACGGTCTACATGCAGCCAGTGCAAGATCTCACGCTGGACAACACCATCAGCCGCACTCAGTATCAATTTACCTTGGAGAGCGCGGATTCGACCGCATTGTCGACCTGGACGCCCAAGCTCGTGAACGCGCTCGCCCAACTGCCGCAGCTGGCGGACGTGGTCAGCAATCAAGAGGACAACGGGCTTGCGGCGTACGTGACCATCGACCGCGACAGCGCGGCGCGCTTAGGGATAAGCGTGGGCACCGTCGACAACGCACTATATGATGCCTTCGGCCAGCGAATCGTCTCGACCATATTCACTCAGTCGAACCAATACCGCGTGATCATGGAAGCCGATCCGAAGGCCTACCGGTCGGTCGACGATCTGGCATCCATTTATGTCCCATCCGCCGCCGGCGGTCAGGTGCCGTTGTCGGCGATCGCCAGGGTCGATGTGGAAACGCGTCCCATACTGATCAATCATTTGGCGCAGTTTCCGGCCACCACCGTTTCCTTCAACCTTGCGCCGAATGCCTCCCTCGGGGCGGCGGTTTCCGCCATTGAGAACAGCGAGAAGACCCTCGGCTTGCCCATCAGTATCCGCACCACGTTTCAGGGCGCGGCGCTGGCCTTTCGCAGCAATTTGAGCAACGAATTGCTGCTGCTGATTGCCGCGGTGATGGTCATGTACATCGTGCTCGGTGTTTTATACGAAAGCTTCATTCATCCCATCACCATTTTGTCGACGTTACCCTCGGCCGGCATCGGTGCGCTGCTTGCGCTCATGCTGTTCGGGGATGACCTGACCATCATTGCCTTGATCGGCATCATTCTGTTGATCGGCATCGTAAAAAAGAATGCCATCCTGATGATCGATTTTGCGATCGTCGCCCAGCGTGATGAGGGCCTGTCGCCGCGAGACGCCATTTATAAGGCCTGTCTTTTGAGGTTTCGTCCGATTCTGATGACGACGGTGGCAGCCATCTTCGGCGCACTGCCGCTGATGTTCGGCACCGGCACCGGCTCCGAGCTGCGGCATCCGTTGGGCGTCAGCATCGTGGGCGGTCTGTTGGTCAGTCAAGTTCTGACGCTTTTCACCACACCCGTCATTTATCTGGCCTTTGATCGGATTGCCGCGCGCATGCGCGGCCGTTCGGATACCGCATCCGAAGCGCCACTGGCGGAAGGCTCGGCATGAACATTTCCGCGCCCTTCATCAAGAGGCCGGTCGCGACCACGCTGTTGACGATCGGCGTAGCCTTGAGCGGCGCGGCCGCGTTTGCCCTGCTGCCGGTGGCGCCTCTGCCGCGCATCGATGTCCCCGCCATATTTGTTTCCGCCCAGCTGCCCGGCGCCAGCCCGGAGGTCATGGCAGCCACTGTGGCCACGCCTTTGGAGCGGCATCTGGGGGCCATTGCCGATGTCGATGACATGACATCAACGAGCGGCGTCGGCACCAGCAGCATCCAGCTCACCTTCGGCATCGACCGCGACATCGACGGCGCCGCGCGCGACGTCCAGGCGGCGATTGCCGCGGCGCATGCGGACCTGCCGACCTCCCTGACTCGCAATCCCACGTACCGCAAACTCAACACTTCTGCGATTCCTGTGATTGTCATTGCGATGACGTCGGACGTGCTCACTCAAGGGCAGATCTACGACGCGGCCGATGCGGTCATATCCCAACGGCTTTCGCAGATTTCCGGCGTAGGCGGCGTTAATGTCAACGGCAGCGCCCTGCCTGCGGTGCGCGTCGAACTCAATCCTCACGCCCTGTCCAAATACGGCATCGGTCTGCAGGATGTACGCGCTGCCATCTCGAATTCGAACGCCAACGCCCCCAAGGGTGCGATCGAATCGGATGATCTTCACTTTCAAATCTACACCAACGATAACGCGCGCGATGCGGCGCCGTATCGCAATCTGATCATCGCAAACCGTAATGGCGCGACCGTACGGCTGGGCGACGTCGCAACCGTGCTGGACATGCAGGACGGCGCCACGGAAAACATCCGAACCTACGGATTGTATAACGGCAGGCCGGCGGTGTTTGTGACGGTGACCCAGCAGCCGGGCGCCAACATCATCGAGACCATCGACGCCGTCAAGGCCGAGCTGCCTATCTTAAAGAGTTCGATCGATCCTAAGATCGATCTGCTGGTGAGCTTCGACCGTTCCATAACGATCCGCGCCTCGGTGAGCCAGGTCGAGCGAACGCTCATGCTGGCCGTGGCGTTCGTGATCTTGGTCGTCTATATCTTCTTGAACAGCTATCGTGCCGCGTTGGTTCCCGCGATCGTGGTGCCGGTGTCGTTGATCGGCACCTTCGGCGCCATGTATCTGCTGGGCTACACCCTGGATAATTTTTCGCTCATGGCGCTGACCGTGGCCACAGGCTTCGTGGTCGACGACGCAATCGTGGTGATGGAGAACACAACTCGTCACATTGAAGCCGGCATGACCCGCACTGCGGCGGCGTTCCTGGGTGCCCAGGAAGTGGGGTTCACGGTCGTTTCCATGAGCTTATCGCTGGTCGCCGTCTTCATTCCCTTCGTGCTCATAGGGGGCATTCCAGGCCGCCTGTTCCGCGAGTTTGCCATGACACTGTCGGTGTCGATTCTGATCTCCCTGGTCATTTCTCTCACCACGACGCCGATGATGTGTTCTTTGCTGCTGCAGAACGCCCGCGAACACAAATCCACGCGCCTTGGCAGGGCCTTCGAGCGCGGTTTCGAGCAGTTACGCCGCAACTACGCCGCAACTTTGGATTGGGCGCTGCGCCACCGCCGAATCATGATTTCCATATTTTGGGCGAGCTTCGCGCTCACAATTTTCATGTACATCGTCATCCCGAAAGGCTTTCTGCCGCAGCAGGACACCGGTCAATTGCAGGGCGGAATACGCGGCGACGCCTCGAGTTCATTTCAGTTGATGAAGGGAAAGCTTCAAGAAGTCGCAGCCATTGTCCAGGCGGACTCTGCCGTCAATACCGTGACCGGCTCGGTCGGCGCCGGCGGCTTCGGGCCCTTTGGCGGCGGCGGCGCCAGCGCCAATCTCACCATTGCGCTCAAACCTCTCAAGGTGCGCGGGATCTCAGCCGACCGGGTCATCGCGCGCCTGCGGCCAAAACTTGCCGGAGTCGCAGGGGCGAACGTCTTCCTGCAGGCGGTCCAGGATTTGGGCGGAGGCGGCGGTCGATCAGCCAATTCCCAATATCAATACACCTTGCTCGGCGACGATCTGACGGAATTGCGCGCGTGGTCGCAAAAGCTCCGCGTGGCGCTCCAAGACATCCCTGAAATAACCGACGTCGATACGGATTTGCAGCCCGGCGGCCTGGAAACCGACCTGATCGTGGATCGCGACAGCGCATCGCGGCTGGGCCTTTCCGAAGTACAGATCGACAATGCGCTGGGCGACGCGTTTGCCCAAGCGCAGGTGTCGAACATCTACAATCCCTTCAGTCCGCAGCAATATCATGTCGTCATGGAAGTGGCGCCGCAATACTGGCAGAACCCGGAAATCCTCAAGGAGTTGTATGTCAGCACCGCGGGCGGTGCCGCATCCGGAACGCAGTTGACCCAGGCGGTGGCGGGCACCACGGTAATAAAGAGCACCACGGCTGCGTCTCAGACTTCGGTGGCGCAGGATGTCGCGCGTAACCTCTCATTGAATTCCTTGGCGAACTCAGGAAGGGGCAATACCTCGACGGGCTCGGCGGTCAGCGTCGCGCAGGAAACCGTCGTGCCGTTCTCCGCATTCAGCCATTTCATCACCGGAACCACCCCGGTATCGGTCAACCATACAGGCACGTCGGTATCGACATCCATTGCCTACAATCTGCCCGAGGGTATTTCCATCGGCACCGCACAGGATGCGATCGCCAAGAAAATGTCGGACATTCATATGCCGGTGGGCATCCGCGGCGGCGCTTACGGCACCGCGCGGCTGTTTCAACAAAGCAATAGCAACACGCCTTTGTTGCTCTTGGCCGCGATCTTGGCGATCTATATCGTCCTTGGCGTGCTCTATGAGAGCTATTCGCAGCCGCTGACGATACTCTCAACGCTGCCGTCGGCCGGGCTCGGCGCCCTGCTCGCCTTGATGGCCACCGGCACCGAATTCAGCTTGATCGCATTTCTTGGAATTCTGTTGCTGATCGGTATCGTCAAAAAGAATGCCATTATGATCGTCGATTTTGCGCTGCAGGCGGAGCGCACGCTGGGGATGGATCCGTTGCGCGCCATCGAGCATGCCTGTTTGCTGCGCTTCAGGCCTATCATGATGACCACCTGCGCCGCGATCGCCGGTGCGCTGCCCTTGGCGGTTGCCACGGGTGATGGGACCGAGATGCGCCGTCCCTTGGGGATAGCCATCGTGGGCGGACTGCTGGTGAGCCAGCTGCTCACGGTGTACACGACCCCGGTCGTCTATTTATATTTCCGTCGCTACTGGAAGCATTTGAAAGAGGGCAGGTATGCCCCGCCGTCGAAACCGACTGACAGTGCCGACGGCCGCGACTTTGGTTCGTTGGGAGTCGCCACGTGATGCGAAACGCCGCACTCGCGCTGTGTGTTGCAATGGCGGCAGCTCTGACGGCCTGCGCCGTGGGTCCTGATTATCACCGCCCTCAATTCGACGCGGCGGCGAATTGCAAGGAGGCCGGCGACTGGAAGCCGAGCGAACCCAACGACGTGCTGTCGCGCGGTCCCTGGTGGAAGATTTTCAACGACGATGTGCTCGATGGGCTCGAAGAGCAAATCGACATCTCGAATCAAAACGTCAAGGCGGCCGAAGCCGCCTTCGAACAGTCGCGTGCGCTGGTCTCGCAGGCGCGCGCCGGTTTCTGGCCCACGATTGCGGCGAATCTGGGGCTGCAACGCCAGGGCCAGCCCGCGGGTACGACAAATGCTGCAGGGATCCTGACCAGCACGACGCGCACGGATAATACCTACACGGCAGGCGTCTCGGCCAACTGGGACATCGACATTTGGGGGCGCATTCGGCGCACTACCGAGAGCAATGTGGCTTCCGCGCAGGCCAGTTCCGCCGCGCTGGCGGCGGCGCGGCTATCCGCGCAGGCCGAACTTGCGACCGATTATTTCGAGCTGCGCGCCCAGGATCAATTGGAAAAGCTGCTGGACGACACGGTCGTCGCCGAGACACTGTCGTTGAAGATCACCGAGAGCCGATATAAATTCGGCGTCGCCGCCAGAGCCGATGTGGTCACCGCTGAAACCCAGCTCCTCTCCAGTCAGGCGCAACAGGTCAACGCGAAGATCCAGCGCGCCATCCTCGAACATGCCGTGGCCGTGCTGATCGGCAAGCAGCCGGCAGAATTTTCCGTTGCGCCCGCGACCATGCGCGGCGACGTGCCCACCGTCCCGGCCGGCGTGCCCTCGACGTTGCTCGAGAGGCGGCCTGATGTCGCGGAAGCCGAGCGCAAGATGGCGGCGGCCAACGCGCAAATCGGCGTCGCCAAAGCGGGCTACTTTCCGGATCTGACCTTGACCGGCCGCGATCAGTATACGAGCACCACCTTCAGCAGTCTGATTCGAAACTCCAACCGCATCTGGGCGGCGGGTCCAACGCTTGCGCAAACCGTATTCGACGGCGGACTGGTTCGCGCGCAGGTACGAGGAGCACGCGCGTCCTATGAGGGAACCGTCGATAGCTACCGACAAACCGTGCTCGCGAGCTTTCAGCAGGTCGAGGACGAAATCGTCACCTTGCGTGTGCTCGAGCAAGAAGGCGTGATCGAGGATGAAACCGTGAAAAAGGCGCGGGAAGCCGAAACCCTGACGCTCAATCAATACAAAGCCGGCACGGTCCCTTACAGCAGTGTCATCACAGCCCAGACCACGCGGCTGGCCGCCGAGGAAACGGCGCTGCAAGTGCTCTCGACCCGGCTGCAGGCGAGCGTCGCATTGATCGAAGCCTTGGGCGGCGGCTGGGACGCATCCATGGCGACCGCCAAGTAGACGGGTCCACCGATTACCGTCTCTGGCCTGAACTGGTAACGGTCGGCTGAACTGATAACCGTCAGGGCTGATTTGCCGGCAATTCCATTTCATCGAGCGCGATCGGCACGTGACGGCGCTTCAGCGCGGTCTGTGCCTCCCACTGATCTTTAGGCGGCAGATCTTCCAGGTATTGAACTTCGCCGGCCGCCAGCGTGGCCACCGGCAATCCGTCGCGGTAGAGCAGTCGATTGCCGGCCAGCGACGACAGCCGCGGCCCCGGGGTCAGGATGCCGACCAAATTCAACGGGTCGGCGGCGGATAGCGATACGTATTGCCCGGTGGGCGGTTTGCGGCGCACGTCGCGCAGCAACCCGATGGCCTCGGGAATCGCAAATTGCTCGCCGGAAAATCCCGCGACGAAGCGGCCGCCGCGAATTTCTCCCCGGGCCTCGAGTCTGCGGCAGCAGCTCAAGATGTCGCGCCAAGGCGGCAGCCAATCCGCCTCCCGTGTGAGCAGTTTCCAAAAGACGACGCCCCACCGCCGCAGCAGCGTGCGCACGATCTGTTCAACCGCCTCATCCTTGCGCTCTTTGGAGTCTGCCGTTGGGCGGCGTACCAACGCCCAGCGCCCCGCATCGGCCATGCCAAACAGCGCCAGGCGGCGCTTGTGGCGCCCACCGTAAGAATTGGGTCTTGCGCCGCGCCGTCCGCTCGGCATCAACAGCACCCGCAGGCCGGAGAAGCTGTCTGAATTCACCAGGCCCACGGCCACCAATTCGGCCAGGGCCTCTTCCACTTCCACCGGCAGCATGCCGACGTTTTCCGCGATCTCGTCGAAGAACGAGGCGCCCCGCTCGCGGATGAACTCCGCCACCGCCTGCGCCTTGGATGTCAGGGGCGCAGGGTCCGATTGATCGGCGAACATCGACCACAGCGGCACATGGCGCCGACCCAGCAACACGATCGGCGTGGAGCGAACCGGCGATGCGCCGCGTGCAGCCGAGGCTTCGCCGCGCGAACCGCCGCTGCGGGCCGCCAAGCGCGTCCAGATAAACCGTCCCGCGCGAATATTTTCATCCAGCCACTGAGGCTCATACTCGGTGATCCGCGACGGGATGACTTCCGTCTCCCATGCGCCGGCGGGCGATTCAAACCCCTCGAGCTGTGCCAACACCGCCGCCAGCGCATCGGAGCCCTGCATCCGCGCGCCCGGCAGCACCCTCTGCCATTCACTTAAGAATCGCAAAAAATCTCGCGCGGTAACAGGCTCGATTTCGGCCCGCAGACGCTTGACCGTATAACGATGAACTCGGGCCAGCAAGCGCCGCTCGCACCACTCTTCTTGCGCGGACGCCGCCGTGAAATGACCTCGCATGGCGAAGCCCTCCGCCTCCAGCGCAATCAGCGCGCTGTTGATCTGCGCTTCGCTCCGGCTCAGCGAATCGGCGATCTGCGCCGCCGTCACGGGACCTAAGCCTTCCAGACGTCCGCGGACGACTTCAACGAGCGATTCGTCCAGCGAGTCGAACAGCCCGCGCCGTTCCGCCGCCACCCACACCTCGCCTTGGCCTACGGAAACGCGGGTCACCCGGCTCTGCAAGGCCAGATCTTCCATCAACCGCGGCCATGCCGCATTGGCGCGACATTCCTCTTCGGTCATGAAGGTCAACCACAGCAGGGCATCGTGCAATTCATCGGGCGTGGCGGCGTCGGGCCACGCCTCGGCACGCACGCGCGCAATCGCTTCCGGATCGAGCTTGCCGATATCCGCCGCTTCAGCCGGGTCCAGCCAGCGGCGGCTCATCACGGCCTGAGTTCGCCGTTCCTCGAGCGGTGCATCGTCAAGATAGGCATACGGACGCGCGTTCAAAGCCTCGAGAGCCAGCGGCGAGGGTTCAGTCAGATCTCGCGCGACGACCCGGATTTCACCGCTCTCCAGTTTGCGCAGCACGGCTTCGAACTCATCGATATCCATGGCCTCTTCCAGGCAATCGCGAATGGTTTGCCTGACCAAGGGGTGATCCGGAACTTCGATTTCGCCCGGCAGATTCTCGGCGCAGGCAACTTGGTCGGGGAACACTGAAGCCAATAAATCTTCGGCGTTCATGCGCGCAATTTGCGGCGGAATCTTCTTGCCGCCGCGAAAGCGCGGCAGCGCGAGCGCAATACCCGCATCCCAACGCCACCGGACCTCGAACATCGGCGCCGCGCACAGGGCCTGGATCAGCACATGGCGAACCGTGTTGGAATTCAAATATCGGGCGGCCTCGGCCAGTTCAAAGCTGTGCGCGTGGGTCAGCGACAGCACGATATGATCTTCAGTGGCCGCCGCCTGCAGCTCGAAGTTAAAGGTGCGGCAAAATCGCTTGCGCAGCGACAGGCCCCAGGCCCGATTGACGCGGCTGCCGAAGGGCGAATGAATGACCAGCTGCATGCCGCCCGACTCATCGAAAAATCGCTCGAACACGACCGTGCTCAAGGTCGGCAAGCAGCCGAGTGCCGCCTTGCCTGCGCTTAGGTACTGCGCCAGCTGAAACGCCGAGGACTCGTCGAGGCCGACGGTTTCCGTCAGCCACTGCAGTGCCGATCTGGGCTCCGCTTCGAGCCGCTGCTGGATCTCTTGACGCAGCCCGGACACCGCCGCCGAAAGTTCCAACGTGCGGCCCGGCGCCTCACCGAGCCAGAAGGGAATCGAGGGCGGCTGGCCATGTGCGTCCTCGACGCGCACCGTGCCGCGCTCGACGCGCAATATCTTGTAGGAGGTGTTGCCCAGCTGAAATATATCCCCCTGCAGGCTTTCGACCGCGAAGTCCTCGTTGACGGAGCCCACCACGATGGACTCCGGTTCGAGCATCACCCGGTAGTCGGCGTTGTCGGGTATGGCTCCGCCGGAGGTAATCGCCGTCAAGCGCGCACCCTTGCGGGGCCGCAGCATCTTGTTGACCGCATCGTGATGCAGCAGCGCACCGCGTCGGCCGCGCCGCGTACTGAAGCCCTCCGCAAGCATTTGCACGCATTCGTCGAATTCCTGCCGCGCCAGATTGCGGTAGGGATAGGCGCCGCGCAGCAATGAAAATAGTGCATCTTCGGACCACTCCCGCGCCGCCACTTCGGCGGTGATTTGCTGCGCGAGCACGTCAAGAGCATTCTCCGGAATCTTCAGCCGGTCCAACTCGCCGCGGCGGACCGCCTCGAGCAGCGCCGCACACTCGACCAGTTCATCGCGGGACAGCGGAAACAATCTTCCCTTGGATGTTCCTCCCACCGAGTGCCCCGCTCGGCCCACCCGCTGCAGGAATGAGTTGATGGATCGCGTGGATCCTATCTGGCACACCAGGTCCACATCGCCGATGTCGATGCCCAGTTCCAAGGAAGCCGTGGCCACCAAGACCTTCAACTCGCCGCGCTTCAGGCGCTGCTCGGCGTTCAGGCGGCGCTCCTTGGAGAGGCTGCCGTGATGCGCGGCGACGTTTTCTTCACCGACGCGCTCCGATAAATGCCGCGCGAGGCGTTCGACCATTCTGCGCGTGTTGACGAACACCAGCGTGGTGCGATGCTCCAGAACCAGCGCCGCCACCCGATCGTAAACCTGCGTCCACACCTCTCCCGACATCACCGCCTCGAGCGGCGATGGGGGAACTTCCAAAGCCAAATCGCGGCTGCGAACATGGCCGCTGTCGACAATGGTGCACGGCACCTCATGCGCTCCGGTCAAAAACTTCGCAACTTCTTCGATCGGCTTCTGTGTTGCCGACAGTCCAACGCGCGTCAGAGCGCTGCCCGTTAATCCCTGCAGCCGCTCGAGCGACAGGGCCAGATGTGCGCCACGTTTGTTGCCGGCAATGGCGTGGATTTCATCGACGATCACGGTGCGGCAGGTCGAGAGCATGTCGCGTCCGGATTGCGAGCCGAGCAAGATGTACAGCGATTCAGGCGTGGTCACCACGATGTGCGGCGCGCGGCGCCGCATGCCGGCACGCTCGGATTGCGTCGTGTCGCCGGTGCGCACCACCGCGCGGATTTCCACATCCGGCAACCCAAGCGCCATGAGCTCTTCGCGAATGCCGTTTAAGGGCGCCTCGAGATTTCGCTGAATGTCATTGGACAGCGCTTTGAGAGGCGACACGTACACCACCCGCGTCTCGTCCGGCAGCGGACCGCTCAAACCCTCTTTTACGAGTTGATCAATCGCGGATAAAAAGGCGGCAAATGTTTTGCCTGAACCCGTGGGTGCGGCCACCAACACATGCTCGCCGGCGGCCAACGCCGGCCACGCGCGCTCCTGCGCCGGTGTCGGTTCGTCAAACGTGCGCGAGAACCACAGGGCAACAGCAGGGTGAAAGGTGTCGAGAACGCTCATTGCAGCTCGATCGAGGTGAATGGACCAAAAAACAGGAGTACTGTATATAATAGCAGGCCATTAAGTCAGCTGCCATGTCGTTGACGCCGTCATAAAAACACAATATCTTGTGGTCCGTTGCGGTGTCTGGCACAACAGCTAGGCCTAAGAGGGAATCCGGTGCAATTCCGGAGCTGCCCCGCAGCGGTAACTGGGAACGAACCTAAGCCATTGGCACTGAACCCGTCAAACGGGGTTTGGGAAGCGGCTTGCAGTAGGAGGCCGATCATATCGGCCGTGCCCGGAAGTCCGAAGACCTGCCGCGATCTGCATTTCTTAAAAAGAGATGCTGCACGGCTTTGGAGCTCTCGTGGGAGGAGCGGCCGGAGTGATCGCCTGCGGCTGCACGCCCGGGCCATTCCGTTCGTTTTGATCCCGCTCCAATGGGACTAAAGAAACGCACAACGGAACTTCGCCATGAACTTAGATCTGCAACCTGCCTTTGATTTGAATCCGCCGCCGGCGCCGCGCAGTCCGATGCGCGTGACCAAACGATCCGGTCTTCGCGAGCCTGTCGATCTCAACAAAATCGTGCGTGCCGTCGCCCGTTGCTGCGAACACATCCCGGACGTGGATCCCATGCGGATCGCGCTCAAGACCATCGCCGGCCTGTACGACGGGGCAACCACCCGCGAGCTGGATGAGCTATCGATCCGCACCGCCTCGTCCTTCATGGTGGACGACCCCGCGTATTCGAAGCTGGCCGCGAGGCTGTTGTCGGCATTCATCGACAAGGAAGTCGAGGCGCAGGGGATCTATTCGTTCTCACAGTCGATCCGCGCGGGTTTCAATGTCGGCATCATCAACGAACGGCTGCTGCAGTTCGTGGAATCGCATGCGCGCAAGCTCAATGATGCCATCGACACCGAACGCACCTTGAGTGTCGAGTACTTTGGCCTGCGCACCTTGTACGACCGCTACTTGCTGAAGCACCCGACCTTGCGCCAGGTGGTGGAGACGCCGCAATACTTTTGGATGCGCGTGGCCGTCGCACTCAGCAGCAGCGCGCATGATGCGATCGAACTCTATCAGCTGTTCTCCTCGCTCGACTACCTGCCGAGTTCCCCCACCCTGTTCAACGCCGGTACGCCGCACGAACAGCTGTCGAGCTGCTTCTTGCTGGATTCACCGGGCGATTCGCTGGAATCGGTCTACGACCGGTACAAGGACATCGCTCTGTTGTCGAAATTCTCCGGCGGCATCGGCGTCGCCTGGCACCGGGTGCGGGCGGAAGGATCGCTGATCCGTTCCACCAACGGTCTGTCGAACGGCATCGTGCCGTGGTTGAAGACGCTGGATTCCTCCGTCGCCGCCGTCAATCAGGGCGGCAAGCGCAAAGGTGCCGCGTGCGTGTACTTGGAGAGCTGGCACGCGGATATCGAAGCCTTCCTGGAACTGCGCGACAACACCGGCGATGAGGCCAGGCGCACGCACCACCTGAACATCGCCAATTGGATTCCGGATCTGTTCATGAAGCGCGTCGAGAGCGGCGATTCTTGGTCGCTGTTCGATCCGAAAGATGTACCTGAACTTCCCGATCTTTGGGGTCAGGCATTCGAGGATGCGTACGCCCAGGCCGAAGCGCGCGGCCTGGCGCGCAAGCGCCTGCCCGCCCGTGAGTTGTACGGCCGCATGATGCGTACGCTGGCGCAAACCGGGAATGGCTGGATGACGTTCAAGGACAAATCCAACCGCGCTTGCAATCAAACCGCGCAACCGCAGCAGGTGGTGCACCTGTCGAACTTGTGCACCGAAATTCTCGAGGTCACCGGCGCCGCGGAAAGCGCGGTCTGCAACCTGGGCTCGATCAATCTCGCGCGGCATGTGAGCGGCGCGGACTTTGACTTCGAGAAACTGGCGCACACCGTTGAACTCGCGGTACGGCAACTGGATCGCGTCATCGACTTGAACTTCTATCCGCTGGCGACGGCCAGAGCCTCGAACCTGCGCTGGCGTCCGGTCGGTTTGGGACTCATGGGATTGCAGGATGTGTTCTTCAAGTTGCGCCTGCCCTTCGATGGCGAGGGCGCGCGATCTCTGTCGCGGCGCATTTCCGAGGCCGTGTATTTTCACGCGCTGCGCACGTCCTGCGACCTGGCGCGCGAGCAGGGCGCACATCCCGCATTTGCCGACACCCGGGCCTCCGCCGCGGAACTGCAGTTCGACTCTGGGGCGTCGTTCCCGAACATGCCGATCGCTGGGAAAATCTCAAGAGCGACATCCGGGCGCACGGTCTGCGCAACAGCCTGCTCATTGCGATCGCGCCGACCGCCACCATCGCCTCGATCGCCGGTTGCTACGAATGCATCGAACCGCAATTGTCCAACCTGTTCAAGCGCGAAACGCTGTCGGGGGACTTCATCCAGATCAACAGCTATCTGGTCGATGAACTCAAACACTTGGGCCTGTGGACGCCCGAGATTCGCGATGCCATCAAAGTGGCCGACGGCTCGGTTCAGGAGCTGGAGCGCTTGCCGCCCGAATTGAAGCGCATCTATCGCACCGCCTGGGAGTTGCCGATGAAAGCCCTGATCGAAATGGCGGCAGACCGCGGCGCCTTCATCGACCAGAGCCAGTCATTGAACTTGTTCATGGCGAGCCCCAATATCGGGCAACTCTCCAGCATGTATATGTACGCCTGGAAGTGCGGGCTCAAAACCACGTACTACCTGCGATCGCGCCCCGCGACCCGCATTGCCAAGACCACCGTGCCCACGGGCGATGCCATCGCCTGCTCTCTCGAGAATCCACAAGCCTGCGAGGCCTGCCAGTGAGCCGCTTGCTCGATCCGGGCTTCAATCTCACGCTGCGCCCCATGCGATACCCGAAGTTCTACGAGATGTATCGCTCGGCGATCAAGAACACCTGGAGCGTCGAGGAAATCGACTTCCAAATCGACCTCGGTCACTTGCAACGCCGCATGACTGCGGCGGACCGGCATCTGATCGAGCGCCTGGTGGCATTTTTTGCCACCGGAGATTCCATCGTCGCCAACAATGTGGTGTTGAGTTTGTACAAGCACATCAATGCTCCCGAAGCGCGCATGTACCTGTCGCGCCAGCTGTACGAAGAGGCGCTGCACGTGCAGTTTTATTTGACCTTGTTGGATAACTACGTGCCGGATCAGGAACAGCGGGCGCGCGCGTTCGCCGCCATCGACACCATTCCATCCATAGCCAAGAAGGCCAAATTCTGTCAGCGCTGGATCGACTCGGTGCGCGATCTAGAGCGCATCGAGACCGCCGCTCACAAGCGCCAGTTCCTGCTGAATCTCACGTGCTTTGCCAGCTGCATCGAGGGCCTGTTTTTCTTCGGCGCCTTCGCCTACGTGTACTTCCTGCGCTCGCGAGGCCTGCTGCCCGGCTTGGCGTCGGGCACGAACTGGGTGTTTCGCGATGAAAGCGCACACATGGCGTTCGCTTACGAAGTCCTGCGCACGGTGCGCCAAGAGGAGCCGGAGCTGTTTGATTCCCGTTGGGCCGGCGAGGTCCGCTGCATGATCGAAGAGGCGGTCGACTGCGAAACGACTTTCGCGGACGATGTTTTGAGCGAGGGAGTCATCGGCCTGACACGCATCGAGATGCAGCAGTACATCCACTACGTTGCCGATCAGCGGCTGCTGATGCTCGGGCTGCCGACGTGTTTCGGCGCGCGCAACCCATTCTCATTCATGGAGTTGCAGGATGTGCAGGAATTGACCAATTTCTTCGAGCGCAAGGTCTCCGCGTACCAGGTCGCGGTACAGGGTGAAGTGGCATTCGACCAGGCGTTTTGACCGCGTATCGTTGCCCCCGATTCAAGGATTGGGGGTGCAGTTTGAGCGTCCCGACAACGCGCAGTCCTGCAGGCGGGTCATGCCGCCCAAAATGTGCGTGAGCAGCAATCCCCCGAGGACGAGCAGCACGATCATGACCAGTCCCATGAGGGCGGCGCGACGCGTGCTGGGAGCCCGATCGGGCTCCCGCTCCGGGGGTTGCCAGCGGTCCGGATTTCTCATCTGTGTCTTTTACACCACGAAACTATTTGCATCTTCCTAGCGGTTAAATCAAGCACGTGGCGCCATTTGTCAATCAAATGTCGCGCAAAGCGTGGTGCTTGCGCCACGGTTTCCGTAGGCTCAAGATACGCAACTGAAGGGATTACGTCCACAGATCGTGGGCACCTTGATATCGGCTTTGGCTGGGCTTGTGTCCGGGGTAAACAGTGCAACGGAGTTGCGCAAAATTCAATCGATCAAAAGGTGGATGACCCTATGAGAAATCAAACTATGTCCTCACGACGGGCCATTCCCATGGTCCTCGCCATCACCGCGGCTTTTGCCGGCGCGGAGGCGCTGGCGGCGGACGCTTCCGGACCGGTGCTGGAAGAGATCATCGTGACCGCGGAAAAGCGCTCGGAAAACCTTCAAGACGTACCGATTTCCGTGGTGGCGATATCCGCGCAGCAGATCAAGGATGCGGGCATCACCGATATTCGCAACCTCGCGATACTCACCCCAGGACTGACCGTCACCTCCGAAGGCAATGAAGCCATCACCACCGCGCGCATCCGCGGCATCGGCACGGTCGGCGACAACCCGGGTCTGGAATCGTCCGTCGGCGTGAACATCGACGGCGTCTACCGGCCGCGCAACGGTGTTGCCTTCGGCGACCTGGGGGAAATCGAGCAAATCGAAGTCCTCTACGGCCCCCAGGGCGAACTGTTCGGTAAGAACAACGACGCCGGCGTCATCAACGTCACGACCAAGAGGCCCTCCAGTACTTTCGGCGCCATGGCCGAAGTGACCGGCGGAAACTTCAACGACCGCGAATTCCGCACCTCGGTCACCGGACCCTTGAATGACATCATGGCGGGACGCCTGTACGTGGGCTATCAGCAGAACAGCGGTTTCCTGCAGGTGGTCAACGGCGTCGGTCCCAGCGAGCAAAACAACACCAACGATCGGAAGAGCTACAACGCCCGCGGTCAACTGCTGATCACGCCCAGCGACACTGTGGATTTCCTGCTCATCGCCGACTACGCGAAGCGCAATGAGTCCTGCTGCAGTGCCGTCGTGGAATATCCCGGCCCTTTCCAGGGGTTGGTCAATGCGTTCGCGTCGGTACCGCTGTTGGGCGGCCGAACGGGCGGAGTCGGCAATTCGCCTCTCATCGGGCAACCCGGTGTGGTGCGTCTGCCGCCAAGTTATGTGGCCTATGACAACCAGATCATCAAGCAGAACGTACGCGACATGGGCATATCGGGTGAACTCAACTGGAACGTGGGCTTCGCCAAGTTGACATCCATTACCGCATGGCGCGACAACACGGTCGCGGGCGGCAACGATGTCGACTACACCGGCATCGACCTTTTGTCCTTCCCGGACGATGGCAGTGCCAACTCCACGGATTTCAAGCAATTCAGCGAAGAGCTGCGTCTGGCCGGAAAGTCCGGCCCCTTGAACTGGTTGGTGGGCGGTTTCTTCAGTAACGAAATCCTGACCACCAGCACCTTGGGTCAGACCGGCGATCAATTCGAGGAATATATCAGCGGCGTCGCCTCGGCATCGATCGGCAACGCGTTCGCTCCTCTGCCATTCAATCCTTTCTTGGTATCCCAGCTCACCGGCAATGCGCCCGGCACCACTTTTGCCGGAACCGGCTACAGCGATACCTATCAGCAGACTGCCAGAAGCTTCGCGCTGTTCACGAATGAAACCTGGAATATCACTCAGGGCTTGGATCTGACGTTCGGCCTGCGCGGCACCGAAGAGAAGAAAACCGCGACTGCCAGCTACAATAGCATCGGCGGCGGACCAGGCTGCGCGGCGCTGCTCAATTCCCCGGGCCTTTTTAAGAACCCAGGGGCGGGCCAAGCTCCGGGACCCGTCAACGGCGTGGGGGGAACCACGGCGCAGCAATTTCTGCTGGGCTACGGGTGCTACACAGGTCTCAACCCCCTCTTCTCCGGAACGGGATTCGACCAGTCGAACACGGAGAACAATCTCTCCGGCACGCTCAAACTGTCCTATCGCTTCAACGAAGAGGCGATGGTGTACGTTTCCGGCGCGAATGGTTACAAAGCCGGCGGATACAATCTGTCGCGCGTAACATTCCCCGCCGACCCGGCGTCGGCGAATCCACTGTCGCAGATCGGCCTCCTCCCCAACGACAGCACGCACTTTCCTCGCGAGACAGTCGAGTCGTTTGAAGCCGGTATAAAGACCACATTGTTCGACAAGACTCTGCGCTTGAATGCGGCGGCGTTCTATCAGAGATATACGGACTTCCAGCTGAACACCTTCACGGGAATTCAGTTCGTCGTGACCTCACTCGATCGGGTCATCTCGAAGGGCGTCGACGTGGATTTCGCCTGGGCGACTCCGCTCTCGGGGCTCACCATCGCCGGCGGCGTGACGCAGGATCTGACCAACATCACCAACTTCGGCGATGCGTTGCCTGATTTCTGCGGCGGTCCGGGCAACGGTTGCACGGCACGCGATAACAATCGTCTATCGTTCGCGCCGCTGTGGTCCGGAGCGCTTTCCGCCACCTACCAGATTCCGCTTACGAGCACGTTGGGCATCCGCACCAGTGTCGAAGAGAAGTACAACTCTTCTTACAACACCGGCTCGGATCTCGACCCTCGCAAGATCCAGCAGGGCTTTGGGTTGCTCAACGCCCGCATCGGCATCGGTGCGCCGGATGAATCGTGGTCCGTCGAGGCATGGGGCGCGAATCTGGCGGACAAGTACTACTACGCGGTCGCCTTCGATTCACCGTTCCAATTCAACACCATCGCCTCTTACCTGGGCGCCCCGCGCACCTTCGGGCTGACGGCGCGGGTGAAGTTCAAGTAATCGAAAGTTTGGGCATTTGAATCGATACGGCGGGCCTCAAAAACCCGCCGTTTTTTTGTCTTCGGAAACCTATGTCCTGGAAAACCATTTGATCTTTAGGGGAATGCCGTGCAGAAAAAGACAGAGCCAACCGGCCAGGCGAGCCGGCGTGATTTTCTAAAATCCTCGGCGCTCAGCATCGCTGCCGCGGGCGTGACGTCTTTGGCATCTCGGGCCGGGGCGCAGAACCCGCCGCGCAGCGCGTTGGGGGGCGGCGGTGCCGGCGGTGTGTTCGTCGAGACCGACACCGTCTACGGCAAGGTGCAAGGCATTCAAAACACCGGCGTCAAAGAGTTCAAGGGAATTCCCTATGGCGCTCCGACCGGCGGCCACAATCGATTCATGCCGCCGAAGAAGCCTGCACCCTGGGGAGGCGTGCGCGAGTGTTTTGCACATGGCCAAATCAGCCCGCAGCCGCCGACGGATCTGCGCTCCGACTACGGGATGATGATTCATTGGGATTATCAGCCGGGAGGCATGGGTGAGGATTGCCTGAATTTGAATATTTGGACGCCGGGTCTCAAGGACGGCGCAAAGCGCCCCGTACTGGTATCCTTTCACGGCGGCGGCTTCACCACGGGATCCGGCAATGCCATCGGCTACGACGGAGCCCAACTCGCGCGATTCGGCGATGTGGTCGTCGTCACCGTCAATCACCGCCTCGGCACCCTAGGGTACACACAGCTTGTGGATCTGGGTGCGCCTGCGGAGTTTGCCTATGCAGGCTGCGCCGGCATCATGGATCTGACCGCATCGCTGGAATGGGTGCGGGACAATATTGAAAACTTCGGCGGCAACCCGGCCAATGTCATGATATTCGGCCAATCGGGCGGCGGCGCCAAAACCAGCGCCATGTTGGCAACGCCCGCTGCAAAGGGTCTGTTTCACCGAGCCGCCGTGCAGAGCGGATCGCTGTTGAAATTCGTACCCAGGGATCGGGCGACGCAGGGCGCAGAGGCACTTCTCAAGCAGCTCGGCATTCCAAAATCGCGCATTGGGGAATTGCAGAAGCTGTCCTGGCAACAGCTGCTGGAAGCGCAGATCGCCGCCGGCGCTGCGACGCCGGGCATCGGCGGGGGTCCGGTTCTGGATGGCAAGTATTTGACGCACGATCCTTTCGATCCGACCGCACCGGCGGAGTCGGCGGAAATCCCGCTCATTGTGTCGACCACACTGGAAGACGCGGCCTTGAGTCTGACCAATTTCACGTTGAGCGAAGCGGACCTCAAGACGCTGATCGACAAGCGCTTCAAAGATAAAGGCACCGACATTCTGGCGATGTACCGCAAATACTATCCCGAGAAATCGCCCTATCTGATTCAGGCGATGGTGCTCACGGATGCCGGCTTTCGCCGCTCGGCCATCAAGCAGGCTGAACTCAAGGCGGCGCAAGGCAAGGGCGCCATTTACATGTATCAATGGGAGTGGCCCACGCCCGCCTTCGGCGGCCGCTACGGCGCGGTGCATGGACTGGACGTGTCCGGATCATTTCGGGAGGCGCGGGAAGGCAACGATATGTCGCGTGTTGCCGACCAGCTCTCATCGAGCTGGGTCGCG
>Ga0193726_1000405_pt1 | contig 47227 bp, 43 predicted proteins | sample H2c1metaG_FD_144928 | JGI IMG/M metagenome (GOLD analysis project Ga0193726, IMG submission 144928) | Soil microbial communities from a riparian zone of the East river system, Colorado, United States - H2c1 | ecosystem: Environmental > Terrestrial > Soil > Riparian zone | place: USA: East River... | reverse complement strand
CGGCCGTGAGATCGGCATTCACCTTGTTGACGATCTCGTCCGGCGTCTTCGCCGGCGCCACCAACCCGGACCAGCCGGCCGAATCATAGCCCGGGACGGTCTCGCCGATCGACGGAACCTTGTCGAGCGGCGCCGGCAGGCGGCGCGCCGTCGTCACCCCCAGCGCCTTGATGCGACCGTCGCGGCTCGCGCTCAGCGCCGAGGCCGTGCTGTCCATCATCAGCTTGACGTGGCCGCCCAGCAGGTCGGCCATCGCCGGGCCGGAACCCTTGTAGGGGACGTGCACGATGTCGATCTTCGCCTGGCGCTTGAACAGCTCCATGCTGAGATGCTGCGCCGTGCCGGGGCCGGCCGAAGCGTAGGAAAGCTTGCCCGGCTCCTTGGCTGCGAGCTCGATCAGCTCGCCCACCGTGCTGGCGGGAAAGCTGGGATGCGCCACGATCACCAGCGGGCCGCGGAGGATGTTGGTGATCGGCTTGAAGTCGACCAGCGGCCTGTAGGGCAGGTCGGGGTAGAGGCTGGGATTGACGCCGAAGGTGCCGCTGGTGGCGACCAGCAGCGTGTAGCCGTCGGGCGCCGCCGCCTTGCCGGCCTCGGTGCCCGGAATGCCGCCGCCCCCGCCCTTGTTGTCGACCAGGACCTGCTGCTTCCAGATCTCCGTCAGCCGCTCCGCCATCAGCCGCGCGAAGATGTCCGCCGCCTGCCCGGGCGGAAACGGCACGATGATGCGCACCGGCTTGGACGGCCACGGCACCTGCGCGGCGACGCGCGTGGCGATCAGCAATGCGGCCAGTGGAGTGGTCAGACCCAGCGCCACGGCATGGCGGCGCGTTACGAGCTTCGACATTGTTCCTCCCGCGAGGCGGTTGCTGGGCAGCAGCGAATTGACGCGATGTGCCATAGCCGGACTCATGCAGCGAATGCGAGGCCATTCTTGTCAGTTCTTGCGCTTCACCGCTTCGTACACGAGCCGCTTGAACTCGACCACAAATGGATGGCCCATCTCACGCTGCGCCATTATCAAGCCTGCGGTATTCTTTCTCGGCGAAATCCACCACTGAGTGCCTGCACGTCCGCCCCAAAAGAGCTCGCCTCTCGCATCCTGATGGTCGAACGCTGAAGGCTCCAGGATCAGCGCTCCCGCGAGCCCGTACCCCTTGCCTTTAAGTTCTCCGTAAGCCGCAAAGCGTATCCACACGCCCTCAGGCAACTGGTTGGTCATCATCAGCTCAATCGTCTCCGGCTTGAGCAACATCTGGCCACCCGGAAGCAGGCTTCGAATTAGCGCCACCATGTCCGGCAAAGTCGAGACCAACCCGGCACCGCCGTTCTGCCTCGGGAAGGGACGCAAATAAGCACCCGGATAAGGCGCGTCGTCTGCGCGAGTAAGTCCCGGCTTCAGAGGATCGGTCGGGTCGGCACCGGCATAATAGGCGACGAGGCGATTACGATCTGACACCGCGAATCCCGTGTCCACCATGCCAAGCGGGCCTAGAATTCGCGATTGAATGAACGCATCGAAGCGCTGGCCGCTGATCACTTCGACAAGACGCGCCAAGACATCGGTGGCCACCGAGTACTCCCATGACGTTCCGGGTTGATAGGTCAGCGGCAGGTCGGCCAATACGTCGATCATCTGCGCAAGCGTGGTGGCGGGATTGATTACTTTTCGCTCGTTGTAGGCATTGAAAATGAGGGTGCCCGGGTCAAGAAGACCGTAGCTCAGCCCCGAACTGTGACTCATCAGATGGCGAATGGTGATCGGCCTGACAGCAGGCTCGGTTTGGTCCAACGACGTCGCGCCGGGACGCAGCACGCGGCGATTCGCAAGCTGCGGAATAAACCGCTCAATCGGATCATCCAGTTGGAAGCGGCCTTCTTCGAACAGAAGAAGCGCGGCACAGGATGTAATCAGCTTTGTATTCGAAAAGACGCGGAATATGTGGTCGACGCCCAAGGGTATCCGCGCTTCCTTGTCGGCCCAGCCAATGCATTTCACATCTGCCAGATCTCTACCGACGAGCACCGCGGAAGAGAATCCGGAAAGAAGATTCCCATCAACGTACCGCTGCATGGCAGCGTGCGCAGGCCGAAAGTCATACCCGGTGGTCGTGACTTTCATGTCTTCCATGATTTGGCCCCCCTCGTGCTCGCAATAGCAAGCCTGACGTCAAGCCTGCCGCGCGGCCGATTACCTCGCCGCGCGTTCGACTCAGGGGAGCATAACCTTCACCAGCCGTCCGCCGCGCAGGTCGACCCGCTGCATGACCGAGCCGCCCTCGACCTGCGAGGCGCCCTGCCACTTCACGCTGCTCGTGACGTACCAGCCGCCATCGGGCACGCGCGGGAAGGAGAAGCTGCCCATCGCGTCGCAGCGCACCGTGCGCAGGGTCGAGACATAGAGCGGATCGTCGCGCTCGAACTTCGCCGCGCCCAGGCTGGCGGCACGCATGCCCTTGGTCGCGTTGCCGAAGATCGCCGTCATGCGCGCGCGGGCATAGGCGCTGTCGGGGATAAGGATCGCCGACTGTCCGGCGCAGGTATGAGTCGTGCCGCCGGCCTTGATGAGCGCGATTCCGCTCACGGTGTTCGCGCCGCTGCCGCGCGCCCAGTCGACCTCGGACGGCGCGATCGGCGTGGAAAGGGCGGTTTCCTGCGGCGCGAACTGGGCGCAGCCGGCGACGGCGAGGATCGATCCCAGGAACAGGGCGGCAGGCTTCATGGGCCGGGTCTTTCCGTTTCAGAGGGAGCCGCAGAGTAGGCCGCAACGCGACGCGGGCCTGTGTTCCTTTGGTGGTTCGTCCCGACAGTGTGTAGACTGACGGAAACGACAGCGGGGGCGAGGCATGCGGATCGGCGTCACGATGTTTCCGACGGACTATGCGATCCCGCCGCACGAGCTTGCCGTCGAGGCGGAGGCGCGCGGCTTCGAATCGCTGTGGTTTCCGGAACACAGCCACATCCCGACCAGCCGCAAGTCACCCTGGCCGGGTGGCCCCGAGCTGCCCAAATGGTACCACGACACCTACGATCCGTTCGTCGCGATGGGCGCCGCCGCGGTCGTCACCAAGACGATCAAGCTCGGCACCGGCGTCTGCCTGGTGGTGCAGCGCGATCCCATCCACACCGCCAAGGAGGTTGCGACCGTCGACCGGCTGTCCGGGGGCCGCGTGCTGTTCGGCATCGGCGGCGGCTGGAACGCCGAGGAGATGGCCGACCACGGCACGGCCTTCGCCACGCGCTTCAAGCTGATGCGCGAGCGCATCGAGGCGATGAAGGAGATCTGGGCCCATTCGAAGCCGAAATATTCCGGCGAGCTCGTGAAGTTCGACGAGATGATGCAGTGGCCCAAGCCGGTGCAGAAGCCGCATCCGCCGATCATCGTCGGCGGCGGCTTCCCGCAGGGGGCGCGCCGCGCCGTCGCCTACGCCGATGGCTGGATGCCGATCGGCGGCCGCGGCGGCGACACGTTGGCGATGCTGCCGCCGTTCCGCGAGATGCTGAAGGCCGCCGGTCGCGCCGAGTCCGACGTGCCGGTCACGCTGTTCGCCGTCGGCATGGCGGGCGACGCGCTGAAACGCGCCCGCGACGCCGGCGTCGATCGCGTCGTGTTCGGCGTGCCGCCCGAGGCCAAGGACAAGGTCCTGCCCCTGCTCGACAAGGGCGCCGCGCTCATGCGCGCGATGTGATGTCGTCGGACCGGTTCAGCGATTCCGTCTCGGCCCCTAGAAGACGCAGTCCGGCCGAGCGGCCGGTTGAATGGGATCTGCCGGCATATTGAGACGACAGTGATAGTCGAACGCGGCCCGGAACGGCGCGGCAATGCGGGCCTTGGCCTGGATCGGAAGAACGAAGCGACTGCCGCGACGGTCGATCTGCTGGCGGCCATAGCCGATATTGGTGCCGTCGGCGAAATAGGCGTCGAAGAACGAATGTCCCGCCGTCGAGGTGAACTCCACGACCAGGATGGCGCCTTCGATGCATTCGAAGCGCGGACCGCTGCGCAGGACACCGCTGCGCAGGACACCGGTTTCCGTGGTCTTCCCCGAGGGTCCGGAAACCGTCCACCGGGAGGTCGAGGAGTCCCGCGAGGACTCCGCCTTCAGGACACCGCAGGTCAATGCACTCGCGGTCTGGCCACTCTTGGTTTGGCCGTACGCCGGCCCCGCAAGGATCGCCGTCAGCAGCAGCAAGCCGACACGTCTCATTCCGCCAAGCATGCAGACACACATCTATTACTGCACTCCAATTGTCCGCTGCAGGAAGTCGCGCACCCTCGCAATGGCGTTCTTCATGGCTTCCTCGTTGTATTCGACACGATGTCCGTAAGCCGTCACGCCCCGCGTGGGGGTGAGGGATAGGTCTACCAGATCAAAGCCGTGATGCGCTCCAGGATAAATGACCAGCTCGATCGACGAACAGTCACCGGGAGTGCGCAGCGCGCCCAATTCGGTTGGGCCAGCGACCATGGCTTCACAGGAGGAGGAAGGCGTCCAATCATCCGCGTCGCCGATCAGGACAAGCACCGGGCCTGTCGTGATCCCTGAGCAGACTTCCGAATAGGCCCCGCATCGACATGCTGCAGCCCTCCGAAAGTAGAATTTAGCGCCGCCGTTCAGTCGCCGGAAGGACTTGACCCCTGCGAGTGGTGGGCGGTGCGAGCTCGCCTCAGAGCCTCTGATTTCAGCTAAATAGAGCCTTGGACCCTCGGGCCGGAGAGAGAAACATGATCGTCGATTGCCACGCTCACGTGTTCACGCATTGGATCGGCGCCTGCGGACATCCGACGCGCGACATCCACAAGCGCTACCTGCAGCGGGTCCTCACCCGGACGGTCGCCTCGACCTTCCGGATCCGCGATGGCGCGCGCCGACACCAAGGTCCTGTTCCGTGCCGGAGACGAAGGGTGGACCGGCCTCGCGAACGTCGATTTCCGCGTCGGCCGTTTCGGGCAGCTCGAGTTCACCCATGGCGGGGAAGACTACGCCATCCAGTACATGCCCGTGGGCATGCAGGAGATGACGGCACCGCCCGAGCTGATGCTGGCCCAGATGATGAACGCCGGCGTCGATCACTGCCTCCTGCAGGCAGGTGGCGGTTACGGGGCGATGACCGAGATGAACGCCTTCGCCGAGCGGCAATATCCCGGGCGGATGACCGGCCTGATGCATGTCGACGAGGCAATGGCGGGACAGCCCGGACAGCTCGCCGAGATCGACCATGCCTTCGACGTGCTGAAGCTTCGCGGACTCTATTTCAACGTCGATTCGCTGAGCCGCCATGGCTTCCCCTGGCCGCTCGACGCGCCCCAGCTGGAGGCATTCTGGGACAAGATCGCGCGATTGGGGGCCGTGCTGTGCATCGAGTTCAGCTCCGGGCCGAGCTACGACAGGGCAGGCTACATGGCGCACATCGCAGCGTTCGGCCGCGTGCTCGCGCGACATCCCGGCCTGCGCGTGCATATGGCGATGAGCCCGCCCGTCGCCTGGTTCGCCAGGAACGGCCGGTATGAGTTCCCCGAGGAACTTTTACGCGTCTACCGCCACGAGCCGCTGGTGTTGGAGGTGGTGTTTCCGATCAGCTACGGCGGGATCTGGGACTACCCCTACCCGGAAGCGCAGGCGCTGATTGCGGACATGCGCGACCAGCTCGGCGCGGACCGGCTCGTCTGGGGCTCCGACATGCCGAACGTGGAACGGTTTTGCACCTACAGGCAGTCGCTCGACTACGTGAGGCGGTACTGCCCGTTCCTGACCGCGCGCGAGAAAGATCTGATCCTGGGCGACACCTGCGCGGCCTTCTACGGGATCGGCAAAGCAGGCGCGTGACTTGCCTTTGCGGGAAGTCTGGTAGTATCGCGAAAATGAAGAACGCCCGACCGCGGGTGGAAGAGTCCAGGAGGCGCTATGGCATCTGAAGCAATTGCGCGCCAAGCCGTCGTCATCGGCGCCGGGATCGCGGGGTTGGCTGCGGCCAGGGCACTGTCGGATCATTTTGAACAAGTCGTCGTGCTTGAACGCGACTCTCTTTCCGATGGTCCGGTTCACCGGCCGGGTACGCCTCAATCGCGACATGCGCACGGACTGCTGGTTGGGGGACAGCGTGCCCTCAGCGCACTATTTCCGGGCTTCGAACAGGACCTTGTTGAGGCAGGCGCCGTGCCGGTCGGAGCGAGCATCGACACCCGGTTCGAGCGGCCAGGTTATGACCCGTTTCCACAACGTGACCTTGGTTTGGTGAGCTACGCGTTGTCTCGACCCGCCATTGAATTCGCCGTCCGAAAGAGATTGAGGTCCTGCGCAAACTTTTCCCTGCGAGATCGCTGTCGCGTCGGCGACCTGTTGGCTTCACCGGACGGGATGGCGGTGACGGGCGTGCAATTCGAGGAGGGCGGCGCCGGTGGCCAGGAAATTCCTGCCGACCTGGTTGTCGATGCTTCCGGGCACGGCGCACCAACCCTGGCGATGCTGAAGAAGACCGGCCTTCCCCTGCCCGAGGAAACAGTCATCGGGATCGACGAAGGCTACGCAACCGCCGTTTTTCACATTCCGAGCGACGCACCCTCGGATTGGAAATCGGTGTTTACCATCGGGGGGCTGCCGCCAACGGGCGCCCGTGGTGCGCTCCTGTGGCCGATCGAAGGAAATCGCTGGATCGTCAGCCTCGGCGAACGCCACGGCGATGCACCACCCGGTGATGTCGATGGCTTCATGGCTTTCGCCCGAAGCTTGCGGACGCCGACACTCTACAACGCCGTGAAGAACGCCAGGCTCGACGGCAAGATCGCGCGCCACGGTTTCCGGGATAACGTCTTGCGCCATTTTGAACGGCTGGCGGTCTTCCCGCGCGGGCTCATTCCCATCGGCGACTCCATTTGCCGATTCAATCCCGCCCATGGGCAGGGCATGAGCGTCGCGGCTCAGGAGGCGTGCCTGCTTCAGCAGCTTCTGGGTCCCCCGTCTCCAGCGGGCGATCCGTTGCCAGGTTTGGCCAAGGTCTTTTTTGAAAAGATCCCGGCGCTGATCGAGACCCCCTGGAACGTGGCGACCTTCGACTTCATGCACCCGGAAACGCGCGGGCAACGACCGGCGGATTTTGAAACCCGGATCAAATTCGCCGCCGCGTTAACGAAGCTCGCCGCGGACGATCCGGACGTCCATAGGCTGACTGCCGAAGTGCAGCACCTGTTGAAGCCGCGCAGCGTCTACCGGGATCCCGCCCTTCTTCAACGCGTTCTTCCGCTGCTCGCCCAAGGCTGATTGCGACCCGCTGCTGGAGAGGCGCCTTCGGCGATCGGGCAGGGCGGAGGCCGTGCATGCGTGTCGTCTTGCGGCTAAAGTGTGGCCACCTTGCGTGAAGGGCCAACAGGACGAGGGGACCATGTTCAATCCTACCGCCGTGGTGATTGATGCATTCGTCGGTGAGCTCCACAAGGGCTACATCAGCACCTATAGCAATCTCGAGCCCGACTACCCCGGTATCATCGACTATGTGGGGCACATGGCGCTCGAGCTCATCGCCAACAGCGATGCGCCCTATCACGACCTCGGCCACACGATCTGCGTGACGCTGCTCGGGCAGGAAGTGCTGAAGGGCAAGCACCTGCGCGAGGGCGGGGTCAGTCCGCGCGACTGGCTGCACTTCATCATCTCGCTGCTGTGCCACGACATCGGCTACGTGCGCGGCGTCTGCAGGGACGACACGCAGGGGCGCTACGTGACCGGCAAGGGCAAGGAGACGGTGGAGCTGCCGGAGGGCGCCACCGATGCGGCGCTGACGCCCTACCACATCGAGCGCGGCAAGCTGTTCGTGCGCGAGCGCTTCGCCAAGAACCGGCACATCGCGGTCGAGGTGTTGTGCGCCAACATCGAATACACGCGCTTCCCGGTGCCGATCGAGAACGAGCGCGAGGCTGCGACCGACTACCCTTCGCTGCTGCGCGCGTCCGACCTCATCGGCCAGCTCGCCGACCCCAACTACATGCGGAAGATCGCGGCGCTGTTCGCCGAATTCGCGGAAACGGGGATGAACGAGATGCTCGGCTACGACAGCTCGGCGGGGCTTCGGGCCGCCTACCCGAAATTCTTCTGGTCGACGGTCACTCCCTACATTGAGGACGCGCTCAGCAACCTTCGCATGACGCAGGACGGCCAGCTCTGGGTGGCGAACCTCTACTCCCACGTCTTCGCCGAAGAGCATAAACTGCCTGCGCTCGGCCCCGAACGCATACGCGATTGATGCGGCGTCCCGAACAAGGCCGTCTGGTTCGCGAGCTACGCTGCCTCGCCGGCGCACACCAATTAACCTTGCGACAAGGGGGTAGGGCTATCGCATTTGACCAAAAATTCCGTCATCCCGACCGGAGCCGAGCGCAGCGAGGCGCAGTGGAGGGACCTGTTCTGTTGCTTCGGCGACAAGAAGAGGTCCCTCGACTGCGCCGCCCCCTCGACTTCGCTGGGGGCAGGCTGGCGGCTTCGCTCGGGATGACGGAATAAATAGTCAAATGCGATAGCCCTAGATAAGGGGGGACCGTCCGATGGCACAGGGCACAAGTCACCGGCGCAAGGTGCAGCCGACGAACGAGGGCGGGAACGCTCGCCCTCCCCTCCGCTTGGCCAGCCTATGACTTCCCATCCCATGCGTGCGGGCGAGATCGTCTTCACTGGAATGGAACGCGTGGTGTTTGGCCACCCGGCCGCCAAGGCTGTGGCCGAGGCGGCTGATCGGCTGGGCGCCAGGCGGGTATTCATCCTCGCCGGGCGCACGCTCAACCGTGATACCGATGCGGTCCGGCAGATCGCCGCGGCGCTGGGGCCGCGCTACGCCGGCGTGCATGACGAGATGCCGGCGCACAGCCCGCGCGACGCGGTGATCGCCTGCGCCAACAAGGCGCGCGATGCCGGCTGCGACCTGCTGGTCAGTGTCGGCGGCGGGTCGGCGACCGACGGCGGCAAGGCGGTCACCATCTGCCTGGAACACGGCATTCGCGAGCCGGACGGGCTAGAACCCTTCCGCACCGTGGTCGACGAGATCACGGGCAAGCGGCACTTCCCACAGTACCGTGCACCGCTTGTGCGGCAGATCTGCGTGCCGACCACGCTCAGCGGCGGTGAATTCAACGCGCGTGCCGGCGTCACCGAGCCGCGGCTGCGGCTGAAGCAGGCCTACATTCACCCCGGCATCATCCCCCTCATGGTGATCTTCGATCCCGCCATCACCCAGCACACGCCGGAATGGCTGTGGCTCTCGACCGGCATCCGCGCGGTCGATCATGCGGTCGAGACCTACTGCTCGATCGATGGCAATGCCTACACCGACAGCACCGCGCTGCAGGCGCTGCGCCTGCTCGGTCGCGGGCTGCCGGCGGTGAAACGCGATCCGGCCGATACAGCGGCGCGGCTCGACTGCCAGATCGGCGCCTGGATCTCGATGACCGGCATCGTCGGCGGCACCCGCATGGGGGCGAGCCACGCCATCGGGCATGTGCTGGGCGGCAGTGCCGGGGTGCCGCACGGCTACACCTCCTGCGTCATGCTCCCGGCCGTGCTGGCGTTCAACGCCGTGGTCAATGCCGATCGCCAGGCGGAGATCAGCGCCGCGCTCGGCGCGGCCGACCAGCCGGCGGCCGAGGTGCTCGACCGCTTCATCACAGGGCTTGGCCTGCCGCGGCGGCTGCGTGACGTCGGCGTCAAGCGCGACGACCTGCAGCGCATCGCCACGAACTGCATGCTCGACGACTGGACCTTTTCCAACCCGCGGCCGATCCACGGGGCACAGGAAATCGTGCCTATCCTCGAATCCGTGTACTGAGGCTGAAAGTCAGGAGCTGTGGCTCCTAGTACCGGCTATCGCTGAACGGCGAGTCGTAACTGTCCCCCCGAGCGAAGCGAGGGGCCTTTACGGATACAGAAAGGTCCCTCGCTACGCTCGGGATGACAAGGGGGCCGTAACCAGCATTTGTGATTCCAGATACCAGGCCGTCGATCGTTCAGCGGCGCACGGGCAGGGAGTTTCCCACCGGCATCATCTCATAGGGCGGCTTCCAACCTGGCAGGGCCGCCACGCGCTGGCGCCAGGCATCGATCGCGGGAAAAACCGCGGCAAGATCGAACCCGGTCTCCTCGGTCGGGTAGTACAGGTATCCCACCAGAGAGAAATCCACGATCGTCGGCCGGTCGCCCAGCATGAAGCGGCGGTCGGCGAGGTGTCTGTCGACGATCGAGAAGGCGCTTTCGACCCTAGCTCTCATATAGGCAAGCACGGCGGGATGCGCCGGCTCCGGCGTCATTGACTGGAGAATCCGGTGCGGTGCAAAGCTGCCGGTGAATTTGTGGTTGTCGAACAGCAGCCAGCGCATCGTCTCGAACGTCTCCTCCGCACCGGCGGGACCGAACGCGCCATGGGTCTCGGCCAGCCAGGCCAGGATCGCGCCCGACTGGCTCATGCGCCGGCCGTCGACCTCGAGGACCGGGACCTCACCCATCGCGTTGGTCACGGCGCGCCAGGCGGAATCGCGGGTCTGGCCGCCGGCGAAGTCGACACCGACCGGCTCCCAGTCGAGCCCGGCGCAATTGAGGAACAGCGCGACCTTGAACGAATTGCCCGAGGCACCGACGCAGTGCAGCCGGTATCGCGCCATGGTCAGGCCGCCCGTCTGAGTTCGGTCATTCTTTGTTCAGAAGTCATCGATCCTCCACGATGGGGATCGTAGTCGCTGGCTGCTGACAGCTTGAGTCAGGAGCGTTCACTCGGGCTTCAGGGCACCGATCTTCAGCAACTCCGAGACGTTTGCCTCGTCGGACTTGAGGACCTCGGTGAATTGTGCCGGTGTCGAGGGCCGCACGACCGCGCCCAGCTCGCGCAGATGCCTGTTCGCCGCCTCGTCTTTCAGTCCCGCCACCACGGCCGCGTTCAGCAGGTCGATCATCGGCTGCGGCGTCTCGAGGCGCACGAACACGCCCGCCGTCGTGCCGCCTTCGAAGGCGGTGCAGCCAGCTTCCTTCAGCGTCGGCACGTCGGGCAGGTCAGGAATCCGTTCGAGGCCGAAATTCACCAGCGCCCGCAGCTTGCCCGACTGGATATGGGGCATCGAACTGGTGAGCTGATCGGCAAAGCAGTCGATATTGCCGGCCAGAAGGTCGGCGATGCCCGGCCCCGATCCCCGGTAGGGGATGATGTTGAACTTGACCTGTTCGTTCAGCTGCAGGCGCAGGATCCCCACGTGGTTGGTCGTGCCATTGCCCGAATGGCCGATGGTGACCGTGCCGGGCTTGGCCTTCGCTTCGGCTAAAAGCTTCTTCATGTCGGTGAAGCGGCTGTCCGAGCGCGCGACCACGAGGGTGGGCGCCGTGGTCAGCATGCTGACCGGCGCCAGGACCTGCAGCATCTGCTGCTTGCCGGCGAAGATCGGCGCGACGTAGCCCACGGTGAAGCTCGCCATGACGATCGTGTAACCGTCGGCCGGCGCGTTGACCGCGGCCTCCAGGCCGACCACGCCGCCGGCCCCCGGACGATTGTCGATCAGCACCGTCTGCCCGAGCTGCCGGCTCATGGGCTCGGCAACGATACGCGAGGTCACGTCGTAGTTGCCGCCCGGCGCGAACGGGATCACCCAGCGGATCGGCTTGGAGGGGAAGGTATCGGCCCGGCCGATGGCGGGGGATGCGATCGCCAGCGCGGCACTTCCCAGAAACGAGCGTCGCTGCAGGATCATGATCTGTCTCGCTATTGCGGGCTTCAGGAGGCCGGATTTCACCAGCGGCCCGACCTGGCGGTCTGCCCCCTGAAGCGATACCGGCTTTTCGGCGCCGGCAGATGAGGGCACCGATTTCCGCTTCGGGTCAATCGCGTTATTCTGACCTATGATCATGTGTGGCTGGGCGCGTTCGCCTCCCCTTCGACCCACACGGTGTGAGGTATCATGTTGAGAAGCACTTTTCTTCGGTCGGCCATGGCCTTTGCCGCCGTAGTGTCGGCCGTCGCGGCGGCCGGCAGCGCCGGCAGCCAGCCGCTTCCCGAACTGGGCAAGGTCGACGAGATCGCCATCCGCGGCACCATCCTGGCCATCAACCGGGCCAACCGCACGGTCGTGATCGAGAGTCCCGAGCGCGATACGCTCACCTTCAAGGCGATCGATCGCGTCACCGGTTTCGATTCCCTGAAACCCGGTCAGCGGGTCGACATGCGCTACTATCGCGTCACCGACTACCTCGTCGCCAAGACCACGCCCGAGATGACGGAGATGGCGCGGGCGATCCTCAGCGATCCCGCCCGGGCGCCCGGCCTGCCGGGCACCGAGATGCGGGCCAGGCTGTGGTCGCTGTCGGGCATGGTGGTGCGCACCGACATGGCGGCGAAGAAAGTCGAGATCGTCGATCCCAACAGCGGCGAAATCATCCGCTCGCCGTGGATCAAGACTCCGGAGGGACAGGCGGAGCTCGCGAAGTTCAAGCCCGGCGACATGGTCACCATGGTCTTCAGCGAGCGCTCGGCATTCGAGATCACGCCGGTTCGCTAGCCGAGCGCCGGACGCGATCGAGACCAAAACTCCGTCATCCCGACCGGAGCCGAGCCCCTCGACTTCGCTCGGGACAGGCTACGCGAGGCGCAGTGGAGGGACCTGCTCTGTTGCCTCGGCAACAAGAAGAGGTCCCTCGACTACGCCGCCCCCTCGACTTCGCTCGGGGCAGGCCGGCGGCTTCGCTCGGGATGACGGGAAAATAGTCAGTCCTTGTAGACTTCGACGGTCTGCATCATGCCCATCTCTTCATGGTTCATCATGTGGCAGTGCAGCATGTAGATACCGGTGTAGTCGAGGAAGCGGCTGCGGAAAGTGAGCGTCCCGCCTTTGCGCTCGACGATGGCGGTGTCGCGCCACTGCGGCGTGGCCAGCGGCTTGCCGTTCAACTTCGTCACAAGGAACGGATTGGTGTGGATGTGGAACGCGTGATCGTCGTGTTCGTGGGTGTTCTGGATCGTCCATTCCTCGACGGCGCCGAGCTTGACCAGTTGGTCGATGCGCGTGGGGTCGAACTTCTTGCCATCGATCAGGAAGCCGAACTCCTGCCAGTGGCCCGCGGCATCGGCCTCCGGCGCGATCCCCGAGAAGACCACGGTGCGTTTTCCGGTGAGCTCCGAATCCCCGATCGCCTCGAGCGGCGGCTTGGGCAGAGCCGTCGGCAACTTCATCTTCATCGGCTCGCCCGAGACCACGACGCGCGCCAGCGGCCCGACCGGCGACGGGTGGCCCTGGTCATACGGCAGGGCGCGCAGCTCGTAGGTGCCCGGCGCACCCGCCTGCACCAGCATGTCGGCGCGCTGCCCCGGCAGGATCAGATGCTGCTTCATCGTCTCCAGGGCGCCGAGCTGGATGCCGTCATAGGCGACGGCGTGCAGGTCATGCTTCTCCAGGTCGAGCAGCATGTCGTCCTGGTAGGCGGCATTCAGGATGCGCCAACGCTGCACCTCGCCGGGCCGCATCTGGATCAGCGGGCGGCGCTGGCCGTTCACGGTCAGAAAACGCGTCGCGGTTTCGGGAAACAGCGTCTCGAAATTCTCGATCATGCCGCGGGCGTCGTAGACGACCTGAGCGAGCACGAGCACCCGCTCCTTGGCGCTGGCGATCTCCGGCACGTCGGCGAAGTCGGAGATGCCGCTCGGGCTGGTGTGCGAGCCGTGGAAATGGAAGTTGGTGTTGTTGAACTGGTGCGGATTGCTGATGTCCGCCGGCACCAGGTCGCGGTTCGGCGGCAAATCGTTGGCCAGCCGGATCTTCAGGGTCTCGCCCGGTTTCATGCGCAAGGTCGGGCCGGGAGAGGCGCCCTCGTAGGTGCGGACGTAGAGGCGCACGCCGCCCACGTCGCGGTAGGTGTAAGCGCAACGCAGCGAGGTCTGCAGGACACCGTCGGCGGAGCGCCGCACGTCCGGCTCGATGAGCGGCGCATCCATGGCCGGTGGCGGCTTGCGCGGCACGATGCCGAGCGTCGGACTCATATGCTCTTGATGAGGGTCGGCGGCGCGCGCGATGCGCGGCACCCATAGGAATGCTCCCAGCCCGGCGCCGCTCCTGAGCAGGCCACGGCGCGAAAAGCCCAATTTGGACGGACGCAAGCCGCGCCCGGAATGACCTGACATTTGGAATTCCCCCAATACGTGCAGTCCCTGTGGCCTCTCTGGCCGCCCCCCGATTACCCAGGCTTTAACCCATTTTGGCGGAAACGTCCGTTCACGACTCGACCCGCTGCGCAGACTAATTGGATCGGACCAGACGGCTTGGCGGCACAGACTTGGCGCCATGGGGCGGTTCGCCTAAGTTGAGGGTGATCAGGAGGGCTGCCGACTTTTCCGCGGGCGCGCTTGAGCTCGAGGCGCTTCCGGCGCTGACCTTCCTGGCAGGGGGGACCGTCCGATGGCACAAGGCATAAGTCACCGGAGCCATGTCAGCTACATCGACAAGAGCCGCGAGTACTACAGTGCCTCCGGTTACGAACGGCCGTATCGTTGGGCACACTACGAGGACGTACCCTTCTCGCGCCTCGCCAAACCACTGTCCCAATCCCGTATCGGGGTGGTGACGACAGCGGACCGGGCGCCGGGCGGCGCGCCGCGCGCCACCAAGCTGTTCGCGGCGCCGAATGGCGAGAGCGGGCGACTTTTCACCGAGAAGTCGTGGGACCGCGAAGCGACCCACACCAACGACCCGGAAACCTATCTGCCCCTGGCGCGCCTCGCGGAACATGTCGCGGCCGGGCACGTGGGATCGCTCAGCCCGAAGTTCTACGGAGTCCCGACGGACTACAGCCAGCGGCTGACGCTCGAGCAGGACGCCCCCCAGGTCGAAGCCTGGATGCGCGAGGATGGCGTCGATATCGCCCTCCTCGTCCCGCTTTGACCCGTCTGCCACCAGACCGTGAGTCTGGCCGCACGACACCTCGAGGCCGCCGGCATTCCGACGGTCATCGTCGGATCCGCCCGGGATATCGTCGAGGAGTGCGGCGTGCCGCGCTTCCTGTTCGTGGATTTTCCGCTCGGCAATCCCTGCGGCAAGCCCTGGAACGTGGAGATGCAATACCAGATCGTCGGTGGCGCGCTGGACCTTCTGGAGCGTGCCTGGTTGCCGCGTACGACGGTGCAGCGGCCGGAGACATGGGCGCAAGGCGCCGCCGACGAACGATGGCGGGAACGATATATGTGGGTGGGTGACGATAACCGCGCGGCGTTGGCGCAAGCCGGCGAGGCGCGGCGACGGGCGCAAGCCGGCAAGACACGGGCGAGCGGCGCGTAACGCGCGCGCACAGCCGACGGACTGATAGAAGCTGCGGTCATCGATTATTCCACCAGCTTGGCGCGCTTCGTCGGTGGCGGGGATTAGTTAGGCCGTGAACTCATAAATGAGCCCGGCGGCCCTGGTAGTGGTAATATCACAAGTCAGACGTTCTCATCCGTCACAAGCCCAAGAGCGAACCAATGCCCCGTGCACGCCTGCGCGATCTCGGCCTTAGAGTCGGGACTCTACCGCCCGGACCATTCAACGCCATTACCGATGTGGCGGGCGTCAAAGTGGGCTACTCGACCGTCATCCAGGATAGGCCACGGATTACCCGGACGGGGGTCACCGCCATCTGGCCGCGCGGACAGGAAATCTGGACCGACTACGTCTTCGCGGGGACGTTCTCATTCAATGGCAACGGCGAGATGACCGGCCTTCCGTGGCTCGCGGAGCAGGGCCTGCTCGGCGCGCCGATCGGGATCACCAACACTTATCAGGTCGGAATCGTCCGTGACGCCATCACGGCCCTTGCGGTTCGCGATGGCGCTTCCCAAGCCTTTCATCTGCCAGTCGTCGCCGAGACCTACGATGGCTGGCTCAGCGATATCCAGGGTTTCACACTGACGCAGGAGCACGCGTTTGCTGCGTTCGACAGCGCGGTCGGCGGCTGCGCTATTGCCGAAGGCAATGTTGGCGGCGGCACCGGCATGATCTGTCACGAGTTCAAGGGCGGGACGGGCACGGCGTCGCGCGTCGTCGTCGAGAATGGAGAGCGCTATACGGTCGGTGCGTTGGTGCAGGCGAATTATGGCGCGCGCGATCTGTTGCGCGTCGATGGCGTGCCTGTCGGTCGCGAGATCGGACGAGACGTGGTACCGGCACATCGCTCGGGCAAAAGCGCCGTCCCGCCACAGACGACGGAAGGTTCCATCATCGTTGTTCTGGCGACCGACGCGCCTCTCATTCCGCTCCAATGCCAGCGGCTTGCCCGCCGGGCCACAACAGGGCTCTCTTGGGTTGGCGGCATCGGCGCAAATGGAAGTGGCGATATCTTTATCGCGTTTTCGACGGGCAATCATATCGGCCAGAACGACAAGATCAGCAACGTGAACATGCTCGCGCCCGACGCGATGACGAGCCTGTTCCAAGCCTCGGCCGAGGCAACCGAAGAGGCGATCCTCAACGCAATGTGCATGGCCGAGACCATGTCCGGCCGAGACTGTCGCACCATCCACGCGCTGCCGCTCGACCTCCTGCAAGAGGTGATGCAGAGGTACCGGCCCGAGCAACGCGCGTGAGCATTGCAGTAAACCTTGTCTTGCTGCACCGCAGCTGATGGATCAGCTGCTGGTCGAGTACGATCTCGTCTCGAGGTCGGGAACTTCAAAGCCTCTCGACTGGAACTATCGGAATCCGACCTGTATGCCGACCTCGGCTGCCAGCGGGACCAACGATTTCTTCAGCTTGATGATCGCCGCGGTGACGGCGTCGAGCTTGTCGGGATTGTCGGGCACGTCTTTGTTGACGTCTCGAATGGCGCGGAGGAGATGCAGCGCGTCCAATCCGGCTGGCGCGATCCGCTTGTCGATGGCCTCGCCCAACCCTGTCGGCACTCTGAAGGGCGTGCTCTTGGGCGCCAGGTGGTCGGCCAGCTCGATGCGCAAGAACCGATCGCCGAGCTTGCCCCGCACTTGATCGAGCAAGGAGGCGATGTATTTCAGCTCGCCATCGAGGCCGTCCACGTCGTCAAACATTCTGTATTCCTTCCGCGAACGGCGGGGACGTGCGGACACGACCGATGATCGCGAGGCCGATGGATCGGAGTTCCGACGTTCGCGTCATGCAGAACGCGAAATCCTCCAGAGCTTGTCGAACCTGTCACCGTCGCGTTTGATACGCTCGCGTTGCACGTTCTCGTTCTTGTTATACTTGCAGGCGTAGAGGGCTATCGCCTTGGCGAACTCTTCCCGGCTGGCGCCTTCAGCCTTCGCGGTCCTGATCGCTTCCTTTGCCCTGTCCTCATCGAGCCGATTGGCCGCGAAAGGCGCTGTACCGAAGCCAAAGCTGCCCGCAATCTGATCTTTCCAGGTCATCCAGCCCCCCAATGCCGGACACCTTCTAACGGGTGTCAGGTCTGCCGTCATCCGATGCGGAGGGTGGGTAGTATCCTAATTCGACCGAAATAGCGCTATTGTCGTTTTCTCAAGGCCTATCGGAAGAACGGAGGGAGCATGACGACTGTCATCGATCTGACCGCTGAACTGGCTAAATTGACGATGTGTCGCGGTCGCACGCCGCAGACGACGAGCGCGGATCGGGTGGGTACTTCTGCGCAATTGGCACCCTATCGCGACGGCGCCATCTTCACGGGTAAGTTTTCCGGAAAAGGTGCCTGGGAACGTCACATGCAGGGAGACGAGCTTGTGCATATCCTTGACGGCAGCGCGACGCTCGACATCGTGACCGGCGACGGGCCGCCGCAATCTCTTTCTGTCCGTGCCGGAATGGTTGCAATCGTTCCCCAGGGAGCCTGGCATCGGTTCCAATCATCCGAAGGCGTGACGTTGATGACCGCCACGCCGCGGCCGACCGACCACATCAGGCTCGACGTCGACGATCCGCGCAAGGTTGAGCCGCAACCGGTCTGATCGCAGGCAAGACGAGGGACCACGGGCGTCGGCTGATCGGCAAATTAGGACACTACCTGTCCGCCCTGTTCTTTGTGCACCCTTCCGGCAAGCGCTATCTTTTGCGGCGGCGAGGAGACATGACAAAATGCGAGCCGGCCAACCGCGCGATGGCCGGACGGCGGCGGCGGCCGATGGCACGACGAGCGAAGATCGGCGAACACGACGGCGGGATGCAGCGGGCAGCACGATGCCTTCCCATGCCGGCATCGCCGGCAGTGAACGCGTCTGTCGGTTGGAGATTTGTATTCTCCGTATCAATCGGCGGGGCTGGGCGGAAAGCAGTTGATTTCGGCCCAACCGTTCGAGCTCCTTGGCCAGCGTCTTCAGCTCGAGCGTGACCTCGGGGAGGCCTGACAGCATTTTGCTGTCATCGCGGCCGAGCGCGGCCCCACTGATGGTGTGCAACCGACGCTCCGCGCGCTCCCGCGCCCTCTATGCCGGTACGAAAGTATTATTTTGTTCGCCGACGACGCCTGGCTCTTGACAGAACTGAGCAATGTTGTGGCGTATGTGTGCCGACCTTCTCCGAGAGAGGATCGGCATCATGACTTTCCTTGCGCACCACACGGCGAACCAGTGTTTCGGCCTCGGACGTTTTGCTGCCGGCCGAGACTCCGGAAACGCCTGCGCTAACTGCGCTAACCCCCGCCGCGACCGGTCCATCCGGCACCGCGAGGATCGGTTCTGGCCGGCGGCACAGCAGGGCGACCGGGAGGGGGCAGGGTTGTCTTCGTGCCCCATCCCAAAGCAAAAAATTGCTCCGGCCTGGCAAGCCTCTTTGGGCAACAATAGAGACAAGTCATATGCATTTGACGGGCTGGCAATCGGCCGGCCGCTCGGCCTAGCATCGCGCACCGGGGGGGTTGTCCAGTGCCGTCCCAGTACACGCCTCTGCCGAACTCGACCTACCTCGACTACGACAGCTACCGCAGCGACGCGCCATCCCCGACCGGCGCGGGCGCGATCGGCAATTTCACCTTCAACGTGGCGCTGGTGCTCGATCGGGCGAACGATCCGACGGCGCTGCTGCAGTCCGATTGGGCGTCGCGCCAGCAGCAGCTCGAGACCCTGACCGACAGCAGCACGCTGTGGTCGATCTACGGCGCCAACGCGGCGGCCTACAACCAGGTCCTCAGCCAGCTGGGCGGGCTCGGCATCCAGACCGTCAACCAGATCGACCCCGTGAACGGCTATGTGTCCTCGGCCGAGTCGCGCACGATCTGGGTGCAGGTCGGCCAGAGCAATTTCGCCACGCTGTTCGGCACGCCGCTGGTGGCGGGCCACGACCAGGCCGGCCACGCGGTCGCCTACTGGCAGGGCAACCTGTCGCTGCCGCAGCGTCTGGCGGACCTCGGCGTAAAAGGCCTGTGGTTCGACACCGACATGTTCGCCACGGTGCTGGCGCCGTCGGGCGCCGGATCGGCGGCGGCGCTGCCGCAGGGCGCGCAAGGCATCGGCAACAGCGCGCCCCGGGGCGACGTCGTCCTCTACCCGCAGGATATCGCCCAGGACTTCTACAATTTTCCGCTGTCGGGTGCGCTCTGGGATCCGTCGTCCGGCCACGCCGTCACCACCGGCACGATCGGCCTGCTCGAGCCCGGCATCGGCAGTGCGCTCGGGCCGGATACGCCGGCGGGCGAATTCCAGGCGCTGCTCGACGCCTATCGCGCGACGGCCGGCATCGGCACGTCGGGCCGGGCGACGACGATCGCCCTGGGTGGGCAACAGGTGACATCCGACGCCGGCGAACGGTCGCTCGACGTCGGCGTGGCGACGGCGATCAACCCGCAGAGCCCGCTCGTCCTCTATGCCGGCTCCGGTTTCAGCGGGCACGCTAACGCGGACGCCTATACGGCCTACCAGGCGGCGTTCTGGGATACGGTGAACGACCCCGACGTCGTTTCCTCGTCCTACCGCTTCCACCCGACGATGGCCGCACCAGGCTCGCCCTTCCTGTTCGCGGTCGATCAGCTGTTCGTCGATGCAGCACTGCGCGGCATCACGGTCCTGACCTCCGCCGGCGACGGCGGTTCGGGCGGCTGGACCGGCGACGGCCTCACCAATGTCGTGAGCACCCGCGGCAGCCCCTACAACCTGATGGTCGGCGGCACCTCGCTCAGCACGCTGGCGGCGGCGGGCGCGGACCCGACCCTGGCCGACATCCTGACCTTGGCGATGGCAGGCGATCGGGCGACGATCTGGGACCTGGTCGCCGGCGGCCTCACCGCTTTGCCCGCTTCGTCAGGGCCCGCTTCGCATTTCGTCGAAGCCGTCTGGAACACCTATGCGCTCAGCGGCTCGACCTTCGCGAAGAACGGCTATCTCGGAAATCTTGCCGGCGCCGGCGGGGCGGATTCCAGCCATCGCGTGCCGTCCTACCAGAGCGATTTCGGCCTGGTGCCTGCGACCGCCGACCCGGCGGCCCTGGTCGGCCGCGGCCTGCCGGACGTTTCCGCCAACGCCGGCGGCAACCTGTTTTACGACGTGCCGCAAGCGGCGATGGACGGCCTGCATGGCGGCGGGGGGACGAGCGCATCGGCGCCGCTGTGGGCGGCGCTGGTCTCGCAGTTCAACGCGATCTTCCACGATCAGGGCCTGCCCAAGCTCGGCTACATGAACGACCTCCTCTACATCGCCGCGGCGATCGCGCCGGGCTCGTTCAACGACGTGACCCTGGGCAACAACGTGTCGTCCTTCGCGCTGGGCGGCGCCTACAGCGACGCCGAGACCGGCACGGCGATCACGCCGACCGGCTACGGCTACCAGGCCAGTCCGGGCTTCGACCTCGCGACGGGGCTGGGCTCGCCCAACGGGCTGCTGCTGGCGCGGGCGCTCACCGACATCGCCCATTCCGAGATGTGGTTCCGCTCGGCCCCCCACGTGATCGACTCGACCGGCCATGGCGGCTGGACCAGCGGCGCCGACCAGAGCCTGTTGCTGCAGACCGCGTCACATACCGGCATCGATGTCGGCCTGCATCTCGGACCGGACGCCTTCGGCTTCTTCAGCCCGGCCCCGGACGCCTTCGCCTGGACGAGCCGGATGGCCGAGCAATCGCTGCAGGCGGACTTCGATCCAGCGCTGGTGATCATGTTCGACAAGCAGGCACAGGGCGGGCTGGCGGCGGCGCACGCGTCGTCGGGCGAGGCGTTGGCGGTGTCGATCGGCGCATCGCCGGCCCAGGCGATCCAGGCGAGCCTCACCAGCCCGTTCGGCTTTGCCGACTTCCTGTCCGGCGATACAGCGGTGCGCGTCGCGCGGCCGGTCGCGGTGGCGGAGACGGCCGATGCGCACAACGACCAGACCGCCATCGTCCGGCTGCGCCAGGACGGCCAGGACAATCTGTCGATCACCTTCTACCGGGTCGACGATCTCTCAGGCGCGATCAACGGCCTGCATCCGGGCGACGCCGGCTACCAGGCGGCGGTCCAGGCGCGGGCCTATCAGATGATGTCGGGCGGCACGTCGATCGGCGGGCCGGGCTACGGCAACTACGAGCAGACGGGGCTCGGCCACGTGAACGCGGGCGACCTTGTCGCCATGCAGCTCACCAACAACACCCACGGCAACGTCTACTCGGGCTTCGCTCAGGCCAACGAGACCGTGGCTGGCCAGCCTGTCGGCCATCTGTGGAACTACGGCCTCAACACCTGGGGCTGGGAAGACACCTATGGCGGCGGCGACCGCGACTACAACGACCTGATCGTGCAGCTCGATTTCACCAGCGCGGCGGGCCACGGGTGGATCGCTTAGAGGGGATTGCGATGGACCGGACTCGCGCTTTCCTCCCCTTCGCGGATTCCGCGAAGGGGAGGTGCCCGCGTAGCGGGCGGAGGGGTCATGGCGCCGGTGACGAAGCTCATGACCCCTCCGTCGTCGTAAGACGCCGACACCTCCCCAGCTTCGCCGGGGAGGAAGTGACTCGGCCCTCAGAACGTCGCTTCGACCGCGCCCAGCCCCGAGAATTCGCCGCGCGCCTGCGTGCCCGGCGGAAAATAGCGCAGCCCCGTCCACGAGCCGGTGGTGATCGCCTGGCCTTTGGCGAGACCGCCGCGACGACGCACCGCGTGGTCGATCATCCAGGCGAGCGGGCGCACCGGATCGACGGCGCCCAGCCCGCCGCGCTGGTCGACGACGATGTTGCCGTCGATGACCAGCCTCACCTGCAGGTCCGGCCAATCGAGCCGCGCCCAGTCCTTCACGCCATCGCCCACGACCAGCGCGTGGTTCATCTGGTTGTCGGCCAGCAGCCATTCCGGATCGGCCTGCTTGAAATTGGCGAGCCGCGTGTCGACCACCTCCATGCCGACGAAGGCATCGCCCACGGCGGCCAGCGCCTCCTCGCGGCCCACGGGCTTATCGCGCGCCGCGATATCGTGCACGATGTGGAAGGAGATCTCGATCTCGACGCCGATCATGTGCATCGCCTTGCCGTCGAAGCGCGCCGGCGACTTCACCAGCGCGCCGGCCAGCAGTGGCGCCGGATTGGGCTCGGCGGTGGGCGTGCGCGCGCCCACCTTCCAGCCGGCGACCGGCCCGGTGGCGACCGCCACGCCGTCCTGGATGGCATAGACCGCATCGCGGTCGGGCAAGGCGAAGGGCGGTGCGACTTGTATGCCGGAACGGCGCGCCTCGAGGAGGCTCTGCACGGCGTGGGAAATATCGACGGTCATGCTAAGCTTTCGCAAACGACAGAAGAACCGGAGGAACAATGCCCTATGCCAGCGGGCGCGTCATTCATGACGCCGATGCGCACATCATGGAAGTGCCGGGCTTCCTCGGGGAGCATCTCGAGGCCAGGTACCGCGCCCAGGTGACCGACACGATGCTGTTCCCGGACGACCGCGGCCGCGGCCTGCACCGTCTCCGTCCCGAGGCCCACAAGGCCGGCGCGGACAACACGGTCGACTTCGACGAATCCCAGATCATGCTGCGGAAGAACTGGGACGCCCTCGGCTCCTACGCCAGGCAGGACCGCCCGCATTCCATCGATCTTTTAGGCTTCGCCAGCCAGCTCATGTTCACCACGGCGCTGCTCAATTTCTCCTCGCTGCTCGAGGGCAAAGGCGATGTCGATCTCATCTACGCCGTGGCGCGCGCCCACACCCGCCACATGGTCGACTTCTGCTCGGTCGACAAACGCCTGCTGCCGACCGGCTATGTGCCGCTGGCCGATTTCGAGCGCACCGCTGACGCGGCGCGCGAGGCCATCGCGCTCGGTGCCAAGGCGCTGCTGATCCCGTCGCGCTGCCCGGACAGTCATTCGCCGAGCCATATCGGCTTCGATCCGTTGTGGGCCGCGGCCCAGGAGGCCGGCCTGCCGATCGTGTTTCACGTGGGTGGCGGCGGCAAGCTTCTGGAAGAGGCCTGGTTCAACAACGGCCTGCCGCCGGTGCCGGACTTCCACGGCGGCGACGACAATTTCAAGTCGATCGACTACATGGCCATCGCCTATCCGCCAATGAAGGCGCTGACGGCGCTGATCGTCGATCGCGTGCTCGATCGTTTCCCCCGCCTGAAATTCGGCGTCATCGAGCAGGGCGCGTCGTGGGTGCCGGGCTGGATGCGCAACATGGATTCGGCGCACACCGCCTTCTACAAGAACGAGGAGCGACTGCAGAAGATGTCGCTCAAGCCCAGCGAGTTCGTGGCCCGCCAGGTCCGCGTCACGCCCTACCCGCATGAGGATGCCGGCTGGATCATCGCCAACTCGGACGACGGGGTCTGCCTCTTCTCGTCGGACTACCCGCATATCGAGGGCGGCCGCAATCCCATCAAGCGCTTCGAGGCTTCCATGGCGGCGGCCGGCACCAGCGAGCGCCAGAAGCAGGGCTTCTATTGCGACAATTTCATCGACCTGATGGGCGCGGGCCTGGCGCCCGAGCTGAGGGCAGCGGCATGAACGCTTACACGACGCTACTCACGGAGCGCACCGGACCGGTGCTGAAGATCACGACCAACCGGCCCGAGGTTTTAAACGCGCAGAGCCGCATCCTGCTGGAAGAGCTCGACGACGCCTTCCTGCGCGCGGTCGACGACGAGGCGGTGCGGGTGATCATCCTGGCCGGCGCCGGCAAGCATTTCTCGGCCGGCCATGACCTCGGCAGCCCGCAGGAGATGGAGGACCAGAAGAAGACGCCGCTCGAGCCCGGCTTCAAGGGCGAGTATCGCAGGCTGTGGGAGCGCTTCTTCGAGAACACCATGCGCTGGCGCGACCTGCCCAAGCCCACCATCGCCCAGGTCCAGGGCTACTGCATCATGGGCGGCATGATGATCGCGTCGGCCTGCGACCTCATCATTGCCAGCGACGATGCGCAGTTCGCCGACCGCGCCGTGAAGTGGGGCGGCGCCCATGTGCAGTATTTCTCGATGCCGTGGGATTTCGGGCCGCGCAAGACCAAGGAATATCTCTTCACCGGCGATTTCATCAGCGCTGCCCAGGCCGAGCGGGCCGGCCTGGTGAACCGCGTGGTGCCGCGGGAGAAACTCGAGGGGGAGACGATGGCGCTCGCCCAACGCATCGCCGAGCGCGATCCCTATGCGCTGAAGCTCGCTAAGGCCTCGGTCAACGAGACGCAGGATGCACAGGGCTGGCGGGCTGCGATGGAGAACGCCTTCAAGAACTACATGCTGACCATCCCGCACCGCATCGAGATGGGCACCTACGGCCCCAAGGCCCGCGAAAAGGCCCCGAAGGACCGTTTCGCGGTGTTGAACAAAAAGACGGCCTAAGCCGCGCGGCGCTGGCGCTCGGCCATCTCGACGCCCATCGCCTGGACGACCGACGGGCGCTTGAGGTGCTTCTGGTGGTAGGCGGCGAGGGTCGGCCACTTGGCGAGGTCGACCTTGAGGAAGACGGCCCAGTTCAGCATCGTCACCAGGTAGGCATCGGCCACGGTGAAGCTGCTGCCCACGAGAGTGTCGCCGCCGCCGAGTTTCTTGGAGAGATAGTCGAAGGTCGGCTCGAACAGCGCCCGGGCTGCCGCCTTGGTCGGCTCCGCCGCGTTGGCGTTGAACACGTTGTAGAAGATGCGCTTGTGCAGCTCGGTGGAGAGGTAGTTCAGCATGTCGATGAGCTGGTAGCGCTCGAGGGTGCCCCAAGCCGGTGCCAGTCCCGACTCGGGTTTCCGGTCGGCGAGGTACTGCAGGACCGACGGCCCCTCGTTCAGGACCTGGCCGTCGTCGAGCCGCAGCGCCGGCACGTAACCCTTGGCCGAGATCGTGTAGTAGTCGCCGCCGTCGTCGGTCTTCTTGTTCTCGACGAAGCGGACCTTGACCGGCAGACCGGCCTCGAGCGCCGTGATATGCGAGGCGAGCGAGCAGGCCATCGGCGAGGCGAAGAGTTCCATAACGTTCTCCTTGTTTTGTGCGATACAGTACAGAAATCCAAACGGTTGAGGGCGTCAAGGATAATTATGCGAACCAGTACAGAAATAACGAAACGGCCGCGCGGCCGGCCGCGCGCCTTCATTCCCTCCGAGGTACTTGACCGCGTGCGCACGGTGTTCACGGCGAAGGGCTTCGCCGCCGCCTCGCTCGACGAGCTCGCCGCCGCCTCGGGCCTCAACCGGCCGAGCCTCTACGCCGCGTTCGGCGACAAGGAGCAGCTCTACATCGCGACCCTGCGCTTCTACGGCGCCCGGAGCGTCGAAGGCCTCGAGGCGATCCTGGGCGGGCCGGGCACGATCGAGCAGCGCCTCGGCAAGGTCTACAAGGCCGCGATCGATCTCTACACCGCGCCGCCGCACCGGCCGGGCTGCATGATCGTGGGCACCGCCGCCGTCGAATCGCCCAGCCATCCGAAGATCGCCGCCGTCGCCAACGAGCTTCTGGCGGCGATCGAGAAGAGCCTGGAGCGCGCCTTCGCCGCGAGCGACCTGCCGAGGAAGCCTTCTCCTGCCGCGCGCGCGCATATGGCCGGCGCCATCCTGTATGCCATTGCCATCCGCGCCCGGCTCGGCGCCAAGGCCGGCGACCTCAAGGCCTTTGCCGCCTCGATGGTGCCGACAATCTGCGCGTGAAGATGTGATAGGCTCCGGCGTTATTGGGAAAGGCCGGTTTGTGAACAAGAAAGTAGAGGGAGACGCGTATCCTTGGAGTGGCGGCTTTCGCACGCTCGCCGAGGAACACGATTACCGGATCGACGAGATCGAGGGCCAGGTGCCGCCGGGCCTGCGCGGCACGCTGTATCGCAACGGCTCGGGCCGCAACGACCTCGGCGGCGAGTGGTTTCCCCACTGGTTCGACGGCGACGGCATGATCTCGGCCATTCACTTCGACGATCGCGGCATCCACTACCGCAACCGCTACGTCGCCACCGAGAATTACCGCGACGAGACGCGCGCCGGCCACATCGTCAACCGCGGCTTCGGCAAGCAGCGGCCGCACGGCATGCTGGGCAACGCTTTCCGCCAGCCGGCCAACGTCTCCAACACCTCCGTCGTCATGCAGGGCGACCGGCTGCTGTCGCTGTGGGAAGGTGGTCCGCCCTTCGCACTCGATCCGGTCACGCTCGACACACGCGGCATCGAAACGTTCGGCGGCACGGTGAAAGCCTTCTCGGCCCATCCCAAGGTCGACCCCCAGAGCGGCGAAATGTTCAATTTCGGCATCGACTACGGCGCCAAGACCACGCTCACCCCCTATCGCATCGACAAGGGAATCATCACGCGCCTGCCGCCGGTGACGCTGCCCCATGCGTTCATGAACCATGACTTCGTGCTCACGACCCGCTACCTGGTGTTCTGCCTGGGGCCGATCATCTTGTGGAAGCGTCCCTTCGTGCTGGGGCAAAAGAGCTTCGACCACGCTCTGTTCTGGGACAACCGGATACCAACCCTGATCCTGCTCGTGCCGCGCGACGGAAGCGGCAAGCCGCGTATCATCGAGACCGACCCCTTCTTCCAGTTCCACTTCGCCAACGGCTTCGAGGAGGACGGCGCGCTGGTTCTCGACCTGGCGCGCTATCCCGACTATCACACGATCGGCCAGGCGCTGCGCGATTACTGGAAATCGAAATGGCCGAGCGACGGCATGGCGGTCCTTACCCGCCTGCGAGTCGACCTGGCGACCGGCAAGATCGAGAGCAAGACTTACGACAGCGGCACGGCCAACGAATTCCCGCGCATCAATCCGGCCTACTCGGGCAAGCGCCAGCGCTATGCCTACATCGCCTGCAACCCGTCCGGCCAGGCGATGGGCCTGCAGCAGCAGCTCGCGCGCGTCGACCTCCAGACCGGCGCCGTGGCGCGGCACGATTTCCGCCCGGGCGGCTATCCTGGCGAGCCGGTTTTCATCGCCACGCGCCCGGGAGGAGACGAGGATGATGGCGTCGTGGTGAGCCTGGTGTTCGACGCAGCCCGCCGGCGCACCGACATCGTCGGCCTCGACGCGCGCGACCTCGCGGCACGGCCGCTATTCGTGGCGCCGCTCAAGCATCACGTGCCGTTCTCGCTGCACGGCACCTTCGCGCCGGCGGCCTAAGGCTTCTTGGGCGTTGCCGCCGGCGGCATCGGCGGACCCGGCGGCCCGTCGGCGAGGCGGAACGACAGCGTGCTCGCGCAACGCAGGGTGTCGTAGGCCTCCTCGCCCAGCTTGCCTGGCGTGGCATCGGTGTGCTGGACCTCGATGACATAGGTCCCGCGCCACGGCAGCTGCGCTTCCACCGCACCTTGCTCGTCGGTCTTGAATTCGCGCTTCCAGCCCGATTCGGCGATCAGCTCGAGCTTGGCCTTGGCGAGCGGCTTGCCCTGATAGAACACCTTGAACGTGCCCGGCTTGCCGGCCGGCACGACGTCGAGCGTGTTGACGGGCGGGCGTTCCTTGAAGTCGGCCACGTAGCGCGCGCCCAGGCGCGCCAGCACGCGCGTCACCTTCTCGGCCGTTCGGCGCTCGGCAATACGCACATCCTCGGCAACCACGCTGTCGTCTGCACTGACGGTTCCGGCAACGGTGAAGAAACCAGCCGTCTTGTCGACCTTGAGCGCCTTGTCGCCCGCCACGGCGACCTTCGCCTGGGGGCTCAACCGGTCGAGCAGGCCGGGCGAGGCTTCGCGCAGGTTTTCTTCGAACTCACCGAAATAGAGTCGCAGTCCGTCGCCTTGGCGCTCCAACCAGAGCGAATGCGCCGACGCCGCGCCGATGAACGAGAGCGCCAGGAGCGCGGCCAGCACGCCGCGCGCGGGGATCAAGAGATGCATATGTGAGTCTCCTCCAATCCTGTTCTAGCCACTTCTGCAGATGCTTACTAGATGCAATCCAAGGTATCGCGGACGCGATGTGACGCTGACCGGAAATCCTGCTTCCCTGCCGCGCTGCAGAGGGGGAGCAAGCAATGCCGGCCATGATCTCGCGACGCCATTCCGTCATGGCAGGAGCGACCGCCTTCGCCTTCACCTCATGCCTCGCCGCCTCCCGATCGGCCGTGGCGGCCGAGCCGGACATGGGCCTCAGGACGCCCCTGCCGACGCAGGCCCCGATGACCGAGGCCCTCGCCGATCTCGGCAACGTGAAGCTCTGGTACTGGGACACCGGCGGTCCGGGCGAGGTCGTGGTATTCCTCCATCCGGGCTCCGGCAGCGCCGAATTCTTCCCCTACCAACAGCCCGCTTTCGCCAAGGCGGGCTATCGCGTGATCTGCTACTCGCGCCGCGGCCAGTTCAGATCGGAAATGGGCGCCGAGACCGACAAGTTCTTCGCCGCCGACGACCTGCTGGCCCTCATGGATCACCTCAAGGTCGGCAAGTTCCACGCCGTGGGCAGTGCGCTGGGCGGCTATATCGGCCTCGATGTCGCGCTCTCGCAGCCCGACCGGCTGCACAGCCTGGTGCTGGCCTCGAGCATGATGGGCATCGCCGAGCCCGACTACCAGAAGACGCTGGAGACGTTGCGCCCCAAGCCCTTCGGTGAATTGCCGATCGAGGTCCAGGAAGTCGGTCCGTCCTACCGGGCCGCCAATCCCGAGGGGCTGGCCGAATGGAAGGCGCGGCACGAGCGCTCCGGCAAGCGCGCGCCGGCACGGCTCAAGAACAAGTTCACCTGGGAGACGCTCGGCAAGCTCAGGGTGCCGACCCTGCTGATGACCGGCGACGCCGATCTCTGGATCCCGCCCTTCCTGCTGCGCAAGGTCGGCGAGAAGATCCCCAACATCACGGTCGTGATCGTGTCGGATGCGGGTCACGCCATCCAGTGGGAGCGGCCCGAGGCGTTCAATGCGGCCGTTCTCGGATTCATCCGCAGCACCGCCACGCGCTAGGAGACGGGCATGATTGCCAAAGTGTTTTACGCAGGCCTGCTCGCCCTGCTCGCCGCGGCGCCGGCCGTGGCCCAGCCGCTCAGCATCGAAAAGCAGGGCAGCTTCTTCATCGGCGGGCACGACGTGAAGTCGGACACGCTCTCCACACTGCCGGCCTACCCACCGTCGGGCACGATCACCGTCGGCCAGATGTATGTCCGCTACCAGATCCCCGCCGGCGCCTCGCATACGCCGGTGACCCTGATCCATGGCTGCTGCCTCACCGGCAAGACCTGGGAGACGACGCCCGACGGCCGCATGGGCTGGGACGAGTATTTCGTCCGTCAGGGCTTTCCAACCTATGTGATCGACCAGGTGGCGCGCGGCCGCTCGGCGAGCGATCCGTCGACCTTCAACAGCGTCAAGCTCGGCAAGACGCCGCCCGATCAGATCCCGCCGATCTTCTCGGCCGGCCATGAGGCCGCGTGGGCGATCTTCCGCTTCGGGCCCGAATACCCGAAAGTCTTCCAGGGCATGCAGTTCCCGCTCGAGACACAAGGCGAGTTCTGGAAGCAGATGGTGAGCGACTGGAACGCCACCTTTCCCACGCCCAACCCGACCGTGCCGGCGCTTTCCGAACTGGCGATCAAGCTCAAGGGCACGATCCTGATCAGCCATTCGGCGTCCGGCATCTATCCGTTCCAGACCGCGGCGCTCAACACCCAGGACATTGCCGGCATCGTGTCGATCGAGCCGGGCGGCTGCCCGGCCGCCGACGGCGACCTGAAACCCTACATGCAGATCCCGATCCTGGTGCTATGGGGCGACTATGTCGACCTGGCGCCCCGCTGGGCGCCGCGCCTGAAGCAGTGCCGCGCGTTCGCCGAGGCGATGAAGAAGGCCGGCGGCAAGACCGAGCTGGTCGTGCTGCCGGAGATCGGCGTCAAGGGCAACTCGCACATGCTGATGCAGGACCGCAACAGCCTCGAGATCGCCGCCTGGCTGGTCGGCTGGCTGAACAAGAACGTCGAGGTGAAAAAGAACTAGCTCTTCGCCGCCACGACCATGTCGGCGAGCCTGAGGAAATCCGGGCCGAGCACGCGCGGCGGCTCGAACTTGGTCTTGGCGAGATTGCGCGCCACGGCGTACTCGTCCGTCACGGCGCGGCGATGGACGATCACGGTATCGATGGCGGGCAGAACCAGGATGAACTGGCCGAACTGGCCGCTCGCCATGAACGAGCCCAACCACGGCGCCGTCTTGCGCGTCTCGGGAATCCACCAGAGATAGCCGTAGCTGAGCTCGCCGCCGCGGCCGACGCTGCTCGCGGGAACGTGCAGCTCGGTGCTCTCCTTGACCCATGTCGCCGGCACGACCTGCCGGCTGTTCCAGTCGCCGCCACGCGCCATCACCAGCCCGAGGCGGGCCATGTCGCGCGCCGACAGGAACAGGTGATAGGCGAGGAAGCGCGACTGGTTCCCGAAGCCCATCATGCGTTGACGCGAGAGCTGGAAGTCCTGCATCTGCAGCGGCCTGGCGAGTTCCTCGTCGAGCGCCTGGAAGACCGTCTTGCCGCTGAGCTTCTCGAACACGACGCCCAGCACGTTGAAGTCCCAGTTGTTGTAGTGGAAGAACGTGCCGGGCTGCTTGGACCCGCGCGGCGGCGTGTTGGGATCGTCGCCCGGGCTGCCGGCGGCGTGATAGACGCCCGAGCTCGCGATCAGCAGGTCGCGGATGCGCGCCGTCTTCTCGATGGGCAGCAGGCCGTCGGCTTCGTCGATGCCGAGGTCGGCCATCGTGCGGTCGAGGTTGATCGTGCCATTGGCCACGTACTTGCCGAACAGCATCGACAGGACGCTCTTGCGCGCCGAGGCAAGGTAGCTCGCTTGCGCCACGTCGCCGTAGGTGTAAGCGACGCGGCCGCCGGACACGACCATGAACGCCGTCGTCGGCAGGGTGACGAGCGCGGCTTCGAGCGCCTCGAAGCCCGAGGCGCGAAAGCCCGCCGCCTCCGGCGATGCCGCCTTGTCCCAATCGGCACCCGGGATGATGGCAGGTTTGCCTTCCGCCCCGGCGTGGCCGCCCAACATACCAGCGGCCGGCAGGCCGAGAAGGATCGACCGAGCCACGACTCTGCGGGTGATAAAGGACGAAGCCGCCATCGATTGTCCGCCTTGCTTGTGTGCCGGCGCCCAGACTACCTGTCGCGCAGCTTGGGGTCGATGGCGTCGCGCAGCGCATCGCCGAACAAGCTGATCCCAAGCACCGTCAGCACGATCGCGAGGCCGGGAAAGATGGCGATCCAGGGCGCCGTGGTTGCGTAATCCTCGGCGCTGCCCTGCAGCATCAAGCCCCAGGCCGCCACCGGCTCCTGCACGCCGAGCCCGAGATAGGACAAAGCGGCCTCGGACAGGATCGCCTGGCCGACGAAGGCCGAGAGCAGGATCAGGAACGGCGCCACGACATTGGGCACCATGTGGCGGAGCACGATGCGGGCATGGCCGAAGCCAAGCGCGCGCGCCGCGTCGATGTACGGTATCTCGCGCACCGCGAGCGCGCTCGCCCGCACGACGCGGCCGCAGCGGGGAATGAGCGGAATGGTGATGGCGACGATGACGTTGAAGACGCCGGTGCCGAACACCGAGACCACGGCCAGGGCGAGGATGATCAGCGGAAACGCCATCAACACGTCGAGCACGCGCTGGAAGGCGAGGTCGAACCAGCCGCCGAAATAGGCACTGGCGACGCCCAGCACCAGGCCGATCAGGCCGCCGCCGACTGCCGAGCCGAAGCCGACGATCATCGCCGTGCGCGCACCGAATACCAGGCGCGAGAAGATGTCGCGACCGAACTGGTCGGTGCCGAACAGGTGCAGCCAGCCCGGCGCCTGCATCATGGCGTTGAAGTCGTTCTCCTCGGGGTCGAACGGCGCCAGCCAGTCGGCAAACCCGCCGGCCGCGAACATGACCAGCACGATCACGAGGCCGATCGTGCCGAGCGGCTTGCGGCGGCAGAAGTCCAGCGCGGCATTGAGCAGCGTGCGCTGGCGCGCGAGCGCCTCGTCGGCCAGTGCCGCAGCAGCACCTGGATCGGGGGCGATGACAGCCATGCAGCGGGTCCCCTTACGAAAAGCGAATGCGTGGATCGAGCCAGGCATACAGCACGTCGACCACGAGGTTGGTCATGACGAAGACGGCGACCACCAGCATGACCAGCGCCTGGGCCAGGACGTTGTCCTGGTTCTGCACCGCCTGGACGAGCAGCCGGCCGATGCCGTTCAGGTTGAAGACCTGCTCGGTGATCACCAGGCCGCCGATCAGGAAGGCGAACTCGATGCCGATCAGGGTCACGACGGGCAGCAGCGCGTTCTTGAGCGCGTGCCGGTTGACGATGATCTGCTCGAGCAGGCCCTTGGCCCGCGCAGTGCGGATATAGTCCTCGCGCATGATCTCGAGCATGGCCGAGCGCGTAATGCGCATGGTCACCGCCGAATAGCGGTAACCGACCGTGATGGCCGGCAGCAGGACCATCGACAGGTTGCGCAACGGGTCCTGCCAGAACGACACGTAGTCGATCGGCGGCAGCCAGGGCTTGCCGGTCACGATCGCGCTGATGTTGAGCACCAGGATCAGCGACATGATGCCGAGCCAGAAGGACGGCGTGGCAATTCCCGCGATCGCCAGCACGCGCACCATATGGTCCAGCCAGCTGTTCTCCCGAAGCGCCGAGATGGTGCCGAGCGGGATGGCGATCAGGATGGCGATGATCGTCGCCATGACCGCGACCTCGAGCGACACCGGCAGGCGCACGGCGATCTCGTGGCTCACCGGGTTGCCCGACCACATCGAGATGCCGAAGTCGAAGGTGCAGTAGCTCCACAGGAAATGGAGGAACTGCACGATCAGCGGATCGTTGAGGCCGAGCTGCTGGCGGCAGGCCTCGACCGACGCCGGATCGACGTGAGTGCCCCCTGCGCCCAGGCGAATGACGCAGACGTCGCCCGGGATCAAGCGCATCAGCACGAAAACCAGCGCCGCCGCTCCCACCAACGTGGGGATCGCCAGCAGGAGCCGCTTTATGATGTAGCGATGCATTTGCCGCGTCCCGCCCTGTCGCCGGCTACTTGTCGAGCCAGACGTTGCCGAGGTCCTGGTTCAGGTAGTGGCTGGGACTGATCTTCCAGCCCTTGACATAGGATCGCGCCAGCACGATGCGGTACCAGTAGGGCAGCACGATCTCGTGCGTCATCGTGTCGAGTGTGTGCTTCTCGTAAGCGCGCATGTCCTCGCGCTGCTTCTTGGGATCGGTTTCGGTCTGCATCTTCTCGTACAGCTCGATCGACCTGGCATCGTCGTAGCCGCCGTAGTTTTCCGGAAAGACCTTGGCCGGCAGGTACTTGCCGGTGTCGAGCACCGGATTGACGACGCTCGCGCAGTTGGCTTCGAGCACCACGTCGAACGTACCCCCGCGCATGTTCTGGAACCACGGGCCGGTGGGCACTACCTTCTGCTCGACGCTGAGGCCGATCTTCTTCCACTCGCCGATCACCCAGGTGCCGACGAACTTGTAGGGCTGATCGACGTTGCGGTTCAGCAACTCGAATTTCAGCCCCTCGGCGCCGGCCTCCTTCAGGAGACGCTTGGCTTCGGCGCGCGACTTCTCGATGTCGGGCCAGTAGCCGACCATCTGCTGCAGCTCCTCCTGGGTCGCTGCCAGGGGCGATCCGGGAAAGACGATGCCGCCGACGGTGCGCACCGTCGCGATCTTGGCCAACGCCGGCGCACCCTTCCATTGGTCGATGGCGAGCGCCAAGGCGCGGCGCACGCGCACGTCGTCGAACGGCTTCTTCTTGTGGTTGGGCGTGAGGATATTGCCGCAGTTCCAGTCGCTGTCCTGGACGGCAATGTCGGGGCCGCCCTCCTTGACGAGCTGGTCGCGCGCCGACGGCGGCAGCCCGCGGAACTCAATGGCGGCGCGGTCGCCGCGCAGCGCGTCGACCCTCACCGACTGCTTGTCGGCGAATATGCCCACGATCGCATCGAGGTACGGCTGTCCCTCGTGGTAATAGTCCGGATTGCGCACGCCCTTGATCGACTGGCCGACATCGTAGGAGGCGAACTTGAACGGGCCGGAGCCCATGATGTTCTTCTCGTACCAGCGCGGATCCTTTTCGAGGATCTCCTTCTTGTAGATCCACGCGTAGGGATCGGCGAGCGCCGGCAGGAATGCCGTCGTCGGGCGTTTCAGGTGAAACACCACGGTGGCATCGTCGGGGGCCTCGATCTTGTCGATCATCTCGTAGTAGCTGACGCGCGCGCTGGTGACGCCCTTGGGCGGAAACACGATCATGTTCCAGCTCGTCGCTACATCCTGGGCGGTGAGCTTGCTGCCGTCGTGAAACTTCACGCCCTGTCGGATCTTGAAGGTGTAGGTCTTGCCGTCATCCGTCGGCTTGGGCATTTCGGTGCAGAGGTCGCACACGAACTCAGTGGTCGAGGCGGGATTGTCCGGCGGGACGCGGATCAGCACGCTGTAGTAAGGCGCCGCGGCATGGATCGTTGCGTAGGTCGTCTCGCGGTGCCCATCGAAGCTTGGCGGCGCGTCGGCCGGTATCACGTAGGTGAGCGTTCCGCCGCGCTTGGGTGCTCCGGCCGCGGCGGGGCCGGCGGCGATCGCAACTGCCAGACCAAGCCCGGCAGCCCATAGTCCCGTTCGAAGGTACATCGCCTCCTCCTGTTTACTTCCGTTTTTTGTTTCTCCGTACTGGTTACGCTTACGCTGCTCACCCGTGCACTTCGCTGCAAGCCACCCAGTGGCCCGGCCGCAATTCCCTCAAGACAGGTCTGTCGCGCCGGCAACCTTCGACCGCCATCGGGCAGCGCGGATGGAAGACGCAGCCCGGCGGTGGATTGAGCGGGCTCGGCACCTCGCCCTTGGGCGGATGGAATTCGCGCATCGCCTCGATCCGGGGGTCGGGTATCGGGACCGCCGACAGCAGGGCTTGGGTGTAGGGATGCAGGGGATTGTCGAACAGCTCGTTGTTGTCGGCCATCTCGACGATTCGGCCGAGATACATCACCGCGACCCGCTGGCAGAGGTGGCGCACGACCGACAGGTCGTGGGCGATGAAGAGATAGGTGAGCCCGAAGCGCTCGCGCAGATCCTCCAGCAGGTTCACGACCTGCGCCTGGATCGAGACGTCGAGCGCCGACACTGCCTCGTCGCAGACGATGAACTCCGGATCGAGCGCCAGGGCGCGGGCAATGCCGACCCGCTGGCGCTGGCCCCCCGACATCTCGTGCGGATAGCGATCGGTGAACTTGGGATCGAGGCCGCAGACCGCCAGCAGCTCGCGCACGCGTGCGCGGCGCCGCGCGGCGTCCGGCTCGACGCCGTGCACCTTGATCGGCTCGGCGATGATGTCGCCCACCTTCATGCGCGGATTGAGCGAACTGTAGGGATCCTGGAAGATCACCTGCATGCGGCGGCGCAGCGCCACCAGCTCGCTGCGCTGCATGCGGTTGACGTCCCGTCCGTCGAACAGGATCTCGCCCGCCGTGGGACGCTCCAGGCGCAGGATGCAACGACCGGTCGTCGTCTTGCCACAGCCGCTTTCGCCGACGAGGCCCAGGGTTTCGCCGCGGTTGATGGTGAAGTCGACGCCATCGACTGCTTTCACGTCGCCGATCTTGCGCGACAGCACGATCCCCTCGGACACGGGGAAATGCATGGCGAGCCCACGCACCTCCAGGAGGGGCGCCGCGGTCACCAGGCCGGTCATGCGGCGGCTTCCTGGGCCGCGGCGGCCTCGGGCGCGACGAGCTCGGCGCTGCGAAAGCAGGCGGCGACGTGTCCTGCCGCACCCGCGCGCTCCAGGGCCGGCTGCGCCTGGGCGCATTGGTCTACCGCAAAGCGGCAACGCGGGCGGAAGGCGCAGCCGCCATCCAGCCGGGTCAGGTCCGGCGGCTGGCCGTCGACAGGAGCGAGGCGTGCCTGGCGCGGGCGGTCGAGTCTCGGCACGGAGCGCAGCAGCGCCATCGTGTAGGGATGACGGGGATTGTGATAGATCGCATCGGCGCCGCCGGCCTCGACGATCCGACCGGCATACATCACGTTCACCCGGCTGGCGTAGCGGGCGACCACGCCGAGATTGTGGGTGATGATGATTTGCGCGACGTTGAACCGGAGCGCCAGCGACTTCATCAGTTCGAGGATCTGCGCCTGGATCGTGACGTCGAGCGCCGTCGTCGGCTCGTCGGCGATGATCAGCCTGGGATTGCAGGCGAGCGCGATGGCGATCATCACCCGCTGGCGCATGCCGCCGGAAAGCTGATGGGGATATTGCCGCAGCCGTCGGACCGGATCGGCGATACCGACCATCTCCAGCAGCTCGAGCGCCCGACGATCCGCCGTGGCGCGATCGGCGTCCTGATGCTGCTCCAGCGTCTCTGTGATCTGCCGTCCAACGCTGAGCACGGGATTGAGTGAAGTCATCGGCTCCTGGAACACCATGCCGATGTCGCGGCCGCGGATGCGGCGCATCTCCGCCTCGCTGAGGCCACGCAGGTCGCGGCCATCGAACAGGATCTCGCCGGCGGTGATGCGTCCCGGCGGGTCGGGGATGAGATGCAGGATCGAGAGCGCACCGACCGACTTGCCCGAGCCGCTTTCGCCGACGATGGCCACGGTCTCGCCGTGCTCCACGGTATAGGAGATCCCGTCGACGGCGCGCACGAGTCCGGCCCCGGTCCTGAACTCGGTATGGAGCCCCCTCACCTCCAGTAATGGCGGCATGCGGTCTCTCCGTGGTCCTGTTTGCTCGCCCGTGAGCGCAGCCTTCCTCAGGCTGCTTCAAGCCCTGTGAAGGCATCTGCCGACGGTATGGTCTCTAACGCGAAGCCTGTTTCCTCCTCGCGCTCCCGCCGTCTTCTTCTTGTGCAGCGGGCGCAGCCTCTTGCGGGCCGCGAGAAGCCTACGAGAGCGGACGCCGTGCGGCAAGCGCCACTACGGCCGCCAACCCCGCCAGGACGCCGAACACCAGCAGCGAGTCGGTGTAGTTGCCGCTCCAGTCGCGCAGCGCGCCGGAGAGCAACGGACCGACCGCCTGCGCCATTACCTGCAACGACAACACAACGCCGCGAATCGCGCCGTAGCTCTCCCGACCGAAGTAGTCGGCCCACGCCACCGGCAGCAGCGTCATGATGCCCCCAAGGCCGAGGCCGAACAGGCCGGCGGCCAGGTAGGCTTCCTCGGCCGAGGCAATGGCGATCAAACCGAAGGAGCCAGCGCTCATCAGCAGCGCCGAGACCAGCAGGATGTAGCGCATCGGCCAGCGCCGGGGGAGGAAGCCGACACCGAAGCTCGCCACGGCCGACGTCGCGGAAAAGAAGCTGATCACGGTGGCGGCGACGATCGGGGAGATCCCCCGCTCGATCAGATGCGGCGCCTGATGGAGGCTGACGCCGGCCTGAACCGGATAGAGCAGGACAGTGTAGAGCGAGAGCAGCCAGAAGGCCGGCGTGCGCATGGCTTCGGCGCGGCTGAAGCGCGGCTCGGGCGCGGCCTGGATTGTCCCGGCGACGATGCGATCCGGCACCAGCCCGACATCCTCCGGCCGCCGCACCAGGAACAGCCAGACCGGCAGGAAGCCCACGATCAATACGGTCGCTCCGATCGCCACCCAGCCGCTGCGCCAGCCGCCATCGCGCATGGCGAGCTGCGCGATGATCGGCATGGCCACGAGCCCCGACATCTGGGCCAGGGTGGCAATCGACGTGGCAAGCGCGCGGCGCGTCACGAACCAGCTGTTCAAGGCGCCGTAGAGGCCAAGATCGAACGGGCCTGCCCAGTTCATGCGCGCAAAGCAGAACAGCAGGTAGAACACTGCCAGCGACTGCGTGAGCGACAGCGCCATGGTCGCGAAGCCCGTGCCCAGCACGGCCACGCACAGGATAAGCCGCGAGCCGCGGCGGTCGAGGATCCGTCCAAGCGTTGGCGAGACGAAGGCCGCCAGCACGCTACCCAGCGACACCGCGCCCGCGATCTCCATGCGCGACCAGCCGAACGCATCGGTCATCGGCACGACGAAGACCGACAGCACCGCCACCGCCGGGCCCTGGCGCGCGAATCCCGCCAGGCAGATGCAGCCCAGCACGACCCAACCGTAGAAGAACGGCAGGCGCGGCACGAGCAGGCGGGGAAGAAGAGGCGGTCGCATCGCTGGGCCCGTTCAGACTACTGCGATGATCGAGTGGTTCCAAAGCATCAGCAGCAGCGCACGGCGAAACGGCGGCGGCCCTATGAGACGGCGGCATAGAGTGGTTCCATGGTATGGGATCCGCATCCGCCACAACATTGCTCAGGCTTGTCAAGTGCAGAGGCGCGTAAGCGAATACTTGCGCACCGTAGGAAAGCCGCCAAACGCGTCGGAACACCAGCGACGGTATGTCGACCGGCGCGATGCCAGCAAAGTGCTGTCACGTCGTCCCAAGCGTCGCCCCGATAAGATGATGCGATGCCGCCGAAGCAGAATACGCTCTAGCCAGACGTTGCCGTCCGGTACCGGCCGATTTCAGTCATTTTGTCGACCCATCTGCGAACCCGATCGCCAGGCATAGGGCGGGCGATCAGGAATCCCTGGCCGAAATCGCAACCGAGCTTTTCCAGGAAATCCCACTGTTGTTCGGTTTCGATCCCTTCGCCCGTCAAGCTGAACTTTTCCTTGGCGGCCAGGGAAGCCAGCGTTTTGACGATGTCACGCGCTTCGCGGCTGTGATCCAGCTTGGCGACGAGCCAGCGGTCGACCTTGAGGTCACTGAAGGGGTAGTAGCGCAGACGCTCGAGGTTGGAGAAGCCAACGCCGTAATCGTCCATCGAGATTTCCACTCCGGCCTCGCGCAATCTCGTCAGGAGTGCGCGCGCAATCGGAGGATTCTGCGCCGCCTCGGTCTCCGTGATCTCCAGAATGAGATTCCGTGGATCGCAATTCCGGTCCTGCAGCAGCGCAAGGATCTCGTCGGCCCTCTGCAGCGATTCGAGAAACAGGGCCGAGATGTTGACGGAAACGGAGAGCAACATGCCCTCGTTCTTCCAGGTGACGTGCTGATCGATCGCCCGCCTGAGAACTTCCCAGGTCAGCGGCACGATTGCGCCTGAGCGTTCCGCATGCGCAATAAATCGGCCAGGCCGCAGAAGCCCCAATTGAGGATGCTGCCAGCGCACAAGCGCCTCGACGCGACGGATCGTGCGATCCACCATCGAGATCATGGGTTGATAGTGAACCACGATCTCGTCATTTGGAATCGCGTCAAGCTGACTGGAAATCGGATCGGGCTCTGATGAATCGGCGTCTTTGATCTGCGGACTCTCCAACAGATCGCTGACCGCCGAAAAGGAAAGGGGTCTGGTCAAAATGCCGACAAGTTCCAGCTTGTTCCGGGTGACGCTCTTTCGTACCGAATCGAGAACGGCCTTATCGTTGCCGTCGATCAAGATGGCCCGCGGCGGCTCCCGGCTGGCGCCTAGTGTGTCCACGATCTGAAGGCAGGCACTTTCCCCCAGTCCGAGATCGAGGATGAGCCAACTGAAACCGCGCCCCTGTAGCATGCGCGGCAACTCAACCGGCAGGCGAATCGCTCTCACCGAGAAATTGAGACTGACCGCCCTTTCGACCAGCTCTTCCCGAAAGTCATCGTCGTTGCTGACGACGAGGCAGCGAAACTTGTCCGGCATCGGCGAGGCCTACACGATTCTGGCCACGCGAACATCCCCAATGCCAGATGCCGCAAACTACCGGACGCCCCGAGCGAAGTCATGGGTATTTGCGTTGCGTGTTCAGAAATCCTATTGCGCGCGGGCGCGTGGTAGCATAGCTTCCGCCGCAACGATAGCGGTGTGGGGAAGCGGGCTCGACTGGGAAGACGGCCTTCGGGCCACGAGCCGGTTTCAAAATTGCTGCCGATCGTCAGGTTGGAACGTCGTCGGATCGCCGACCGGCGGCACTCCAGGTTTGCGTTGTGGGACGAGCCACGCGGGCGAGCGTCGTGGGGCGTCAGGGCTTTGCGCAGGTGGTCTTTGCAATGGACTTGGATGCCAAGACGCTGACTTGGGTCAACATTGTCATAGCGTTCGTCACCTCGGGTGTGACCTACCTGGTCTGGTCTTATCAGCCGCGGATCCACGGATTGCGTGGATGGTCGGTCGGGCTGACCTTGTGTGGGTTCGGCTGGCTGATCGTCCTCATGCACGCCGAATCACCGGCGCCCGCCGCGCTGACCATCATCGCCAATTCATTGGTCGTTGCCGGCTATTCGACCGTATGGCTGAGCATCCGGCGCTTCAATGACGACAGCTTCAATGCACGGCGTGTGGTGATGTCCGTGCTTTTCTTCACGGCGCTCTTCACCGTGGCATGGCTCGCCGGCGCCGAACTACGAGATCGCGTCATCATGGTCTCGTTGCTCACGGGCTGCCTGGCATTGCTGGCCAGCCTGGAGATCTTCAAGGGCGGTCGCGAGGAGCCCCTGCAGGGTCGCTTCCCGACCGTTCTGGCATTTGCCGTGCTGGGATCGGTGTTGGTCATCCGCGCCGGACTGTCGCTCTACCAGGCGCCACCGGCACAAGGCGCCGAGTACAATGACCCGACGCTGGGCGTCGCCCTGTTCATCACCACCATTTGCCTCATCGGCGTCACGCTTGGTTTGTTGATGATGTCGACCGAGCGCCTGCGAAACCGCTACGCAAAGCTCGCCCTCACCGATGAATTGACGGAATTGCCGAATCGCCGATCCTTCCTGGAACAGGGTGATCGTCTCAGTCGGCGCACGCAAATGGACGATTCACCCGCGTGCGTTCTGATGATGGACCTCGACTTTTTTTCGAGCGTCAATGAACGGTTTGGCCATGCCGGCGGCGATCAGGCCTTGCTGGCTTTTGCCAATCTACTGCGCAATGCGGTGCGGCCGGGGGATCTCGTGGCACGGTATGGTGGGGAGGAGTTCTCCGCCATCCTGGCCGGCGTCGATGTGCGGGAAGGCGGGCGTATCGCCGAACGTGTCCGCTCGGCCGTCGCTGGACTGCCTATCGAGGTTCGTGGCCAGGTGCTCAAGATAACCGTCAGCATCGGGGTTGCTCTTTTACAAGCGGGTGACCTTCGCACCGCGATCCAAAAAGCCGATGAAGCGCTCTACCGAGCCAAAGCCCTCGGCCGGGACCAGGTGGCGGTCGCACCCAACCCAGAGCCTTTTCCGCAGGTCTTTCAGCAAAGCATACTCACCTAGCGACCCTCTTCTTCTCCCCAACGAAGTTGGGGGGTGCCCCGAACGACGCGTCGGCTAAGATTGCGCCCACACCAAAGAAGAAATTGCCTTGGAGCAGCAATAAGCCGCGTCTTGCGCGACCGCCCGCGCGCGGCCTAGGAAGGCGTCGTGAAATCCATCCTTACCCTTGTGGCGCTTATCCTTGCGCTACCGACCGCGACTGACGCTGCGCAAGGCGACGACCAGGCCTACTGCACCCAGCTTTCGGCCATGTACCGCCGCTATGTCCAAAACGGGCCCGGCAAGCGTTTCGACGTCGAGGCCTCGGTCGCGCTTGACGACTGCAGCAAAGGCAAGCCGGCGACGGCCATTCCGGTGCTGGAAAAGAAGCTGCGCGAAAGCGGCTTCTCGCTGCCCGAGGAATTCAAGCCTTAGTGTCGTATTGCTTCAGCTGATAGTTATCCATCACCCACTTCAGGGTGGTGCCGTATTGCGGATCGGTTGCGTAGACGCCAGTAAGCGCGTCGGCAAATTGATCGGGATCTTTTACGAGCTCCATGGCCGGCCGATACGGCGACGCCGTCGATAACAGCTTGCCATGCGATTCGAAGGCTTGGGACAGGCTGTCGAAGCGCCGGAACCGGGCCGTTGTGATGATCACCTTCCCGTCGATCACTTCACGAGTCTCGCTCTCCACAGCCGGCTGTGTCTCCAGCGCTTTTATCCCGAAAGGATTGTTGCTGTCGGGCGGCATTGCCGATCCCCAGGCGCTCTCGACGATCCATTGCGCCAGCGTGACCGAGGCGGGGACGCCCCATTGCCGCTGTGAGGCCTTGGCCGCTTCGATCACCTCCGGCGGAACGATTCCAATATGGCCAAAAGGTGTCGGCGGCGGCGGCGTGCGGTTCACCAAGGGACGAGCGGCCAACGCGTAGTAAGTCGGGCTCCCAGGCGCGACTTGGCCGCTCGGCGGATTCATGTTCATCATCACCGCCTGGAATGCCTTGATCGCCAGAATCGTACCGGGGTCGGCAATGCCCGTGACGGCAACGTCGGTGTGAGGCTGGGGCAACCGCTTGTTCAGCAGCGACTGGATAACGAAAACGTCACCCGGACCGTTTACGGCGTCCTGTCCGACTGAGGTAAAGATGGGCGGCGCGACGCTGCCGACCTCATCCGTGCTCAGGATGGTCGGTGACGGGGCAAGGCACATGGCGACAGATTCTTTCGAACGTCGAGTGACTTTCGGGCAGGATGGCCGGCGTCCTCCGGGGCGTCAACCATGCCGGTCGAGCCCGTGGCCGGCACATCGGAAAATTGTGCCGTGGTTAAAATCTACAACCTTTGGTATGATTGGGAACGACTTCCAGTGGATTGGCAGGAGTATGGCCCAATCGCCAACAAATCCAAATACGATTGCCCTCCCAAGGGTTCCCCGACTAGAATCTTCGACGATCGGGGCCGGCCGGTCGGACGGTGACGTCGGGATGGTCCTCGCTGCCGTTCGCCTCCCCTCACAGGAGTGCGCCCTCACGTGACCCTAAAGCTTGTCATGATCCGCTGTCCCGACAACGTGGCACCCGAGAGACGTGAGGTGCGCGGCGGCGAATTCTCCATCGGCCGGGGCCGGGACAATGAATGGGTCGTCGCCGATCCCGAGCGTCACCTGTCGAAGCGGCACTGCCGACTGGTCTACAGCGTCGGCGATTGGGAACTGCATGATCTCAGTGCCAACGGCACGTTTCTCAATGGCGCCAGCGACCCGGTAGGCCAGGGCTCGGCGGAGAAGCTGCGCAACGGCGATCGCATCAAGTTCGGCCTGTACGAGATCGAAGTCACGATCGACGAGGACGCGGAAGGCGCAGCACCCGACCGCGGCAGGTCCCTGGCAAGCCTTCGCCCTGACGACGTTGCGATGCGCGAGCCGCTGCCGTCGCGCTCCGACATTCGCCACTACAATGACGCCGGCAACGACGCCAGGATGCCCCAGTCCGGCTCGCTGTTGGACGCTTCCAATTCGCCGATCCTACCGGCGGATTTCGATCCCCTGGCGCCCAATCAGGAGCCCTTCGCGGGGACGCAACCCGACCATGCTCCGGCGCTCGAAAGCGCCTTCCGCCCACCCCAGCCGGTGGCGATCATTCCCGACGACTGGGATGTCGACTCGCCGGCCGCGCCGCGGCCGCCAACCGCACGGCCGACGCACTCGCCGATGCCGCAGGAAGTCGCAGCCCCCGCGCCGCCCAGGCCGGAGCAGCCGCCGCTCCCGCCGGCGGCCTCCGACAGCGGACTGGCGGCGGCCTTTCTGCGCGGCGTCGGGCTCAGCGAGGCAAACCTCGTAGACCCGGAGAAAACGCTGGAGCGGATCGGCGCCGCCATGCGGGCGACCGTCAACGGTCTTCGCCAGACGTTGATGGCGCGCGCCAGCATCAAGGATGAGTTCCGTATCGAGCAGACGATGATTCGCGCCACCGGCAACAACCCGCTGAAGTTCTCGCTCGACGACGACGATGCCCTGGCAACCCTTCTCGGGACCGGCCGGCGCAGCGGAATGTCGCCGGACGAGGCAATTGCCGAAGCCTTCAATGACTTGCGGCTGCACGAGCTCGCGACCGTCTCGGCCATGCAGGAGGCCGTGCGCGTCCTTCTCGCCCAATTCGAGCCCGACTCGGTCGAACGCAAGGTAGGGAGCAGCGCCTTGCAAATTCACCCCGCCCAGAAGAAGGCAAGGGCGTGGGACGCTTTCGTGCAGCTTCACAGCCACGTCACGCAGGCCCTTTCGGACGATTTCGACAGCGTGTTCGGCAAAGCCTTCGCCCGCGCCTATGAGCAGGCAATCGACAAGCTCAGCACTGACGGAAGCTCAACGTGATCGCCCGCCGCCTGCTGCTGGTGACCCCGGCTCTCACGCTGGTCGCAAGCTGCGGCCCGCCGCCACCCGCCGTCGTCGACCTGGTCGTCAAGGCGAGCCCGGATCTCAACCGGAACCAGGCAGGTACGCCGCTTTCCGTTGCGGTGCGTCTCTATTCGCTGAACGACAGGGCACGGTTCGCAACGGCCGATGCCTACGGCCTGATGTCACGCGAGAATGCGGTGCTCGGCGATGAACGCGCGGGCTCGGAGGAAATCGTGATGCGTCCCGGCGAGACCCGCAAGGTCACGATGGCACCGAAGCCCGGCGTGCGGTTTCTCGGCGTCGCCGTGCTGTTTCACGATATCGACCGCGCGCAATGGAGGGCGATCGCTCCGATCGCCGCGAGCGGCACAACACGGCTTGTGCTCGCCATCGGCAGCAGCAAGGCCGAACTGGGAGCGGCATGACCTGGTCCAATCGCGTCGTCTGGCTGGAAGGAATGTTCCTGCGCGCGCAGCACTTCCAGCAGCAGGATCGCTGGCTCGAGGCGCTGGTGCGGGACCGCACGGCCTCGTTGCGCCCGCATGGCTGGGGGCTGACGGAAGCCGCCATCAACCGCAACCTGCTGGCCGCCGGCCAGTTCGCCCTGGCGAGCGGCAGCGGCGTGTTCGAGGACGGCACGCCCTTCGCTCTGCCGGGCGAGACCGACCAGCCGGTGCCGTTCGACCTGCCCGAGACGACGCGCAACGCCATCGTCTATCTCGTGCTGCCGATGCGCCAGGCCGGATCGGTGGAGGTCGCGGCCAACGGCTCCTCCGAAGGCCGCTACGAGCAACGCGGCTTCGAGGCCTACGACACCCATTCCGGCTCGCCGCAGCCCGCCGACGTGCAGGTCGGCAGGTTGCGATTGCGCTACATGCTCGAGACCGATAATCGCGCGGGCTATCACGGCATCGGCCTCGCCCGCGTCGTCGAGGTCGGGGCCGACCGCCGGGTGGTCCTGGACGATCAGTGGATCCCCCCGGCGCTCGCCTGCGCCGCGGCGCCGCCGCTGACCGGCCTGCTGGCCGAGCTCGCCGGCATGCTGAACCAGCGCGGCGAGGCGCTGGCGGCGCGGCTTACCGCGCCGGGCTCGCGCGGCGTGGCCGACGTCTCGGACTTCCTGCTGCTCCAATCCGTCAACCGCGCGCAGAAGCTGTTGGCCCACTGGGCGAGCGATGGCAGTGTCCATCCTGTCGATCTCTACGCCGCCCTCGTGCAGATGGCCGGTGATTTCGCGACCTTCACCGAAGCGACCCGCCGTCCGTCGGATTATCCGCCCTACCGGCATGCCGACCTTCAGCGCAGCTTCGCGCCGGTCGTCGCCGATCTCCGCCGTTCGCTTTCCGCCGTCATCGAGCAGACCGCCATCCAGATTCCGCTGCAGAAGCGCGCCTACGGCGTACAGGTCGGCCCCATCGTCGATCGCGGGATCCTGCGCTCATCGAGCTTCGTGCTGGCCGTCCAGGCCGACGTGCCGACCGAAACATTGCGGCGACTGTTCCCCTCGCAGGTCAAGATCGGCGCGGTCGAGCATATCCGCGAACTGGTCAATGTCGCCTTGCCTGGAATCGCCGTGCGGCCATTGCCGGTCGCGCCGCGGCAGCTGCCGTTCTACGCGGGCGCGACCTACTTCGAGCTCGACCGCAATTCGAGTCATTGGAAAGAGCTCCAATCCTCCGGTGGCTTCGCCGTGCATGTCTCCGGCGATTTCCCCAGTCTCAATATCGAACTGTGGGCGATTCGCGGCTAACGGTACAGAACTGAGGCGATATGAGCGACAACCCCTTCGCCGAACCCGAAGACGACAACCGGACGGTCATTCGGCCGACGCCCGGCAGGCGCCGCGCACAACCGGCCGCGCCGCCGGGCAATGCGGGCGCTGAACAACCGCCGCGGCCGGATCCGCCTGCAGCGCGGCCTGTGGCGATGGCCGAGGGCACGGAGAATACTGCGATCGGCGAGGACGCGCTCACCGCCGCCGCCGCGCCGCTTCTCCAGCTCATGGCGCGGCTGCGCAACACGGCAAATCCGCCCGATTCAGGCGACTTGCGCGAGCGGACCGTGCGCCAGGTCAGGATTTTCGAGCAGGAAGCGCGCGACAAGGAAGTGCCGCTGGAGCAGCTTCGCCCGGCCCACTATGCGCTGTGCGCCAGTCTCGACGACGTGGTGCTGAACACGCCGTGGGGCAGCGGCAGTGGAACCTGGAGCGAGCGGTCGCTGGTCTCGACCTTCCATCAGGAGGTGCGCAGCGGCGAGCGCTTCTTCGACGTCCTGAAGCAGATGTGCGCCAATCCCGGCAAGTACCTGCCGGTCATCAAGCTGATGTATCTCTGCATGTCGCTGGGCTTCATCGGCCAGTACCGCCTGTCGCGCCGCGGCGTGGGCGACATCAACCGTATCCGCGAAGAGACCTATGCCGTCATCGTCCGCCAGCAGAAGGCGGCGGAGTCGGATCTTGCGCCGCACACCAAGGGTATCGACGCGCCCTATCGGCCGGCGCGCTTTCGCCTGCCGCTGTGGGTGGCCGCAAGCGCCGGCCTGGGAATCGTCGCCGGCCTGTTTCTCTGGTTCTCGATCGGCCTCAACGCGACGTCCGACGATCTCTACGCGCGACTGCAGACCGCGCCGCCGTCGCGCATGCCGACCATCACGCGCACCCCGGTCGTCGAACCAACGCCGGCGCCGACGCCGCCCCTGCCGCCGGAACCCACGGTGCTCGACCGGCTGCGGAAATTCCTGCAGCCGGAGATCGACCAGGGTCTCGTCGAGGTGACCGGCACGGTTGGCCAGCCGCTCGTGCGCATCACCGGCCGCGGCATGTTTCCGTCGGGCAGCGCCACGGTGAACCCCAGTTTCAAGCCCCTGCTGGACCGCATCGGCCTG
>Ga0193726_1000404_pt1 | contig 47273 bp, 44 predicted proteins | sample H2c1metaG_FD_144928 | JGI IMG/M metagenome (GOLD analysis project Ga0193726, IMG submission 144928) | Soil microbial communities from a riparian zone of the East river system, Colorado, United States - H2c1 | ecosystem: Environmental > Terrestrial > Soil > Riparian zone | place: USA: East River... | reverse complement strand
ATCCGCAATCAAATTCGGAATCCCGGTAAGTTTTTCCAGATAGGCCAGAAACGGCCCGGAATTCAAACATTGCGCTAGGCGAGCCGTATTGGGGCCAACGACATCGGGGAAAAATGCGTACTTGTTGTGGTCAGTCTCTCGATCGAGAAACTTGGCGTAGCGTTTCGATCGATCGAGGGCGTCCACTTCAGCCATGACCTCGCCCAAGGCCTGTGGATCGAAAAAATCATCGATCACAATATGAGAAAACGGCTCATTACCGACATAGGTGCCGTGCTCTTGTTCACCGAGCTCGAGCAAGGATTGCCGGTCTGTCTGATAAGTAATCATGGTGCGATGCGAATATTCTTGAATAGCCGGCCGTATCTGCGACTCGGGGTATTATACGGTAAGCCACACCCCTTTCCCCGCACAGTCACCAGGCAACTCATCCATGACGGACCCCACCGATTCGCGTACCGGCCTGCAGCTTCGTTCGCTCGTCAAAAGCACCGGCGAACTCACCGTTTCGCTGACTCGCGTGCCCACCCCCGTCCCGGGGCCCAACGAAGTGCTCATCCGCGTCGACGCGGCACCCATCAATCCCTCGGATTTGGGCCTGCTGTTAGCCGGCGCCGACATGGCCGCGGCCGCTCGCAGTGGCACCGCGCACGATTCGGTCGTGACGGCGCGCGTGCCGGACGCCGCGCTCAGAGGCATGACCGCGCGCTTCGATGTGTCTATGCCGGTGGGCAATGAGGGCGCAGGAATGGTCGTCGCGGCCGGCGCCTCCGCAGCGGCTCAAGCCTTGCTCGGCCACACCGTCGCCGCCTTGGGCGGCGCCATGTATTCGCAATACCGCTGCGTCCCGGTCGACGCCTGCCTGCCGCTGCCCGCGGGCGCCTCCGCCGCCGAGGGCGCATCCGCCTTCGTCAATCCGCTCACCGCGCTCGGCATGGTCGAGACCATGCGCCGCGAAGGCCACACCGCCTTGGTGCACACGGCCGCCGCCTCGAACTTAGGGCAAATGCTCAACCGCATCTGCATTCAGGAGCGGATTGCCCTGGTCAACATCGTCCGCAGCGACGCCCAGATCGAACTGCTGCGGTCCATCGGCGCAACGCAGGTGTGCAATTCCGGCTCGCCCACCTACATCCAGGATCTCATTGCCGCCCTGACCGCGACCGGCGCCACGCTGGCCTTCGACGCCATCGGCGGCGGCAAGCTCGCCGGGCAAATACTCATGTGCATGGAGGCGGCCCTCATCGCCAAGGCCACGCAGTACAGCCGCTACGGTTCCTCGACCCACAAACAGGTCTACGTGTACGGCGGTTTGGGCGCGGGCCCGATCGAACTCAACCGCAGCTTCGGCATGGCCTGGGGAGTCGGCGGCTGGCTGGTCACGCCCTTTCTGCAGAAGATCGGACCCGCCGCGACGTTGCAGCTGAAGCAGCGCGTGGCCGCCGAGCTCGCGACGACTTTCGCCAGCCGCTACGCCGGCGTGATATCGCTCGCCGAGGCCTTGAATCCTGAGGTCATCGCTGTTTACAGTAAGGCTTCGACCGGGCATAAGTATTTGATCAACCCGAACTTGGGGCTGGCCGGGTCTTAAGTTCAATCGCGCGCCGCCGCAAGGGAACCTCCGGCGACCCTTGGGTTCCAAGGGTTCGCCACGCGCCCGCGGCGCAAATACAGAGGATTCAAGGCTGATGATTCAAAAACCTGCGGTCATCCAGGAATCGCGTCCAATGCCGGTGGAGACCGATGCCGCCATGCGGGCCGCGCGCGAAACCGTGCTGGAGAATTCGACCTGGATTGCGCCGCTGCAGCTCGAGATGGCGCGAGTCATCGTGGGCCAGAAGCATCTCTTGGACCGGTTGCTGGTGGCCCTGCTCACCAACGGCCATGTTCTATTGGAAGGCGTACCCGGACTCGCCAAGACCTTGGCGCTCAAGACCTTGGCCGCCGGGGTGGCGGTGCGCTTCAAGCGGCTGCAGTTCACGCCCGACATGCTGCCGGCCGACATCGTCGGCACCATGATCTACAACCCGCAGGACGGCGCCTTTCGCACCAAGCACGGTCCGATCTTCAGCAATCTCATCTTGGCGGACGAAATCAATCGCGCCCCGGCCAAGGTGCAGAGCGCGCTCTTGGAAGCCATGCAGGAGCGGCAGGTCACCATCGGCGATGAAACCTACCCCCTGCCCAATCCCTTTCTAGTGCTCGCCACCCAGAATCCGCTGGAACAGGAAGGCACCTATCCGCTTCCCGAAGCGCAAATCGATCGGTTCATGATGAAAGTATTAGTGGGGTATCCGGATCGCGCTGAGGAGCGCGCCATCCTCGACGCCATGGCCACCTCGGAGCCCCTGCCGACCGTGCGTCCCGTAGTCTCCGCGCAGCAGATCTTGAGCGCCCGCCATGTCGTGAACACTCTGTACGTCGACGACAAGATCAGGAACTATATCGTCGACCTGGTGCTGGCCACCCGTCCGCCCATCGCAAAGTATCTCGAGGGCTACATTCAAACCGGCGCCTCGCCGCGGGCCACCATCAACTTGACGCTCGCCGCGCGCGCCATTGCCTTTCTCAACGGCCGCCATTACGTGACCCCGCAGGACGTCAAGACCATCGCCATGGACGTGCTGCGTCATCGCGTGTCCGTCACCTACGAGGCCGAAGCGGAAAACGTCAGCTCCGAGGATGTGATACGGAAGATTCTCGACGCCCTGCCCGTGCCCTGATCGACCATGCCGGCTGACACCAGCAAATCCACCAAAGCCATCATGAGCGGCATGCGGCAGCTGGAGATCCGCACCCGCCGCATGGTCAACGACAGTCTGGCCGGCGAATACCATTCGGTGTTCAAGGGCCGCGGCATGGACTTCGACGAAGTACGCGAGTACAGCCCCGGCGATGAGGTTCGCACCATCGACTGGAATGTCACGGCGCGCGCCGGCCGGCCCTTTGTCAAGAAGTTCACCGAAGAGCGCGAGCTCACGATTCTATTGCTGGTGGACATCAGCGCCTCGGGAAATTTCGGCTCGGCGGCGTTGAGCAAGCGCGATCTCGCCGCGGAGCTCGCCAGCGTGCTGGCCTTCTCCGCCATCCGCAACAGCGACAAGGTCGGCCTCTTGCTCTACACCGACCGCGTCGAGCGCTACCTGCCGCCGAAAAAAGGCCGGCGGCATGTGCTGCGGGTGGTGCGGGACATTCTTTACCACACCCCCGAGGGCCGCGGCACCGACACGGTCAAGGCGCTCGATGTGGCGAATCATGTTCTGCATCGGCGCGCCATCGTGTTCTTGATTTCCGATTTCCAATCGCCCGGCGATCCGGAAGGGACCCGCACCGACCTGCGGCGCGCCATGCGTCAGACCAATCGACGCCACGATCTCATCGCCGTCCAGGTCGCCGATCCGCGCGAAAAAGAATTGCCCAATGTCGGGGTGCTGGCGCTGGAAGATGCGGAAAGCGGCGAGATCATCGAACTCGACACCGCCGACCCAGCGCTGCGCAAGCGCTTCAGCGACTTGAACGCCGAGCGCGCCCGGCGGCTGGTGAACGACTTCCGCTCCGAGGGCGTCGACACGCTGGAGCTGAAAACCGATTCACCGTACATGCCCGCCCTGCAAAGATTCTTCAAGACCCGCGAGCGCCGGCGCGTATGAGCAGTAATGCGCCTTGGCGTTTGGGTTTAGGCAAGCGATCCGCTCGCCTCTGCGCCGCCGTTACGCTGGCAGCCTTCACCGTATTGAGCGCCCTCACTGCCGTGGCGGCCGAGACGGCCACCGACGACATTCGCGACATCCGCGGCCCCAAGAGCATCTTTCCGCTGTGGCAATGGGTGGCATGGCTGGCGGGCGCCGCATTGCTGGCCGCCGCCGCCTACGCCTGGTGGCGCTGGACGCATCGCCCGCCGCCGCCGCGGCAACTGGGATTGTTTGAAATCGCGCTGCAACGCCTCGAGGAGGCCCGCGCGCTCATGCAGCCCGCGAGCGTGCGGGAATATTCCATTGCGATTTCCGACGTGGTGCGGCAGTACATCGAAGGCGCCCTGCAGGTCACCGCCACCCATCGCACCACCGAGGAATTTCTGCGCGACCTGCTCGACTCGAAGAACTCGGCGCTCGCCGCGCACCGCCGGCTGCTGGAGGAATTCCTGCATCAATGCGATGTGGCCAAGTTCGCCGGTGTGGGGCTTTCCATGCAGATCATGGAATCTCTGCATCGCAGCGCCCGCAGCTTCGTGATCGAAACCTCCAAACCCGCCCCCGCCACAGAGGCGGCCGCCGCGTGATTCACTTTCTGCAACCCCAATGGCTGTGGCTGCTGGCGCTGCTGCCCGTCGTGATGTTGTTGCGCGGGCGGCGGGGCCCGGTGGCCGCCATCGAATTCTCGGATGTGGGTCTCGCCCGCGCCGTCGCCCGCACCGGACGCGCGCGCGCCGGCGGTTGGCTGTGGCTGCTGCCCGCGCTGGCGGGCGCGCTCATGATCGTCGGCCTGGCGCGGCCGCAGCGCGCCCACAGCCGCACCGAGATCACCGCCAATGGCATCGACATCGTGCTCGGGCTCGATGTGTCCGGCTCCATGCAGGCCCTCGATTTTCGCATCAACGGCGAGCGCGTGCACCAAATCCGTGGTGTCCAAATTCATCGAGGAGCGGCCGAGCGACCGCATCGGACTCATCGCCTTTGCCGCCGCTCCCTACCTGGTCAGTCCGCTCACCCTGGATCATGACTGGCTGCAGCAGAATCTCGAGCGCGTCAATACCGCCGCCGGCAACGACGACGGCACCGCCATAGGCTCGGCGATCGCCGCCGGCGTCAACCGTCTGCGCACCACCAACGCAAAATCGAAAATCATCGTGCTGCTGACCGACGGCATGAACAACACCGGCAAGATTTCTCCCATCACCGCCGCGGAGGCCGCCAAGGCCATGGGAGTCAAGATCTATACCATCGGCGTGGGCGTGCGCGGCATGGCGCCCATCCCGATGCATGACCAGGCGGGCAATGTGCGCTTGATCATGGACAAGGTGGATGTGGATGAGAAAACGCTGCAGACCGTCGCCGCCACCACCGGCGGCACCTTCTATCGCGCCACCGATACCGATTCCCTGGAGAAGATTTACGCCGAGATCAACCGCCTGGAGAAAACCGCGCACACCGTGCAGAAGTTCGAGCATCAGGAAGAGCTGTATTCCTGGGCGTTGATGCCGTCGGTCGCGCTGCTCGGATTCGGTTTCCTGCTGCAGCACACGCGCTTCCGGAGACTGCCGTGAAGTTCACGCAGCCCGCATGGCTCGCGGCCGGCGCCTTCGCGTGCTTCTGGCTGCTTTGGCTGTGGCGCCGTTACGACGTCAGGCAGCACGCCGCGCTCGCCCGCTTCGTGTCGGCGCATCTGCGCGCTGAGCTCACCCAGTCGGTGTCCATCGGGCGCCGCCGTCTGCAGCGCACTCTATTGTTGGTGTCGCTGGCGCTGTTGTTCGCGGCGCTCGCCGGACCGTTGGTAGGCTTCCGCTGGGAACAAATCAGCCGCCGCGGCATCCAAATTATCTTTGCCGTGGATACTTCTCGAAGTATGTCGACCCCGGATGTGAGGCCCGACCGGCTCACGCGGGCCAAACTCGCGATTGACGATTTCACCGCCCGCCTGGACGGGGACGCCGTGGGGCTGGTCGCCTTTGCCGGCGACGCCTTTCTGATGTGCCCCATCACCCTCGACTACGGCGCCTTCCACGAATCCTTGAGCGCGATCGACACCAACACCATTCCGCGCGGCGGCACCAATATCGCGAGCGCCATTCGTGAAGCCCAGGCGGCGCTGCGGCGCCGCCCCTTGAGCGATAAAATCCTGATTCTGGTGACCGACGGCGAGGATCTCGAAGGCGAAGCCCTGACCGCGGCACAAGCTGCGCAACAGGACGGGCTCAAGATTTACACCATCGGCGTCGGCACCGCGCAGGGCGACCTCATTCCGCTGTCGGCAAACCCGAATGCAGGATTCGTCAAGGACGATTCCGGCGGCTTCGTCAAATCGCGCCTCGACGAACCCGCGCTCAAGGCCATTGCCGCCGCCACCGGCGGACAATATGCCCCGCTCGGCCCGGAAGGTCAGGGCTTCGAAGCCATTTATCAAAGCAGCCTCGCGCCGCTGCTCAAGCACGATCTCGCGTCGCGCCAGCAGCGCGTATACATCGAGCGTTATCAATGGCCGCTGGCCGCATCGTTGGCGCTGCTGCTGTTGAGCCAGCTCATCGGCACGCGCCGCCGCCGCCGCGCGCGGCGTCCCGCCCCCGTCGCCGAATCACGGCGCCGCTGGATCGATCCGGCGGCGGCATCCGTCCTGCTGATGCTGTCGCTGGCGCTGTGGCCCTTGGGCGCCGCACGCGCCTCCACCGCCAGCGCGCAAAGCGCCTACGACAAAGGCGATTTCGCCGCGGCCGCGCGCGACTATGCCGCGGCGGCCCAGCGCGATCCGCAAAAACCCGTGCTGCAATTCAACAGCGGAGCGGCCGCTTACCGCGCCGGACAATTTCCCCAGGCGGCCCAGGCCTTTCAGGCCTCCATCAGCCGCGCCATGTCGGGAGACGCACAGCGCCTGGCGGATCAACAAGACGCCTACTACAACCTCGGCAATACGCTGTACCGCACCGGACAGGGCACCGAGGCAAGCGCCCCGCAGCAAACCCTGCAAACCTGGGAGCAGGCGGTCAAGGCCTATGACACCGCGCTCGAATTGCGCGCCGATGACGCGGACAGCAAGTTCAATCGCGACTTCGTCAAGCGCAAGATCAACGAGCTGAAGCAAAAACAGAATCAGCAACAGAACCCCCAGCAGAACCCGCAGCAGAATCCACAGAATCAGCCGCAGAACTCGCCGCCGCAGCCGAATTCGGGCAAGCCGCCGCCGGGGCAGCAGCCGCCCGGCCAGCCGCCGCCGCCGCCGGGGCAGCAACCGCCGCCTGGTCAGCAACCGCCGCAAGGGCAACAGCCTCCGCCCAAGCAGCCGCCGTCGGCGCAACAACCGCCGCCCGGCCAGCAGCCGGGCCAGCCCCCGCCTGGCCAACAGCCTCCGCCCAATCAGCAACCGCCGGGGCAGCAGCCGCCCGGCGGGCAACCCCCGCCGAGCGCCGGCCAACCGCAGCAGGACGAGGCCGAGCGCGCACCCGGTCAGATGAGCAAGGAGGAGGCGCGCCAATTGCTCGATTCGCAGAAGGGTGAAGAGCGGCATGCGCTGGGGGTTCCGCTCGCGCGCCGCACGCCCGATGCGCCCCCGGACAAGCCCATCAAGGATTGGTGAGATGAACCGCCGCATTCATCGCGCACGCGGCTGGCTCGCAGCCCTCGTCTTCACCGGGTTCGCCGTGTCCGCGCCGCCCGCCCACTCGGCCGCCTCGTCCGTGGACGCGACCATCGAGCCGTCGCAGATCGCCGTCGGCGAATCGGCGCAGCTCACAATTCTGCAATCGGGCAGCGGCACTCTCTCGGTCGCGCTGCCGGTGGTGTCGGGATTGGAATTCCGCGTCGTCGGTCAACGGCACCAGATCCAAATCATCAACGGCTTCGCCCTCGAGTCCACGTCGACCATCGTCCGCGTCACGGCGGAGGAAGCCGGCGTATTCACCATCCCGGGGCCCACGCCGAATTCGCCGCCCCTGGTGCTGCGAGTCAATCCCAGCGGCGCCTCGCCGTCGCTGCAAGGCAATGCAGTGCCCGCCCCCAAGGTTCCCGGCGGCTTCAACAGCGGCGGCGTCCACCTCACCCCCGATGGCTCCGCCTTCGTGCACGTCGAGATTCCCAAGCACGAGATGTATGTAGGCGAAAGCGTTCCTGTGGAAATTCAGGTGGGGATGCGCGACGGGTTCGTCGAATCCTTGAACGGCCTGCCGAAACTCAACAGCAGCGATTTCACGCTCAACAGCCTGTCCCGCCAGCCCGAACGCGCGGGCCGAACCATCGACGCCAAACCCTTCACCGTCTACACCTGGCGCACCCTGCTCGGGGGCGTCAAACCGGGCACCTATACGCTGGCCTTCGAGACGCCGCTCACCGTGCGCATCCGCACCCGCCCGCAGCGTGAGTCATCCCTGGACGATCTCTTGGGCGACCCGTTCTTGCAGAATATTTTTGGCGCGACGGTGCAAAAGAACTTGAACGTGTCGAGCCCGGACGCCACGATCACCGTGCTGCCCTTGCCGGCGCAGGGAAGGCCGCCCGATTTCGGCGGCGCCGTCGGTTCCTTCAAAATCAGCACCGACATCTCATCGGCCAAGAATACGGCGGGTGATCCGCTGACACTGCGCATGCACGTGGACGGCAGCGGCAATTTCGACCGGGTCGAAAGTTCCATGCTCGGCGGCGATGCCGATTGGCGGACCTACGAACCGAAAGCCAGCTTCAACTCCACCGATCCGCTCGGCTACCGCGGGGTGAAGACCTTTGAGCAGCCCATCATTGCGACCCAGCCCGGCAGCCGCAGCATTCCGCCGCTGAGCTTCAGTTTTTTTGACCCCTCGACGCGCCGCTACGAGACCGCCCACAGCTCGCCGCTGAGCGTCATGGTCTCCCCCGCGCCGCAGAGTGCCGAGGCGCCGCCTCCGGCAATCGCGGGGCCCGCGGCCGAGTCGCATGACGGACTGCGGCCCGATCATGCCGTGACCGAGGCGCGCGTCGCCTCCCTGATGCCGCTGTATTTCCAGCCGGCGTTCGCCGCCGGCACCTCCGTGCTCGCGCTGCTCTTCGCCGGCGGCTGGGTAGCGCTGCGCCGCCGCGAGCGCAATGCCAATGACCTACAAAGAGAACGCGAGCGGCGGCGAGCGCAAATCATCGAGGCCTCGCTGCAGCAGATGACTGCCGCGGCGGCCGCCGGTGACACCGCGGCGTTTCTCCGCGGCGCGCGCTCGGCGCTGCAACAGACTTTGAGCGCGCGCTGGCAGATCGCTCCCGCCCTTCTCAGCGTCGACGACGTCGAGGCCCGGCTGCAGGGCGATGATCGCGAGCATGTCCTGCAAATCTTCGCGCTGGCGGACGAGGCCGACTATTCGGGTGCCGATCTGCAGGCCGCGGAGTTCGAGCACTGGACGCAGGTGGTGCGCGGCCAACTCAGTGAGCCGCCCGCATGAGCCGCGCCGCCGCCTGGAGCGTATTGATGGTCTGCCTCGCGCTGTTCGGCGTCGCCAGAGGTGCCGCGCAACCACAGGGCGGTTACTCCGCGGCGCAACTCTACAACTGGGCCAACGCCTACGCACGCAGCGGCAAGCCGGGCTTGGCCGTGCTCAATTACGAGCGCGCGCGGTTGCTCGCGCCGGATGATCCCGACATCGAGGCCAATCTGCGCCGCGTTCGCGAAACGTCCGGGCTGCCGCCGGTAAACCGCAGCGCCATCGAACGCGTGGCGGCGCGTTTGAGTCCACGTAGTCTCGCCTGGGTCGGCGTGCTGGGCTTGCTAATGACCGGCTTCAGCCTGTTGGCGCGTGTAGGACAGAAACCCAAGCGGCGCAAACTCGCGGCGGTGGCCATGGCGGGAGCCCTCCTGGTCGCGGTGTCCGCGGCCGATGCCGTCGCTCTCTGGCCCATCATCCACCAAGCCGTCGTGATCGCGCCCTCGACCCCCGTGCGGGTGTCCCCGGTCACCACGGAAGAGCCGCTGTTCGTGCTGCCCGAAGCGTCCCTCGTCACGCCGCGCGCGCAGCACGAAGGGTTCGTCCTCGTGCGCACGACAGGCGGGCGCTCCGGTTGGGTGCCGCTCGCCAACCTCGCGCGCATCGTGCCGCAGCGCTGACACTTGTAGGAAATTCAAAACGCGCCAAAACGATCGCGGCCTGACATATGTTAAAGCGCCCGCGCTCGCGCCGCCTTCCTGTCCTACACGCCGCGCGAAATGACAGCGTCATGACACGACCGACCCACCGCGCGAAATACTGGTCGAGCCCGCAGGGAGAGACTAGTATTCGACGCGAAGGGAAACGCCGTACGGGATCAACTCCGGTTCGGCGTTCGCGTTTGTAAATCAAATCATCCAATCAACTAGGGATCAATCAAACCGATCGAAGGAGCTGATATGAGAATCCGTTCTGTGGCAACGGGCGCAGTGCTCGGCGCCCTTTCAGTGTTCAGCGTGCTTCCGCAAAGCGCATCGGCCGACGTGCACGTGGCCAAAGTGCTCGGCGCCGCCGAGCAAACAGCGGTGGCGCATTTCAATGTGTATCTGCCGCTCACCCACACCGCCGATCTCGAGAAGCTTCTGCAGGCGCAGACTGACTCGACCTCTGCCGGCTATCATCACTGGCTGACCCCGGCGCAGTTCAAGCAGCAGTTCGGACCCAATCCCGCGGATGTGGCTCGCGCCAGAGAATTGCTGCAGTCGGAAGGCTTCACCATCGTCAGTGAGAAAACGCAGAGCCTGGAAGTCGAGGGCTCCGTCGCGAATGCCGAAAAATTATTCAGCACGCGTCTCAACAAGGTGCAAATGAAACGCGGCAACATGCGTCTCGCGGCCGCTGAAGGCCATGTCAACGTTCCGCAGGCGTTGGCCAGACTGGGAGCCGTCATTCCTGAATTCACCACGCATCTGGCGTCGCACGTGCATTCGCGCATCGTCCGACGCGTGAGCAGCGCCTCCCCGATGTTTCGCCTGAGCAGCAACGACAGCTTCTTTTATTCGACCGATCTGAACGAAGCCTACCAGCTGCCCTCGTTCCAGACATTGGTGCGCTCGCCGTTCGAGCGCCATCCGCAGCAGATCGCGGGAGTCGGCGCCCATATCGGCATCGTCATCTCCTCCATCATCAATCCTAAGGATCTGGCGAACACCTTCAACTCCGACCTCAATCTGGCGCCCGGCGTCGACCTCATTCAGGCCTATTCGGCCAATTCCAATTTGCCGGTTCCCACGGTGAAGATCCGCAAGATCGGCCCCGGCAGCGGAAAGTTCGATCCCACCACGGCGGATGGCGCCGAAGCCTCGCTCGATACGCAGATGTCCTTGGGCACCGCACCCGGTGCCAAGGAAACGCTGTACGACATGCCGGACCTCAGTGACGACAACATCATGGCGGCCTACACTGCCGTCGACGAAGACAATGAAGTCGATGTGGTCAGCTCATCCTTCGGCGAATGCGAGCTGGATTTCACTGCGGCCTACAACGGCGGCACTGACTTCACCAGCATCCTGAAGACCTTCCACGCGCTGTTCCAGCAAGGCAATGCGCAGGGCATTACCTTCCTGGCAAGCTCCGGCGACAGCGGCGGCGTGCCGTGCGTCTCCAAGAAGTTTGCCAACAATCCGACCAATGGTACCAACTTCGTCCCGGGCGTCCAGAATCCGGCGTCCGATCCGAACGTCACCGCCGTCGGCGGCACCAATCTGCAGACGACGGCGACCCCCGGCGTGGACGACGCCACCTACGCCTCAGAAAATGCCGACTTCGATCCGCGGCTGCCCGCGGAGTTTCAGCTCAGCGACGGCAGCACCGTCACCGTCGGCAACAATACCTGGGGTTCGGGCGGCGGATTCAGCTCGATATTCGGCAAGCCGCTGTATCAATACCTGGTCAACACCGGCACCAACAAGCACCGCGCGGTGCCTGATGTGTCGCTGATGATGGGCGGCTGCCCGGGGGATGCCGATATCGCGACGCAGGACTGCACCGTGCTGCCGCGCAGTGCCACCATCGTTTGGATCGACGGCGAGGCGGATTTGCTCATCGGTACCAGCTCCTCCTCTCCGGAAATGGCCGGCGTGCTGGCCTTGGCGGTCGAGTTGAACGGCGGCCGGTTGGGCAATGTCAATCCGATGATCTATGCCTTGTCGGCCGTCCAGACTCTGTTTGGCGGCACTCATGCGCCGAAGCAGCTGCAGATATTCCACCGGAATATCGAGGGGAACAACAACGCCTTCACCGTGAAGCCGGGCCAGGCGTACAGCGAAGTTCTCGGCACCGGCACCTTGGACGTCAAAAACTTCCTCGGTCTGCAGGCGGCTGCACCCGCAGGAGCGCCCAACACGCCGAGCAATCCTTAAGTTCTGGGACAGCCCTCAACTTAAGTCAGGCGAGCGACGGCAGGGTGCGAACCCTGCCGTCTTTTTTTGCGCGCTTCAAATCCCGGCCTCGCTGGTCAAATACACCGCGAAGGTGCCGAGCCAATGCCCGCCCTCATAGTGCTCGCCCGTCACCGCGGGCAGCGCCGCCTGGGCGTGGCGCGCGGCGAGCGCGCGCAGCGGCGCAATGCGTCCGTCGCCGGGAGCCAGTCCGTGCGCAATGCCCTCCAGCATCCAGGCACGGCTCAGATTGAGCCCATCGATATGCGCCAGTTTCGGATCGGCGCGATCGGTCACCACCCCCGGCGGCAGCCAGGTTGATCCGGCTTGCAACGGAATCGCCGGCAGGAATGCCGACAGCCAGCGGCTGAAGGCCGGCGGATCCAGAACGCGGCGCATGAAGTCCGCCTCCGCCAGGCAGGGCGACAGAAAATCCTCGCCGGAGGGTTCATAGTCGATGGGACAACGCCGGTCATTGACGTAGAAGCGATGCGCCGCGTCCTTGAGCACCTTGCGCATGCCGGCATCCCCCGCCACGCCCGCCCAATCCCACATCAATCCGAACGAGAACGCGGTCTGATCGTGCTCGCCGATGCGAATCGGATAGTGCAGCTTCGGCACCCAAACTTTCAGGCGCGCCGCCGCTTCGGTCTCCAGCGGCTTGAGCACGGCCGCCCACTCGCGCGCCTGCGGGTCATTCCACGCCCGCAGCTCCGCCGACAGCTTCAGCAGCCACGACAGACCGTACGGCCTCTCGAATGAGGCGCGGCCCGGCCGCTGCAGATAGCTGAGCTCGCCGGCAATGGCCGGCGCGGTGAAACTGCGCGCCAGCTCCGCGCGCGCCTGCGGTGCGAAGGCCGCGTCCGGATACAGACGCGTCAGGCGTGCCAGCAGCCAATGACCATGAACGGCCGAATGCCAATCGGAGCAGCCATAGAAGGCAGGGTACAGCGCATGCGGCGGGCGCGCGTCGGCATCGCCGTCCAGCGTGTGACTGAGATGGCTGGGATACTCGAGGTGCAAGCATTTGAGCGCGAGAGCGGCGAAGCGCTGCGCCGCTGCGGGATCCAAGGCCGCCGCCGGGTCCGGCGCCGACAGCCGCCGATCCGGCGCGCGTGCCGCCAGGGCCGCCCCGCTGATGATCATAAACCCCATCGCTAAATACGCCGCTCGTTGCATGGACATCCTTTGACGCTGTGAGAGCAATGCGTCATCTTAATCGACATGACCGAGCCGCATCTTAGTCGACATGGCTGATTCGAGCAGTCCGCTCTGGCCGGAACTTAGATTTGGCGCGTGGGCCGATACCTGCGCCACGCTGCATCTGTGGACCCAGATTGTCGGCAAGATCCGCCTGATGCGCACTCCCTGGCTGAACCACAGCTGGCACGTGCCGCTGTATGTCAACGCTCGGGGATTGACCACCTCGCCGATTGCGCACGCGCCGCATACCCTCGAGATTCAATTCGATTTTCTCAAGGAGGTCCTCGAGATTTCGTTAAGTAACGGTTCCTCGAGGTGCCTGTCTTTGCGGCCGCAGAGCGTGGCGGACTTCTACGGCGCAGTGATGGCGGCGCTCGGTGAACTCGGCGTCCCGGTCGACATCAATGAGGGACCCTGTGAAATCGCGGGCGCCACGCCTTTCAGTCAGGATCGGATTCACACGGCTTACGATCCTGAGTACGCGCGGCGCTTCTGGCGGGTCCTGCTGCAGACCGAGCGCGTGCTGCAGAGGTTTCGCAGCGGCTTTCTCGGCAAGTGCAGTCCCGTGCATTTCTTCTGGGGCAGCTTCGATCTCGCCGTGACGCGATTTTCGGGCCGCCGCGCCCCGCCCTTCACCGGCACGGCGCCGGGGCTGGCCTCCGAGGTCATGCGCGAAGCCTATTCCCACGAAGTCAGCAGCGCCGGATTCTGGCCCGGCGGCAACGGCATCGACTATCCCGCTTTTTATTCCTACGCCTACCCCGTGCCGGCCGGATTCAAAGAGCAAGCGGTGCAGCCCGCGGCAGCGTTCTTCAGCGAGAGCTTGGGCGAGTTCCTGCTGCCCTACGACGCGGTGCGCACCGCCGCCGATCCGGACGCAGCGTTGCTGGCCTTCCTGCAGAGCACCTATGAGGCGGCAGCCGTGACGGCCGGCTGGGATCGCGCCGCGCTCGAGTGCCCGCAAGGGCGGCTGGGGGTGCCGGGCTAAGGGACATCGACTTCAGCCCGCAATCGGCCTATATATCTCTCTAACCCGAGGGACCTCTCATGCAGCTAATTCACACCTATCGGCTCTCCTTTCTCTGCGCGGCCGCGCTCTGTTTCCCCGCGGCGCACCAGATCGCGTGCGCCGCCGACGCCGCTCCCCCCGCGCAGCCGCAGTTCGGCGGCCAGTGCGTCGAGGCGCTGGCCGAGGGCCGGCATGTCGCGACCAACTGCTCCAGCACTTGGACCGACAAGGACGGCAAGAGCTATTGCTTCAGCAACGAGGGCGCCAAGAAAACCTTCCTGGAAAACCCGGCCGAGAATCTGCAGCGTGCGCGCAGCTTCATCGCCGCCAGCAGCGTGGAGTCCGTCGAGAAGGCCATGCAGGACTTCACCGGCACCGACGCCGAGGCGCTGGTCAAAGCCGCCATCGCCGACAAGACCAAGGCGAACAACGGGATTTTCCCCTTCGACGATCCGCTCAATGGCGAGCATCTGAAGTTGGCCTATGACGATGTCGACTTCACCCGCACCATCGACGGCTACGGCTTCTTCCCCGATGTGAAGTTCCATGACTCGCAGGATGCGAAGAAAAAATACCTGATTGATTTCTGGGTCACGCCGGTGGAGGGCGCGCTGCAGATACAGGAAATCCGCATCTACAAGGAACCGCTGAAATCCGACGGCAACTGGACCACCATGGCCCGCCAGCCCGTTCCCTGGTGGTGGATACCGGCCTCCGAACACCCCGGCCATCTCGCCACCAAGCGCGGTTGGGAGGTGATGTCGGCGGTCGAGCAGAACGCCGTCAAAGAAAGCCTCAAGAACAACGGCGTGTTCAAGCTCAAGGACGACAAGACCGGCAAAGAGCTGGAGCTACAGTTCGTCGACACCCACCAACCGGTGCGCCAGCTCGACAACGACGGCCACTATTTCGCCTGCACCGATTTTCGCGTCGTCGGCACCAAGGACCAGATCTACGACATCGACTTCTGGGTCAGCGACAAGGACGGCACCATGACCGTCGATCAAACCAAGGTGCACAAAGTGCCGGAGCTCAAGAGCGGCCAGTGGATTCAGGTGCCGCGCTACGAATGGAAGGACGTCGGCGCCTCGCACGTCGTGCCTTAAGTTCGGGCCGCCGCTTACTTTCCTTGTCGGGATTTGGCGATCAGTTTCGTCAACGTGTCCGCATCGGCGGTGCCGGCGACCAGCTGGCGGCCGACCACGATGCCCGGCGTGCCCTGCAAGGTGAGTGCATGCGCCTCCTCATCGTTGCGCTCGAGCAGCGCATCGATCTGCTTGGCGTGCGCCGTGCGATCCTTCTTCAGCGTGTCGATGTTCACGCCGGCTTTCTGCAGGACACCGTCGACCTGATCGTTCTGCGCCAGCCGCGGACCGCTGATCAATGCGTCGTGAGCCGCCAGGTACTTGCCCTGATACCCCGCCGCCAGCGCCGACTGCGCCGCATACACCGACACCGGACCTAGGATCGCCCAGTCCTTATAGATGACGGCGATCTTGGGATCCCGGGCCAGCACGGTGTGCAGTTCGGGAACCAGCTTCTTGCAGTACGGACAGTTGTAGTCGAAGTATTCGACGATGGTCACATCCGGATTGCGCGCGCCCACCGGCTCCGTGCCGGGGTCCTTGAGCATTTGCTTCTGGCCCTCGCGGGAGACGATCGCCACATCATCTTGCGCCGCCGCCGCAGCAGCCGCCGTAGCCGCAGCAGCCGCCAGCAGCAAAACGTTGGCCATTGCCGCGACAACGACGCCGCAAACTATCGAGCGACCCGAACGTGGATTGACCGGCGACATGTCCGTCATTCTATCCTAATCACCGCTACGGTGGCGTCCGCAGCGCGTCGCTACGGCGACGTCAGGAGCCCGCCGCTACGGCGACGCCTTCGCGATGTCCTTCAAGTTCATCTTGACGCCGCTGGCGGTCACCATGTCGCCCGGCTGCATGTCGGCCGGGCAGGCACCAATCCAGGTCGAATCCTGGATCGTATCCACATCGGCCGGTCCGTACATCGGCGGATCGAAATGCGAATGGATTTCCATGTGAAAGCTGCTGTCGCCATGCGCGGTGATCACGGTATGCCCCGTCACCTGCGAGTTGTCGACGGTGCAGACGCTCTCCACCACGAAGTGATCCCCCTCGGCGTGCGTGACGTCCTTGCTGCAATTCTTGCGGCTCGTCCCGCCTGCAAAGTCATCCAGCAATGCCTCGGTCGCCGCGTCGATGCAGTAGCGCGCGCTGCGCGGCGGTCGCTTGGCGTCGGGGGAGCTGAGCGTCATCTCCCATAGCCCGGGCTTGCGCTTAGGCAGTTCCGCGGCCAGCGCCAATCCTGCGGCCAGCAGGAGCAGCGTTGAAAGTACGGTCAATGGGCGGTGATGCATGGCGGATCTCCTTGAGCGCCCGAGTTGTCGGCGGTGAGCGCGGGTAGGCCTGTTTGACTGGGCGCCGCCCCCCAAGTTCAGCCCCTCAAAGTGTGCCCCGCATTGAAAATTGACGCAAACCGGGGCAAGGTCTTAGGTGGGCACCGAGGCCCCTACCCGCGAGGCTCCCCATGACCGGCGTCACCATCTATCACAATCCCGCCTGCGGCACCTCGCGCAATACCCTGGCGCTCATTCGCAGCCGCGGCATCGAGCCCACCGTCGTCGAGTACCTGCGGGCGCCGCCCAGCCGCGCGCAACTGGTCAAGCTGATCGCTGCCATGAGCGTTGGGGTGCGCGATGTATTGCGGCAGAAGGGCACGCCCTATGAGGAACTCGGCTTGGGCGATCCGAAATGGACCGATGATGAGTTGATCGACTGCATGCTCGCGCATCCCATTCTGATCAACCGCCCCATCGTCGCGACGCCGCGCGGCGCCGCCCTCTGCAGGCCGCCCGAGAAGGTGCTCGACCTTTTACCGCCGGCGTGAGGCCGCCTGACTTCCGCCTGACCTTCGCCAGAACTCCGCGCGAACTCAGCTGCCCAAGAACGCCCGCTCCGCATCCTTGAGCGCGCGCGTGATGCGCCCCGCCCACTCGCTCTGACCGGCCTCGTCGCTGACCAAATCCTGGCGAATTTCGATTTCCACATGCGGCAGGCCGCGCGCCTCGCCATGCTGCGGAATGGTGTAGTCGGTCTCGTCGCTGACGAAGTACGGTGCATTGTCGCCGATGATCAAGCCGGACTCACGGCGCAGCATGTCGAGCACCAGGCCGGCGAAGCGGCGGTCGCGGTTGTACAGCACCGCCGCGTGCATGTCCCGGCGCACGCCCTTGTACACATCCGTCATGGTGTGCTGCGCCACCAGGATGGTGGGCCGCTGCTGCGCCGCCCGCTCATCGAGCAGCCACCGCACCCGCCGGTGATAGGGGTCGAAGATCTCGCTGCGGCGCACCGCGGCGTCGGCCTCGCTCACCGTGAGATTGCCCGGGATGTCGGTCGATTCGCTCAATCGCGGAATCGATGCCGCGACCTTGGGGTCGCGATTGCAGTCGATCACCAGCCGCGAATAGTTCTGCGCCAGCAGCGGCGCGTCCAGCGCCGCGGCGACTTGCCGCGCCACGCCCAAGGCGCCGATATCCCAGGCGATATGCCGCTGCAGCTCCGACGCGGGCAGCCCGAGATCTTTCAGCCGGCGCGGAATACGGCGTCCGGCGTGATCAACCACGATGACGAACGGCGATCGGCCCTGGCTCCCGACTTCAAGGTACGGCGGCGGTTCGTCGTCGGCCAGCAGTGTCAAACTCATTCACCAACCCACCGCTTCGCCGTCCTTTCTGAAATCCGACCCCGAGCGGTAGGTGCCATCGACGATCATGATGGCTTGCACGCCGCCGACGTCGGCGCCGCTCACGGACTTGACGGTATGGCCCATGGCGGCGAGCTGCGCGCCCACCAAGTCATAGAGAGGCGTTTCGAGGTTCAACACATTGGCGATCTGGCCGTGTCTGAATCTCGCCATGTCGGCCGCAGCCTGCACATTCGCGCCCAAGTCCACAACGTCGATGAGCCATTGCGCATGCCCCTGGGCCTGCATGTCGCCGCCCATCAGCGTGACGGTCGTCAGCGGCGCGCCGCCCTGCATCACGAACCCGGCCGCCAGGGTGTTGAACGGCCGCTTGTGGGGCTCGATGACATTCGGGCTCTTGGGATCGAGCGTGAACAAGGCGCCGCGGTTGTGCAGGATGAAGCCATAGCCCGGCACCGTGATCCCGGAACCGAATTCGGCGAAATTGCTGTTCACCCAGGACACCATGTTGCCCTCGGCGTCCGCCGTGGACAGCACGATGGTGTCGCCGGGCAACGGGAAATTTCCCGGTGCGGCCGGCGTCGATGCGTGCAGCGGGTCGACCTTGCCGCACAGCGATGCCGCGTACGGCTGGGACAGCAGCTTCTGCAGCGGCACCGTCGCAAAGTCTGGATCGGCATTGAATTGATACAGATCCGCGTACGCCAACTTCTTCGCTTCCACCAACAAGTGCCAGTACTTGGGATTCTTAGGTCCCAGCGACGCCAGTGATTCGCCCGGCGCCCACTGCGGCAGGCAGGTCTGCAAGATGTTGAGCATCTCCTCGGCCGCCCACGACTGCGAGGGCGGCGGCAATTCCAGAATGTCGAATCCATGATATTGAATGTGCGCGGGCTCGACCCATTCGCCCTTGTACTGCGCCAGATCTTCGAGAGTCATACTGCCGCCGAGCGCGCGCGACTTGGCGACGATGGCTTGCGCTATTTCACCCGTATAGAACGCCTCACCGCCCTTCGCCTGCAGCAGACGGAATGTCTTCGCGAGCTCGACGTTCTTGAACAATTGGCCGGCCGCGGGCGGCTGCCCGTTCACGTACCAAGTCTTGACGGAGTCAGGGTCAGGCTCGGTGCAGCATTTCTCCAGCGGCAGCGCGTTCGGCAGGTGCCAGTCGTGCGCGATGCGTTCCGAGACCGGGAAGCCATGTTCCGCATACTGCACCGCCGGCTCGAGCACCTCCTTGAAGGTGAGCTTGCCGAAGCGTTTGAGCACCGCCTGCCAGCCCCAGGCCGCGCCGGGCACGGTCACCGGCAAGATGCCGCCCAGCGGCATGCCGGACGTCGGCCCCCAATTCTTGGGGTTCCAGTGATAGCCCAGAGCATTGAACCGTGCGAGCGTGGCGCCGCTGGGGGCAGTGCCGCTCGCGTTCAGCACATAGACTTTCTTTTCCTTGGCCACATAGATGACGGCAAACAAGTCGCCGCCCACCCCCACCATCATGGGCTCCACCACGTTGAGCACGCCCGCGGTGGCCACCGCCGCATCGATGGCATTGCCGCCGCGCATGAGAATCTGCAGCCCCGCCTGCGCCGCCAGCGGCTGACTGGTCACCACCATGCCGTGCCGCGCCATCACCTCCGAACGGCTCTGGGCCGGCCAGCCTTCGGCGCGGGCGCCGCGGACAGCGCCGCAAAATGCCGGCTGCGGCACCGCGTCGCAAGATCCGGGGTTAAGCCGCGTCTGCGCCGTCGCGCAACCGGCGGCCAACAACAGCATCAGTCCCAGTGTCGAAGCGCGCGATCGTGGGTTCATGGAAATCGTTGGAACTGGCGTCATGTTGCGCGTGAATCTTCGACCACGCGGCCGAACTGGCTGATCTCAGCGTCGTGCGGCTGATCGCGCAGCGTTTCCTTGAGCGCGTCGGCATACCACTCGCGCAAGGCACGCGTCTCCAGCAGGTGCGCCGTATAGGCCACCGCCCCGGGATCGAGCGTGAGGCCATACGTCTGGATTCTGAAGGCGACCGGCGCATAGAAGGCGTCGACCGCAGTAAATGCCTTGCCGGCGAGGAACGGCCCGCCGAAGCGGCGCAGCCCCTCGGTCCACAGGACGCTGAGCCGCGCGATATCGCGCTCGAGTGCCGGCGGGTAGTCGTTGAGACGGACGCGGATACCGCAGCTCATCGAACAGCGGTTGCGCAGTTCACCGAATCCCGAGTGCATTTCCGCCGCGGCGCTGCGCGCCCAGGCCCGCGCAACGCGCTCAGCGGGCCATACGGCCTCATGCCTCTCGGCCAGATATTCGGCGATGGCGAGCGAATCCCAAACCACGGTGCCGCCGTCGACCAGGCACGGTACCCGGCCCGTGGGAGAAATCTTGCGGTAGCTCTGCCAGGCCGATTCCTGCCCGAACGGCACCAAGTGTTCGCGAAACGCGATGTTGAGCTCGCGCATCAATGCCCACGGCCGCAGCGACCAGGACGAATAGTTCTTGTTCGCTATATATAAGTCGTACATCGATTCCTGCCTCTCACTCGGGTAGCAAAGATACCGCGCTCGTGCTCGTTCGGGCGCGCTGCGGGTGTCGTCATGGCGCGGGAAGAGCCCGATTTCTCCTCGTCTTAACAGACTATGTTTAGCCTTATATACTCGATTTTCATCATTAATAGCTTAATATTAGACTTCATAGGTCCATCCTCCCCTTGAAGCTAAATGTGGCCTATTATTAGACTACTACGTCTAATATTTGATATTATAGGTCTATTATTAGCCTTCCAAGCAAATGAATCTATACCATTTCAGCAATGTTGAAATTGCCGTGCGCCTAGCTCAATCCATCAAGGCCTGGCGAATATCTCCGCAAGGCGCCGCGTTGTCCCAGGTCGAACTGGCTCGTCGCAGCGGCATTGGCCTGACACCCCTCAAGCGCTTCGAGAAAACCGGCGCCATCACGTTGCGCAATCTCGTGGCGTTGTTGCGAGCGCTCAATCTGTTGGACGGTCTGGAGAACCTGGTTCCGGCGCCTGACGTTCCGGGCCCGCTGGCGCTGCTCGCCGCCGAGCAACAGCGCTTGCAACGCAAACGCGCGCCGCGTGCCCGCAAGGTGCGGGCAGTGGCGGACGGCCGACATGGCTGACGTTCATGTCGTTGAGGCGCGGATCTGGGGCCGGTCGGTCGGCGCTGTCGCCGCGCTCCAAGGCAAGCCGGGTTTCTACGAATTCCAATACGCGTCGGCCTTTGAGTCGAGCCGCCTGGAGCTGTCGCCGCTGCGCATGCCGTTGCAGACCAAACAACGCTTCAGTTTTCCCGGGTTGGCTCAGGAGACGTTCCACGGCCTGCCGGGTCTCTTGGCCGACTCGCTTCCAGACAAATTCGGCAATGCGCTCATCGATGAATATCTGTCCCGCCACGGAACGCCGAGCGACGATGTCACCACGCTGCAGCGTCTCATCTACGTCGGCCGCCGCGCCATGGGCGCTCTTGAATTCGAACCGGCGATCGTCGACACGCGAAGCTCGGACGTGGCAGCGGCTCTCGACATGGCGCATCTCGTCGAGGATGCACGCCGGGCGTTGCGCGGCGAATTCCGCCAGGTTGCCCAGGAGATTCTCGACATCGGCAGCTCTGCGGGAGGTGCTCGTGCCAAAGCCGTCATCGGCTGGAATCCCCGAACCAATGAAGTGGTCTCCGGACAATTCGACCTGCCGGAAGGCTACCAGCACTGGCTCCTCAAGTTCGATGTCGGCGCCCACGGTGTATTGAACAACTCGGCCGGCTTTGGGCGCATCGAATTCGCCCACTCCCTCATGGCGGGCGCGGCGGGCGTCACGATGAGCGATTGCCGCCTGTTGGAAGAAGGCGGCCGCGCGCACTTTATGACCCGGCGCTTCGACCGCCGCGGGAACCAGAAGCTTCACCTGCAGAGCCTCTGTGGACTGCTGCACTTGGACTTCAACGCGCCCTACGTCCACAGCTACGAGCAGTACTTACGTGCGGTGCTCGACTTGCGGCTGAGTGCGGCCGCCTTGGAACAGGCCTGGCTGCGCTGCGCCTTCAACGTGGCTGCCGTGAACTGCGACGATCACACCAAGAACTTCTCTTTTTTGATGGATCCGTCCGGAACATGGGACCTCGCGCCCGCCTACGACACCTGTTTCTCTCACAATCCGGCGGCCGGGAAATGGACCCGTCAGCATCAAATGCTGGTCGGCGGCAAGGCGTGGGACATCACGGGTACGGATCTCATTGCGCTCGCCGATGCCTTTGACATTCGGCGGCCCAGCGAACTGCTCGAGCGCGTCGCGGCTGCCGTGGCTCGCTGGCCGGAATTTGCCGATCAAGCCGGCGTGCCGCCGGCGGACATGGCGCGCATCCGCGCCTATCAACCTGCATGGGTGCGGACTTAGCGGCTGCGCCGCGGACAGGAGATTCCCGTCTATCGCTCGCATCAATCTGTCTTGATTCGCCAGATACTTTGCCGTACAAAGTATAAGCACCATGAGCGTCATGATCACCGATGTATCCGATACCGCCCTTTGGATAGCGGCCGTCAGGGCGAATGAAGATGCACGGGAGGACGCGGTATTTCGCGATCCGTTGGCCTCGATCTTGGCCGGTGAGCGGGGCTGCAGGATTGCGCGATCGTTCTCTCGTTCGGCGATGATGGCCTGGGGTGTCGTGGCACGCACCTCGGCAATTGACAGACTGATCGAAGAATCTTTGTCGAGCGGCGTTGATACCGTGCTGAATCTCGGCGCCGGAATGGATACCCGGCCCTACCGGATGACTCTGCCTCCGCAAGTCCGCTGGATTGAAGTGGATTTTCCAAATGTCGTCGCGGCAAAGACGGACCGCCTGCTTGAATACGCACCGGTATGCCGCCTCGAGCGAGTCGGCATGGATCTGTTGAACCGTTCATCTCGAAGCGAGCTCCTGGTCCGCTGTGCGGAGCAGTCCAAGAACACGTTGGTCATCACCGAAGGCGTCATTTCATATTTTTCGAATGAGGATGCCGTAGCCCTTGCGCATGACCTGCACGCCGCACCCTCCATTCGCTGCTGGATTCAAGACTTCGACAATGCCGGTCAACGGCGCTTGCCGAGGGGCTGGGAGAGGCAACTGAACGCCGCACCATTCCTATTGAAGGTGAATGACTGGTTCGAATTCTTCGAGGCGGCCGGCTGGCGATCTCATAGAATGATTAGCAACATCGAGGAAGCCGAACGCATCCATAGACCCTATCCCCTGGATTTTCCCTTCGGCCTCATCCTGCGTGCGCTGCCGCGAGATATGAGAACGAGAATTCTCGGCCTGAGCGGCGCGGTACTCCTGGACAAACAGACAACAGGCGTGTCACCCAGCCGGCCCTTTGCACGCTCATTGCAGTAGCCAGTGCCGAACTCCCTGCTCTTCCAGAAATTCCTTCGCCCGGGCGCCATGCAGCAGCGCCAAGGTGGACAGCAAGCCGGCTTCGGTACAGCTGCTGGCCGCGACCGTGACCGAGCGAGGCGCTTTTGGCACCGGCCATCCCGTTCGCGGATCCAAGATGTGGCTGTACCGCACGCCGTCCTTCAGGAGGTACCGGCGCGAGTCGCCGCTGGTTGCTAGCGCGCCATGCTGCAACTCCAATAGCATCATTGCCTGCTGTTCCGTGTCGGGCCGCTCGATGCCGACCTGCCATGCGCCCTGCAAGGGCGGACGATTGGCGCGCAGGTCGCCGCCAAAATTGACGAGGAAGGGAACTTCGATGCGGGCTGCGAGCAACTCGTACGCCCGGTCCACCGCGTACTCCTTACCCATGCCGCCGAAATCCAACTCCATGCCGGCCGGCAGGAATAGATGAGGCGATTGCCATTCGAGTTTGTCGAAGCCTACCCGGGGCAGGAGCCGTTCGACCGCTGCGGGATCTGGTAGACGATCCGAACCATCGAACTTCCAGGCCTGCCGCAGGACGCCGGCGGTGACATCGAAAAGGCCATCGCTCAATTCGTAGCACTGGCGGGCGAAATCGAGGAGGGACGCAGTCTCCCTGTCCACGGCGACTCTGGTGCCTCTGTTCTCATGAATCCAGGCAGTGAGACTGTCGCCGCGATAGCGGCTGTATTTCTTCTCCACACGCCACGCTTCTTGTGCCGCAACCGCCCCAATGGCCATTGCTGCCTCGTGATCCATGGCGGGCAACAGCACTTCACAGCGACTCGCCATGGCGGAAAATGCCAGCGCAACCAGGTTCTCGCCGCGGTCCTCGACGATCAGTGTTTCATCGATCGCTTGCTTTGCGGCTGCAGCCATGTGTCCCGTTGTCGTCGGTCAAAATCTAGAACCGCCACCCGACCTGCACCAAGATCGCCTTGAGGCCCGGATACAAGTCGAGACCCTGCAAGCCGGCGGGCACTGCCATCCGCTCATCGAAGGTTTGTTGGTAGTACTCCGCGCGCACGCTGAACTCGGATTTGGCACGGGTACCGAGTCCGGGGAGGTCCTGCTGAAATTTCACTCCGTAGGTCATGGCGCGGAAACGGCCGAGCCGCGAATCTGAGGACTCGAAGCCGGAACTCGGCCTGGCCGTGTCCAGGATGAAGGGGGTGTAAAATTCAGCCGCCGTTTGCCGGTACCAACGAATCGTGGGTTCGATATATCGCTCGCGATTCGATAGTTGCCAGCGCAGGTGAAATTGCGCCGTTTCCGAACGCACATCCCAGTCGTCTCGCATGTACCGCACAGCCAATGCCGCCGACAGATTCGGGGTCCATGTCACCCGATTTTCCCAGTAGCCGCTCTTGCGCGTGCGCTGCTGCGGGCGGCTTTCGTACTCGTATCCCGTGGTGTTGCCGGCACTGTCGATGATGGAGGTGATCTTGTAGGGATCGTTCAAGTACCCCTTGAACCGGTCAAGCGAAATATTGAATTCCGACAGCCAGTTTCGGCTCATTACCTGCGTAACTCCGAGCAAGGCGCCGACGCCGTCCTTGGTCTTGCCCCGCGTCTTGTCCGCCAAGGAATAATCGCTCCCAGGCACGGGGGCACCCCCAATGGGGTTCAAGGAGTCATATTCATTGTCGATGCCGAACGACAGCGTGGTGTTCTTATTGTTGAAATCATGGGCTATCGAGGCATTCACCGTGGCGGAGAAAAAATCATCCTCGTGCGATAGTTTTACCCCGAGATCCAACTGATCGACCCGGGTAATCGGCACGCTCCAGTTCCCACCTACCGCAATGCGATCGTCTTGGTAATTCGGGTCGACCGGAAGCTGCCCGGGAGCCGTCGCATAAGCGTGCTTCGGTTTCCCGGATGGTGATGTAAATGCCTGGGGAGAGTGGCTCGTGAGCGCCCCATTGGGGCTCGCGCCCGATAGGACATCGAAGGTCGCATTGAGACTCAATGCCTGCCCATCGGCAAAGATCTTGGCAACGTTGACCACCGGCTCGATCGCCTGGATGCGGCCATCCTCGTGATAATAGGCCAACGCCGTGTCGACGGACCAGTCCTCCAGCAGCCCGCTGTCCGCGGCAGCAACATCTGCCTGCTGTGCGCGCACTGCCCCCGTGCTGAGCAAGGCGTAGCTCGCCGCCATCAACCGCCGCCGCGCGCTCGCCGCCTTGGCCGGCGGTCCCTTCAATTGCATCCGCAGCCCCCGCCCGCAAACGAACGGCCGCCCGACGACGCCTCTTTGCTGAAGTACAGGTGATCGTCGATTGCCGCGTCCACAGAATCCGCGTTGAGTTGCATTTCCTCGCGCGCCAACACATCTCGCTGCCATGGTTTGATCCCCAGCGACGCGCATCCGCTCGCGAGCGCCGTGCTGCAAGAAAACATCGCCAAGAAACCTGCCTGTTTGAATGTCATGGGTCTATCTTTCCTCCAGCATTTGCCGCAATTGATCCTCGTATACAGCGCGGTCCACGGGCCGAAATCCGATATGCGTGAAGCGTCGCGCACCATGCCGGTCGATGATGACGCTGGTCGGCATGCCTTGAATGTCGAATTGTTCGGCCAATTTTCCGTGCGGGTCGAACCGTACCTCGAAGCTCGGTTGATACTTCGCCAGGAATCTCTCCGCGTCGTGTCGATCCTGATCAAGATTGACGGCAATGATGCTCAACCCCTGTTGCTCATAGGCCTTCTTCATGTTTTGCATCCAGGGAAACGATTGTTTGCACGGTGCGCACCAAGATGCCCAAAAATCCAAGTACACCACTCGTCCGAGAAATCCATTGAGATCGATCGGCGCATCCCCGCGAGCCGTCGCCATTAAGGTCACAAGGCATGCACACATCATCAAGGCTCGCATTGCACCGTCCCGCACGCCAGGTCTATTTATACTTTGTATTGCAAAGCGCTTGGTGATGTCAAGCAGTGCGAACTTGAGGCAGATTACGCGCTGCAACCGGCTCTAGCGCGCGCCCGCGCGCCGCAGCGCCTCGGCAATCGCCGGCTGCTGGCCGGCCAGAGCCGCCTGCAGCGGCGTCGTACCGCGTGCATCCGCCGCGTTCGGATCGGCGCCGGCCGACAGCAGCACCTCCACCGCTTCCGCTCGTCCACGCAGCGTCGCCAACATCAACGCCGTGCGCCCGCCCGCGTCGCGCGCATCGATGGCCGGCTGCTTGTCGAGCAAAGCCCGCAATGCCGTCACGTCGCCCGTGTCCGCGGCGCGCCGCAACAGTGCCGCCGGGTCCATCAAGCCCGCCGGCCGCCCCGCGACCAAGCCGTTCAGCGCCGTGGACGCCCCTCCTCCAGCGGTGGATGCCCCGGCCTGCGCCGCGGCCGGGGCGGCTGCCGGCACACTGTAATCGCTCGCTGCCGAGGCTTTGCTCTGTTCCGCCAGTTTGCTCGGCTCGTTGAGGTCGTTCGCTGCACGGCGCTTGTCCTGCGCGTCGGCAGAGGCCCGCTCCTGAAGCTCATCCTGAGCGGCCGGCTGGCTCGCCGCGTTGCGCGCGCTCAGCTGAGATGTGTACTGCTCGGCCTTTGCAGCACGCTGCTCGGCCTTGGCGGCGCGCTGCTCGGTGACAACGATCTCCTCCTTCGGCTCGTTCTGCGGCGCGGGCGCGTTCGTCGCCGCAGACACGCTCGGCGTGGCAGGTGCGCTCGGCGCTGCTGGTGCGCTCGGCACGGCGGCGGGCGCGCTTTTCGCCGCGTTCTGCGGCGACGATGCGGTCGTGTTCGGTGTGTGGTGCGTAATGAACTGTGGTGTCACGAGTAGTCCGGCAAGGGCCGCCGCCGCGAGCGTGCCGAACGCCGCGGGCCGCCACCACGCCTGCCGTGCCGGCGGCCGCTTGACCGCCTTCCTGCCGGCGTTGTCGAGGGCCCGGGCCGCCGCCAGCTCTGCCGCATGCTTCAAGATCGCGCGGCGCACCGGCTCACTCGGTCGGCCGCCATCCAGCGCCGAGGCGCGCCGATAAAGTTCATCGGCGTCGTCGAACTCATCCTGACTCGGCGGTACTTCGGTCATGCATGCTCCTTGAGCAGCTCGCGCAGCTTCGTCCGCGCATAGCGCAGCCGGCTCTTGGTGGTCTCAAAGCTGCTGTCGGTAATCGTCGCGATCTCCTCGACGCTCAGGTCGCCCTCGACTTGCAGCAGGAAGGCTTCGCGCTGCTCCTCGGGCAGGCTCTCGAAGGCTCGGGCCAGCGAACCTGCCTGATCCCGCGCCACGGCCATCGCAAACGGGCCGGCGCTGGGGCTCGCGGTGAGCTGCTCGACCACCGCGTCGGCCTCGAACCCCATCACGTTTAGGCTGGTTTGCCGCCGATTCGTTCGCACCGAATCGATCATGCGGTTGTGCGCAATCGTGAACAGCCAGGTCGTGAAGCGCGCCGACGGCGAGTAGCGCGCGGCGTCCCGGGCAACCGCGAACCAGACCTCCTGCATCAAATCATCCGCCGTCGCCCGGTTGCCCACATTGCGTTCGAGGTAGCGCCAAACGCGCATCTCATGCCGCCGGTACAGCGACTCAAAGGCCGCGGCGTCGCCGCGGCCATAGCGAGCCATCAACTCCTCGTCACTCTCGTCGGTGACCGTCATTCATCGCATTATGGCAGTTCCCTCCGGCATTATCCCGGGGGATCCGGCACATACTGCCGATCCTGCGAACCCGGGAACGGGTTGGTCGTCGACGCCGGCGGCCGCGGCCGCTTGACGATGCCCATCGCCAACAAGTTGTCGAAACTGTCGTAGCGAATGCGGATGATTTCGTTCGGCTGATTCTGCATTCTCGCGAACTCGGTGTGATCGACATACGAGTACTCGCGCTCACCGTGGCCCGTGCCAAGCTTCGGCGCGGCGGCAAGCCTTTCTGCGATATTGCTTCCGACAAGGCCGTTCAGCGCCGACGGCTTCGACGCCGGCTCCTGGGATGGCGCCGCCGGAAGCACCCGGGCATCCGCCGCTCCCGCCGAGTTCGCCGCTCGCGACGCCGATTGCTCCGCCTTGTCCGTCGGATAGTTGATCGTCGGCGGGGAGTACTGCGCCACCACCGGACGCTCGCGGAACAGCGCCACGCCGATCACGCCGACGTTCGCCGGCCGTCCGGTGCGCTCCGCATAGGAATGGGGCGACTCGGTGAAGGTGAACGCGGCGATTTCCGTATCCGACTTGCGCCAACCGGTGATCTGGTAGCTTTCACCAGGACTGAACACATAGCCCGTTTGATCCCAGGCCGCGGTCGCACCCGAGACCACGTTGACCCCGTCGACCGACGTCACCGCCAGTACGCGCTCACCGAGGCGATTGCGGATCTCAATGGAATAGCGGGCCCCCGGTTTTCCAGCCACCCAGTACTCACCGTGGTAGTAGTGCGGACTCAAAATTTCGCCGCTGTCACGGTCGATGACGGCGACGTCGGCGACGCCGCCCATGGCTTGGGCCTTGCAGGCCGTTGCCAGTCCAAGAATTATCGCGAAATACGCTGTCCGGCTCATGTTGGCTCCAGTTGTTAATCTCGATTACTGAAGCGGCCGTGGAGCCGAAATGGGGTTAGGTATTTCTATGCTTCGGTGCCGGTTGACATAACGCCCCGCGACCCCGGCCGATTTCGCGTACAGTTCGAGCGCACAAGAATGATTGTCCAGATGAAAATTCGAAACTGATGCCAGAGTCCACCAAGGCGATTTTCTTGAGCTACGCATCGCAGGATGCGGAGGCGGCGCGCCGCATCGGCGACGCCCTGCGCGAGGCGGGTCTCGAGGTCTGGTTTGACCAGAGCGAGCTTCGCGGCGGAGATGCCTGGGACGAGATGATTCGCCGCCAGATTGCCGAATGCGCACTCTTTGTCCCGATCATTTCCGGGGCGACCGCCGCGCGGCTCGAAGGTTATTTTCGGCTCGAATGGACCCTCGCCGATCAGCGCACCCAACGCATGGCGCGCACCAAGACATTCATCGTACCGGTGTGCGTCGACTCAACCGCCGAGTCCGGCTCGGATGTGCCCGAATCCTTCGTACGTGTGCAGTGGTCGCGCCTGCCGGGCGGCGCCACCCCGCCGGCGTTCATCGAACGCGTTCGTAGCCTGCTGAGCGCCGACAAAGCACGCTCACCCGCCCTCGCGGCAGCGGCCTCCCCCACGTCAGCCGCCCCACTGCCGTCGGCCCCGCTGCCGCAGCAAGCTGGAGACGCCGGGCCGGGCGCCGTGCGCAACATGCGCCGCTGGCTGATGGTCGCAGCCGCCGTGGTGCTCGCCCTGGCGCTCTTCGCCTGGGCACGGCTGCGATCGCCGCCCCCCGTGGATGCCGCGCTGCCGCCGAGTCCCCCCAGTACGCCGGCCACCGGACTCCCCGGCGCCGCGCCCGCGGCGTTCATCCCGGAGAAATCGATCGCGGTGCTGCCGTTCGTCGACATGAGCGAGAAGAAGGATCAAGAATACTTTTCCGACGGTCTATCCGAGGAATTGCTCGACTTACTGGCGCAAGTACCGGATTTGCGGGTCGCCGCGCGAACCTCGTCGTTTTACTTCAAGGGCAAGGCCGAAGACGTCGCGGCGATCGGCCAGAAGCTGCGCGTCGCGCACGTGCTCGAAGGCAGCGTGCGCAAGGCCGGCGGCACCATCCGTGTCACCGCGCAGCTGATTCGAGCCGACAATGGCTACCACATCTGGTCAAAGACCTATGACCGCGACGTCAAGGACATCTTCAAGGTACAGGACGAGATCTCGGGCGCCGTCGTCGACGCATTGAAGATGCAGCTGCTGTCCTCGCGGCCGCTCACCAGCCGGCATCAGACCGACAACACCGAGGCCTACTCACAGTACCTGCTGGGCAACGAACTGCGGGTCCGCGATACCCTCGAATCGACCCAATCGGCGCGCACCGCCTATAAAAAAGCGATCGCGCTCGATCCCGGTTATGGCGCCGCCTACGCCGGACTTGCCGACGCTGAATGGCGAATCGCCGACATGCGCACCAACAGTCCGGACGACTACGCCCGCGCCGTCGCGGCTGCGGAGAAGGCGATTGAACTCGCTCCCGACGCACCGGAAGGCTATTGGGCACGCGGTCAGCTGCGGAATGTCTTCTACTATGACTGGGATGGCGCCCGATCGGACTTCGACATGGCGCTCGCGCTCGATCCGGCATTCGGACCGGCTGCGGTCGCCAACGCGCAACTGCTCGCGACACTCGGCAAGCTGCCCGAGGCGATCGAGGCGCTGCGCCGGATCATTGCGGTAGATCCCTTGTCCAGTCGCGCCTGGAACCGGCTCGGGACGCTGCTGATTGACAGCGGCCGGTTCGCCGAAGTGCCCGAAGTCATCGCGCGGATTCGCCCGATCAACGAAGACGCCGCCAAATTGCTCAATGCCGACCTTGATTTATGCCAAGGCCGATGGCAACAGGCTCTGGAAGAATATCGCACGCAGAAACAGTATGCAGTCTGGCTGGTGTTGGGCAGCGCAATGGCCGAATATTCGCTGGGTCATCCGGATGAATCGCGGCGCATGCTGGAAGAGGGAATTCGCACGTTCGGCGATGCACTCGCAACCCAGTACGCCATGGTTCATGCCTGGCGCAAAGAACCGGACGCCGCGTTTCAATGGCTCGATCGGGCCTACCAGATTCATGACGGCGGCCTGACCTACTTGAAGCATGATCGGCGTCTCGCGAGCTTGCGCGGCGATCCGCGCTACGCGGCGCTGCTCAAGAAATTGAAATTGCCGCCGTAGCAGGTGCGCGGCGACCGGCGGCTTGCTAAGACGCTAAGTATCTCTACGCGTGTTCGTCGTCTTCAGTGAGGTTGAGTTCGGCGCGCAGCTGCTGTCGAATGAGATACTTCTGCACCTTGCCGCTGACCGTGAGTGGAAAGCTGTCGACGAATCGCACATGGTGCGGGACCTTGTAGTGCGCGATCTGCCCGCGGCAGAACTCTCGAATGTCTTCCCCCGTCGCGCTCATCCCCTCGCGCAGACGCACGCACGCACAAACCACCTCGCCGTACTTGTAGTCGGGAACGCCGACGATCGCCACGTCGGCCACCGCCGGGTGACGGTAGAGAAATTCCTCGATTTCCCGCGGTGAAATGTTTTCGCCGCCGCGGATGATCATGTCCTTCACGCGGCCGACGATATTGCAATAGCCCTCAGCGTCGATGACGGCCAAATCGCCGGTGTGCATCCAGCCGCCCGCATCGATGACCTCGCTCGTGCGCTGCGGATCGCCCCAGTAGCCGCGCATCACGCTGTAGCCGCGGGTCAGCAGTTCGCCCGCGGTGCCGCGCGGCACGATGCGCCCTTCCGCATCGATGACCTTGACCTGCACATGCGGGTGCACGCGGCCGACGGTGCCGACCCGCCGCTCGAGGGTGTCGTCCGGCTGGCTTTGGAAGCTGACCGGGCTGGTCTCCGTCATGCCGTAGGCCGTGGTCAATTCCGCCACGTGCATCTGCGCGACGACACGGCGCATCACGGCAATCGGGCACGGCGATCCGGACATGATGCCGGTGCGCAGCGAGGTCAGATCGAATTCGGCAAATCGAGGATGCTCCAATTCCGCAATGAACATGGTCGGCACGCCATGCAATACGGTGCAGCGTTCGCCGGCGATGGCCTTGAGCACCGCGAGCGGCTCGAAGCCATCGCAGGGAAGCACGCTGGCGGCACCGTGGGTCATTGCCGCGAGCACGCCCAGCACCATCCCGAAGCAGTGATACAGGGGTACCGGGATACAAATGCTGTCCTGCGCGGTGAGCCGCATGCCCTCGCCGACGAAGAATCCATTGTTAACAATGTTGAAGTGCGTGAGCGTCGCCCCCTTCGGCGTGCCGGTCGTGCCGCTCGTGAACTGAATGTTGTACACCTGGTCCGCGTCGAGGCGCTCCTGGATCGATGCCATGGCGTCATCGTCGAAACCGCGGCCCGCGGCGATCAGCTCATCGAACGACAGGGTGCCGCGGCAGCGTTCTGCGCCCAGTTGCACCAGCAAACGCAGTTCCGGGAACGCCGCACTCGCCAATTGTCCGGGTTCTGCGCCGTCGAGTTCGGGGATCAGCGAACTCAGCATGCCGGCGTAGTCGCTGCTCTTGAAGCGCGGCGCGAACACCAGGGCACGGGCGCCGACGACGCGCAGCACGAATTCAAGTTCGCTGCTGCGATAGGCGGGATTGATGTTCACCAGGATCAATCCGGCGCGGGCGGCGCCGAACATGGTCAATATCCACTCGGCGCAATTCGGCGCCCAGATGCCGATGCGCTCGCCCGGCTTGAGTCCGCAGGCGGCCATGCCGCGGGCCACCCGGTCGACCTCGCGATCCAGTTCAGCGAAGGTGAAGCGCCTCGCTTGGAACGGCACCGCCAGCGCGATGTGGTCCGGATGCTCGGCGGCCGCCGCCTTCAAAACACCGTCGACGGTGCGATACAGCAAGGGTTCATTGCTGATACCCGACACGAAGCTCAGCGCGGATGGCGTCATGACGGCAGCCGCCATTCGGGGAAGTCCTCTTCCCAATACTCGGCGGTACGGCGCACGCCGTCCGTACGATCTTGCTCCGACAGCCGCAATTCGACGCGGCGGATCTTGCCCGAAATGGTCTTCGGCAGTTGCGAAAATTCGAGGCGCCGAATGCGCTTGAAGGGAGCGACGCGTCCGCGAACATACTCCAGGATGGAGCGTGCAGTCGCCGCGTCCGCCACCGCCTCGGCCGTCAGTACCACATAAGCCTTGGGAACAGCCAGGCGCAGCGCATCGGGGCTCGGCACCACGGCCGCTTCGGCGACCGCCGGATGCTCGATCAGCACGCTCTCCAGCTCGAAGGGACTGATGCGGTAATCAGAGGACTTGAACACATCATCGAGCCGGCCGACATAGGTCAGATAGCCGTCCGCATCGCGGCTCGCCACGTCGCCGGTGTGATAGTAGCCATCGCGCATCACCTCGGCGGTTTTTTCCTCATCGTCGAGATACGCCTGCATCAGGCCGACCGGCCGCGCCTTCAGGTCGAGGCAAATCTCCCCCTCCTCCCGCAGCGAACCGTCGAGCGCAACCAGCGCCACCGCGTAGCCGGGCAGGGGCCGCCCCATGGAACCCGGCTTCACCGGCTGCCCGGGGGGATTGCCGATCTGCGCCGTGGTCTCGGTTTGGCCGTAACCATCGCGGATGGTGATGCCCCACGCGGCTCGGACCTGCTCGATGACTTCGGGATTCAACGGCTCACCCGCCCCGACCACCTCTCGCAGCGTCACTGGCCAGCGGCGTAAATCTTCCTGGATGAGCATGCGCCACACCGTGGGCGGCGCGCAGAAAGTGGTGACCCGGCAGCGGACCAACTGGTCGAGCAGCGCGGTGGCGCTGAAGCGGTCGAATTGATAGGCCAGCACCGTGGCCTCGGCATTCCAGGGCGCGAAAAAGCACGACCACGCGTGCTTGGCCCAGCCCGGCGAGCTCAAGTTCAGATGCACGTCGCCGCGCCGCAGCCCAATCCAATAGGCCGTGGACAAATGCCCCACCGCGTACGAGGTTTGCGAGTGCGCGACTAACTTAGGTTTGGCCGTGGTTCCCGAGGTGAAGTACAGCAGCATCAGGGCATCGGCCGGCGTGGGCCCCGCCGCACGAAACTCCGGGTCCGCGGCATGACTGTGCTCGTAGTCGCTCCACCCCGGCGACGCGCCGCCCACCGCTATGCGGATCGGCGCGCCTTCCAAACCGTCCAAGTGCTGGGCCAGGGTCCGATCCGCAACAATCGCGCGGACGCGGCCGCGCGTGAGCCGATCCTGCAGGTCTGCGCGCTGCAGCAGCGTGGACGCCGGAATCATGACGGCACCCAGCTTGATGGTCGCCAGCATGACTTCCCACAGCGCCACCACATTGCCCAGCATGACGAGCACGCGATCGCCCTGCCCCACGCCGAGCGCGGCGAGAAAGTTGGCAGCCTGATTCGAGCGGCGCGCGAGGTCGGCAAAACTCAAACGGGTGTCGCGGCCCGCATCATCGACCACGCACAGCGCCGGCCCATCGTTGCCCGCGGCCATCCGGTCGAAGTAGTCGCTCGCCCAATTGAAGTGACGGATCGCCGGCCAGTGAAAGGACTGCGCAGCCTGCGCGTGGGAGATGTCCTGGCGCAGAAGCCGATCGCGCAGTTCGACGAATGCGTTGCCGCCGTCCAGAGAAGCACCCCGCTCGAGGCAGGATTGCCTCGTGATGGACACGAAGCGTAGGCGTACCGCGCCGCCATGGCAACCACAGGACCAGCGGCTATATTTGGTATTTCACCGTAAACTGTTAAACCCGTGCGATGGGAATTGTAGGAGGAGACATGCCGGCTGATGCGTCGAACGCCGCGCCCGCCGTTCGGCGGCTGCACGCCGTTACGGACGCGCAGCTGCAGGATCTTGCGGCTCTATTGATCGATTGCGTGGACGGCGGCGCGTCCGTCACCTTCATGCATCCCTTGCCGGCGGCGAAGGCGCTCGACTTCTGGCGCGGCGTGGCGTCGGCCGTCACGCAAGGCAAGCGTGCACTGCTGGTGGCAGAGGATGCGCTCGGCATCGTCGGCACGGTGCAGCTGATCCTCGATCTGCCGGAGAATCAGCCGCATCGGGCTGACCTCTCGAAAATGCTGGTGCATCGCCGGGCACGGCGCCGCGGATGCGGTGCTGCGTTGCTGCGCGCCGCCGAGAATCTCGGGCGCGAGTGCGGCAAGTCACTCCTGGTGCTCGACACGGCGAGCGGCGACGCCGAGCGGCTCTATGCGAAGCTTGGCTGGCAACGCTGCGGCGTGATCCCCGGCTACGCTCTGCTGCCGCACGGCGGTCTGTGCGATACGACTTACTTCTATCGGACGCTCGCGTAGCGAAACGCAGCAGGCGTCCACCGGCATCGCCACCGCGGCAGCGGCATCGCCACCGCGGCAGCCCTCATCCGCGCGCGGCCGGCGCCTGCGTCCGCGGCGCGGGGCTGTCCGGCGGCAGGGCATGGACCAGCTCCTCGGCGATGCCGATCTCTTCGATCAGAAACCGCGTGCGATCCTCTCCCTGCAACGGGCGCTTCGCTATCCGGCCCAGGCCCTCGAAACAGACGCGTTGTCCGAACGCCGCACCAATGACCGTATCACCGCGATTCAAGCGCAGGTACAGCTCGTCGTTGAAGGGGCTCCAGCTGCGCGATCGTTCGTGCCGCTGGCGAAAAACCGCCGCCGCGGCGTCGAACTCCTCGAGCCGGCAGTCGAGCCCGTCCGGATTGTGCAAAGGCCGCCAAGTAATGATCCAATGCCCCTCGCGCATGCTGCAGGTCACGGTCCAGGCGCGCCGCGCATCGAATGCCGGCCGTACGTCATCGAGCGGCAATGGCTCACCGTGCAGAATCGAGGCATCGACGATGTACGCCAGATCGTCGAACCGGACCAAGGTGCTGCCATGATTCGGCGGCAGATCAGGCGCCGCCATCATGGTCGCGATGACCCGCTCGGCCCGAAACCCCAGCGAATCGAGCAAGTCGCACAAGGCGCCGTTGCCGGCCCAACAGGTGCCGCCGCACCCATGGCGGAGCCAGCCTTGGAAAAAGTCGGCTGCCGTGTCGCCGGGCAGCGGGGCCGGATCGCCGCGGCGCACGTGCGCCATCTTGCGGATATTGTCGAACGGCACGCGGCGGCACCAGGCGGAATACAGCGCGGCGAGCCCGGGCAAGGTCGGTTCGGGTCGGCCGGACAATCCTAACTTCGCGAGGACTGCGTCGACCAGTGATTCGGGTAACCTTTCGGCTCTGCTCGGCATTGCCTCGAAATTCCATATGGCCGGTGCGGCCCATGCCTTATTATCGATTGGATTGGCGGGTTGCGGGCAAACTTGTGAAAGCGCAGATTGGGAGGTCCTCTGTGAAAACAGTTTCTCTCGGTAAGACCGGGCCCAGCGTCTCCGTGTTCGGCTTAGGCTGCATGGGGATGTCCGGAATGTACGGCCCGGCAGATCGCGCGGAAAGTCTCGCGACACTGCAGGCGGCGGTCGACGCGGGCGTCACTCTACTCGATACCGGTGATTTCTATGGGATGGGGCATAACGAACTGCTGATCGGCGAAGCGCTCAAGACCATCGGCCGCGAGCGAGTGCTGCTCAGCGTAAAATTCGGCGCGCTGCGAGATCCGGCCGGCGGCTGGCTGGGCTACGATTTGCGGCCCAAGGCATTGAAGAGTTTCCTCGCCTATTCGTTGCAGCGGTTGGGGGTGGACCATATTGATATCTATCGGCCCGCGCGCCTCGATCCCGAGGTGCCGATCGAGGATACGGTGGGCGCGATCGCGGACATGGTCAAAGCCGGTTACGTGCGTCACATCGGGCTGTCCGAAGTCGGCGCCGAGACATTGCGCCGCGCGGCGGCAGTCCATGCCATCTGCGATTTGCAAATCGAATATTCCCTGATCTCCCGCGGCATCGAGGAGCGGATCCTGCCGACCGCGCGCGAACTCGGCGTCGGCATTACCGCTTACGGCGTGCTGTCGCGCGGACTCATCAGCGGCCACTGGCGCAGGGAAGCGATCACGGCCGGCGACTTTCGTGGTCACTCGCCGCGCTTTCAGGGGGCCAACGCCGAGGCGAATCTCGCTCTGGTCGAGGCGCTGCGCAAGGTCGCTGAAGCCCGTCGCATCAGCGTCGCGCAGGCCGCCATTGCTTGGGTGATGCGGCAGGGGGCCGACATCATTCCGCTCATCGGCGCCCGGCGCCGCGATCGACTTGCGGAGGCGCTCGGCGCCGCCGACATCACATTGACGGCGGCCGACGCCGCGGCCATTGAACTCGCGGTCCCGAAGAACGCCGCCCTGGGCGACCGCTACCCCGCCGCGGCCATGGCCCAACTGGATAGCGAGCGGTGATTCACGCCGCCGCAACTGGTGCAAATTGCCGATAACGGTCATTGTGCGCGGGTATTTCGCAAGCCTCGGGCATTTCGCATCATTGGGGGAATAACTATGACAACAGAAACGCGCGAACTGCATCGCGGCATCGGCACCCGGCAACTCAGCATGATCGCCATCGGCGGTGCGATCGGCACCGGCCTGTTCTTCGCCAGCGGTGCGGCGATCGCCCAGGCCGGACCCGGCGGCGCGCTGATGGCCTACGCGGTGATGGGCCTGGCGGTTTTCTGCATGATGCAGTCGCTCGGCGAGATGGCCACTCAATTGCCGATTCCCGGCTCCTTCGAGGCCTACGCGGAGCGCTTCGTCGACCCCTCGCTGGCCTTTGCGGTCGGCTGGAATTATTGGTTCAGTTGGGCCATCACGCTGGCGGCCGAATTGGTCGCCGGCGCCCTCATCGTGCGGTTCTGGTTTCCCCATTCCAATTCGACCTATTGGGCGGTTGGATTCTTTTCCGTGCTGCTGGCGCTCAACCTGTTATCGGTCAAGGCCTATGCCGAGGCGGAGTATTGGTTTGCCGGCATCAAGGTCGTGACCGTGATTATTTTTGTGGCGGTAGGCGCCTTGATGATGGTCGGCATGCTCGGCGGTCCCGCCGTCGGCTTCCAAAACTGGACCTTGAGCGACCCCAAGAACGGCACGCATGCGCCCTTCGTCGGCGGCTTCGCCACGGTGCTGGCCGTGTTCCTGGTGGCCGGCTTTTCTTTCCAGGGCACGGAAAGTGTGGGTCTCGCCGCGGCGGAGACTGCCGACCCCAGCAAGAACGTGCCCAAGGCGATTCGCACCGTGTTCTGGCGCATTCTGCTGTTCTACATCGGCTCGATTTTCATCGTGGGAACCCTGATCGCCTACACCAACCCGAATCTATTGAATGCCGACGAAGGCCACATCGCTTTCTCACCCTTCACCATGGTGTTCCAGCAGCTGCCGCGATTCGGCTACTACGCCGCCAACCTCATGAACGCCGTGATCCTCTCATCGGTGCTGTCCTGCGGGAATTCCTCCATGTACGTGGCCTCGCGCATGCTGCATGCCATGGCCCACAGCCGCAAGGCACCGCGAATCTTCGCGACCTTGAATCGGCGCGGCGTGCCCGTGTTGGCGCTGTGCGCCACCGGCTCAATCAGCGCCCTGGCCTTCTTCTGCACTCTGGTCGGCGACAAGAAAATCTACCAGATCTTCTACAATGCCTCGAGCCTGAGCGGATTTCTGATTTGGCTCGGTATTGCGATTTGCCATCTGCGCTTCCGCAAGGCCTGGGTCGCGCAGGGCCGCAGCCTGGATGACCTGAAGTTCAAATCCAAGTTGTATCCCTACGGCCCGTGGCTGGCGCTGATCCTGTTCGTGGTGGTGCTGTTCGGCGCCAACATCGGCGTGTTCCAGGCGCCCGTGTTTTCCTGGTTCGATTTCATCACCGGCTACTTGATGATTCCGGCATTCATCTGCTTTTATCTGGGCCACAAGTTCTGGAACAAGACGCGCATCGTGCCCCTGAAGGACTGCAACTTCGAGTTGGATTGAAGATCATGACGACAACCATGCACACGACCGGCTGCGTGCTGATACTCGGGTTCGTGCTGGGAATGCCAGCCGACCGCGCGCTCGCCGCCGCCGAGCAAAGCGGCCCCAGCGTGCAGGGCGGCCCCATCGTGCTGCATGCGGCGCGTCTGCTCGACATCGAGACCGGCCGCATCCTGGCACCGGGCGAAATTCTCGTCGACGGTGAGCGCATCGTGGCGGTGGGCTCGACCGTGGCGCATCCCGCCGGCGCTGCCCACATCGACTTGGGCGATTCCATGCTGCTGCCCGGCCTCATTGATGCGCATGTCCATCTGTTTCTGCATCCGGGCGCCGAAGATCTGCAGACCGTCGAGGAATCCGTGCCGCAACGGACCATTCTCGCCTTGGCGGCCGCCAAGGACGATCTGCTGGCCGGATTCACCGCGGAACGGGACATGGGCACCGAGGGCGCCGGTTCCGCCGACACCGCGGTTCGCGAGGCGATCAACGCCGGTTTGTTCCCGGGTCCGCGGCTGCGTATCTCCGGCAATGCCATCGACATTCTCGGCGGCCACGAGGATGCCAATCGTTTCAATCCGCAGCAGCACGTTTTGTCGAACGCCGCTTACGCCAACACAGCGGATGAGTTGGTTGCCGTCATGCGGCAGCAGCACAAGGAAGGCTCTGACTTCGCGAAAATCTACGAGACCGGGCATGACAGCCTCCAGGACGGTGTCCTGCATACCCCCTTCCAGTACACATTGCCGCAGCTGAAGGCCGCGGTCGATGAGGCTGCCCGTCTCGGCGCCAATGTCGCCGTGCATGCGACGGGCGAACCCGGAACGCTGTTCGCCGCACAAGCCGGCGTGGCCTCCATCGACCACGCCACCCACCTGAGCGACGAGACCATGCGGATCATGAAGGAACGGAACATCCCCGCGGTTCCGACCTTTACCGTGTTCGAGCATTTCGCCGCGGGTCCGGGCCCCGGCGCCGCCGCTGAAAGGCTACAGCTCGACTACAAGATCAGAGAATTCAAGCGGCAGATCGCCGCCGGCATTCCGTTTGCCGTCGGCTCCGACGTGGGACCGTTCGCCCATGGCACGCAAGCACGGGAATTCGAATTGATGGTGAAATACGGCATGAAGCCGCTCGCGGTGCTGCAGGCCGACCTGCTGAACGGCGCGAAGCTGCTCGGCTGGAGCGGTCAGATCGGCGCATTGAAACCCGGCTACTACGCCGACGTCATCGCCGTCTCCGGTTCCCCCCTGGACGACATCAGCACCCTCGAACGAGTATCGTTTGTCATGAAGGGCGGCGCTGTCATCAAGGGCGGCGGTGCCAAATGAGGGGGAACACGTGAAGCAGAATGTCGAGATCCGTAATTTTCTGACCGAGCGGGGCATCGAGCACGTCAAGATCGGCGTCTTCGATACCGACGGCATCCTGCGCGGGAAATATCTCAGCCGCGACAAATTCCTGGCGGCGCTGGAGAAGAACCTCGGATTCTGCGATGTGATTCTGGGCTGGGACTCGAACGACCAGCTCTATGACAATACCAAGTTCACCGGCTGGCACACCGCCTATCCCGACGCCTCCGTGCGCGTCTTGCCGGAGACCCGGCGCGACATTCCGTTCGAACCGAAGACCGCGCTGTTCCTGGCCGAGTTCGCCGGGCACGCCGAAGCGGTTTGCCCGCGCGGCACGCTGCGCCGCGTGCTGGAGCGGGCCGCGGGCATGGGCTACCTCGTCAGCGCGGCGGCGGAATTCGAATTCTTCATGTTCGAGGAGACGCCGCAATCGGTGCGGGAGAAAGGTTACCGCGACCTCAAGACCATGACCCCCGGCGCCTTCGGCTATTCAGTGCTGCGCAGCTCCGTGCATTCCGATCTCTACCATGAGCTGCTCGATCTCGGGCAGACCATGCGATTTCCCATCGAGGGCCTGCATACCGAGACCGGACCCGGAGTCCTCGAGGCGGCCCTGATCTACTGCGATGCGCTGGAGGCCGCCGACCGGGCCGCGCTGTTCAAGACCTTTGCCAAGATTCTGGCGCAGCGCCACGGCTTGATGGCGACGTTCATGGCGAAGTGGTCCAACACGGTTCCCGGCCAGAGCGGCCATCTGCATATCTCGCTGCGCAAAACCACGGGCGAGAGCGTGTTCCACGATCCGTCGCAGCCGCATGACATGTCCGACGCCATGCGCTGGTTCGTCGGCGGACAGCAGGCGCTGATGCCGGAGCTGCTCGCCATGGTGGCCGGTACGGTGAACAGCTATTCGCGTCTGGTGCCGGGCTACTGGGCGCCGACGTCCGCGACCTGGGGAATCGAAAACCGCACCACGGCGCTGCGCGTCATCCGCGGCGGCGCGTCGAGCCAGCGCGTCGAATACCGGATTGCGGCCGCGGACATCAACCCCTACATCGCCCTGGCGGCGGCGATCGGCGCCGGCCTGTGGGGCATCGAGCAGCGCATCGAGCCGGACGCCCCCATCGAGGGCAACGCCTATGACCGCGAACATCCGCCGCACCGGCGCCTGCCGGCGACGCTGTACGAGGCGGCCGAACGTTTGCTCGCATCCAAACCGGCACGCGCGATGTTCGGCGATGAGTTCGTGGAGCACTATGCCGCCACCCGGCAATGGGAAGAGCGCGAGTTCCGCAAGGCGATCACCGACTGGGAACTCGCGCGCTATTTCGAAATCATTTGAGTTCCAGGCATGACCCACACACTGAAAACCATTAGCCCGGTCGACGGCCGCATCTACGTCGAGCGGGCGCTCGACACGGCCGCCGGCATCGATCGCGCGCTCGACGCCGCGCGGACCGCGCAACGCTCCTGGAGTCAGGTGCCGCTGGCGGCGCGTTGCGAGGTTCTGAGCAAGGCGGTCGATGCCTTTGTCGCCAAGGCCGACGACATTGCCGCCGAGATCACCTGGCAAATGGGGCGGCCCATTCGCCACGCGCCGGGCGAGGTTCGGGGCTTTGAAGAACGCGCGCGGCATATGTTGGCGCTGGCGCCGGAGGCGCTGGCCGCCCTCAATCCCGGCGACAAGGCCGGGTTCCGGCGCCGGATCAAGCGCGTGCCGCTGGGCGTGGTCGCGGTGGTCGCGCCGTGGAATTATCCCTACCTGACGGCGGTCAACGCCGTGCTGCCGGCATTGATTGCCGGCAACACCGTGGTGCTCAAGCATTCACATCAGACGCCGCTGTGCGCCGAGCGTTTCCTCGAGGCCTTTGCCGGCGCCGGCGTTCCCGCCGGCGTGTTTCAATACCTGCACCTGTCGCACGATGATACGGCGCGGCTGATGGGCGATGCGCGGATCGCCAGCGTGTGCTTTACCGGCTCGGTGGCCGGCGGACGCGCGGTGGTCGCGGCGACCGCCGCCGGCTTTGCCACCGCGGGCCTCGAGCTGGGCGGCAAGGACCCGGCCTATGTGCGTGCCGATGCCAACCTCGCGCACGCGATCGAGACCTTGACGGACGGCGCCTTCTACAACGCCGGCCAGTCCTGCTGCGGCATCAAGCGAATCTACGTGGCGCAGTCGCGCTACCAAGAATTCGTCGCCGGCGTGGTGGACCTGACCAAGCAGTATCGCTTGGGCTCACCGTTGGATCCCGAGACGACGCTGGGACCCGTGGTGCGCACGGCGGCCGCCGAGGCGATCCGCGCTCAAGTACGCGACGCTGTCAACCGCGGCGCCCGCGCGCTGATCGAGGAGAGCTGGTTCGCGGCGTCAGCCCCCGGAACGCCCTACCTCGCGCCTCAGGTGTTGGTCGGAGTCGATCACTCCATGGCCATCATGCGCGAGGAAACCTTCGGTCCGGCGATCGGCATCATGGCGGTTGAATCCGACGAGCAGGCGTTAGGCCTGATGAACGACAGCGATTTCGGCCTAACAGCCGCGATTTTCTCGCAGGATGCGGCGCGCGCCGAGGCGCTCGGCGATGCGCTGGAGACCGGCACAGTATTTCTCAATCGCTGCGACTACCTCGACCCGGCCCTCGCCTGGACCGGCGTCAAAAATTCCGGCCGCGGCTGCACCTTGTCGCGCGTCGGCTTCGAGCAGCTGACGCGGCCGAAGTCCTATCACTTCAAGGATTCGCCATGAGTCTGAATTTGCGCGGCAATTGGAATTACCCGACGACGATCTGGGCCGGCCCGGGGCGGATCGCCGAGCTGGCCAAGGCCTGCTCGCAAGCCGGCATGCAGCGGCCGCTGATCGTCACCGATGAAGGGCTGACCGCCGCCCCTATGATCAAGAACGCTCAGGCCGCGCTCGGGAATTCCGCCCTGTTCAGCGCGGTACGGGGAAATCCGGCCTCGAGCCACGTCGAGGCGGGCTTGCGTGCGTACCGCGCCGGCGGCCATGACGGCGTCGTGGCGTTCGGCGGCGGCTCCGCGCTGGATGCGGGCAAGGTGGTGGCCTTCATGTCGGGGCAGACGCGCCCGTTGTGGGATTTCGAAGACATCGGCGACTGGTGGACCCGTGCCGACCCCGCCGGCATCGCGCCGGTGATCGCGGTTCCGACCACCGCCGGCACCGGTTCCGAGGTCGGCCGCGCCGGCGTCATCCTCAACGAGGAGACGCATCAGAAGAAGATCATTTTTCATCCGCAAATGATGCCGCGCATCGTCATTTCGGATCCGGAACTGACCATCGGGCTGCCGCCCGGGGTGACTGCCGCCACCGGCATCGACGCCTTCGTCCATTGCTTCGAGGCATACTGCGCGCCCGGATTTCATCCGCTGGCGGACGGCGTCGCCCTCGAGGGCATGCGGCTCATCCACCGTTTCCTGCCGCGGGCCTATGCGGACGGCAAGGACATTGAAGCGCGCGCCCAGATGCTGGCGGCCGCCTCCATGGGCGCCACGGCCTTCCAAAAAGGTCTCGGCGGCGTGCATGCGATAGCGCATCCCGTCGGCTCGTGGTTCAACACCCACCACGGACTCACCAATGCCGTCATTCTTCCCTACGTCATGACCTTCAACCGCCGCGCCATTGCCGACAAGACCGACGTCATCGCTCGGGTGCTCGACCTGCCCACGCGCGGCTTCGACGGCTTTCTGGCCTGGGTGCTCGAGATGCGCCGCACCCTCGGGATACCGCATTCGCTCGCCGACATCGGCGTGAGCGCCGACCAGGCCGACATCATCGGCCGCGAAGCGGCGATCGATCCCTCGGCCGGCGGCAATCCGATTCCGGTCGATGCCGCGCAGCTCGAAGGGATCTTCCGCGCGGCGGTGCAGGGCGAGCTCGGCGCCGTGGACCGAGCGGCGTGAGCGGCGGACAGGCCGACGTGAGCAGGGAACGGTCCGCGTGAGCGGCGCGCGCATTCTAGTCATCGACGGCAACGTCGCCGACATTCGCGCGCGGCAGCGCGCGGTACTGGGCTATGACTCCGGCACCGGCTATGCACAGGTGCTACGCCGCCTCGACGCGTCGCTCCAGGTCGACATCGTGTGCGCCGCCGACGGCGCGACGCTGGCGGCGGGGACGGCTCTGGAGAACTACCACGGCGTCACCATGACCGGATCGGCGCTGAACATCTACAACGGCGGCGCGGCGGTGGACGCCCAAATCGAACTCGTCAAGGCGGTATTCGCGGCCGGCGTGCCCTTTTTCGGCAGCTGCTGGGGGCTGCAGGTGGCGGTTACCGCCGCGGGCGGACAGGTACGCGCCAATCCGCGCGGCCGCGAGTTTGGGTTTGCGCGGCGCGTGTTGCTCAGCGACGCCGGCCGGGAACACCCGCTGTTTGCCGGCAAGCCGGTCACGTTCGAGGCGCCCACCGTGCATCGCGACGAGATCGCCGCCCTGCCGCCCGGCGCCGCTACGCTTGCCGCCAATGATTTCGGCGTGCAAGCGGCCTCGTTTCATTGCGGACGCGGTACTTTCTGGGGGGTGCAGTATCACCCGGAATACGACTATGCCGACATTGCCGCAGCCGCCGAGCGCTACGGCGAGACCTTGGTCAAGGAAGGCATGTTCCGCGATTCCGCCGCGCTTGCCGAGTTCGCCGCCGAGTTGCGCGCGCTGCAGAGCGCCCCTTCCGATGCGACTCTACTGTGGAAACACGCTCTGGGTCCGGCCATGCGCAGCGACGAGCTGCGCCTGCTCGAAATCCGCAATTGGCTCGAGGTCAATGTGCGGCCTCGCGCCTGACGCCCTGACGCCCTGACGCGCGGCGAGCGCGCCCTCGGCAGCCGCGCGCGTCAGCGATCGAAATCGACCGCGGTGGTGTTCGCCCCGCAAATCACCACCCCAACCCGCTCTTGAGGTCCCGGCACGTAGCGGCGCGAGATCAGGGCCGCCAAGGCCGCGGCGCCGCCGGGTTCCACAACGATCCGCAGCGTCTTCCACAGCTGTCGCTGCGCATCGCGGATGGCGTCCTCCGTGACCAGCACGGTCTTCTGCACATGGCGCTGCACGATGGGGAACACCAATTCACCGACCCGCCGCGGCGCCAGCGAGTCCGCTGCAATGCCGCCCGCCTCGGCGTCGACCGGTCGGCCCGCCTCGAGCGCCCGCGCCAGCGTGGGCGCAAGCTCAGGTTCAACACCGATGATCTTGATACGCCCCGCATACCAGGCGGCAATTCCGGCGATCAGACCGCCGCCGCCCACGGCCACCAGCAGCGTCGTGAGATGACCGGCTTGGCCTTCGAGCTCCAGGCCGACCGTCGCCTGACCGAGAAGAGTCTCGATTTGATCGAACGCATGGATCGGCATCGCCCCGGATTGCGTCACCCACTCTTCGCTGGCGGCAAGGGCATCCGCGTAACTCTCGCCGCCCACCACCAAGTTCGCGCCGTAGTCGGTGATCTGCCGGATCTTCGCGGGCGAGGCCACGCTCGGCACGAAGATCTTCGCGGGCACACTGCGTTTCATGGCCGCATAGGCCACCGCCGCGCCATGGTTGCCGCCGGAGGCGGCGACCACGCCGGCGGTGGGCAGCTGTCTCGTCAGGAGATTGGTGAACGCGCCGCGCGCCTTGAACGAGCCGGCGTGCTGCATCGACTCCAATTTCAGCGCCAGACTGGGCACGGCAATCCCGAGATCGCCGCCGTCGATGTCGATTACCGGCGTCCGTCTGATAAAAGGCGCGATGGCGGCGTAGGTTGAGCGTATTTGTACGTCTGAGATCATCGTAGTCACCTTTGGCAGTCAACCGCAGCTCGGTTGACTAATATATCGTCGATTGGCAAACTAACTATATGATTGATTTGACCGCGATTCAAGCCATCGGTAATGATCGACGGCTGCAGATCCTCGAGTGGCTCAAGGACCCAAAGGCGCATTTTCGCCCGCAGGTGGACGGCGACCTGGTCGCGGACGGCGTGTGCGCGGCGCTGATCGCCGAGAAGCTGGGTATCAGCCAGCCGACTTTGAGCGAACACATGCGGGTGCTGAACCAGGCCGGACTGGTCAAGTCGAAACGGATCAAGCAGTGGATTTTCTACAAGCGCGACGAGGCCCGCATCAAGGACATCAAGCGATCGATCGCCGCCCGGCTGTAGTCCGGCCGAACACACTTGCACGCGAGCGGGATTCGGCGCTAGCCGGCGACGATGATCCGGTAGCCGAGATCCAATTCGGGCAAGTCCATGAGGCCGCCGTAGCGGCGCTGCCAATCGCCGGTTTCAAGATCGCGGCGCAGGCGCTGCAGCGGCCCGGACAAATCCCCGAGCTTGGAGAAAGTCGATATCGCAGCCCGTACTCCCTCGTTCAGATAGGCTTCCGGTCGGCGCCAATAGGCGCCCAGGACGCCGTCGCTGCAGTCGTGCGGAATCGGCAACTCGGCGACGGCCATCGGTCCCAGTACTTTGCCGATCTGCTGCAGCGACGGAAAAATCTGCCGGTCGCTCGCCAGGGTGCCGGGGAAATAATCGGTCAGCCAAAATCCGCTGTTGGCGGGGTCCCAGGTCACGATCACGATGCGGCCGCGCGCCACGCGCCGCAGTTCCTGAAGGCCTCTTTCCCAATCGGGCCAGTGATGCAGCGTGAGGATGGCCAGAGCCGCATCGAATGACGCCTCTCGAAACGGCAACGCGGTTGCCGATGCTTGCACCACCGGCGCCGCGTCGTGCGCGCGTTGGCGAATCATGACGATCGAGGGTTCCACGGCGATCACCAGCCTGTCCGGCGGTTCATAGGATCCGGCGCCCCCCCCACATCACGACCGTGCGGGCGTCGGCCAGTCCACGCAGCACCGCCTCGCCGATCCGCGGATCGGGCCTGCGATGGCGGCGATAATCCCGCCCGATGGTGTCGTACAGTGCGGCCACCGCAGGATCCTAAGGGATTTCGCGCCCGTTGATGCGGGATTTGCCGATTCCCGCCGCGCGCTGCTTAGGCCATCGGGCGGCACCGCGTCGCCGGCACGGTGCTACCCTGGAGCGATCCTCACGAATTCCTCACAATCGACCATTCGATTCTGGCCTACGGTAGTCAGCAGGAAGTGCAAGGAGAACTATAAATGAACGACGC